>WNFY01003396.1_pt1 | contig 27736 bp, 21 predicted proteins | sample 5400091 | NCBI WGS metagenome assembly WNFY01 (sample SAMN13153364, study PRJNA577476) | soil metagenome | isolation source: 60 cm soil or saprolite under grassland replicate 1 | place: USA:California | collected 2016-06-15 | reverse complement strand
GAAACGAATTCGACACAGCCGTGCGAACGCTGCGCACGGCCGGGGTAAACGTGCATGTCTTTGAAGACACAGCTGAGCCGGAAAAGCCAGACGCGGTTTTCCCCAACAACTGGATGTCGACGCATCACGATGGGCGCATTGCTTTTTTCCCGATGTATTCAAACCTGCGGCGTAGCGAGCGTCGGCAGGATATCGTCGAGGAACTACGTAAGCACTATCGGGTCACAGAAGTGATCGATTACTCGGCGTTCGAGGATGAAGGTTGCTACCTGGAAGGCACAGGCAGTCTTGTGTTCGATCACCTGAATAAATTTGCGTACGTCTCGCTCTCAAATCGTTCCAATCCCAAGGTGATCCAACGCTTTGCCGATGATTTCAGCTACGAGCCGGTCATCTTCACCAGCATCGGCGCCAATGGCCAGTCGATCTATCACACCAACGTGATGATGTGCATCGGAACGGCCTTCGCGATGGTTGGTCTGGACATGATACCGAACAAAGCCGAGCGGCGAGAGGTGCGAGCGCGATTGGAGAAAACCGGAAAGGAGATCGTTAAGTTATCGGCAGATCAGATCGCGAACTTCGCCGGCAACTCCATTGAACTACAGAACAGGCGTGGCGAGAAACTGCTCGTGCTTTCCGGCCGCGCAGCTGAAGCATTGACCGGGGAACAACGCGAAAGATTGACCCGCTATGCGGAGCTCATGCAGCTTGAAATACCTACGATTGAACTTGGTGGCGGGAGCGCCCGCTGCATGTTGGCGACGATTCACCTGCCGCCGTTGTAGCGGCGCTGTGTGAATGCAGTCGAGCGACGCCTTCCTTCCGAAATACAGCTAGCTCGTTTTCAACGGCTTTTGGTTTTCGCCCGAACGCGAAGCGCTCCAGATGCTCGTTATCGGAAACGCAACGTGACGTGACTGGTATCGTTAGGCTGAAGCTGTACAAGGGCAACATTATCGTCGCCGGCCGCAAAAGTCCCAAGAGCCTTTACGATCCGAAAATCGCGACTATGGAAGGGGGACGCATCTGCATACGACCAAAGCGATGCCACTGGTTTCATTCGACTTAATGCGCTTTTGAGGACGCTGTTTGCGAGCCGACTGTTTTGGTCGGTTTTTTCCAGTGTCATCAAAACTCCGTCGCCTTCAACCTACACAAGAGTTTTCTCGCGATCATCCGGATCGAAGAATTTGTTTACCCAAGCGCCGGTGTCGTCGAGCTTCTTCGGCTCTTGGTTTGGCGGACCGATGTCGGGTTCGCGGACCGACCGGTAATTGTAATGGTCGGTCAGACGCATCGCTTCGATGGCGAAAGCGGTGGCGACGTCCTGGTCTTTTATGCAGATGAGGTTATCGCCGTTCTGCCCTTCGCCGCCGAGGGCCAGATTTGACGAACCGCACCAAACACGGGCCGTCGAACGATTGAAATTCGTAATCACGAATTTGTGATGGATAGCGTGACCGGGCAGCGAGGCCTCAGTCTTGAAGGGCGGTGGAAGCTCGCGTTTGGCTTGCGTGGCGTCGATGAGCAGGCCGTTTTTGCGGCCGGGTTTATAGAGTGAAATGTCACCGCTCGAATTGTCCGTTACGCCATATGTATAGATTGAATCGTTCTTGTGCAGGTCGCGGAGTGCGCGGATGAGCGTTCCGGTGCTGGTATCTCCCATTTCCATCACAGCAAAAAGCACCGATTGGGTTGAAGGTTTTTGGATAAGGGCTGTTATCTCATCGAGGACTTCCGCAGCGCGCGTGTCGTCGTGCGGCGAGAAGGTGATCTCGGTACGTGGAAACCCCGCGGCGGTGAATTTTTTTGTCTTGGTTGAGAAATCTGTGGTGCGGAAAGGCGCGGCTTTACCCACCTGCCAGACATTATTGAAGACATCGGAGTAATACCCGGCGACGTCCGGGCGGTCGAAGAGAAGGATGTGGTTTGCGTTTACGCAGATGCCGGTGATTGCGAAATTGGTCGAGCCGGTCAGGACGCGAAATGCAGCTCCGTTCTTTTTCAGGATGATAATCTTGCAGTGCGAATAGCGCCCGAAGCGGCATCGGAAGATGTCGGCCCCCGCAGCGGCAGCCGCGTTGAATCTGACCTCGAAATCGTCTTCTTCGGTCGGAGGCTTTCCGGGCTGCGTGACGTGATGCAGCGCGGCATTGTCGAGAATCATTCTGATGCGCCCGGCCGCGGCGAGATCGAGACATCGCTGAGCGACACCAGGATCGTTGAGATCGTAGGCGAACATCTCGACCTCAACAGTGTTGTCATTCAATGCTTCGTCGAGGGTTTCGTAAATCTGACGTCGGGCTGTGTAGCCGAGCCAGACGTACATGTCAGCGTAAGTGAAATCGTGTCCGTTCTTTGTCCCGGCCTTCTTCGTCATGTCGAAAAGCCACTCGCCCGCGGGTTTGAGTTTTGTCCGTGCGCCGTAGTGGCTGGCGTGAGCCTGGGATTTCAGAAACGCTCGAGTAAAACCTATCTCGAGGCCGCCTTTTGAAAAATCGCCGACGGGGATCGTAACGGTGACGGTTCTGCCGACGTCGAACGGGAGGAGCTTTTGATTGGCATCGAAGAACCGCGGCGTGGCGTGGTAATCCCAGTTGCCGAAGGGCACCGGATCCCGCGAATAGCTGCCCGGAAAGTGCACCCACTTGAACGCCTGAAATGGCGAATCGACCGACGAAGTAATGCTGTCGGTGCCGGCGAAATTGAGCAGATTTTTTATCGGTCTTCGGGTCGAGTTCGGGCCGGTGTATTCGAGCGTGAAGCCCGCGAAGGTGCCTGCCGCGGGCTGCTGGACAAGATCCATCGTCAGCAGCGTCATTTGCGCCCCCTGGTAAACCTTGAACGAAAAACCATCTTTGGAAGATTCTCGAAACATTTCCACCTCCTGATATATCAGACTTCCTACTCTTCGTTGAAGCTTATATGAACCAAAAGTCGCGCTGGTGGAAAGCGAAATCTGTTTACGACCAAAGTGATGCCACCGGCTTCATTCGACTCAACGCATTGCGATTGAAATTACGCGCGACGCTCAAGACAAAAGGTAGGGGCGATTGACCTCAATCGCCCTCGGCGTTTCACCGAGCCGCTGCTACCTCGAACGCTAAACCACGAAGAAGGCGCGTTTACGCGCGAAGCCCTTCAGTTCGTAATCGCCTAAGTGCTGCGACGAAATAAGGCCTTCGAGCTTACTGCTCGCGGCGTCGCCAAGTCCACATGCTTCGTCGAGTGAGGCAGCCAGCTTTTCCAGACGGAACGCGAAATTAACTTCGATGCCCATCAAACTTTCTAACAAAAGCTTTTTGGAGCTGGGGCTCTTTGCTCTTTGCCCAGGAACGCAGGATGGACTCCACGACCGTGATGGTGTTGCCATCGCCGTCGGTAGTCTTCTCGTGCGCGATTGCTTGCGCCAAACGCCTAAACTCATCAAAGCCTTTAGGCCGGCCACGCCTGTTGATTCTGGGATCCCCTGCGACGAAAGGTCTCAGATCGGCGCGGCCGTCTCTTTGCTTTTCCACTGTTTTGCCACTGTATGCTGTGGGCCGTCATCCGCAAATTTCAGAATTGCAATCCCTACCTCGTGTAATTACAACCGGAACACGGACGGCTCAGAGCTGCGAGTTCACGAACGCTGCAAATTTTCCCTGCCCCAAAATTGGGTGTTGGGTCAGATTCATATTGTCTCACTGATGAACGGAAATCTTTTCGTCAGCCAATAGGCTTCGGTCATTTCCACGACGTGTGCTAAGCTCCACGGCTTCTCTTCAAGTCCTGTAGCCACCGCTGGCGTCGTTCCTAGGCTGTGATGTTCTCGGACGAAATTGTAAATGCCGAAGTGCAGCGCCACGGCGAGCTTGTGCATTTCAAGCTTTTGCTGTAGCCAAGCCCCTTGCGTTCAAATCGCTTCAATTCCTGTCGCACGGTCAGAAATGCGCGTTCTACGTGGCTCGTGGTGGCGGCTGAATGCTGACATGCTCGAATCTTCCAATCGTGGTTCAACTGCCAAATACAGAAGAGCGCAACAATTCCTAGGGGAATTCCACCTAAGACTAGCCCGAGAAAAAAGGGCGAATTTTCAAGGAACCCTCATACGCGCATTGGCGGCATCTAGAGCAGGATAGTAGGCAGAACGGTTTGCGTTACCGCTAAACACTTCTATAAAATGGGCACCCAAATCAGTTCCATGAACGAGCGCCCCGTTGAAGATGTCAACATCGCTGATCGAAGTGCCCATTTGAAATCCAGTGGCACTCAAATGCGGGGAAATTTGTTGAATTACCGTGGCGGAGAGCGAGCCGTTAGCTGGTAAGGTCGATGAATATAAATCGTCTGCACGCGCCCCGAACCGACCACGGTAGGTGTTGTCCCCGTAATTAAACATCGCCTGCAAATCGGTAGTTCCGCCGTGAGTATCATCGTATGGAATGCCGGTGCATAAAAGGAAAGGTTTTGCGTCCCAGACGCGCGCATACATATTAATGATCCAAGTAACACCAGCTTTCCATCCAGCAGCGCAGTCTGTATAGCCCATTGACACGGCGAGCGTATTGCACGCATCCCATTCTGTAGGATCAGTCGCAAAGAACGATTCCGAACCGTGTCCCGGTCCGCACATCTTGACATACTTCAAACGAACATCAGTCTCGTAACGATTTTTAAGCGCCGTTTGAACTGCTTCCCACTCGGTTTGAAAGACTGGATCAAACGGCACGGTTGTTTTAAGTCCGGTGGCCGCAGTGATGATGTACTTGGCACCGGGAAGATAAAAAAAAGACGCTGGCGCGAAATTGCCTGCCAGGATTTCAATCGCCATGAGTTTGTTATACCCATCGGCGGCTGAGAAACATTTATCCAGGTATGTCCAATCAAGAGCACCGTGGACACCATTCTTGGCGAGGCGATCCCATGTCTCTCGCCACATTATACCTTTCACATGACTGTTTATTAGACCTGGCCGAGTAAATGGATCAGGAGGCGGCTCCGAGTCGTAGATATCAGGCAAGTCCATTATACCGATCCCCGGCGGAACCGTAGGCCTCGGCTTCGGCGCAGCGAGCACGCTGCTTGCTGCCGCAAATACAACAAAAAGTGGCAGGAGCCTTCTCATCGATAAATCCTGATTGTTAACGTCGTTGACGGTGTCGTGCCGCAGGAGGTCGTCGCGGTTTCGATTGCGGCTGTATCGCCAAATCGACCGTTTGACCCGAATCGGCAGGTAAGCGTCGCAAAGCCGCTGCCATTCGCGTTCCGCCTTGGCTGACGCGTTCAGTCAGTCATCCATCAACATGCGACACCGCACCGCGGGATTGAACCAGAGGTGCGGTTCTTTGACCTGATTGGCCTTATCAGCTTGCGCTCAACGCTGGCGGTGATCGTGACCCTTGCGCTTGTGCGGTAGGGCGATACCAACACCGCCTTTGGGATCTTTTCTCGGTTTCAGGTCACGGACTTTGATCTTCTTGGTTTGCTTGTTCTGAGGCATTTTATTTTCCTTTCTTATTGGGTTGTGTTGTGCGGGTCACACCGAAGAGCAATTGACGCCCGCCTGTGACGTCTTGTTTTGGAATTAAGTCATCCAGACGGATCAATTTCTCCTCTTTGCGATGTGCCTTTTGCCTTCGGGCGTGTCTGGCACCAACGTTCTTCTTGTTCTTCGGAGTTCCCACGTTGCCTCTGTGTTATCAGTATTCATGCCAAATCTGAGCAGGCGCAAGTCGAACTACGAATCCTGGCTGCGTTTTGTTGAGCGGCAGAGGCTTGCTCAGCACGAGAGCGAAGATCATCGACCAATTAAGATGAGGAGGACGGTTTCAATCTGGGACGGAATTACGTCCACTGCGGCCCATTTTTAGGCCGACGCTGCTTTAATTTGGCGCCGCATCTCGCAAGTAGCGCGCGAGCGTAGAGCGCGAAATTCCGAGCAACTTGGCCGCGCGACGCTGATTACGGTTGGCCTGGTCGTAAACAAATCGCACGTGCTGTTTCAATGCAGTGGCCAACGAGAAATCGTTCGTTGCAGCGTTGCTGTCGTTGTTGTTGGTCACGAATGCCGAAACGCACTTGTCGTTCTCGAACAGCGCTCGCTCCGGCGCTGCCAAATCCGGAGGGAAAACGACATGCTCGGGTAAAATAACCGACCCGTTGCAAAACAACGTCATGGTACGCACGGTGTGATTTAACTCGCGCAGATTCCCGGGCCACGCATGGCGAAGCAACTTCACCATCGCTTCGGGATGGATGGCCGTGATGTTCTTGGCTTCCTTCAAACTGGCCGCCTTCAATTCTGCGGCAATCAGCGCCGGAAGTTCCTCTAACCGGTCGCGAAGCGGTGGAATGAGCAGAGTCAGTCCGCTTAAGCGTTGATAAAGGTCCTCGCGAAATTTTCCCTGTCGCACCCTTTCGCGCAGCGAACAGTTTGAGGCGCAAATGATGCGCGCGTTGGAAGTGAGCATTCGTTCGGAGCCGAGCCGTTCGAATTCGCCGTACTCGAGCACGCGCAGGATTTTTACCTGGGCAAGCGGGCTCATCTCCGAGATTTCATCGAGAAGAAGCGTTCCGCCATTGGCCAGCTCGAATTTTCCTTTAACGCTCTGCTGCGCGCCGGTGAAAGCGCCGCGCTCATGGCCGAACAACTGACTCTCGATCAGCGTGTCGCTGAGCGCCGAAGCATTAAAGGCAATAAACGGCCTGCCTGCTCTTGCTGAGGAATTGTGGATCGCATGAGCAAGCAACGTTTTTCCTGTGCCGGTCTCGCCGAGAAGCACGACCGCCACATCGGATTTGGCGGCGAGCGCGGCCAACTGTAAGCAACGCGCCATCGCGTCATTGCCGGTTGTCAGGTCTTCGATCCTGAGCCTGGAGAGCGGGTCTTGCATAGTGATGCGGGAATTATTGCCTGATGCTCTCGCGCAGCTGCCGAATAGGTTCGAACGCGTACTCAATCAGCGTGCGTCCGCCGACAATGATGCGCGCTTCTCCTTGCATCCCCACGCGCAGAGGCAAAGCTTGTCCTGCGCGTGGCGAAATTTCGTAGCGGTCAAGTGATCCTAGAGCGATGAAGCGGGTCCCGTCCGGAGTTGTGACAGCGGAGGGACTGACCCAATCAAGTTTTCCGGTTACAGTGCCGTAACGCTGGTAGGGGAACGCTTCGAAAAAATACCGGACACGCTGAGCGACAGCGAGCCTCGCCAGACCCGCGTCGTTTAATGTCATTCGAGCCTTTGGTTTGACGTCTTTTGGCGCGAGCTGGCAAAGGACTTGTCCCTGTTGAACTACACTGCCAATCGTCTGGTAGTCCAGAGAAGTAATGACCCCTTCGTACGGGCTGCGAATCGTCAGCAAGTTCTGATTGGTATTTTCCAAGTCTATTTTCAAAGCGCTGACGCGCATTTTTAACTTCTCAATTTCGGACTGCTGTTCGCCCCGCTGCCGCGCGTGCTCCGTTTCTATGCGTTCACGGTCTAAATTTACCTGCTGCAAGGTTCTCTGCGCGACGCTCAAATCTTTTTCGGAGCCGGCCAGATCGAGTTTCAACTTTATAAGGTCGACCTCGGATTCACCGCCCTGCTTGGCTAACTTTTCCATTCGCGCGACCAGATCACGGCTCGTGGCAGCGTGATTCTCGCGGAATTTTATTTCGCTTTTGGTCTGCTCGATTTCGGCTTTCTTGATCTCAAGCTGCGACACGTAAGCAGCTTCATATCGGATAAGACTTTCTTCCTTTGTGTGCAAATCTTCGCTGAGCGTCCGGAACTGCGTGTCCCAGCCGCGGATCTCGTCGGAGCGCAAGACGAATAACTCGTCACCTGCTTTCACCGGTTGACCTTCGCCCACTGCGACGTGAGTGATTACAGCCTGGCGAGGGGATTGAATCGGATCGGCGCCCGTAGCGGGAATGAGGACGAACCGGCAGCGAACAGTTTCCGGCAAACGAACTACAACTGCGATAAGCAATGCCCACAGAAACGCTGCCAGCAGGAGCCAGGCCGTTAGCCTCATGATCCGCGGCGGCGGTTCCTGAGGCAACATTTCCGAATCGCGATCAAACGAACCGCGTTGAGTTGTCTGGAGGTTCATTGAAAAGCCTGGTTCAGATTCCCAATTGCTGGCTGGCAAGATAATAATACAGGCCACGTTGAGCCATTAGCTCGTCGTGGGATCCGACCTCGACAATACTACCTTGTTCCAGGACTACGATGGAATGCGCTTCGCGAATCGTGCTCAGTCGATGCGCAATCACGATCGTTGTCCGTCCGGCCATCAGGCGGCCAAGGTTCTCCTGGATCAGGCGTTCTGATTCTGTGTCCAACGCACTGGTTGCCTCGTCAAAAATTAATACCGGTGGGTTGTTGTAAATTGCCCGCGCAATGGCGATCCGCTGCCTCTGGCCGCCGGATAGTAACAGGCCAGATTCGCCAATTTTCGTCTCGTATCCAAGCGGCAACCGCATGATGAATTCGTGCGCGGCAGCCGCCTGCGCAGCTGCCAGCACGCGGTCGAGGTCCGGTTCTGGATCGCCAAACGAGATGTTGCGCGCGATGGTCTCGTTAAACATGTGATTTTCCTGAAGCACGATTCCAACGTGTTGCCGCACGTCGCGGTAGTTGAGAATCTTTAGATCGACGTTGTCGAAATAAATGGTGCCTTCAGTCGGCTCAAGAAGGCCGGCAATTAATTTGATGAGCGTGGTCTTACCGGAACCACTGCGACCCACCAGCGCGACCATGCGGCCCGGCGCCAGATCCAGGGTGATGTCTTTCAAAATATCGGGCGACTCAGGGCCACCGTATTTGAAACTGGCTCCGCGCAACTCGATGCGCCCTTCGAGGCTATGCACCGGAAGTAGCCGGGAACGATCACGACCTTGTTCCGGCTCCTGTTCAAAAATATCGTTCAGACGATTCAGGAGCACAGCGGCGAACTGCATGTTGTCCCAGACTCCAAGAGCACGCAGGACCGCTGCATACGCCATCGCGGTGAGCGAACTGAATGCAACAAATCCGCCAACACTTAATTGGCCGTGGATCACCTGCGTCGCTCCCAGCCACAAAAAGATTGCCGTAGAGAGAAGGCCGATTGTCTGCAGCAGGCTGTCCCACGACATCACAATGAAGGTCGCTTTGAAGAGTTTTTGCGACACCGAAAGAAACTCGTTCAGCATGGCATCACGAAACGTGCCTTCAGCCGACGCCGCTTTCACTGCTTCGATGCCTTTAATAGCATCGATTTGATGGGAACTGTATTTCCCCTGGCTTTCTTCCACTCCGTGATACAGCGGGCGCAGCACCTTCACGGAGAAAATCATCAGCCCGATGTAAAGAGGCGTCGTCGCCAGGAATGCGAGCGTGAGCAGCGGACTGTACAACGCCATCAAAATGATTGCGCCTATGAGGAAGATCACTGCCAGTAACGCGCCGACACCTTGCTGGACCGCGAACTGCCGAACCTGCCGCGCTCCTTCGAGCCGGCGCTGAATGTCGCCCGTCCGGCGATTGTTGAAATAGCTCATTGGCAGCGAAAGCAGTTTGCGGCTCAAAAAATCGAGCACCGTGGTATCAAGTCGTACGGCCACAAATGTCAGCAAATACTCCTGTGCGAGGGTGAAGAGTTGCACGAATATCACTGCGGCCGCCATTCCAAGCAGAATCATCTTCAACAGGCCGAGGTCATTTTCGACAATCACTTTGTCCACCACCATTTGGGTGAACACGGGGAAAAGCAGTTCCAGGAAACTGACCGCGACGGCCAATCCAAACGCCTGAAGTAAAATGACCTTGTAGCGCGTGAGGAACGGGACAATCCAGGCGAGGGTCGGCTTGCTCTCCGGCGCTTGCTCAAACGCCGGCGTGTAATCGAACAGCGCTGCATAACCGGTCCACTTCGCCTCGAATTCGCGTCGCGGAAGCTTGCGCAAGCCCAATGCTGGGTCCGCTATGCGCACAAACTTTTCGGCAACGTCGTAGAGCACGATCCAGTGATCGCCTTCCCAATGCATGACAGCCGGCAGCGGCATCACCGGGAGATTGCGCAGGGAAATTTTCAGGGCGCGCGCTGCCAGCCCGAGCTCCGTTGCCGCGCGACAAAGCGCCTTCAGGCTGGTCCCGTCCGTTGCTGTGTGACAGAGCTGTCTGATGCGCGCCAGGCTCACCTTCCGACCGAAATGACGACAAATCATTCCCAGAGCCGCTGCGCCGCAATCCATCTCGTCGATCTGCATGATGAAGTCGATCTTGCGAGTGCGTTTGGCACGTTTGCGGAATAAGCCGCGCTCATCGGCGAATGGTTCTTCTTTGCCTTCGCGCTCAGGGGGCGGCTCTTGGCCATCCAGCTTTAGCTTGTCGTGAACCCGCGTCTCAGCTGGCAGAAGTTCAGTGGTGAAATCGAGCGGAATCCGCGCTTCGGTCTTCGCCTGGTAAACTGCAAGCCGCTCACCGAGCAATTTGTCGAACTCAGGAAATCGCCTTCGTAAAGCGTGCACTGCTAGGGGGTCGAGCGACAGCAATTGGCAATCGGTAAACGCTTCCACCGATGCCGCGCGCGGAGACCCGTTTAGAATTGATAGCTCACCAAAAAAATCGCCCTGGCGATAAAACGCCAGATTACGCTGCCGGCCGTTGAGCGCAGTGAAAGCGCGGGCTTGTCCTTTGTTGATGATGTACAGAGGGCCTGCATCTTCCCCCTCGCGAATAATCAGACCGCCTTTGTCAATGCTGACAGGCTTCAGCTTTTCGATCATGCTGCGCAGCACTGGCGTCGGAAGCCGGCCGAAATTGCTGAACTGATAGAGGAAACTTTGCAGGGCGCGATTGCGGCCGGTTGTCTCGATATACTGCTTTAAATCGGGCTCTCTGCTAACGAGCTGCTGAAAGTCATTGCGATCAATTCGCAAAACGTCCACCGCCGTGCTGCAACGCACGGTTGCTTTTCGGGTACCGCCCTCTGCCAGTGCCGCCTCTCCGAATGAGTCGCCGGGTTTCAGTATCCACAGAGGGATCTCTTCGCCATCGGTTTTGGTCTTCAAAGCGCGCGCGCGTCCCTTGGTTACAACGTAAAACGAGTCAGCCGGCTCGTCTTGTTTTACGATGATGTCACCGAAGTCGTAGTGTTCTTCCTGCAAAAGCGGTTCAATCGCGCTGAAATGTTCGTCGGAAAGAAAACGGAACACCGATGAACGCCGCAAAATGTCGCTGTCTTCCGTTTTCATTGCACTAAAACGGGAGCGCCGAGCCGCCGCTCGACGTATTTACTGACGAGTTGCGAGAAATGCCGGTCGAGCAGGCGTTGGTCGATCCGCGATTTCACCCCTGGATCGTCCAGGTGTGGCTCGATCCTCTTCACAATGCGGCAGAGTTCGAAACCATCGCCTCGTGCAATCGGTTTGAGCACCTGTCCGGCCGAAACGCACAGGAATCTTGGTTGAGCGTCGATAGGAATGTCTTCCAACAAAAAATTCACGCGGCGATAAGGATACCTTCCCTCGGTGGCAACTGCTTCCATGGACATTCCGTCTTCGCGCACGCAAAGCAGCGCTTCTTTGGCTGCGTCGTGCGATTCGAACTCGATGACTTCCGTTTCGAATTGCGTCAGATACCAGCGCAACGCTGCCAATTCGCGTTGACGAGCTTGCGGCACTAGCAGCATGTCGCGCCGGATGCGATACGCCGCGTCCAGCACAAGCATGCTGTTGAACCACTCCGAATCGCGTCCAAGCTTTTGGAGCCAGGCAGCAATGTATGCCGGTTCAATCTCGGTCCGCTCGAAGAACTCTTGCTCTGCGACCGCGATCGCGCCTGGAGCTGGGTCCGTTTCGGCGCAATGCGCTGCTAGACGCCACATTAATGCCGTGGTCATCCGGTCCAATTCTCCAGAGAGAATCAATTCTGCCAGAAACAACTCGCGTAACTCGCGCGAGGCAGCATGATGTTCTACTTCAATGGGAACGATCTCGCCATCGAGCGTGTTCGCGCAGTAGTGCCGGGCAACATAGTGACTAAAGTCATCCAACGTAAGGCCTCGATTTGCCAGCCATGCTTCTGTTTCCTCCGCCGTGATCAAATCATACTCGTAACGAAACCCTTCCGCCGCTCTGGAAATGGCAGACTCATCTAAATCCAACTCTAATTCGTTGGAGCGCTTTTCGGCTTCGACCGCTGCGAGAAATTCTTTCCATTTTGCCTCGAGCTCCCCCCTGAAAATGGCTGCATCGATTGCGTCGCGCGCTGCGTAATCGTGTTTTCCGCATGCGCACACGATCAGGTCATGACGTGAAACTGACATGCTCGGGGGTCGAACATAGGTGTTTATCTCCTTTTGAAGAGTAAGTCGAGGCTTTTGATTAGATTATTTGGAACCCTCGAAACCCCCTGGCTATTGAGGTAAAGCTCTGGGATCTAAAGACTGAACTGATGGGGGATGATTAGATGCACGGCGTAAGTGAGGGCGCGCGTCCACTGGGCGCACACCCTGATTGCCGTGATATAGCACGAGGCTGGTGCGGGTGGCCTCCGGCCCATCCCAGAACTGATCACCAAGTCGCGCGTAGTTCGCGATGCGGCCAGAGCGATGCCGCCGGTTTCATTCGCCTCAATGGGCTGCGATTGAAGCTGCGCGCTGCCGGCATCAATCTGGGTGGCGCACGCGTCTCGTCCCCGCGTCTGCGGGGGCGATGGTATCCTCTCGGCTGGTTCCGAGTAGGCGCAGCCTATTTGCTGTGTCCGTTTCCCGCGCAGGTGGTTTCGATGAGGCATGCGGGCGTTGGCCACTCTTTGGCAGGGATTCGCATCTTCGTTGAGCTGAGGAAGCGGCGTTTCGGCCACCAGGCGCGCTGCGAGTCTGAACAAAATCTCGATGAGAAATTACATGGTCACGATTACACGTATGCTGGTGGCAGGAACGGCGATCTTACTAACTGCTCACGGAGTGTCATCAGTGAATCCCAGATCGCTAAGCGGCGTGGTTCAAACGGGCGGCACGAGTTCCAACCAACCGTTACCGAATGTTCACGTCACGTTGTTCGAAGCAACAAGTGGACTGCCCCACGGCGCTGGGCGAGGCGACCACGGATGGTTCGGGCCAATTTAGCATTCGTTACACCAGAAGCACCTCACGCAGTATCTTCTTTGTTCAAGCAGACGTTGCCGATGGCGTTGAGTTCGTCACTATCCTTGGCTCCAAGCTGCCCGCGTCGGTGACGCTCAATGAGCTAACGACGGTAGCCGCCAGCTATTCGATGGCCCAGTTCTACAGAACCGGCGTGATCTCGGGTAATTCGTTCGGCTTGCTGCTCGCGGCCGGTATGAACGATAACATCGTCAATGCAGCGACGGGGCAATCGTCGCCGGTCCTGTTGAACTCGCCGAATGCGGATCAGACGAATTCCCTGCGGTCAACGCGATCGCTCGCCAATTTGCTGGCCGCATGCGTAGTGGATGCGAGCGTCACAGCGACCCTGTTCGAGCTGACCACGCCGCCGGGCGGTTCTCCTCCGAGCAATACCGCGCAGTCCCTTGCAAATCTCGCTCGCGATCCCGGGCAGCACGTGGATGGAATCTACGCGTTGACGCTGCTGAGCAATTTGTATGCGCCGCCGCTGATCACAATGCCCGACGCGTGGACGGTGACGGTCAAGGTCAACGACTCCGGTAACGACGCGCCTGATTTTTTGATTAGCGGCCCGGGAAATCTCGCGTTCGACGAACGAGGATACGCGTGGGTAACGAACAACACAACGCAAGGCTCACCAAGCTCGTGTACCTTCAACTTGGTATTGAAACCCAATGGCCAGCCGGCCGACGGTAGCAATGGCACGCCCCGGTCGCCCCTCACGGGTGGCGGCATTCTCGGCGCCGGTTTCGGGGTCACAGTCGCTCCCCACGGCTCGGTGTGGTTCGGCAACTTCGGCTGGGGCAATCCTGACTGTGATTGGTGCTTTCCAACCGCGAATGGAAACGGTAGCATGTCACGCTTCACGTTGACAGGCATGCCGGTGTCACCGCCTGACGCTTATCAGGGCGGCCCCGTGCGGGCACAGGGACTCGCCTCAGATGCGGATGGGAATATCTGGATCTCGAGTTATGGAAACAACACCCTTTATGTGTTCCTACACGGAAATCCGCATCACGCTGTGAGTTTTCTGCAATACGAGGGAAGCGGTCCGTTCGATGTCGCGCTTGCCCCCGATGGGACCGCGTGGGTCTCCAACAGCGGTGGACTCCCCTTCGGAGAAAACCCCAGGAGTGTTGCAAAATACGCGCTCGTCCACGGCGTACTAGAACAGCAAGTTCTCCAGTACCTGGGACAGCAGCTTAGGGGCTTGTCTGCAGATTCCCACGGAAACGCATGGGTCGCTTCTCAGGGTGATAGTAGAGTTTATGCGATTCGGCCGGACGGCACCGAGATTGGGCATTTTAGCAGAGGCGCCATGGACAGTCCGTGGGATATAGCCATCGATAGTGAGGACAACGTGTGGGTGGCAAATTTCGGCTCGCTCCAGCTTCTCACTCCGCCTTTCACAGGCAGACTAACCAAGCTTTGGGGCGTCAATGCCCCTGCGGGTCACCACGTCGGCGAGCCAATATCACCGGAGACAGGCTACACCGTTCCGACAGCAGGTGGCGAGGTGTTGCTGCACAATGGCGATCCGTTGTACGGTCCAGGCGCTCCGCCGAGTTTCATCCCAATGATGCGTCAGACGGCTGTGGTCATCGACAAGGCTGGCAACATCTGGTCCGTCAACAACTGGAAACCTGACATTGATATCGACTTTGCCGGCAATCCTGGTGGCGATGGCATCGTGATTTTCGTCGGTCTCGCCGCACCGCCTACGACGCAAGTCCATTGAACGGCCAAAACGGCTTTCAAGGCGGAAGAAATTTGCCTCTCCCTTACCAAGGGAGAGGGTCAGGGTGAGGGTTGCTAACTCTTGGTTCTACTGCCGCCGGAAAACCCCTCACCTCAATCCTCTCCCCTTCAACAAGGGGAGAGGCGGTCACGGCGGCCCACACTGTTATCTAAAACGGCCTAATGTCCGTTTCCAGCGCAGGTGGTTTCGATGAGGCATGCGGGTTTGCCACTGTTTTGGCACGGAGACCCATTTTGGATGAACGTATGAAACTGCGTTTCGGTCTCCACGCGCAGAAGCTTCTCCAGCGCTCCGCATTCTGCGAAAATTTCCGCCAGGCGTCCGCCAAACAAATCGTTGAACAAGAGACATGGCGCACAAGGCGCGCAAATGCTTCGAACATCTCCCTCCTCAGTCACGTTGAGGCCGTAGCTGGAGAGGGGAATGGCTGCGTTTCCGTTCGAGTTGGTAAGGTTATAGATGCAACGGAAGATCGTCTCTCGATCGGGATCTCCCGGCGCGATGATGCATTCGTACTCTGTGGGGGTCAGGATCATCCCTTCGTCCATGCCCAGGAGATGAGCGAGTTGATCGGCCCGCTTCCTCCCCAATGGCTCGTTGATCTGTTCGGGCCGTGTAACCTTCCGTGGCGCCAGGCTTGCCCATCTCGCATCCTCCTGACACACCTCCGGCCAGAAACACTTCCTGTGATCGACAACCTGCTCGTCGAAGTATTGCCTGTAATCAGCCCAGGGACAGCCCATTGGATTTTGCTCGAGGCAATCGACGAGCGGTTGCGGAATGGGCGCTCTATATGCCGGCATGTACGCGGCAAGGTCGGGATTCGCCATGTAAAGGAGCAGGAAATTTACAAGGTAGACATCGGTGGTTACCGATGGTGCGTAAACTTCATTAACGACCTCGTCACCTCGGGGAGCTTCCGGGATGGTAAACAATTGTGGCGTGCACGTCGGCGTGGGCGTGGGCTGCGCAGCGAGCGGACCGGCTCCGAGGAAAACTGCGATAGCTACGGTTACGGGTAGAATTGCTACGGTTCGAGTTTGCATGAATTTCTCCATATCGAGGCCCTTATATCAAACCCCCGCTGCCTCGGTCAAGCTCCCCGGATACGTCGTCGATCATATCATCTCGCCAAAACGCGGCGAACGCCAATGTAAAGTTCGTCATCGCTTAGGCACCGTTGATCGAGTAATTTCGGTTTGTCTCGGTTTGGATGTGATGCTAATCGGCATCGTGGCCCCGATTTCCTCCTCCTCAGATCGGATGCCGCCAGTTGCACCAGAGAAATACGACGGGGCGCAGAAGAAGGCGGCCGAGGAGTTCCTAGCCGCGCGCAAAGAGCCCATCTTTGGGCCGTTTTCGGTGCTCATCCGAAGCCCGGAGCTCATGAACGCCTACCGCACCTTCGGCGACTACCTGCGCTTCAAGGCCTCGGTTGGCAACAAACTGACGGAGTTCATCATCCTGGTCACGGCACGCGAATGGACGCAGGACTTCGAGTGGAACTTCCACGTTCCGCTCGCGCGGAAGGAAGGGATTGGCCAAGAGATCATCCATGCGATTGCCGACGGACGGCGCCCGCCTGGCATGAGCGAGGACGTTGAAATCTGCTATAACCTCGTAACGGAGTTACAGCGCTACAAACGCGTCTCTGACGCCACCTACGCCCGCGCGGTAAAGCGCTTTGGCGAAAAGGGCGTGCTCGACATCGTCGGAATCACCAGTTACTACGCGTCACTTGCCATGGTGATGAATACGACGCGGATGTCGATGCCGCCCAGTGACAAGCGGCTCTCGCGATTCCCAGAGTAGTTCCGCGCTGAAGCCTCTCGAGTCAACCGCTAGTGACTTGTTGCGTCGCCTTTGATCTTATGAAATAGTTCGTGCGCTAGCGGTAAACCTGTCTTATAGAAGGTCGTCATGAACCTTGAGGACTCGGCACCCAAGAAGGACTTGGAAGTGCTACAGGGCACGTGGAGGTTGATTTTTGCCATGGAGGACGGCAAGTCCTTGACCGAGGACAAAGTGAAGCAGACGACCATCGTCATCAAGGACGACACCTTCCGCTTCCCTCACTTGGCAGAGGACGCCACTAGCAAGGCGGGGACCATCAAGCTCGACGCGACGAAAAAACCGAAGCAGATGGACACAGTCTCGACCGAGAAAGAGGTCATGCTCGGCATCTACGAGCTGGAAGGAGACGGTTACAGGGTCTGCTTCGCGCCGGTCGGCAAGCCACGTCCCAGCGAATTCACCTCGAAGTCCGGAAGTGGCAACATCCTCCAAGTCTGGGAGCGCCAGGGATAATGGGCGCGCCGTCTCTCTCTTTTGTCTTTCGGTAATTTCCGCTACCGCTTACGCGAGCCTGTTGACTCTATGTTGACCGTATGACGGTCTCTTCTGTTCGTTTTGTGTCGCGGACACCATCGGTCAGAATCCGGACGGTGATGGCATCATCATCTTTGTAGGACTAGCAGCACCGCCTACTACTCAGGTCCATTGAAATCGCGACTCAGGCTCGACGCGTTGCGCGATCAATCTGCGTAGCGCGCTGCCTGCCCGCTGTGTGCGGGCGTCTCGCCTGCTGGCGAGCCCGTCCTCGCGATCGCCTACTTTTTCTATTCCCAGAGCAATGCCCTTCGAATCGAGCACGCCTCAGCCCCCTGTAAAAGTATGGCGGCAGTGCGAATCCGTAACGCGTGAATTGGAAGTCTAGGAGACGATAGAGCGAATCCCCGAGTCCGTAACGCGTTGTGCTGTAGTCTCTGTAGACGCGCATACGCTACAACGCCACTGGGCGAATCTCTTACGCCTCAAACGTCTAATTAGGGGGAGTTCGAATCATTCACGGTTCAACTCCTTAATGACGGAGGGCCGATTACGTCACGCTCGGCCCTCAACCCATGCAAGAAACATGAAAACAGTAATTAAGTTCATCATCGTCAATCGCCGCTCAGTTGCGCAGCTCCTCCGCGCGATCGCTAACCTAATCGACTGAGAGGCCGGTGCTTTTCGGCCAGACGGTAAAACGGGGATGCCCAAGCAGTGATCTAACGATTGCTCTTCTTCCTGCGTCAGATGGGTAATGCTCGCTATCTGCGATAACACCAACGAGCGTACCATCTCCACCAAAGGCTGGTGAACCGGACTTCAAAAATCGTGCCGGCAAAACGGCGGTAACAAAACTCTTTATCGCGTCTTCACGAGGTTCTCTAAAATGAGAAATAGATGTTTTGTCGAATTGGAACTTTGACATTCCATCGCGCCAAATGTCCTCGCCCTCGCCGGTGTAAACAAACCCTATGTCTTGCCCAACCCAAGGATAAATGCTAGCCGCAATCGTGGTTTCCAGAGGCAGGGGGAACATGCTGTCCGGCAGACCGGCTTTTTTCATTTTCGCCTTTGTTTGGGAATCGCGCCGCTCATCGCGCTGAGTTATTTTACAAGTCACAATACCGGACAATTTATCGGCAGTCTCGACTTCGAATTCATACCAGCTAAATCCCGCGATAATCGCAACCCGTCCGCGTTTGTAGTTGGCTACCTCGCTCGTAGTGTTAATCGCCTCGATACATGTAAGGACAGTCTTAGAGCCGACAAAACATCCGTGGGCCACAGTGAGAAATACTTCGCGACCGGGACGAGGTGTCGGATCAGTTTTACCATCGTACACAACAGCAAAATCGACCACTCTGCGTAGATAGTCGGCGGCTGCCGCCGGCCAATTAGATTCTTGAACGGGAGGTTTCGGCTGTGAACTTTCAAGTTGTGCAACCTTTGTCTGCACCGACAAACCGGCCTCTTCCAGCGAAGTAATTCGATCATCAAGCGCTGCATCCTCTAGCTGGCTTTGTATTTCGAGCAAAGCGCTAGCTCCCGGAGCAACGGAAGCAACCGTTCGCAGAATATTTTTTGGTTTAAACAAGATCCCGACCTGCTGAAGCGAGGTCTTATGCGGCTGCTTTTGTTCCTGGGTCATTGCTCTTTCGAATCAGTTATTGCGTCGAACCTGCGTTCAAAGTTTGCACGAGTTACAGCAGCTCCGTCTGTTTCTACTGTGCGATCTCTCCACGCGATCACCCGGTCATCTTGTCGGTGTTTGGCTTTGTGCGACGTCCTGCGTTAAGACGTTCGAGATGACTCAAAAGTAAGTTGACGAACAGAATGTAGGCGCCGCCTTCGTGAGGATTGGGGTCAACCAGACGATGCCCCGAAGGATTGCGAAAGGCACCGACAATTCCGGCAAAGAGATCGCGATAACCTTCGCGTTCGGATTCGCTGGCGAACTCTTTTGCAAGGGTCCCATTTTTCCCGAAAACCTTGTTTACCAAGTCACGACCGACACTTTCGCCGCCGATGCCACCTATCGATCGCAACCGTTCTTCAAGAATCACGCCAGCCGTGCGCACGGCGGAATCCCAAAGCTTGGGATCCACTGCCCCGGCACCAAGAATGGGTAAACAGCGGGTTTTCAACTCGACATCGAGTTGCGAGACATCCGCAAGAGGCGTCAGGTGTCTTATGAAGGACGTGTCGGGTGCGTCGAAATCGGAGTCTACTGCCTTGTAGCCTTCGCCGGTGATGGAGACCGTGCGGCTTTGTTCGTGTCGATCTTCGCGGACGGATGAGCCAAAGGTTGAATGGCTCACGGTGTATTCCATGTGGCACCGGATCAGATGCTCGACTTCAAGCGCATTGAGTTTTGCTCGCGTGATCCCCTGGTACTTATGAAAACCTTCTGAACCCTCCCAATGCAAGTGCGCGTCACCACCGATGTCCCAGAACACATAAAACTCTTCCGGCATGTTTCCCTCACGGATTTCGCGAACCATCCAGCGCAGTAGATCCTTCTGGCTATCGGTTAGATTATACATTCAAAGGATGTCCGCCTGTTTCACCCGGGGTGGATTCGCGCGCAGCGTTGGCAGATGAGTAACAGCCGATTAAAGCTCTTCGAGTACTTTCTGTTTCCACAAATAGAAGCCCGCCGCTAGACTTTCAAAAATCGGCTGCCCATCTGTGTCGCGTTCAATACGTACGCCGGGAATACGCTCAAATTTCTGCGCCGCTTTTTCGGGGAGGTTTGCGTCTCCCACTTTTGCACGCTCAAACAGTTCATGTACCCAGTCCTCACATTCTCTTCGATCGCTACACTTCATTACAAAGGTCCACATCTGCGGACCAAATAGATTACAAAGCGATATCGCCTCTAAGATTGCCAAGGCGGACCAGAGGATGGCTATCTTTGGCTGAGCTAAAAGCATATGGATCCTTTGAAGCTTGACTCCTTTTGGCAGTTCGGATTTCGATTCAATTCGCATCACGTGATGGGCCAATGGTTCGTGACCATATTCCTCACCAACAATGTAGAAACCAAACGCCCAAAGATCGCCGAGTGCCGCGAACTGCTTCTCACTGAGTCTTTCTCGTTCATGCTTGAAATGTCCGGCAAACGTAAAACCAGCATTCCCAATTTTGTGAGCCAGTAGGTTCCGAATTCGCGATAAATTCTCAATGAATTTCGTGTGGCCGACGGGAAGCAGATTCAGAGCGCGGATGAAAGCGACCTTACCTGTCTGAGGCTTGCTCATCTCTATGCGTGAAAAGATGTCGGCGAGTTCTTTTCGTCCCAACGCCCGCGTAATGAAATCGGAGGCGGCGCTCTCAATAAGCGCGTGCAGCTTCACAACAAACGACCAATCATCTTCATCTCTTAGTCGGAAGCAAAAACCTCGCGGCAGCCCGAGATCTTTCTCCAATGCTTCCAACAATTCGTCTTGGCTTTTCAAGGTCGGTCTGAATTTTGCGCTAGAGATTCCTCGACTTCACTCGGAATGACAAGTGCAGAGGCAACAGCGGACGCATCCTTCCGGCCGTAGCTTGTTGATTTTCTAGGCTCTAGGGCTGTTCAGCGCGAGCGTGATCGGCCTGCTTAGGGCACAGCATCATTGATCGCGCGCTATCAAGAATTACGCGGCGTTGTTGTGCGCAGTGCGTTTTTTAACTCGATCACCTCGTCAAAAGGCGGCATCTCGTCTGCATAGGTGGTCACCCGAATCTCGCTTATGGACGGTTTAAGCGGATATTGATGCTGGCATGGAACGATTTTGAATGAGCGCGAGATGTCTGATGCAGGAAACAGCGGCGATCCCATCATCTGCGGAATGCGTAATTCGATAAACGACTTGCCGTCTTCTGTGTCGCCGTACCGGATTTTCTCTTCCGGAAAAGTCACCTCATTATTGTTAATTCTGGTGGGGAACTTGACGATAACTTTCCAGCGTAGTGCTAGCGCTTCGCCAAAATTCTCCATCTTCCAAAACACCGATGGCTCAGCAAGTCCTCCTCCGGAATGTATTAAGATTGTCGTACGGATCTTCGGAAATCGTCGCCGTCCAGCGATGTCCTGAATTGCACGGTGCCTCAACGGCTGCAGGTGTCGTCCGACCCGCTGGTAATATTTATGATCCAGTGCTTGGTGCGGAGCCGAGTTGCTTTCGGGGATATGGATGACGACAACCGCATTCCCAAGCGCGATTTTGGACTTGTGTTTTTTGGGACAGATTAAAGCCGTCGAGAGCTTTTGCAGCGGTGGTTCGACGAATTGTGGGATGATGTTGTCCAGCCAGTCGGCCAATTTCGGCTTGATATTTAAGGGAACGCCTCCGTCAATCACTAGCGACTGACCCGCTTCGGGATTCCTCACGCCAAAAACAATGTAGCCGCCGTCATAATTCGCCCATGCCGACACATACCTCGACAAATCTTGTTGCCAGCCTGGATCCGTAAATTTGTCGCTGGCCTTATACTCCAGCCAATCAAACTCGCCGGTGGGTAACGCCGCAACGTAATCCTCGTCCCATTCATCAAGCGGTTTCAGCCTGTGAGTTATCGGCATGCTAAGAGTCGATCTCACAGCATCTCCGTCTGTTTCTCGCGCGTGGCTTCGCGGGCGGCCATGGCAAACGGGTTGATCTGCGGCGGCGCATCGACGCGTTCGGTGCCATTGAGCAAACCTTCGACAGTTAAAATCTGGATGCGCGGATAATCTTTATCGTGCCAGAGCTTGGATGTGTAGCGGCCGGCATCGGCGGCTTCGGTGTGCATTTGTTTACTTGGTTTTTGCAGCGTGATCAACACACCGCCAGCAGCTTTCTGATTTTCAACGTCGCCGAGAAGGGTCGCAACGTCACCGCGATTTACTCCACCACCTTTGACCTGCACGATGATTTTCTCGCGATGCACGGGTTCGCTCTTTGGCAGCGGTTCTTCCATGACGCGACCCGGGATGTCTTTGCGCTCCGTTTCGTAAAAGTAGAGAAGTCCATCGACGCCACGGTCCGCGCCTTTGCCTTCGCCTTCTTTCAACGGCCGCGCGCCAATCAGAGAAAGCGCCCAATGCTGAAATTGGAATTTATCGAGCTCGGCGAGCCGCTTTGCGCTCGCGAAATCGGTTGGCTGACCTTTTTCTTCGAACTCGATCTCTTCGCCAAACGCATCTTTTAATCGGCGCTTGATCAGGTTGATCGCGAGATAGGTGATGTCGATCCCAATCCATTGTCGACCGAGTTTTTGTGCAGCGTGAATTGTCGTGCCGCAGCCGCAAAACGGATCGAGCACCACGTCGCCTGGATTGCTTGAGGCGGTGATGATTCGTTCCAACAGCGCCAACGGCTTTTGGGTCTGGTAACCTAAGCGCTCGCCAGCGGTGGGACCGAGGCCTATATGAATCCAAATGTCTTGAAGAGGAGGTCCCTCGGCATCCTCTAGATACTCCTTGAGGCCATCCTTTCTAGGTCTGCCATTTCGCTGCAGGAGGATGCGACCTGCCGCGAACAAGCGTTCGAGTTCCTCAATAGAGAATCGCCATTGTCGATTGGCTCCGGGATGTGTCCCGCGCCACTCGATAGTTCGCGTTTCGGAAAAGTGTGGCGCGGTTAGGTTCTCCGCTCGGAACCTCCCGCGTTCATCTTCGTATTTGTATCTGGATAGCTGCTCTTCGGAGTATTGACCTGTTATGCGATTGAATGTTTTCCCCGGCGCTTTCGAGTAAAACAGTAGTCGGTCGCCAATTCGTCCAAACCGTTTCGGGTCATTATGAGCCGTTGTTCTTTTCCATACGATCTCGTTTTGGAACCGTTCAGCATCGAAAATTTCATCCAACAGAATTCGCAAATAGTGACTAGCGGTCGGATCGCAATGGAGATAAAGGCTGCCGGTTGATTTGAGGACGCGATGGAGCTCGACCAAACGCGGGGCCATCATCGCGAGGTAGGCCATCATTGGTGAATGTTTTAGGAAGCTGTGGAGCGCTTCCATCAGCTCGACGACTGCAACGTTCGGGCAGGTGTCGATGAACTGGTGATAAGTATCGGCGGCGTCGGCCCAGCTCCATGTGTCGGTGAAGGCGTGGAATTGCGCCTGGCTTACTTGCCCGCTCGGCTCACGAAATAGGACATTGTAATCAGCGTTCGAATTAAACGGCGGATCGAGATAGACAAGATCGACACTGGCGTCGGGAAACTCTTTCCGATCCGAAAGCCATTTCAGATTGTCGCCGAAATATAAACGGTTCATGAGGGAAACATCTAGAGATTTGACTCGTTCGTCGCCCGATTCTCTCGCAGCTACCTACGCTGCGCAACCGTCGGTGTCGCTCGTCCCACTCGCTTCATTCTCGAGTTCGTTCGGAATGACAAGTGAATGTTGGTAGTCTAGCCAACTTCACGAGCCGTGCGTGCTGACCTTTATCTGCTCGCGCAAGAGCGCAAAATGTGAATGAATCGCATCGAAACATGTCGGCCGAGATTAAGAAGGAGATCCAGCTCGAGATCGCGCATGTCTTGTTCATCGACATCGTTGGTTACTCCAAGGTTTCGATTAACGAACAACGTGGTGCGGTGGACGAGCTCAACGAGGTAGTTCGCGCCTCAGCGGAGTTTCAGAGCGCTGAAGCTGCGAGCCGCTTGATTAAGATTCCAACCGGGGACGGGATGGCGCTGGTCTTCTACACCAGTCCGGAAGCGCCGGCGCAATGCGCGGTCGAAATTAGTGGCGCGCTCAAGGAGCATCCACGCTTACAACTTCGGATGGGCGTGCACAGCGGTCCGGTGAGCGGGGTGATAGATGTGAATGGTCACGCCAATCTCACCGGCGCGGGTTTGAACATGGCGAACCGAGTAATGAACTGCGGTGATGCCGGGCACATTCTCCTTTCGAAGCATGTCGCTGAAGACCTCGAAGAATACGAACAGTGGCGACCGTTGCTGCACGATCTTGGTTCGTGCGAAGTGAAACATGGAGTGCGCGTTTCGGTCGTGAACCTCTATGCGGATCAAGTGGGCAATCCGCAACTGCCAGAAAAGTTTCAAGCTCTGAAGAAACACAGCGCGCGAGTGCGTTGGGCGGCGATGATAGCAGCGTTGCTCGTGCTCGCGGTAATCGTCGCTGGCGTCGGAATGTTTTCCCGTAATCGCGTACGACCGACCTTGGCTGCGCCAGAAAAATCGATTGCTGTACTCCCATTCGAGAATCTGAGCGAAGAAAAAGCAAACGCATATTTCGCCGAGGGCATCCAGAATGAGATTCTGACGAGATTGGCGACCGTGCGTGATCTCAAGGTGATTTCGCGGACCTCGATGGCGAAGTACCAGAGCAAGCCGGACAACTTAAAGATGGTGGCGCAAGAGCTCGGCGTTTCTACGGTACTCGAGGGGGCGGTGCAAAAGGCTGGCGACAAAGTTCGCGTGAACGTGCAGTTAATCGATGCACGTTCCGATACGCATCTTTGGGCGAAAAGTTATGACCGTGACTTTAAGGACGTCTTAAAGGTTGAGAGCGAGGTTTCACAGGAAATTGCGGAGGCGTTGCGAGCGAATCTTTCGCCAAACGAATCCCGTGCTCTAGCCGCAGTCCGAACGCCTGACACGGAAGCTTACGATGTTTTTTTAAAAGGCGAGTATGAGCTTCGCCAGGCCGAAAACAGTCGGACTGCGGAGGGCTACGATCGTGCCGACGCACTTTATCGGCAGGCGCTGGCACGCGATCCAAACTTTGCCGAGGCTGCTGCGGAGTTCGCGCGCAGCCGGCTATCGCGGCACTGGTTCGTGTCGCCGTTGGCGTCACCGGAATTAGAGGAGGTGAAGTCGCTTATCAACCGCGCTCTGGCGCTGGCTCCGAATTCGCCGGAAGCGCACTCTGCGCTAGGATTATTCTTTTATTGGGGTCATCGCCAATACGAGGCGGCCCTGACGGAGTTCAACCGCACGCTGGAATTGCAGCCCAATAATGCTTTGGCCCAACAATATTGCGCGGCGGTTTACCGGCGCCGCGGTGAATGGGAGCGCTCGCTGGCCGATTCTCAACGAGCGCAGGAACTCGATCCGCGCGACACCGGAATTCCGGACAATATGGCAGCGACTTATCTGTTACTGCGCCTATGGAAGGATGCGGAGCGGTGGGAATCGCGATCTCTCGCCATTGATCCGCACAACATGCAGGCAGCGTCGGCTCTTCTCATCACTCGCCTCAATGCGACGGGCGACGTTGACTCGGCCCGGCGAGCTCTCGATGGTTTTCCAGAGGGCACTAAGTCACTCACGCGCGAATGGTTCGCTGCAGGTGGCGATGTTGCAGGTTTCAGCGGCATCTGGGTTTATCTCCACGTAATCGAAAGACGTTTCACGGATGCTTTTCAAGCTCTCGAGAAGAAGGTGGTCAGTGACAATCTTGGCCATCTTCAGCACCTTGCCGCGCGCGTCGCCCTTCGCGTACTGGCAGGAGAGCATGAGGCAGCCAAATCCGCAGGAGAAGAAGCGCTGCCGTTACTTGAGGCCAGACTTAGAGAGCGGCCGGATGACACTTTCGCGATGACGGAGCTAGCTTGGGTTTACCTCGCCCTCGGACGCAATGCCGATGCGCTGCGCCTTTCCAGGCAGGCGGCGAATTCAATTCCTATCGAAAAAGATGCTGTGGCTGGTCCAACTTTCCAGATCGGACTGGCGCAAATCGAGGCGCGGGCGGGCGCACCTGAGGAAGCCGTTAAGAGGCTTCGACATTTGCTTTCCATCCCAGCGGGCCAGGTAGCTTCCATAGCTCGTTTAAAGATTGACCCAGTGTGGGACCCAATCCGTAATCGTCCGGACTTCCAGCAGTTGCTCTCAGGTCCGGAGCAGGTCGGGCCTAACAAGTAGCTCGCGATCTATGTCCGCGAAGCGAGGATCCGCTTCGTAGCGACGCGCGCTTTGAAAAAATCGTCGGTTCGGTTGCTCCGAAAGAAACTCAGTCAAAGTAAACAGCCAACGCGCACCCTTGGGACGCGGCTTGTCGATCTTTATCTGCTCGACGGGCTAGCGTAAAATGTGAATGAATTGCATCGGGACATGTCGGCCGAGGTCAAGAAAGAGATCGAACTGGAGATCGCACACGTCTTGTTCATCGACATTGTCGGTTATTCGAAGCTTTCGATTAACAAGCAACACGCTGCTGTCGATGAGCTCACGCAAATCGTTCGTGCGACGGAGCAATTCCAAAAAGCCGACGCATTGGAGCGTTTGATCAAAATCTCCACAGGCGATGGGATGGCGCTGGTTTTTTACACAAGCCCGGAAGCGCCTGCGCAATGCGCTGTGGAGATCAGCCGCGCGCCCAAGGAACATCCTCGCTTGCACCTTCGGGTGGGAATCCACAGCGGTCCCGTTAGCGGGGTTGTGGATGTAAACGAACGGGCCAATCTCACCGGCGCTGGAATCAACATCGCCAAACGAGTGATGGATTGTGGCGACGCCGGGCACATTCTTCTCTCCAAACACGTTGCCGAAGATCTCGAAGAATACGAGCAGTGGCGACCATTCTTGCACGATCTTGGCGCCTGTGAAATGAAGCACGGCGCACGCGTTGGCGTCGTTAATCTCTATGGAAATGATCTTGGTAATGCCACGCTGCCAAAAACGTTTCGGCTGATTAAACAACGACATGCGCGACATCGGACTGTATCGATTGCGGCTACCCTTGCCGTGCTGGCCGCAATGATCGTCGTTGTGACGTGGTCCTTGCGAGCTCGAAAGATCCCGATTTCAGGCGCGCAGGCGAAGAGAGCATTGCCGTGCTTCCGTTCGAGAATTTGAGCCGCGATGCAGAGAACGCGTATTTTGCCGATGGCGTGACCGATTCGCTGACGACGGATCTGGCACAGATCCATTCGCTACGCGTCATTTCGTTCCAGTCTGTTCGACAATTCAAAGGCGAGCGGCGCAAGTCGCTGCCGGAGATTGCGCGCGCGCTCAACGTTGACGCTGTTGTCGAAGGCTCGGTTCAGCAATCAGCCGACACAGTGATGATCAACGCGCAACTGATGCAGGCAGCGAACGAGCAACATCTGTGGGCCGGCCGCTACACGCGCAAAACACGCGATCTGTTGGACGCGCAGAGTGAAATCGTTCGGGCGATCGCCGATGCGGTGAAGATTGAGTTGACGCCGAAGGAAACGACGCGGCTCGCGACAGTGCGAACGATTGATCCAGAAGCGCAGTCGCACTATTTTCTCGCCCGTTTTCATTTTGGTCAGGGAACACAAGACGGCTTTCGCGCGGCCATTAGTGAATACGAGCAAGCGATCGCGAAGGAGCCGAACTTTGCTGCTGCCTATGCCGGGATCGCAAGCTGTTACAGCGCGCTCTCCTCCTCGTTTTACATGCCGCCGCGTGAAGCAATGCCGCTTGCTGAAAAAGCTGCGCGCAAAGCAATCGAGCTCGATCCCGATGTGGCGGAAGCGCACGCGGCCATTGGTTTTATCGACCTGTTTTACCATTGGAACCGCGCGGAAGCCGAGCGCGAGCTCCGCAAAGCGATCGAGCTGAACCCGAATTATTCGAC
>WNFY01001541.1_pt1 | contig 27768 bp, 42 predicted proteins | sample 5400091 | NCBI WGS metagenome assembly WNFY01 (sample SAMN13153364, study PRJNA577476) | soil metagenome | isolation source: 60 cm soil or saprolite under grassland replicate 1 | place: USA:California | collected 2016-06-15 | reverse complement strand
ATCGCACGAGCATAGGAGAATTCAATGGCTGATACCGTAATCGTAGGCGAACAAGAAGCAGGGCGGGCGACTACAGTTCGCCGCGCTATTAATAAACTAGTAGCCGCGACGAACTCAACCGCGTTTGATCTCGCAGAACTGCTCTACGAATCAAAGGCGAAATTATACTTCACGGGTTGGGGATTCGAGTCATTTTCCAAATACGCGAAATCCCTGAACATGAAGTACACGCGGTCATACTATCTTGTCCGCATCGTCGAGAATATGAAAGCCGCTGGACTCGAACGCGAACAATATGAGCCCGTCGGCATGACGAAACTTCGCACCATATCACGCCTGAAGCCCGAGACTGAATTCAACGGAACTCCAGTTTCTCTGCTCATCCGTGAGTTGACATTGAAGGCCGAGGGCATGACGCCCGAGGAAGTCCAGTATGAAGTCGATACGATCATGGGGATGACGGAAGACGAATCGATGGTCTGGTGGAACGTCAAAATTAAGAAGTTGGCCCGAGAGAACGTCATTCGTCCTGCTGTGGAGAAAGCCAAAAAGCATATCGGCACGAATCCATCACCTGACGATGAGGGGGTTTTTATCGATGCGAGTGATGGTCGGGCTCTTGAATTAATAGCAGCGAACTTCTTAGCCGATCCAAACTTTGATACGCCTGAAGAAGTTCAACCGCCAACTGACATACAGCCGTCTACTGAAGAGCCGCCGACAGGAGCTGCCTTAGACGAATAGGAGGGTACATGACAGTGCGAACCCTGGACGTAACGCGGAAGTCAGCCCTCGTCAATGCGCTTGCAGCAAAATTTGTGGGCAAAATTATTGCCCAGGATGCTGCGCAAGAGGCTTTGATCTCTCTCCTCGATAAGTTTGTGAGCGGGATGTACAACAAGAAGAAACCTATCGGGTCATTGCTGTTCCTTGGCCCAACGGGAGCGGGAAAAACCTTGGTCGTAGAAGCCTTTACTGAAGGGCTCTTCGGTTCTGCTGAAAACATGCTCAAGGTCGATTGTGCTGAGTTTCAACACAGTCATGAAATCGCAAAATTGGTCGGCTCTCCCCCAGGATATCTAGGCCACAGAGAGACGAATCCGTTCTTTACGAATGCACGTCTTCTCGCGGCACGCAGCGATGACAAAGGGAAGGAACTCTACCCGTTTACGGTGATCCTGTTCGACGAGATCGAGAAGGCAAGTGACGCGTTGTGGAATCTTCTCCTGGGGATTCTGGACAAAGGAACACTCACTCTCGGGACGAACGAGAAAGTGGATTTCAAGCCGACGATCATTTTGATGACTTCCAACGTCGGCGCATCAGAACTCGCGGAGGATAGCGCTCTCGGTTTTAGCACTGGGGCAGTGGTCGACGACAAGAAGATGGAGGACATCGCGAACTCGGCAGCGCGGAGAAAGTTCATGCCAGAGTTTCTCAATCGTCTGGACTCCATCGTGAATTTCAAGACTTTGACAAAGGGCGATCTCTCAGAGATTTTGAAACTGGAACTCAACAAGATTCAGGCCAGGATTGTTCTCGACTCGCATGTCATCTTTGAATTTCGAGTCACGGATTCAGGCTTGGCAGAATTACTGGAATCGGGGTATGAGAAACGATATAATGCTCGTGCCCTGGTGAGAGCGATTGACAGGTTCATCACGACTCCGTTGACGCGGCTAGTCGCATCTCGGCAAGTTTTCGATAACGATGTCGTTGTCGCAGCGCACTCCAAAAAAGGTGGGTGGACATATGTTGCGACGACGCGAGATTCAGCATGATACCCGAGCGTGTAAAGCAGTTTGTCTTCTATCGGGATTCGTGGCATTGTCGAAACTGTTTCAACTCGAACGGACTTGATCCGCACCATGTCATCTATCGGAGTGCTGGCGGTAAAGACACGGCGGACAATCTTTTAACGCTCTGTAGAAAATGTCATGATGATATTCACGCAGGGCGGTTGCGGCTGGAAGTGATCTCAGTGATCGAGAACAATATCACAGTAAAATTCTGGAAACAGCAGGGGTGGAAACCATGAGCGAAGAGAGCACAATTGACCATACCAGCCAAGGCTCACTAGAGGAAGCCCGCAAGGAAGGGCTTCGCGTTATTCTCCCAGAGCCGAAGCAACTCTTAATCGACATCGACACCGAGGCAAATTTAGAGACCTTTAATCGGAATTATCTTCTACTGCAGGAACTCGGAGTCGATTTACTAGGCTACAGCAGTCGTCCTAGTCGGAGAAAAATTGAGGGGCGGCACATCACAGTTCGCCTCGGGTGGAAGCCTACGGTGATTGAGCGTATTGCACTGCAGGCGATGCTAGGGAGTGACTTAAAGCGCGAGATTTATAGCTTCTGGCGTTGGCAGACAGGTGAAGCTATCCCGACGATGTTCTTTGAGAAGCCATGATTCGCGTCGTCCATGTACGTAAGGCTCCGTTCACACTTTATATCGGCAGAGCCATTGCAGAATTCCCTGAGTCGAAGTGGCATAACCCATATTTCGCTGGGCGCTTCGGGCGGTTCATGTCGCTTCGAATGTATGAAGATCACGTCCGCGAAAAGTTGTGGGACTCGTTGTGGGAGTTGGACGATCAAATACTCGGGTGCTGGTGTTGTCCGAAAGAATGCCACGGACACGTTCTTAGGCGATTACGACAGGAGCAACTAGATGCCTTACGAGGAGAGACCGTACCAAGCTGAGGCACTCGCTGCTGATTTGTCCGAATACGACAAAGGCGTTCGTCGCATGATGAACGTGATGGCGACAGGGGTCGGAAAAACAATTACCTTCGCCAAGGTGTATGAAAAGTTCAAGTCGCGTCTCCCAGGACAGATGTTGGTGCTGGCTCACACGGATGAACTTGTTACACAGAACTTGAAGAAAATTCAGAACGAGAACCCGACCCTCAAGGTCGAGAAAGAGATGGCAGGCGAATATGCTGACCCAAACAGTGATATCATTTCTGCGAGTGTTGCGACCCTCGGTCGGGCGGGAACTAAGAGAGTCTCTCGATTTAATTGGGATGCTATCGACAAAGTCGTTATCGACGAGGCTCATCACTCGATTGGCGAAGCGTACGGTCGGGTACTTGAGTGTGCTAGTTCACTTCGCCTTGATACTCATAAATTATTGCTTGGCGTCACTGCAACTTCTCAACGCCCAGATGGGAAGGCGTTGTCAGATATTTACGAGAAAGTTGCTTACGTCTACACCCTCCGCCAAGCCATCACCGACAAGTGGCTTGTCCCGATTCGAGGGTATAGAGTTTCCACAGATACCAAATTGGACGACGTATCGTCTAGTGGGGGAGACTTTGCACGAAGTGAACTTGGCAAAACCGTCAACACTCCTGACAGAAACAAACGCATCGTTCAATCGTGGATCGGAATTGGGGAGAACCGTAAGACGGTAGCCTTCACGGTTGACATCGCGCATGCTCAAGATTTAGCAAAGGAGTTTCAAAATGCTGGGATTAAAGCAGAAGCCGTATGGGGAGATGACCCCGACCGAGAGGGAAAGTTACGTCGCCACCAAAATGGCGAAACGAAAGTCTTATGTAACTGCTCCGTCCTCGTGGAAGGATACGATGATCCTTCAATTTCAGTTGTTCTACTTGGTCGTCCTACCGCGTCTGATCTCTTATTTGCCCAGATGATAGGACGGGGCACTCGATTGTCACCTGGGAAAGAAGACCTAATCGTTATAGATGTCGTCGACAATACCCAGCGTCACTCGCTCGTGACTTTGCCTACGCTAATGGGTTTGTCTAAAGACCTAGACTTAAAGGGACAAGATTTACTTTGGGTGGTCGAGGAGATCGAGAAACTACAAATCGATAATCCGACGATTGATTTCTCGAAGATGAAATCTGTTGACGATCTGAAAACAATTGTCCAGACTGTTAACATGTTCGAAGTTCGTTTTCCAAAGGAAGTCGAAGAGAATTCGCCGTTGACATGGTTTCGTGCAATCGAAGGTGGCTATAAGATTCTCTTTCCTAAGGGGTTCATGCGGATGGCTGAGAATCAACTCGGCCAATGGGAGATCAACGGAAAGGTCGACGACACTTTACTCTGTGCAACCCGTCCGACGATGGAAGAGGCGTTCAAAGCGAGTGATGAACAGATTCGCAAGCGACTCGGCCCGATGAAGCTGTCCTATCTTCTGCGCGAGGCGACTTGGCATGGCAAGCCCGTAACTAGGGGGCAAAAATCAATGCTCGGTCGACTCTTTCCGTGGAAGACTTTCCAGTTCGACCTGATGAATAGCGGCCAAGCGTCGAAGATGATTAGTGAGAGACTGGCAAAGAAGGTGACGCAATGAGCATACCTTCGTACTGTTTTATGTGTCGCGGTGAGTGCCAAGTGGGTATGCCTTTTATCCCAACGCCCGTACCGTGCCCGCACGATTTGAAGATAGGAGAACTTATGCAACCGTATCCACAACCAAACAAGATCATAAATATCGGAAACATTATTGACGAAGTTCGACAGGAAGTTCTGCGGGCTGCGAAACTTCATGCTCCGATGAACAGCCCGCATGAAGCGGAGAGCGTAATCCGTGAGGAATTTGAAGAGTTCTGGGACGAAGTCAAGAAGTACAATCTCCCCAAGGGCCGTGACACTCGTCCTGCGATGCGTGAGGAACTGATCCAGTTGGCCGCGATGGCGATTCGTGCAGTGAGTGATGTAATCGACAAGCCCGAGATGATTCTGGCTCCGCTGCCGAAGGGCATTGAGGACACACCCGAGACCCGTGCACGTTTACAGGCATATGTCGAAGGGCGATCATAAGGAGAACTCATGTTTAAAATGAAAAAGCCGAAGAAAGCATTTCGCGTTATTACCCAATTTCCGCATTGTGATCCTAGGATTCTACATGCTCCAGGGGAGTGCGAATACTGCGACAAACACTGGGAGTGGCAAGCACTGCGAGAAGCATGGGGCATTGCTTTTACGGGGTATACTCCTGAAGGAAAAGAGTTGCCTGATCCCGCGACACATGCTCGTGGATTTGATAATCTCAATACCTGGGAGGGTAATAAAGCGACTGTCGTGGGGTTGCCATGTTCGAGCAATTGAGCAAATACCAATACTCAATCCTCAAACGTTTAGCGAATCACCCTGTGAAAGTTTATTGTTCGCCCGCAGGGATCGACGCTGATCGACGACGTGACGAGATCACGACTGATTTCAATAGCATGCTGCGACTTGTGGAACTCGGACTCGTGAGTGACGTCACTGATCTTCCGAAGTATGCGGGCGTCGTAAGCAACTGGCGGGAACAAGGACGGGATGTCGTCGTGATTCATATCAACGCCCTGGGTGGAAGAATGTTCACGCGGACAAGGCATGACAAATGGGTCAATTGAATGAACTAAGCAAAAGCGAGAGGGCACAAGACCTACGGCTGCGACGAATTTACAAAATTACTCTGGCACAGAAGAAAGCCGAAATTGCAGCCCAAGGGGGCGGCTGTGCGATATGCGGTCGTCCCTACCCCCTGTATACGCTGTCCCAGGATCATGATCACGATTGTTGCAAGAGACCGCGAGGGAAGAAGGGAAACACTGCAACATTTTGTGGGAAATGCAACCGAGGATGGCTTTGTTACCTATGCAACCGCTGGGCGATAGGGGCACTAGAATATATGGCGCAACTCAATCCGCCGATCCCCGCCGAGAAAGCGTTCGAATACTTGAAGACGTGGCACCTGAAGATTGTTGAACGGGGTGGATATGAGCCAAAAGCAGAAACGAAAAGAACTTCCCGCTTATACAAAAAATAAGAAAGCTTTCGATTCCGTTATCCGCCATCTGCGCCGAATGGGGACTCCCCAACTCGGTGCGGTGAGCGCGATGAACTTTGAAAAGGTCGGCGGGAGCCCGAGCGCACGAAACCCGATTGCTCCGACACCTGTTGACTTCAAAGCAGATGTCATGCTGGCTATCAAAGCGGTGATGCCGCGAGGGATACTACTGAAGAATTTTCTTCTCGCGTACATCTTCTTTGATTCAGACGACGAGATTGAATGCCATATCTTCACCCGCCGCGAAAGGGGTACAAATGTTAACGTATTATGACCCAAAATTTCTGGAAGTTTTAAAAGCGAATCTTTCAATCTCCGACGATACTCTCCACAAAATTATGAATCCCTATTGTGGCCAATGCCTGTTGGAGCGGGGCGAAAAAGTTTTAAATGATTTACCAGGAGTCAAATCCAATCCGAGGTAGTCCAATGAAGGAAGAGAATCTGCTCGAAGGCATGCCGCCGATTAAGAAACTACGAAAGAAAGTAGTCAAGAAGTTTCACTCTAGCCAGAACGTCCCTGTTGAAGTTGCAATTCGGCGACAAGTTGCAGCAGAGATTGGGGAAGATGAACCGACGAAAGATCAGAAGTTCATCCTGCTGCAGAAGTACGGCGCGACCGCGCCAAGAATTGATCGTCTCGCGACGAAACCAAATTGGATGGGGGTACCGACATGGAAGAGATTACAGAACGACTGGTTCAAAATGACGAAGGGTCTGGTCAAACCGCAGCAGATGTCGAGAGGACGATATGGGAGTACATCGAAAGTATCTAATATGCACGGTAGTAGAGTGCACACAAACGCATCACGCCAAGGGGCTGTGTTGCGACCATTACAAAGCACAGTGGGGCAAATTAAACCGAGCGAGAATCGCTCCTATCGAGGCCAACCGTCATCTCATCGCCCGTTACGGAATAACCCTAGAGGAGAAGCAACGGCGTCTCCGCGCACAGGACAGCCTATGTGCGGTGTGCAAGAAGGAAATCACAAAGTCGGAGACAGACCATGACGCAAGAACTGAACAACTACGAAGCGAACTGTGTGGCAACTGTAATAGAGGGCTCGGACTCTTCTTCCACGATCCCCTCATCCTCGACAACGCCGCCCGATATATCCGAGGATGGAGAGATCAACTCCTCTTCTTCTGTGGCTCCTCCAGCGGGCTATGAGAATATACCTCGGGAGTTATGGCCCGACGCTAACGGCAACCCTCCCCAGCTAACTGAGAAGTTGCTCCGTAAGCTGCGGGGAAAGTATTTCACCGTGAAACATCCTCGGTTAACCGAGTGTGATCATCGGCTCGACATGATCAATGAGCCGCGTTACAACTGTGAAAACTGCTGGTTTCAATTCTTTAATACGCATCCGCAGCTTGTGGAAGTCGCTGATCAGTTCTATAAGACGCATGGAAAAAATGCAATGATATCCATGCGCGGAGTTAAATTTGTAAAGATGTTCGGTCGGTATATGGCGACCGTGATTCACCTGATGAAGGAAGAGGGGAGACTCAGTGGCAATAATTCAGAAGGAACCAACCCAGGTAGCATCGACAGTAGTACCGACCGCTTCGAAAACGAAGGTGGAGCAATCCGCGAAGCCGATGACCAAGGAGGAGAAATTAAAAGCCGTGGCATCAGTAGCGGCCTCCATGAACAAAACGTATGACACGCGGTTGATCCAGAAACTCGGAAAGGGGAAGGCGGCTGTCCGCATTCCCTGTATCCCCCTCAATCTTCCGACGGTAGATGAAGACGTCATCGGTTGCGGTGGTCTCCCTCGCGGGCGAATCATTGAAATCTACGGGCCAGAATCGGCGGGTAAAACGGCAATCAGCCTACACGCAATCGCCCAGGTGCAGAAGGCTGGGGAACTCGCGGCTATTGTGGATGCGGAGCATGCGCTCATGTTGGCCCACGCAAGAACCCTCGGGGTTGATATTGACGAACTGATCATCTCCCAGCCCGATTATGGTGAGCAAGCGCTGGAAGTCGTATTAGCGTTGGCCGAAACAGGAGCAGTGTCTATTATCGTTGTGGACTCTGTCTCGGCGCTCGTGCCTAAAGCGGAACTCGATGGTGATATGGGCGACTCTCACATGGGACTGCAGGCTCGATTGATGTCCCAGGCAATGCGTAAACTCGTAGGAGTCGCGGCGAAGTCAGGCACCACTATCATCTTCATTAACCAAGTTCGAGAGAAGATCGGCGTGATGTTTGGCAACCCCGAGACGACGACAGGCGGGCGTGCGTTGAAGTTTTACGCGTCCATCCGATTTGAAGTTCGTCGCCTTTCGAAGACTGACGGCGGGGAAATATTCTCCGAAGATGGTGAGAAGACTCACATCGGTCATCGGATGCGAGTGAAAAATATCAAGAACAAAGTTGGCTCTCCTTTCCGCGAGACTGTGGTAGACTTGCTCTATGGGTCTGGGTTTGACCAAAAAGCGGATACCATCGAGTTTCTGATAGACCACGGAGCGATTCTCAAGGGGGATATGACTAAGGAGAATAAGGGGAACGGTATAGCCAAAGGGTGGTTAGGGCTGGGGGATGACTCCTTTCGAAAAAGCGAGTTGACAACGGACGGGGTTTACGATAGAGTTGTTTTAGCCGCCAAGAGGGTAATAGACGAGAAAATTAAGACCCTCGCGGCATAACGGGCACATGCACATTCTCTATTGGATCGTTCTCTTCGCAGCCATCGGTTTTCAGGTGGCTGAAGTTAACACGAATACAGAACTCCGTCACCAAATTCAACTTCTAACCATTGAGCGCGACATTGCACGGCATGACCTCAACATATGCCGAGGAGACATGAGACCATGAATCTTACACGGACGGCTTCAGCAATGATGCTTTTGGCTCTTCTACTTATGGGAGCGGCGTGTTTCGTGAATCTGGCTCGGGGCACGACTACGAAAAACCAGAACAGCCTGGGAGTCGTGATCTCGCCGATTAATCCGAACATCGCCATCGTGGGGAGTCTGGTCTCGGGTGAAATGGTCGAAGACGCAGACGGCAGGCAAGGAACGTCTATCCGCATCCATCCCGTGGACGTGTACAGTTTCTACGACGAGGGGATCGTGTTCTGTGGAGATGAGAGCGCCCGAGTAACGAACGACGGGCACCTTCTCAAAGGAGACCTCGTGTTTATATATAGACGAGAAGCTCCACGTCTGATCGAAGGTGTACCATGCTTCACACTGCGAGCGGTCTATAAGGCCGATCAACTGAAAGGGAAGAAATGAGCATCTTTGAACTCTCAATCCCGACGATTCTGCGACACGAAGGCGGGCTCATTGATAATTCAAATGACCCAGGGGGTATAACGAATCACGGCATTTCGATTCGTTACCTCAAAAGTCTCGGTCTCGCGGGAGACATCGATCATGATGGCGATGTCGACGCACAAGACATCAAAGTAATGACGACTGAGCAAGCGACTGTGCTTTACCACTCTTTCTGGTGGGACAAGTACAAGTACGAGAACATCGTTGCTCAAATGGTCGCGACCAAAATTTTTGACACCGCCGTCAACATGGGATACATGCGCCCGCACAAATGGGCTCAACAGATCGTCGGTCTCCCCCAGGATGGCGTTCTCGGCCCGAAGTCTTTCGCTGAGATCAACGCGATGCCTTCATTGAAGTTTCTGACTATATTCCAAGAAACCCAGGCTGCGTTCTATCGACGGATTGTCGAATTGAATCCAGCCCGACAGGAGTTTCTGAAAGGTTGGTTAAACCGTGCTTTTGATCGCATCTAGCCCGTTGTTCGATCCGTATGTCATCTTCTTCATTGGGTTGGCAATCCTGGCCCTAGTACAGCTTCACAAACGTTAGGAGGTCAAATGAGCGGTATCGCTAGTAAGCCCAGTCTCACCCAGATCGGCACGAGGTACGATCACTACATGGAGTTGAAAGAAGTTTTCATGGAGGGGGTCGATGTTCTCAATCGGATGAATCCTAATTTTGTCGGTGACGAGGACAAGAAATTGAAGGTGAAGTTACAGGACTCGGTTGACATGATCAATCGTCGGATTGACGTGTTGAGCGACTTCAAACAGAAGACAGAATACTACGGAGACTTGGCGAAGGAAGTTCGTTCCGCTGGGATTTACAGAGCACCGCAGTTGGGGGTTATCAATGTCGAGCCCGAGCCGAAAGACATCAATCGAACGAGTATTGCAGAAAATCCTAGCACTTAAACCGACCACAGTTGAAGAAGCCCGCGCAGGCGGGCTACAGATAAGGTTACTCGATAGCGGTATGTACCGAAAAGTTTTCAAGGTCAAACATTGTGATCTTGTAATCAAATTTCCTGGGGGACTTGGGAATATTCGCGAGAGCATAAAACATTCCACCCAGGAAATGAACCGACTCAAACGATTGCAAAAATGGGAAATCGTGAATCGATTCTTGCCCGAGGTATTCTACTATGATAAAAAATCGGGCGTTATCGTGATGAGGTACTATCGAGGGTTCTCCGACTTCGAAGAACAAGCTGATGCGATGGGCCGAGTGATTGGAAAGCTAATCCAGAGACTCACTCGGGTGAGATGCGACGACGTCCACACGGAAAATGTCCGACAGAATAGAGATGACGCAGTCATTATTGATCTCGGTTTCTAAAAAGAAAAAGCCCCACCGTCCGCAAAGGATAGTGGGGTTTTGCTTTTAGAAGTTGTTTATCCAACGCCAAGAGTACATGTCAACGCTCTGGGCGTTCGCTGTGTTAACGTTGTCTATCTGCATGAATGGCGACAGTAACACTGTCGATGCTGGGATCGTCCCCGATTGACTTCCGACTTGAACACCATCGACAAAGAAAACAGCGTTCGTTCCGTCGTACTGAATTTCGTACTCGTGCATTGTTGTCGTGTCTGCGCCACTCCCGCTCGTGTTCGCGGTTTGGCTGCCGCTGCTCGTCTGAGTGACCATCATCCAGGCGGGATCACTTGCTTTAGTCGAGAATCGAAAGCCGACAAAGTTCTGGTTGGGAGTATTGTTGTTCTTGAACGCGGTCACGATGTTCGTAGAAGTCAATGGATCAGTCAGCCCAATCCAGATCGCCATGTTCGTAATCTGGGCCAACCGCAGATTAAACTTCAGAGATTTCAAACTCCCTAATCCTGAAACGGATGTCGTCGTGTTCGGGCTAATTGCTGCCCCACTATTGGCGGAAGCAGATGTAGGAAAGTTGATTCCAACAGGGAGAGTAGCTGTCGGTGCGGTCACCGCAGAAGTTCCTCCTACGAGTGTCCATACGATATTTCCGTAATTGTCGTTAACTGTACTGAGAGCAGTGATGCCGTACGCCTTGAATCCCGCGATAGGCGGAAGGAAAGCCGCTCCAATTATGGTTGGACTTCCGCCAGGAAGATCGCCCGCGACAATGTTTCTATACGTCGGGTAGGCAACGGCTCCGCTTGTCGGGCCTGAGAGAAACTTCGTCTGGGCTTGTTCGGCACCGCTCTGGTTACCGAGATCGCCCACACCTACGACTGTGTCCGTTTTAACTAACATAGAACCTCTATCCTGTTGGGTAATCCGCGCCGTTGAGATTGAAGAAATCGAACTTCTGGTTGTTCGTCAATCCGACATTGTCTATATAGACGATGTGCGCTAAAGCAACACTGTTCGCAGGAATATTTCCCGATTGGCTGCCGACTTGAACGCCGTCGATTAAAAAGACCGCATTCGTTCCGTCGTATTGAATTTCAAAAATATGAGCATTCGTGTCAACGTGAGTCGCGGTGGTTTCGGCGTTCTTAGTTGAAGACCCCGATGCTGTCTGGGTAACGCATTGGTATTTTGTGTCCCCCGCTGCGGTCGAATACCGAAAGCCTACAAAGTTCACGTTAGGTGTGTCACTGCGAAAGGTGCCCGTCCCTGTGGCACTAGTAAGTCCTATCCAAATCCGCATGTTGGCCGTCTGCTGAAGACGAAGTGAATATTTGACGCTCTTGAGAATCCCAAGCGTACGAGACCCCACAAAATTCTCTTGAAACCCCGAACTTGATGTTGCAGTTGTGCTCGTCGCGAACGTCTGGGAGAGAGGCGAGGTCGCGGTTGACGCGGTCAAACTAACCACTCCTGTCTGAGTAATAGACATAAATCGAGTAGCAAGGGCAGTCGCAGAGCCTGGGGATAATCCATACCCGTTTATGGCTGCGACAATGTCAGGAATATCCGCACCCGTCAATGTTCGTAATCGTGGCCACTCTGTTGATGTCGGTGGCGAAGCATAACCCTGATTGTCACTCGCATAGGTCGCCGTGAAACTTTCGAGTTGCTGGATAACTCCAGCGGCTGAATCTTTGACAAGCATTATTGTCCTCGCATTTGGCTAATTTCAAAAGACTGTGCATTCGCTGTTCCGACATTGTCGATAACGATGAACGGCTGCAGTGGCGTCCCTATACCTGGGAGATTTGCATTAGAGGTTGCGACTGACCCAACTTGGTCAACCCCGATGTAGAAAAAGACGGTAGCCAGAGAAACGTCATAGTGCATTGCAAGTTGAAGTTCATCGGTCGTATTGATCGTATGCGATCCACTCTCAGGAGTGACTGTCTGATTGGCTGAACTCGTCTGAGCGACTATCTGGTACTTGGTGTCTCCCGCAGCCGTCGAGTACCTGAAGCCAACGAACTTGGCAAAGGGAGTATCACTTCTGAAATTGATTGCGACCCCATATGTCGCTGTCCCCGCATGGGTCTCAGCGACACCACTTGCATTTGCGAGAGTGATGGTAGTCGCTGTGGAAGCCGAGCATAGCCACGGGCCACCGTTATTCGCGCCCGTTAGAAATCCCGCAACAGTGACATATTGCCCTGCTAAACCGTTCGAACCCCCGTTCGTAATCGTGCCCGTATAAACTGTTGTACCCGCCGAGGCGTTTGCTGCGGCTGTCAATGTCAATGCAGTAGGGGCAATTACATTCGGAGATTGATCGGTTAATCCGAACCAAATCCGCATGTTCGTCGTTTGCTGAAGAGTGATGTTAGCCAGGAGAACGTTCGTTGTTCCGATGGTGCGTATGCACGGGTTAAGAACGGTGCCTGCGGTGAATCCTTGTTCACACAAACCCGCGCTACTCCCCGCAGTCGATGAAGTAAGATACCTCGCACGTAGGGCTTTCCCAGACGTAGCACTTTGGGACGATTGGGTGCCCGTGGTAGAAAAACCTACCATCGCGAGAACCGAAGCCGCTGTATTAATACCACCACCTGCGTTGACTGCTTTGAATCCCCAGAACATCGGGAAATACGCAGAACCTGCGCCCCCGCCCCCAGGAAGATCAGCTAACTGAAGAGCACGGAATGTCGCAAGTGCCCCAGCCCCTGAAGCTGGGCCGAGGTATAGAAGGTTCGGAGACTGCTTGGTGCTCATGATACTGTCTTGCGACTCGACACTTCCTGATGCTGAATCTTTAACAAGCATTAGATTAACTCCAGATGAACGCGCAGACTATACTGCATAGTTGCCGCCGCGTTTGAAACATAAGTCGTCGCATATGCAATGTTCTGGGCTGCTCCACTCTCGATGACGATTGAATCCGAAATGAAGTACCCGACAGTGTTCTTTACAATCGCGGGAGTCGAGAATGACTGTGCAGTACCCGACCCATCAGTCCATGTCAGTGTAAGCAAGATGCTGGACGTTGTTGCCACTGTTGTGACGTTCAAGTAGTAGGAGATGCGGTAGAGCCCCGCTGCAGCCGACGCGAGGAGATTCGTTGCCCCGATGCTGGCACTCTGCGCTGTGAGATTAGCCGATGTCCCCGCCGCCCGTGGAACTGGTTGGGAGAACACCCCCGTGCCATCAAGGAACTTACTTGCGTCATTCGGTGCTATCGGAGCAAACCCGTGCTTCGACGTCGAAACGTCATTGGTCGTAATATTCGAAAGAGAAAGATCACTGTCTTTCACCTGGGCAAACGCAGGAACCGCTGCGCCGTTCAAGAACTTTGTCGCGTCTGCAGGCCCCGCTAGAATCTTGACATCCGCTGTGCCATTACCCACTACGACTTGATCTGCTGTCAGTGACCCTGTGTGAGTGACTGTCCCGCCGCTCGATGCCGCAGTGATCGTGACTCCACCAACGCCGTCATCTGCCAGCGTGACATTCGTCCCCGCTTTGAGGTTCAATTTCGTTTGATCGCCGTTATTGACACCATCCGTTTGCAGAAGAAGAGTTGTGCCAGGGGTGCTGTCAATCGTAACCCCGCCGACCCCATCGTCAGTCAGGGTGATCCCTGTCCCAGCGATAAGATCAAGTTTTGCTTGGTCTCCATTGTCGACCCCATCCGTCTGGAGAAGTAACCCTGGGGCTGAAGCCGCAGAAACTTCCCCCGTCACGGAGTCTTTTTGGAAGGTCACTAGAGTCATTCCCCCAGGTGCCGCTGGGTTCGAATTCGAAAATTTAACACCCACGAGGACTCCTTATGACTTGGGCCGAGCGATGAAGACGAACGTGTCTAAATCAAGAACAAATTCTTTGACATCAATTGAAAAACCCTTCGCAATTTCCTGAGCGACGTTCTCCAAGTCAGCCTTAGATTTCTCCAAAGCGGTATTAGCCTCGGTAGCCCGCGAGGCCGCGATCAGAACTGTTCTCTGAGCTAATGCTAAAGACAATTTCTGATCACTGTTTAAAACAGGTTCTGTCATAACTCCTCCTTAAGTTCCGATACATATAAACGAGAACGAATACACATTGTTGGCAACAGGTGTTCCGTTAAACGTAATGACCATCTGAGTTGCTGAGACTGAGGTCACTACGAATCTATTTGTAACCGCAACCCCAGGTGCTGCAGTTGCCGCCGAAACGTCTGTACGATCCACTAAAACCACGGGAATAGTTGTCCAAGTCCCGTCTTTAAACGTCAGCGTTATTGTTGGGGAAGCCCCAACTGTGGCCTTTGCTGTGATCGTGACTGTTCCTGCTGCGTCCGACCCCGTAATTGCTTTAACAGGAGACGTTCCCCAACCTGAGGAGAGTACGATATCGGTTATCGCTAGCGCAGTTCCCCTGCCTGCAATGCGAGGAATGGTCAAGGTTCCTATAAAAGTGGGCGAAGACGGCCCAGGTAACTGGATTGATCCACCCCTTAATCCAGATGATAAATCGTACCAAACATTTCTCATAAGGTTATCCTAGGAACTCGACTTTGATGCTCAATTTATACGCCATCGCGGAACCCGAAGATGTGTAATCATACGCATATTGGATGTTCGTCGACGCCTTTGCAGCAACGACAACGCTACCCGCGTCTGCGGTCGTCGTCACGTTTCCATTCAAAGCACCCCCGAGTGTATCAGCAACGGTTGCTGTCGGAGTCGTAGAATCCGTCGGATCAGTCCAAGTTAACTGAAAGCCATTCGTCCCGCCCAAAACCGAACTTACTCCCCCCGCCGTCGTAACTTTCGAATAAAAACTAATACGGTAGAGACCCGCTCCTGCCGCAGGGACTGCGTATAGAGTCACTGTGGAAACTGCGGCTGTCAATCCTGTTGAATCAACCGTAGCAACAAGAGATGGTACACCCGCGCCGACTGTTGTAGTCGCTTTATACTTCGTGATCACGCCGCTGTTGTTGACCGCGAACTCACTTGTTCCGCCAGTTGCCCCTGCTTGAAGATCGAGTAAGAGATTGGCCGAACCCTTAAGTGAAGTCTCGACTACGTTTACAAGTAAACCTGTATAATTCCCTGAGGACGTACTTGTCTGGTTGATTGTAGGGTTTACTCTGTGCGCAATGAAATTGCAACTCCCTGAAGTCGGGGCAAACGTACCCGCAACATCCAGAACTCCCGCAGTACCTCCGTTCGTTGTGGAAGTAAAATTTCCGCCGCCATTGTTGATCAGACTTGACATGATGGCAGTTGAAGTTATCCCGCCGTTTATCTGAAATTGCCTATTGGCAACGGATGAAAGGATAGCCATCAAACTGCTACCAAAGTTGATAGCACCTAACTGGGTTGACCCTCCGAGCAGAGTGAACCCTCCTGAGGTAGACCCACAATCCAATCGAAGAAATGAAGCAGCCCCCCATAGCCCCGTTGAAGTTCCTCCAAATTGCAGAGAAGGTGTTCCAGAGATTCCCGCAGGGATATTAACAATCGCCGCACCTGAAGTCCCCGTATGGGTGAAAGTCAATGTGCTCGTACCGTTAGTCCCGTTGGCGATGACGTTCTGTAATGTCCAGTTGTCTTCTGCGTCAGCCCCACTCCAGTACCGACCCGCAATTTTGACAATTGGGGAAGACTGGGAGACCCCTGAAGTCGCCGCTGTTGTATTTGCCCACTTCCAGGTCACTGCGGAAGTTTGGTTGAACGTCGTATTATTCGTTCCCTGGGAGAGAGTGAGATCAGCCGAGGCATTGCCTATCGCAGACCAGATGACTGCGCCCGAGGGTATGTCCGCCGCGCTGATAGCTCCGACCGTAACCGCTGCGCCGACGGAACTCTGTTTCAAAAATTGATTAGACCCACCTGTGCCACTGAGATCAGCGTTAGTGCCTCCGTTAGCTAAGGCCAACTGGCCTGATGTAATTTTGGACGCAGCGAGATTCGGAATATCGCCCGCGATCAGTGCACGAGCGGAGATGACGTGAGATGCATCTTGCGCTAGGATAGCCGTGGACGACCCACTGAGGGAAAGGTCAGCGTTAGTGCCGCCACGCGTCAGAGCCACTTGACCGCTCGTAATGATCGAAGCGGGAAGACTGGGTATATCCGCCGCTATCAAACTGCGGGCAGAAATGACGTGAGAAGCATCCTGGGCGAGAATAGCAGTCGCCCCGCCCGCTGCACTCAAGTCGACATTCGTTCCACCATTGGCCAATGCCAACTGACCTGATGTGATCTTAGACGCCGCCAGATTCGGAATATCCCCAGCAATTAATGCACGGGCCGAAATTACGTGCGAAGCATCTTGAGCCAGAATGGCCGTAGAGGAACCGCTGGCACTTAAATCAGCATTGGTTCCACCGTTCACCAAGGGGACTTTTGTGACCCCACCTAGGACTCCCGCATTGTTGTACTGGATGTCTCCTGGTGTACCGCCTGGGGCTGTCAAAGCAGCGATAGAACCCGCCGTAATGCTAAAGTTTGCGCCACTTCGATTAACAGGAAGTTCATCTGACGAAAGAGCAGGATTACCTAAAGCCAGTTCACTTATTTTTTGGTTAGCCATGCTATGCCTTTAGGATTCGAATAAAATCAACGGAACACTTTGACCGTCTGTGGCCGCCGCCCCCGCGATGTTAAGACTAGCAGGTAAGAGCCCAGCCACAGCCGCGTTCCCCGAAATAACATAATGTTTGGTGTTGTTGTTGAAATATCGTGACCAGAAGGTCGCACCACTAGTCCCAAAATTGGGAATGACCAAACCTGTCAAAGTAGTCTGGGTAGAAGCAGACCATGCAAACCAGTAGAATCCAGGGGTCAGAGCCGTAGACAGAAGCGGAGTCAAACTCTGTGCTGTCGAACTCCCCCCGTTAAATGTTCCAGAATCGATTAGTTTTATCGACCCCGCAGCGTTATAGACTCCACCTGTAATCGTAGAACTCGCAACAGTCGCCGCTGCCGCGTACGTCACCTTCCCTATAGTGATACCAAAGGGAAGATAAAACTGGACAGCCCGAACTTCTTGTCCTACAGTAACTAGCGGTGCTGCAGTCGTATTCGCTATGTTTCCTGGGGGGACTCCTGGGCCGATAAAATAGCCCGTACCTGAAGTTGCATAAGGCCCGCCACTAGCGAGATCAGCAATTGCCCTTGCCGTCAAACTGAAGTTACTCCCGCTACGATCAATAGGAAGCAAATCGCCAGACTGGGCTGGGTCACCGCTAGAGAGTTGACTAATCTTTGTGTTTGCCATTTATGTCTCCAATAAAATCACGCCGCTTGAATCTTCTAACTCAAAGAAGTCTATTCCATTCTCAAGTAGAATCCCCGATGTAATCGACGAGCCGATAATATTTCCAAAGTGTGCTGGGTCGGGTGTGGGCCAAGTAACTGGATTTCCAAACTGGGTAGGCGAATTTCCCTGGGTTACAGGATTTCCGAAGTGCGTCGGACTCGGTGTCCATGTAACTGGATTACTGTTGAACGCGGGATCGCTCGGCGGAATCGGATTCCCCGCATTGAAATTTCCCGACCGAACAAGTCCTCTAGGCATAGTTCCTCATTTCCAATGTAACGTTAAGGCTTTGATGACGGCGTAGGTCGGATTCGCATTTGTGGGTGCTGACCATACGACATAGACATCCCCATTTCTCAATAAGATCGGCCAACAATATCCTGTCGAATCAACTCCTGACGGATAGGCATCGAGAACAGTTCGGTCAGTAAAAGTCACTCCCCCATCATAGGAAGCGAAGACCACGAGACTGCTAGCCGTTTGGTCTTTTCCGAATAACAGAAGAGCTGTCGGGGTCTGTAAAAGTTGTGGGAGAAGAATGACCCCAAGTTGTGCCGTGTAATCTATCCCAGTCCCCCAAGTGATGCCCATGTCATTAGAGAAGTGGACATATGTTGTCGTCTGAGGAAAAACTCGGCTGACCGCGATCATCTTAGTCGGCCCGACCTTAGCTATGGACGTTTCGTTAATTTGGGGTTCCCCCGAGTTGCGAATAGCTATACAGATTTTCGTCCAAGTCAAACCGTCATCGATTGATTTCCAAATATTGGCCGTCGTTCCGCCACCCGAGTAGGCTCCGTATCCACTGGCATACATCACGCCACCATCGTTTAGATATAATGTTGGGGTGAAGATCGTATTGTGGACGGGGTTGTCAAAGAAAGTAAATCCGCTCCATGTTACGCCTTGATCGGTTGACCGTGCATATGCTGCACCTTCAACACTAGATAAATTGTTTTTGCCGAACTCGACGATAACATCGCCCCCAGGAGTCAGTGCAAGAGTTGGGTCAGGAGTATTTGCATCCCATTGGGCAGTTGCAGCGCTCCACGTCGCTCCTTGGTCAAAACTTCTTCGTATCATCTTGAAGTGAGTTTGATTATATACGAGGAGAAAGTTCCCATTCGTCGTTTGAACAATGGCTGGGGTATCATTCGAAACCCCTGGATTTTCTGAAATGACTGAAGTCGCTCCAATTGATGTCCCGATAATATTTCCGAAGTTCTTTGGAAGTGTAACAGGCGTTCCGAAATTCTTAGGAAGAGAGATCGGAGTACCTTGTGAAAAGTCCCCGTGTCGTACTAACCCCAAAGGCATGAGCAAAACTCCAATCAGAAAAGTCCGACGTTTCATCTAACCCTTCTATAGAATGGTGCAGCGTGATGGATTCGAACCACCGTAGCCCCACGGGGCAACTGGTTTACAGCCAGTCGGGTTTAGCCACTTCCCTAACACTGCGTAAAGCTTTGGTGGACAATACAGGGGTCGAACCTGCAACCTTCTGCGTGCAAGGCAGACGCTCTCCCAATTGAGCTAATCGCCCACTTTAAAATGGCTCCCGCTGCTGGATTCGAACCAACAACCGCTCGGTTAACAGCCGAGTGCTCTGCCATTGAGCTAAACGGGAATGGAGCCCATAGCTGGAGTTGCACCAACGACATCCAGTTTACAAAACTGGCGCTCTGCTGTCTGAGCTATACGGGCAAACTCTACGGGATGTAATGTCCCGTTATGACACCAGCGACATACCCTACGACAAATCCGAATTTGAAGAATCCGACTTTGCTCTTTCGGGCTTTCGCTTTCACTGATGCAATCTCCGCATCTTTTGCGGTGGATACATCTTTAATTTCTGTATTCAAACCAGTGACTTGATTCTGAAGAGCCGCGACAAGACTAGTTGCTGAAGCGAGGCTGGTGGTAGTCGTCACCAGTTCTTTTCTCGTATCTACTAAATCCGCTTGCGCGGTGTCGCCCTGTATCTTTGCAACCGTGAAAGCCTGCAAATCGACAATAGGGATAGAGCCCGCTTCAGTTGTCGTTAGTGGGATCGGCAGACGATATGCAATATTGAGATCATCTATCGCCTGGGCATTCGTTCTTGGCTGGGTAACTGTTAGCACTCGTTGATTTGAATCAGTATCCCTCGCCGCAATCTGTCGAACCAAACTCGCCAGAGTCGCTTCTCGCTGGACTGTTTCTTGATTGAACTGAGTAGTCTGCTGCTCAACTGCGGCTGCGATCTTCAGATCAGCATCGTGTTGGACATCAGCGATCTGTTGAGTAACCGCCGCCTTCGCATTTGCATCCATCGCGGATTTGTCCAACCATTTATTAATACCGAATGCGCCGACTGCTAGGACGAGCGCGACGATAAGGATTCTCTCATGAGACTCAAACCATTTCAAATATGTATCAAGCATCTTTCCTCCCAAGAAGTTCAAACATCAACTCGACCGTACGAGGATATTTGAAACCGATTTGTTCTAAACGTCCCTTTCGGGCATTACAACTCGTATCCCGATTCCCCTCTTTGCTTCCACAACAAACAACCACATTGTCTAGGGTATAACCCTTCTGATGATCTTTCCGATCAAGACTATAGCCGTATCCCGAAAGAGGGCCAAGACAATAGAAACATGTCGGATTTCTCAACATCAGAGATTCATACTCCTCGAAACAAAGATCGAGAACAACTCCACGTCGTTTCGCACCCCGTTTCAGTTGGGCATACTTCCCCCGATAAGATTCACGATACGCGAGATCGTAGCGCGGATTCTCCGCCCGCCACTTTCGCATGTACGCAGCCCCGAGACCCTTGCTCATTCTTATTATTTTCTCCCCCGAAAACGTTTGACGATCCTGAGAATCTCTCGAATGATCGGAGCGTCTTCTTGTTCCGCAGCGACGATGCTTTCGTTGACCAATGCCTGCATCTTCGCGGGATCACCGTTCGCCCGCGAATACCGACTGGCAAGATTCCCATTACTGCCTGGGTTCTCTTGGTTGGCCCAAATACGAGATTTCCATTCAACCCAGCCCTTGGTAAATTCTTTGGAACTCTTCCCGAGCATCGGATGCCACAGATGATAGATTGCCCCAGGGAGAGTCTTATGCTTCCAGTAAAGCGTGTCCGTAGCCCGCATGATCGAATGATCTTCACCGCCCCAGCCACGGAAGCGAACGTCCCACCCACCGACAGCGTCAAAGGCTTCTCGGGGTACGATCTGGCAAAGAGCGCCATACCAATGCCCTCGACCTTGTCCCGAACCGCCGCCATTTTGGATGTCACACTTCCGCATTGACTTCGGGAAGGTATACGGATCGCATGGATCAGAATCAAGAACTCTTTGTGAAATCCTATCTGTCAATCGGTAGAACCGACGATACGGAACGAACCACAATTTCTGGTCACGTTTCCTCGCCTGTCGAATCTCCCGAGCGCACTTCAACACAGCGTCGACAGGAAGATAACCATCTGCATCGACAATAACGAAGATGTCTCCCTTGGCTCTCGCTGCGGCGTGATTGACAGCCACCGCCTTAGAGAATGCCTTGTGCTTGTGGTGATCCTTCCCTATGATGATCTCAGCACCTGGGAGTGCACATTCCCAATACCGCTTGAGCCATCGGAAGTTCGCTCCCTGTCGTAAGAATTTCGTAGAACTCCTGAACGGGATAAGGATGCTAATGCCTTTTCCTTTTTGACGACACTTGAAGATTGTCATTGCCAGTTCTCCAACTCACGATAGGCATCATAGATTTCAAACTTGGCATCCTCGACATGCCAGCGAATCGGCTCAAACATCTTCCCAGGAATAAAAGGAGCCAGAATAGATGCACTATAATCTTTGAATTTGAAATCCCCACCCTCGCGATCCAACGCGGGCGAAACTTCAACCCGACGCGGTATTCCGAAGGCGTCAGCGACGATCATGCCGTGAAGTGACGATGTCACGATTCTGCGGCACGAACCGATCTGGCGAATAACTTCCAAAGGATCGTCCCCTGGATCGATAACTTTCGTAGTCGACGGCGGGCGAATGATTTTGAGAAATCGTGGAACGAGTTCTTTGTCACGCCAATGAGCAACAATACCCAAGTCCCATTTCTTCTCTTGCGGGCCGACTAATTCATCGGCCAGGAGCCCAGGATCACCTATAGCGAAATTCCCCTTGGGGAAATGTTTCGCAGTCAGCGGGCCACGAAGCGCCAGAATCTTTGCGGTGTAAGTGTAATCATTCAGTTTCGAGGCTTCTTTCAACTTGCCCGAACCTAGGATTAGTCCACTCCATCGGGCTGGGATATGTTCGAGGATTGAGCCGACTGAGGCTATGCTAGCATCCGCAATTGGAGCCCAGTTAACTTTGACGTTTGAAAATCGTTCAATCAGAAATGGAGCGAGAGCATCTCCGAAATTCGGTGCTCCCTTCCACCAGTAGGCTGTGGTCATATCAATTTCTCCTACCCCCAGATGAAACCGCACATACACGTCAAAACGTGGGCCAGATGTGCTTTGTATAACATTCGCTTACAACATGGACATAGACGCATCCACAACATAGGGTCTCCGCTATCGTACCAAATAATCCAATAAAGAATTAATTCGAATCGAATCTTCCTCAAAGAAGGCTACGACAGTGTTGCAATGTTTGTGTAGCAACTTTCGTACTTCTCCTGTCAAATGATTATGATCCACATGAGCCCGACTAATCTCAGCGGGTAACGGAAGAGAACATAGCCCGCAAAGTCCTTGTTGCTCCTGATACATTCGAACTTTATCTTCCCACGTTATCCCGTATAGACGCTTCAGAGCATTAGAATGCTGCCGAAGTTTCACTTCTGGTCGTGACCTATACTCATCAAAATATTCTTTAAGGTGAACTCTTCGTTCCTCCTCGGTTCGAGGAATACGAGCAGGCGGAGCAGGTACACCATGAACCTTCTCATGATATCTGTCCCGAGCCCTTTTCTTTTGCCGTTCATAGTCCTTATAGGGCATTAACTTTTCTTAACTCGTTTAGGAAGAGAGCGTCCTTTGGTTTCTGCATCCCACTCACTCAAAGCATCTTTACCCAACTTCTCTGGATGGGCGTGCAGAAAGCCTTCTTGAGCCAAAGAGGCAAACGGGTTCTTAGGAACCAATCCTCCTCCATTAGGCCCAAACGCAATTTCCACGGACGTCCCACGGGTTCTGCTGGTGACATGCAAGCCATGTTCTTTAATCCCCTCCCCTGGGTGTGAAGACCGAGCATCTGCGGCTTTCCGCATCTTCTCATGTCCCGCGTTGGACTCAGCATTGAGTTGGGCTGGACTACGGCGCGACCGAGAGTTGGATTTCTCAGCAGCTTCCTCTGCAGCGGAAGGCGGATGACCGTGCTCTTGGATTTCGTCCGCCATTGATTCGTTAGATTCGTTGTGCATGGGTTTCCTATTCCATTCCTGGGTGTGTGACCGATTGAGGGCCGAAGGTGCCATGTTTAGAAAACCTAAACGGCTCTTGGTTTCTTCGTGTTTCCGCAGCCAATTGCTCACCGACGTTCTCTGCTTCGCGGAGATTGACCGTCGGACGTTGTATCGCGACATTTACTCTGCCAGCATCCGTGCCAGCAGCAAACGGACTTGGTGCTTTCATTATTTTGCCTTTGCTGCGTGGAACTTCTGGTGCCTGTCTTGCATCGCGGGAACCGCTGCTAGGACTTCGTCGAACGCCTTTTGATATGCTTCTGACGAACCCTCAGTAATCGGGCGGTCGTCGATCAAATTTCCTGTTGCTTCTGCATCAAGCAAAATTCCGAGACAAGCCCGAGCGTGTCCAAGATGGTGACATTTCGAATCATCTGCTAACCTCTGGCCCTCAAACCATGCATCCAAATGCCGCTTTGCCGCTGCTATATAGATAGACGCGAGAACTTTGTTTTTCCGCCAATTATACGGGCCGTACTTCCCGCCGCCATCCATCATTGCTAGTGATTCCCACAGAAGAGCGACAGCAGGAATCTTTGTCATGTCTGGTTTCTTCACCCCAAGCAAATCCTTCGGGTTACTGTTGAGAGTTTTCGACTGTGGTACTATGACCTCGTTCATCTCTCCCCCTAGAATACGTCGCCATTCTCTACGATCTTGGTGTCCTCATACGGCGCGATTCGCCTGCGGTACAGTTCCAACTTCGCGCCTTCGAGAGCCCCGATCACGTCATTGAACCGCTGATAATTTGGATTCTTTCCGAAGAAAACTAAAACAAGTGCCGTGATTGCAAAGTTCAACTCTCCCGCAGTACTGGGGGCAAACTCTGCGCGTTTACGATCTTCGGCTTTAATGTATGGCATTTGAACTCTCCTTTAGATATGCCAACACTTCTTCCCACGTCGGAATCACTTTGATCATCGGAAAAAACGCAGTCACGCCCGTGCCATCAAGATAGTGGAAGACATTCTCTTTCTTACCAAGAATTATCAATTCTCGCGTTGGTTGTCCACCATCCAGCGCCTGTTGTAGCGCTAATCCATAGACCAGACCTGATTCAAAGTGCCTGCCACCGCGAGATGATGCAGAGACTGTCGCATCGACAAGCAGTTGATGTTCTGGCACGGTCAATACGACCACATCTGCCCGCAGAATGTCTTGGACATCCGCGACCGCCGTTTCCCGTAGATACTCATCAGTGCACTGAGCCAGCGTGACGTTGTGTGGAACGGACTCCGACGCCCATCGAGAAGTACACTCGATCCCAGCCGCTGCGAGTTCCGCCGCTCTCGCCAGGACTCTGTCCTTGTCCGAGAACATCGAGGCTATGTAAACTCTCATAGTCCCAACTCTTTAAGGCCAGCCGCCTTGGCATCGCCCTTCACGATCTTGAATCCGAGAATCAGATTCATATCACATAGGCGTTGGACACGTTCCAGATGCAACGCCAGATACGGGATAGTGTAGCTAACTTCCCGATTTCTGCCGTCTTCCGCCTTGGTTACAATTGTGAGCTCCGCATCCGCTCCAGCCCCGTAGGAGCCATCGAGCATGATCTGTCGTATGCCTTCCCGTTCATTTTGTTCGTCCATAGTCTCTCCTCCAGATTTTCGAACGATTTATTTCCATTTCTTGAGATACGCGATAGCCGCCTGGTGTAGACGTTCATCCTCGATCAAATGCAAACCACCGTTACAACTCGGGCACAAAAGCCCTCGACGGCATTTAGCACAACCAGGGTTTACCTTGCAACACGAATGTTGATGATCCTCGTAAGGAAATCTCATTTTTCGTTTGCAAATAGCACAGCGTCCCTTCTGTTTCTTGAGTAATGGGGCAATTCGTGCCTTTCGCAAACGCACTTTCTGGGCACGAAAATGTTCTAAGGGTTTTGCTCGACGCCATTTTCGGTTACTTGCGTCTTTGCATATTCGACAACAAACGCCCTCAATACCAAGCCGACTACGCGGCATCGCGTTACGACCGTGTTTGGGATGCCCACATTTAAAATGAAGCATCCGCACACCAACGCCCATTCTTCATGGTAATAATGCTGCGTTGCCCATTGGGATACTGGACAACATGACTCCACGACCAACTCGAAGGCCCACTTGTGTAGTCCCAGTCCGTCGTCAACTTCGACGATGTCCCCGCGACATACAGGCCGTGATAGATGCCTGATGAATGCGTGTGCGCCGTAGTCGCTTTTTTGCCGATCTTTGCGAGATTTGACGAACTGCCAAAAGCCCCATTCGGGCCAAGGTGTCCGTGGAGTCCGCATTCAACTTCGCCTACAGGGAATGACTCATCAGGCAGTAGGAACTTAATCGCTCCCGACTTCAAACCTGCTTCATTCTCCATCGCGAACTTGGTCAAATTAATATTCTTCGCCAACTTTCCGTCGCGCAGTTCCTTGTACATGAAACTCTGCATCCGCAAGAAAATTTCGGTATTAGGCGGATCGACTCGATAATCGTACTCCCGTAGCCATTTCTTCAGCCATGCACGATCATGATTCGCATCTGGAACAACTGTCTGACACCAGGGCCGCAGATACATCTCAAGAATTTCCCTGGTCATATCTAATTCGGCGTCGACTCTATGAAGTCCCCGCAACCATGCCGTAAACTTTTCATGGATGGCTTTATACTTCCGCATGTGGGGATTGACCGAAATGCCCTCCATGATGTCATGAAGGAACTGATATTTCGGCTTCAACGCGTCTAGCATTACCTGTGAAGACTTGATCACTTCAGGCTGAGCAATCGTCGCATGCAGATCGCCCCAGGTAATGGCATCAATCGATGCATCCTTATTGATCGTCAAACCATCTTCGATACGGACATTCAAATCCTGAATGACTCGCCCGTTCTTTCGTGCCGCGACTTGCCGCACCCACCAGTTTCCCTTGCTGTCGACTTCGACTAGCAAAAAAGCATAGCGGTGATGATGTTCTGCCTTAATCCCTAACTTCTTCTGAAGGTAGTTCATCAGCGTGACCGCACCAGTCGTATAGATCATCTTGACTGGGAGATCAGGCGTTGTCGCGATAGACCGCATCTCGATCTTCGTATGCGGGAAGACCACGCTGGTCGAGCCGCCGTACGTTTCCAAACCCGAGATCGGATTGTCCTCGGTTGGCAGAATATTCATATTGCCGCACCACACGAGCCCTGGCGCGAGTTCAATTCTTTTGTCGCTGATATAAGGCTTAATCGCAGGATCAAACCATAGCTCATACTCGTACCCCTTGGTCGTTCCCTGCTTGACCGCGAGTTTTCCAAAGCTATTCTGGTTGTACGAAAATGTCCCGACCATGATCTGGGCTTTATAGTGAGCCGCCATTGCGAGAACGTTCTGCCAGAAATCGGCATGGACGTGTGTATTGTTTTGAGCAGCGGTCAAGATATACCGCTTTATGTTTCCCGTTTTCGGAAGTGTTTCCTTATGATGTTTCGCAAGTCGTTTTCCGCCTGCGAGAGGTTTCTTGATACCAGCCTTCGCGATGTTGCGACGAACCGTACTACGACTGCAATTGAGTGCACGAGAAACTGCAGAGACGTTGCCAGAATACTTACTGAATGCCGCAACAATCTTGTCCCGCAGTGTATCTATCTTACTCATTGCTCCTCCGTCATTGCTTCCGCTTCCGCTTCCGCTTCCTACTCGGACTAGGCTTTGTACTTTGACGCCGTGTCCTATCCTCAAGAATTGTCAGAGTACTTAAAATGCTAGACCAGATATTCTGTTGTCTCTCATGATGACTCATCAAGGTATCTTTCACTGCTGTTTCTCTAAGAGCAGAAGCGACCAACAGTTCATTAGTCATCCGAGTTTCTTTGACCGCTTCGGCGGTCGCGGCTTGGATATGCTGTAAATGATTATTCAATAGGGTGTTAGCCCAATCGTCAGCACGTTTCAAAATGTCTTTTCGAATTGTTAGCAAAAAACCAGTGATGCCTATGATCGGCGCGGCCCATTTCAAAAACGAATATAAAGACGATGGATCAAACGCTAGAAACATTGGGCGCTCCTGGCTCCGCGTCCGTTCCGCGATTAGCTATGCCATCGCTAATTTTGTTGGCTACATAACCCCCGTGCCCACTAGCGATAAAAAGTGATGCCGATGTCAGATCGGGCAGTTGCCCCGTATGAATAACAACAAACGTCACCCATCCGATAGTTGCAATCGTTACTAAAAACGCGGTATACCGACTCATGCTCGGCTTACCATCTTCCTCTGACATTGCTTTCTTAATGAACCCGAGCGGCTTCAAGGCCGCAATTTTACTAAAAGCGTTAACTAGGCAAGCAAACACATTACCTCATTTCCAAAAATTTAGGCCGTTCATCGCCGCAACACGTTGGTGTGCTGGGATCATAACGCCTTCGAAGTTCTCCTGTTCGCCTCGCACAATCTTATCGAGAAACCATTGCTGCTCGATATGCGCAAGGTCACCCCAGTAAAGTCCACCTTTCGATTTGTCTGGGATAGAATTATCGTAAACGCCTTCGACAACGTGAAGTAGCTTCACGAAATTGGGTTCCCAAATGCTG
>WNFY01001938.1_pt1 | contig 27814 bp, 19 predicted proteins | sample 5400091 | NCBI WGS metagenome assembly WNFY01 (sample SAMN13153364, study PRJNA577476) | soil metagenome | isolation source: 60 cm soil or saprolite under grassland replicate 1 | place: USA:California | collected 2016-06-15 | reverse complement strand
TTAAGGATGTCATTCGCAATGACTTTAAAAAGATCCCTCTAGTTATTGCTGAAGCCGAACGTCTGGCTGCTGAAGCTCCCCCCAGGATAGCCGAACCTGCAAAGACCAGGGAGGAACCCCCGCAGCAATTGTCTTTGTTCTAAACTTATGTTGTTCCGTGTTCTCTTCTTGACTCCTCAGCGCCTCAGGCGCTTCGCAAGCCATTTATGTGTGGGTAGTGAGGTTGTTTGGCCGGCGGCCACCAACCTCACTACCCACACTAAACCAGGCGGCGAGCACAACAAGAGGAGGACCTGAAGAGTTTCTATTGTTCCTCTACTCCCCTGCGCTAGCTCCAATTACAAACCCATCTATCTCACTGATCTTACCGCGCCAGTAAGGTACTTTGATCTTGTGACCGGCACTCATAATAGTTACACCGCGCAGATGTGCATAACGGAAGACGATAGGAAGACCCTCAGGGCCTATCTCCGGTTGATCTGGCGCTGGTATCAAGGCTGTATAGTATTCGCGCAGGAAATCCGCTGTCTCCGGCTCTTGCTCCCGGTACATTTCTTCATGTAGATTAATATAAAATTGAGCATATGCTTCAGTGCTGACCATCGATCCAAAAACCAGTAGACCGTGCATCTGAAACATAACCTCGATCTCCAGTTGTTGCTTCTCTACCAGTCTTGCCCAGGCCTGGAGTGCGAAATCCTGTTCGCCATACTCTTTAAGCCAGAGATTACGTCGTTCACTACGCGTCAAAGGACGAAACCCACTGTCTATAGTTGATGATTCTGAACCAGCACTCCCTTGCTGCGACGTATCTGCCATAGGGGAAAACCTCCAATTGTATTCCTTCAAATGTGGAACTTTTCATACGTACCTTGAACATAGGATATAAAAATAAGAAGGCACCCGCAAGGTGTGCCTTACCTATTATTGAATGGGAGGTTCGCCCGGAAAAACGGGGCCTATTGGAATAATAGGGGGACAATTGTCTTCCTCGCAGGGTTGCTGCTGCGGATGGCAGTTATGTCCCCTCCTGTTACAATGCTCAGGTGCAGTGTAGTTACTCATCATAGTGGGCATGGTTCCATCAATAAACCAATCGGTCACGGTTGGTTCACCAGGACGAGGCAGTAAGCCAGTAATCGCAGAGACTGTCCCCTCATGCACATCGGCTGGTTTTGCAAAGTCGTCAGGCGGGAAGTTGTAGCGTTGCGACGCATACTCCATGATGTCGTGCCAGATGGGACCAGCTCCTGTGATACCAATAATATTGTTCATTTTGCTGTTATCATTGTTGCCCGCCCATACGCCAACCGCCAGGTACGGGGTGTATCCCATCGTCCAGTTGTCGCGGAAGCTATCGGTTGTACCTGTTTTGGCAGCAACCGGACGATCCAGTTCGAGGGGATTGCCTGGAAGGAATTCGTGGTAACGGGCCTTCTTGTCGGAAAGTATACTACTTATCATGAATGCAACATCTTCTCGCACTGCGCGGATACCTTGAGGATGTGCTTCATTATATTTATAGATGGGCCGATTCTGGTTGTCGGTGATCTCCAGGATGGCAGTTGGTGGTACGCGTACGCCTTTGTTAGCGAACGTCGCATAGGCACCTGTCAGGTTCAGGAGCGAGACTTCGGTTGAACCGATAGCCAGTGATGGCCCAAGATCGGTTGGCTTCTTCTTAGCTACTTCGGTTAACCCCAGACGCCCTGCCATGTTCTGCACATTGGGAATACCTGCATACATGAGCCCATCGATGGCCGGGATGTTGAATGAGTTAGCAACGGCTGTGCGAATGGTCATAGGATAGCCGTTGTGGTACGTGCCATCATAGTTTTGTGGCTGGTAGTATGGCGGGTGCGTGTTACCGGGATAGATTGTCTTGTGATCAGGGATGATCATTCCTGGGTACCAGCCCATCTCAAAGTCAGTTGCATAGACGACAGGTTTAAACGAGGAACCGGGCTGCCGCGGCGCTATTGCTGCATTGAATTGTCCCTGCATCTGAGGCGTATTCATGTCATATTTAGCACTACCATCCATCGCCAGAATTTCTCCGTTGTATGGATTCATCACGACCGCCGCACCATTATTGACATTATTGGTCTGAGATAATACCCCATAACCAACATAAGCCTCAGTCTGAGATTTGTAGAGATGGTTGTAAATCGCCTGCTCGACTTTTTTCTCCAGGTCAAGATCAAGTGTCGTGTAGATATTGTATCCACCATCCTCTAAATTCTGGGCTCCCAGTAATGGCACCAGCACCTGGTCAATTACATAGCGCACAAAATGAGGGGCCTGAGGCGTGTTGTTGACTGAATGATAGGTAAATTTGTAATTTGCAGTCTCTTTTTGTGCCTGGGCCATCTGCTGCTTTGTGATCACACCCATATCGAGCATGCCCTGAAGAACTACGTTCTGACGCTTGATTGCTACTGGTTTATTGAGAATCGGGTTATAAATAGATGGACCCTGTGGCAGACCCGCCAGCATAGACGCCTGCGCAAGATCGAGTTGTGCAACCGCTGGCCGACATTGTGTATGAGAACACTGCGGCTTTAGACCATAGTAATCTTCCGCAGCGGCCTCAATACCGTAGTTGAGATCTCCATAATAAACAGTGTTAAGGTACATCTCCATAATTTGCCACTTCGGGTATTGTTGTGTCAGACCTGTCGCAAGAAGAGCTTCCTCTCCTTTGGTCTGGATATCGCGTGGCTGGCCTACGAAAAACTGATTTTTGATCAACTGCTGCGTGACGGTACTGCCGCCCTCTACCACTCCCTGGCTTTGAACATTCGAGAAAGCCGCACGCACGATGCCTTGTAGATCAACTCCACCATTCGTCCAGAACGTGCGATCTTCTGCTGCCACCGTGGCATTGATTAACGATTGTGATATATCTTTATAGTTGATATATGTACGGCGACCTTTATCTTGCTGGTGATCATAAAGTTCATAAAGCAATTTACCGTTACGGTCATAAATATGTGTTGTCTGAAAGAGTGAATGCTGTGCGATACCGTTTAATAGGGGCAACTGGGCCTGGTAATAGGCATAACCCGCACCCACGCCTCCAGAGACAAATGCGGTAAAGAGTATAAACACAACAACTATGATGGTAAGTAGACGTGGAACAATATCCTTTCCGATGCGCCCATGGCGACGCCTGCGCATAATGATGCGGTTGAGGCGCACACGGTGCAAGGCTTGCCGTTCTTCCGGCGTTAAAGTATGTCGTTTGATTGGATCTGCTGGAACAGCAATGACGCCTTCATACCTGTTAGCGACATCGCTTCTGCCCACTGTACCGTTAGAGGCTCTGATGAGGGCGTGCATCTCCTCATGCTGGTTGTTGCTGAGTTCGTCTAAGGACATGCTGCATCCCTCCTTGTAATCATAAGTATAAGTATGCTTTTATATATCATCCCTACCCGTTTCCATGAATATCTCTCTTAATGATAACATAGATCTTCAATATTAGCGTTGATATCCCCAATGTGGGGGATATTTGTCGTTTGTCAGATAATTTCAGTTGGGGTTGGGATTTATGGGATAAATGTACGAAAAAAGACGCTGAAAATGTAGACTATGTGAAGGGAAGTTCAAGACGACCAGAAAGGCATGAGGATGGAATGGTTCAGGATCTTCGAATTATAGGACGATTGCCGACTGGAACGAGGTTGTCTCCCCAGGGCCAGGCCTCAGGGGATTTCCCACGTAGTTATATGCAACTCCTTGCTACCTCATTACGTACAGAGTAATGAGGGTTCCACGATCACAAGGAGAGCATATCATGAGCCAGCAACACCTTGTTCCGGAGCCGCAGGATGGAAGCGAACGCCCTGCCAGCGCTGGTGACAATGAAGAGATATATCAACAACTTTACAGATCAGCAAAATCTAAGAGCGGAGATGTGCCTAAGGACGAACATCCCTCAACCTTCGAAGCCTCGATACCGCCCTATAGCTATCGTGCTCAGGATACTACATACGCACACAATTCAGCCGACCCGGCTTATAACGCGCATCCACACGAGATGGATACAAGAGCGCGACAGTATCGCCGTAGACATTTCAGCCCTGATGGTGACGCTCTAGAGAACGGCTATCGTCCCTATCAGCAACGACAGCGCATGCAGTACCGGGTACCAGCATGGGTACGCTCCCAACAGCATAACGGCCCACATGTTCTGCGCTGGCTCGTTCTGATCGCTCTGGGCATTGTTTTCATCAAGCCGCTCTTAGCAATAATCGGTGCTTTGTTCCTGGCTGGCCTGAGTGTACTGGTCTTCATTATATTGATACCGATCATTGTGATAGGAGCACTTATTATCGCCACGATTGTGCTTGGACGTGCTGTCTGGCGTGGTGAGTGGAGATGGTGAAGATTGGATTATTTGACATCGCTCTCAGGCTCTGCTACATTTAAAAAAACTTGTAAAGTATGAGAAATATAGTGACAGATAGTCCATATAGTACGCCCGAGACAAAGCACACACATGATACATACGATGAAGTAGATCTGACCAGTGTGCGCGAGCTACGTAGCCTGCTCGCTGCAAACCATATGCGCCCGCTTAAATCCTTTGGACAGAACTTTCTGATCGATCGTTCGGTCTTGCTCAAGATCGTCAGTGCCGCCGATATCAAGCAGGAGGATGCAATATTGGAGGTGGGCGCGGGTACAGGTGTCCTGACGCGCGAACTGGCGAAAGAGGCGCGGCGCGTAGTTGCGGTTGAGTTGGAACGCGATATGCTGACGTTGCTGGCGAAGACAACCAGCACATACCCTAATGTCGAGTTAGTAGCACGCAACCTGCTCTTTCTTGATCCTGCGGAGACCTTTGGCCAGACAGCATATAAACTGGTGGCAAACCTGCCATACTATATTACCGCGCCGACGTTCCGCCACTTTCTAGAGAGTGCCAGTCCACCTCGTCTGCTGGTAGTGATGGTGCAGATGGAGGTTGCGCAACGCATTATCGCCGAACCTGGGGAACTGAGCGTCCTGGCACTGAGTGTCCAGTTTTATGGGCAGCCGCGTATTATTGAACGCTCCACTCTTGCCTGCGGAACGCGACAGTTTCTTTCGTGTTGTACAGGCGGGTTTCTCCGAGAAGCGCAAGCAACTCCACAACTCCCTGACTCACGGCCTGCACCATAAAAATGAATTGGTGCGTTCCTGGCTGGCTGAAGCCTCAATTGATGCCAGTCGTCGTGCGGAAACTTTGAGTATTGAAGAGTGGCTACGTCTATGGCGTGTAATAGAGGCAGCGAAATACGCGAGCTGATTACATGTGTTATGATAATGGGGGTAATATTCAGCCAGGAATGGAACTGTTCTACCCTTTGTAGCGTTCAATGATGTAGATATACGTTGTGAAATATAAGAAGTAATAAATTTGCATGGAAACACAGGAGCAGTTCTGCGAGAACTGTGGAGCCGCGAATGTAGCAACGGCGCGTTTCTGTCAGTACTGCGCCGCGCCGCTCCCTTTTAAATATACAACTGGAACATTACCGGAGCAAACTCTGCTCAGTGGTCGTTATCAGTTAGAGGCACGCATTGGTCAGGGTGGTATGGGTGCTGTTTATAAGGCTAGCGACACTCGTTTCAATAATCGTCCGATTGCTATTAAAGAAATGAGTCGTGCAGGGCTGACACCTGCGCACGTCCAGGAAGCAGAGGAATCATTTGAGCACGAGGCACGTCTGCTTGCGGATCTGCTGCATCCCAATCTGCCTCGCATCTATGATCACTTTACAGAAAATGAGCGCTCTTATCTGGTCATGGATTTCATCGAGGGACAGACGCTGGAAGACTATATGGAAAAGGCAGCGGGGAATCCCATACCATTAGAGCAGGTTCTTGATTGGGGTGAGCAGATTTGCGACGTGCTGAGTTATCTGCACACTCATCAGCCGCCCATTATCTTCCGTGATCTCAAGCCTTCCAATGTGATGATTAGTGATAGCGGACATGTCTATCTGATTGACTTTGGTATTGCCCGCGTCTTCAAACCCGGTCAGTCACACGATACCGTCGCTCTTGGTTCACCAGGATTCGCGGCCCCTGAGCAATATGGAAAGGCGCAAAGCACGCCACGCTCAGATATTTATAGTCTGGGCGCTTTGCTGCACTGCCTGCTCACCGGTGTCGATCCAAGCGAGCAGCCGTTCTTTTTCCGTCCGGCTTCGGAGCTCAATCCTGCTGTTCCTCCTGAATTGCAACAATTGCTGCAGCAGATGCTCGATATGGATGCAGATAAGCGCCCTGCCAGTGCACAGGATGTTGCCAAAGTATTGCGACATATCGATCAACAGCGCATTAGTGGGACGCTGACGTTTGCTGTCGCCAGAGATAAGACGATACGAACCGCCCCGAAGGGCAGCCAGTTATTACAGGATGCATATGCACTTTATACGCAGAAGCGTAGTAAAGAAGCGCTAATTGCTTATGATCAGGCATTGCAGACGGAGAGTCAAAATCCACTTGCCTGGCAGGGACGTGGCCTCTCTCTGGCGCTCAATGCGCGTCACCGCGAGGCGCTCGAATCATTTGAGCGGGCTTTACAACTGGATTCTTCACTGGTTACTTCTCTGAACGGCAAAGGGACTGCACTCAATATGTTGCACCGCAACCGCGAGGCGCTGGAGGTCTTTGATAAAGCGGTGCTGCTGGAACCAGATAACGCTGTTTCCTGGAATGGCAAGGGAGCCGTACTGAGCGCTTTAGGACAACCCGAGCAGGCGCTGACGGCGTTTGATATCGCGCTGCATTTTGATTCACATATGGCACAGGCCTGGAACAACAAGGGCCTGGTACTACGACAACTGAAGCGCTATCCAGAGGCATTGCGTTCGTTCGAGCAGGCGCTTTCCTTTGATCGCAATAACGCTGCGTATTGGAATGGAAAAGGGCTGGTCCTGTTTGAAATGGGAAGGCTCGGTGAGTCCCTGCGTGCATACCAGGAAGCGATTAACCATAACCCCAGCTATGCACCAGCGCTGTATGGAATCGGGAATGTGCTCTACGCTCAACAGAAGCTCAAAAGCGCACTTGACCACTATGATCGAGCAGTCAAGTGTGACCCCAATTTTGTCAAGGCATGGGATAAGCGCGGCAATGTCCTGGGCGATCTGGGTCAATTCTCCCGAGCGCTTGAGTCGTATGAACGTGCATTGCGTATTGATCCACGTTTTGCTTCTGCCTGGAATGGGAAAGCCAGCGTTTTATGTCAACTGGAACGCTACGATCTGGCTCTCGATGCTTACGAACAGGCGCTGCGTCTCAACTCTAATGCTCCCCAGGCCTGGAATGGGAAAGGCAACGCCTACTATCAACTGGGTGATTTTACGCATTCGTTAGAGTCCTACGACCGTGCCTTGCGTCTCAATCCCAGAATGGTTTCGGCTCTGCACAACAAATCGCTGGTACTCAAGCAAATGCGCCGCTACGCGGAAGCGCTGGAGGCTGCCGAAACTGCGATTCGCCTGGCGCCGAACGACCCCGATAACTGGCAGCGCAAAGCCGAGGCACTCAGAAAATTGCGCCGCGGTAGAGATGCTCGTGCTGCTGAAGCTGAGGTTACACGTTTGCGTGGTGAGGCGTAGTACGACGTGGCTGGTAAATGTTAAAAATGCGTATGAAAGAGATACTCCCTGATTTTGCATGGGCAACAGAGTACCTTTAAGAGATACTCTGTTGCTGTGTTCTGCTAGAGTCTGCGTGCAGTTTGATTATCGACCACCAGATTACCTTCGCCATAATGCGTCACCGCATCCGCATCAAGCACTTTGCGACGATTGGAACGTTTGCCGGAGGCATCAGCCACCTCAAAGCCTGCGACGTGAAGTGCTACAGGTGGGATAACACCAATTAATATATCAGCAATAATGCCTACCTCTTTGCCATCTTCGCCCCGCACTTTAGAGGAGAGCAGTGTAGTTCCAGTTGTGAAGGGAGGTATCCTTCTGGATAACATCTGCTCACTATCAATGATGACTGCATCGCTCACGATTTCCTTGATAGCACTTGCAGGCAGAGCCATAATGCCTGACAGCCGCGTACGCACGCTCAACGCGTATATCGAATTTGTGCCTGGTTGAAAGTAGAAATCCTCAACCTCCCCAGCATTTCCTCCTGCGGCAAGACTGTCTCTGCCCTATATTACGTGTTACCTCTTACATCTGTAACAGATCTATCCTCATATGGACGTTCCTTCAGGCTTTTACCGCTCCTCCTTATATATCATATATCAAATAATGTTGAAGAGATACCAGCTTCACAATCTGGCCGCATAGAGTCACAAATATATTGCTGCGTTTGAGAGACCCGCAGGTACTGGTACCACCTATAAATAATAATGTAAATAGAAGCCAATTTAAACTCCCAATCCTCTCGCTTTATGATTGATGTAGGAACACTAAAGCGGGCAGATTGCTCGTTATGTCCATTATTGTATTTTGTCTGGTTAAAAGCCTCGTGAAGCTTGCACACTTCCCAGTACATGCCCATGATTCTTCCATCTTCATCTGACAGTTCTTCTAGTGTTAAAATCTCGATCAACTTGATCCGTTCCAATGAACTTGCCTCTAGACGACTTAAAAAAGTTTGTGGAGCCTTTGCAATAGGAGAGTCCTGCATCTTCAAAACAGCATTTTTATCAAAACGCATGTGCTTGAGATAAGCTGAGATATCCTGTTGTATAAGCGCTCCTCCTTGTTCATAAACGGAAAGAATAGCAGCCGGGGCTATGTGCGTCGGATACTTCAATTCAAGAAAGTTATGTAGAGGAGACGAGAACAAGATTTTATCAATATCCGTACTATGAAAAGAAGTTCTTTTATTGCTAGCAAGTTGTGTAGTTTCCTTCTTATAAGGAGCCATGAGAGAGATAGCGTTGAGCTTTTTTACTAAATCTTCGCACACTTTTCCTTCATTTGCACGAAAATCTTCTATTCGCCGCTCTAAGTCGTGTAGCTTTAATAGAGGTTTCACTTTTATAAAGTTCTTTTCGTTAAATGATGAAGGATACCTTCCAATCAACTCCTTAATGAGTTCAGCCAATGCAATATCTAAACCCTCACAGATATGGAAGGCTGTGTATAATGTTGCTTGCGCGCGCAAGTTCTCAATTCTGCTGATAGTACTTGCATCCACCCCTGTTTTTTCCGAAAAGGTGTGGATATCAAGTGTCTTTTTTCTTCGAATACGTTGAACCCACTCTCCAAATTCCACAATGCTCTCCTGATAATTTCTACTTAAATTGAAGTTTGTGATTTGATCTAGCACGTACTAGTATGTATAATAGGACTATCGGGCCTGCATTGTTGCTCAACATTTTAGGCAACAATCAGGGTCAGACCGTGGCGGTCGAGCGCGGCTATTCACAGAAATACTATCATTAATCTTCGTACTTGTTCTAAGTTGGTATCCTTAAGAGGTTACCATCTCCACGAAAGGAACAGATACATGAAAACATAGAACACAATAATAACTATAAGATCAAAAAGCAACCGTTATATAAAAACTAGAATGTCCTTATCTTGCAGGACCGGTACATTCCAGGATTTAGTTAGAACGGCTGCCTTTTGCACACACAAAAGGAAGTTCCTATCTGCATGCTCCACAATTGCCTGATGGCAATGATGTGTCAATAGCTTGTTGCTATCGATAAGACTATTATACCACAAATATATCAGAGATATATTTGAATGATGATTAGATAGGAAACTTCCTTCTAGATAAAACAGAAAACTAGAAGGAGTTTTAATTTGCATGATATCGATGTTGCTAAACAAATCATTAAGATATTGACAGAGCTATTTACGCAACTTGTACCTTTAATCGTTGCTATCGGTGCCTTGACAATGGCTCTAAAGAAGCTCTTAGGTACCATCATTTCCTTGATAGTAGCTCTAAAGAAACTCTTAGCACAGTTTCGAAGGAGGAACAATCATAGGCGCAGAAAGACCGAACGATCGAAGCCAGAACTTCGCAAAACCGAGCATTAAAGCGTCTGCACGAAGCGGCTGACAATCGTCTGAACCTCATCAAGACGACCCTGGAAGAAGTGATCTGCGCCCTCGATCGCGACCATGCTCTTGGGAGCGGGTACGTGCTCAAACCATTGTACGACAAGATTGTAAGGTGCGGTATCGTCTGCCGTACCATGAATAATAAGTTTGGGTTTGTGGCTGCCTTGCAAGGTATCGCCGTCAAACCAGCGTGCTGGAACTCCCAGGCCAATCATAGCTTGCGCACGGTCATCGTTCGCGGCGACCCGCAGGCTCACATAGGCTCCAAACGAGAAACCTGCTACTATGACAGGGACGCCCGGGTAACGGCGACTCAGGAACTCCAGCGCGTAACGTACATCATCTGTCTCCCCTCGCCCTTCATCATATGTACCGGTACTTTTCCCCACACCACGGAAGTTGAAACGCAAGGCAGGGATATTCTGCGCCTGTAGTGTCTGCGCAACCTTGAAAACGACTTTATTATGCATTGTACCCCCATAAAGAGAGTGGGGGTGACAGACAATTCCCGTATAGAGAGGTCGTGATCCTTCTTCTTCTGGTTTAAGAATACCTTCTAGATGTCCTGTAGGAGTTGGTATATTCACATGCAATATCTGATTGCTAACCATATGTTAATTCCTGTTCCTGTGCTCCTATCCCATATCTGTTTAAGTGCGCTTCCAGATTTTCTTTTGCCTGCTCCTCTAGTGCGATGTCTACATAGCATATAGAGAATATTACCACATGCCTGCAATGTGCTCAAAGCTAAGACATTTGGTACTGTATGCTTATCCTCTTATCAGTGTATAACGTTAAAATCGAGTGAGGATTGCTACCCGGCGGAAAAAAGAAAAAGGGTGACCTGCCTGAGTTATCTACCAGGTTGGTAGCAACTGTGGACGAAGCACCCTGCTAAAACCAAAAAGGTTAAAGCATTAACAACCAGTTATCTCACTTATCACTACATACAAATTTTTCTGCAAAAGTTACTTCACCGTGAATGCAGCAGACATGCCCGACATAAAATGCGGCTTGCCCGTTTTCGGGTCTGGCACGAAACACAAGGTTCCGTAGTTACCGGGTTGGAGATTGAGCTTCAACCATGCCGAACTGCCTGGTTTGATTGCCCCCAATCCGCCAGCATCCTCAAAAGGTGGAGGACCGGCAGGTGGATTTGGCTGATTCATGACCTGAAGTAGCTTCGTCAAACTTACACCTTGCAACAGCTTAATGATCGTGACCTCATGAGGTTGTGGCCCATTGTTTGTCACCTTCAATGTAAGCGGTCCGGATTGGATACTACTGGGCAGCGTAAAGCTGAAATCCTGCAGCATAATATTCCCATCCGCCTTAGGCTCATCTTGCTTACCGGATGATCCCGTGACAGTGAACTGGGTCAACATCCCCTTCATGTAGTGCGGGACATTATCAGCTCCTGCGATGAAGCAAATCGAGACATACTGCCCGGCTGGAAGGTTAAGGATAACCTCCTGACTCTGCCCTGGTGGGATCGTATTAGCTCCTCCATAGAGCGTCACGAGTCCCAGCGCTGCGTCTGGTCCTTTGTTCTTATCATCCAAGACAGTCTTGAGCTGATCAAAGGTGACCCCGTCATTGAGCCGGGCAATATTTATCTGATGGGATTCTTTACCTGTATTGATAAGGTTGAGATCCACCAGACCCGACCGGACGCTCTGCGGTTGCTCAAAGGAAAAGTCCATCGCCTTAATGGTGATGGCTGGAATAGGGCGCGTCGCCGTACTCGTCTGTGTGTTTCCCGATGAACCCGTATTCTGACTGGAGCCACCGCACGCAGCAAGAAAAGCAAGTACTCCAGCAGCACATACTACGAGTGTCAAGGGGACAATCAAGCGAGAACGAATACTCAAGCGACCAATGTTTGCCATGTCTCTTCTCCGTTTCTGTGAAATGAAAAAACGACTGTCATATATACGCTGGTAATCTCTGCTTTTTACGCTCGCATTCTGGAAGTATGCAATTTCGACTACATCCTGCTCACCCATGGAAAACTTTCGAGGGAGGCGCTCTATGAGGAAACAAATACGGTTGGTGATGAGATAGTGGTACTATGTACACTATGTACCTTGCCGAAACATATATGTAAGTGCTATACTCTCAAGAAGAAAGATTTTTTTGTAACCCACGATTGCCATGCACTCCAGCACAGGTTTTAGACATTATTGAAGATGTCACCACTGGAAAGGCCGCAATCGTAGCGGGTAAAGGAGGTGAGGGACATGGACGCTGGCCCTAGTCATAGTAGGCGTATGGTTATTGTATGCCTGCTTTTGGGACCGTTCTTCTCCTCATCGAGTATGACCCCTGGATTGATTGATCATTGATCCTCTGGCGTGTCACCGCCGTCTTACTCGATGAGCATGCATCATCCTCAATGATGGCTCTGATGTCGAGTAAGAATCTTCTCGTCTGCCAGTAAGTCCTTTTCTGCTCTTGCAGCGTCCCCCTGTACAAGCTACACAATTTGTTGTAATGTGCGTTACTCGTTTATGTCAGCGCATTACCTCATTGTGTTTTGTTTGTCGTAACTACTGTTACGCGGGTCGGCGAGTTTTCCACTTATTCACAGTGGTTGTGGATAAGTGTGCGCATTTTATTACTCTCGAAAGGCGGTGATACATGATTTTTTTGAGCTCTCTGCTGCGCCGGAGCGTCTATGATACCGAAAATCGTCGTATAGGCGGCGTTCGTGATGTATGCGTGGTTCTCAACGAGACATTTCCTGTGGTCACTGCCCTGGTGGTGCATTCCACGTTGGGCAATGATGATACAATTATTCCCTGGTCACAGGTTCACAGCATAGAAGAAAATCCTATCCATCTTACAGTCAATCAAGCACAAATTACACCATATATACCGCATCCCGATGAGTTGTTGCTCCGGCGTGATATCCTGGATAAGCAGATTGTGGATACGCAGGGCTTTCGCGTGGTGAAGGTGAACGATTTGAAGTTGGTGCAGATTAAGAAGACTGCACGTTTGCTTGGCGTAGATATCAGTTTTAGCGGTCTGCTCCGCCGCCTGGGTGTGCAACCAGCGGTCGAAGCGCTGAGCCGTGTTGCGCCTGTACAGCTTGCAGAGCGTACGATCACCTGGAATTATGTTGAGCCCATTCAGGTAGTCAGAACAAGCAGCACTACCGGGCAGCTAGCGCTTGCGGGCGCTGGTACTGCTGGAGCTACGGCTGGCGCGGCTGGTATTGTGCCACAGGTCCAGCTCAACGTGAGCCAGAATAAACTGGCCAATCTGCGTCCTGCAGATATCGCCGACATCCTGGAACAGCTCGACGTTGAAGATGCTGGTACGGTACTGGATCGCCTGGATACTGAGACTGCTGCTGATACCTTAAATGAAGTTGAATATCCACTCCAATCTGAGTTACTGAGTGAACTGGATCCAGAGCGGGCTTCTGATCTACTCGAAATGCTTCCACCAGATGATGCTGCGGATATCTTGTCTGAGATGTCGCATGCTGAAGCTGAGCGTTTGCTGAATCTTATGCCTGCCAACGAGTCTCAGCCTATTCGTGATCTACTTCGCTATGGAGGCGAGACTGCTGGCGGTATCATGACAAATGAGGTCCTGGCCCTTTCGCAAGATGCTACGGTCGAGGATGCTCTGACTTACCTGCGCCAGCACTCTGCTCACCTGGAGATGGTCTATTACCTCTATATCAAAGATGACGAGGGCCATCTGAAAGGTGTTGTCTCACTACGCCAACTTGTAACTGCTGAGCCTACAACGCGTATGCAGGATCTGATGGACCCTGATGTGATCAAGGTCCAGACCGATACAGACCAGGAAGAGGTTGCGCGCATCATCTCCAAGTACGACTTGCTTGGTGTGCCTGTCGTAGATGCTGATAACCATCTTGTGGGCCTGGTGACAGTGGACGATGTCATTGATGTGATTCATGAAGAGCAGGCCGAGGATTTTTCTGAGATCGCTGGTGCTGATGTAGAGGAGACGGAGGAGGAAGAACATTTCTCATGGAGGACGGCTCTACGCCGTTTCTCGTGGTTGGCAGTCAATGTGGTGGCCGGCTTTATCCTGGCACTGATTGTCTCGCAGGTCTTTAACTCTATTCTCTTCACTAACTTCGCCTTTACCCTGGCATCAGTAGTTCCGGTCGGAGTTGGCTCAAGGGTGGCGCTCAACGCGGTTATCTGTTTGATACCTATGGTGTTGCTTGCCAGTGGCACCACTGGTTCCCAGGCATTAGGTATTGTTGGTTGGCAACTGCGTACAAAAAGTGGAAGAGATTTCTGGCACGGTTTCTTTAGTGAACTGAAACTCGGTACCGTCGGGGGTGTATTAGCCAGTATGCTGGTCGCATTATTGGTCTGGTTACTCTTTCGCTCCTGGTCGCTGAGCCTCTCTATTGCTCTGAGTTTCGGTGTGACGCTACTCGTAACTGCTGTCTGTGGATTAGTGCTGCCGAATCTTTTTAACCGTCTGCGGCTGCGTGGTAGCCTGATGACTGCACCGCTGCTCGATCCTGTAATCGCTATTATTAGTTTGAGCATCTTTTTCTTGATTACCCTCACACTAATTAACCAGTTGCGCGTTTGACATGAATAGGAACACATCCAGGCTCATTCTCACATTAATGTGATTTTGAAGAAGAGAAAAGCAAGAGTTTCTGTGCTACACTGTTAGTAAGACTGTCAAACTCAAATTTTCCAGGGCTATAGAATCACATGAAGTAAGGCGAGAAGCCATCTAAGAGATGAAGCCACTTCATCTGGCAATACATCACTTATGGATATCCTTGCTCAAGAAAAGGGGCTTCGGCGGTAAGGATGTTCACAAGGAATGTCTGTGTGCAACCCTGATACGTGGAAAGGATCTGCGCAATGACCATAAAGGATAAGCAAAACACGCAAAATGCACCTCTCGCAACATTCTACAAAGGCTGGGATGCATATCAGGATCGTCTGGTACAAGCCGTTGCTCCGCTTACTGCCGAACAACTTACGCTGAAGATAGCTCCACACCTGCGCTCAATTGGCAGGTTGGCGGGCCGTGTCGTCGGAACTCGTGTCTGGTGGTTCCAGGAAATTCTAGGCGAAGGTGGCCCTGAGCTGGAAACCTTCTATGATTGGGGTGACGATGATGGTCCCGAGTTAAGTACTTCCGATCTTGTCAATGGTCTCCAGGTTACCTGGCACGTCATACAAAACGCGCTTAACCGTTGGACTGCCGAGGATCTCGACGAGCGCTTTTATATCCATCATCACCATGAGTACGTCACACGGCAGTGGGTTATCTGGCATCTCATTGAGCACGATCTGCACTATGGTTGTGAACTCCATCTCGCTCTGACGACTCATGGTTTAGGCTCTACCGATATTTAGTAAGTGTAGAAGCAAGTAGCGTAGATTGTCAATGGTATGGTGTGAACGCCCAATAAAGAACACCTGGAACCGGACAAGTAAAGGGCTGATTCCGGGTGTTCTTTATCAAATGAGTAAGAGCTAAAATGGCTAGAGAGGTGGGTGTACTGGCTTTCTCTAATCGTCAGGATTTTTTGGGAAGATTGCAAAAAAGGTATTGACGAAATTTCGACTTTGTTATATACTGCGAATGTCGTTAAGAGCAAACCTTCCTCGATAGCTCAACGGTAGAGCAATCGGCTGTTAACCGATGGGTTACAGGTTCGAATCCTGTTCGAGGAGCTTCATCTAAAAGGGCCACCTATGCCGGTGGTCCTTTTAAGTGTAAGGAGGAGAACTCTCTGGTATGCCGGTTGCTCTTCATCATCCGTCCGTTACGTCTCATCGGTGCGCTAGCTATATTGATAGATCTCTCTCAGGGCTCTTGAAACATCGTCGCCTTGACCCGTGGGTTTCTCCCAGGGCTATTCAAACGTTCCCGTAGAGGCATGCCTTGCGTGTGCCGAGTGCGCAGACAGAGTGCATTGCATGCCACTCGGCACACGCAAGGCATGCCTCTACGGGTCCATGCGGACTACTTTTGGATAGCCGTGGGTTTCTCCTGGCTTGTTTGCATTAGTAGCACTAAACCAGTTATACTGAGGTATCTACACAAGGTTCTCCTCCTCCAGTATCTTCGGGATCGCTGGAGTCTACACAGTGAGGATGGTGATTCTTTTTGACTGATGATATAGTATCTATAAACTATCAACATCTTTTTAAAAGTTTGCTTGATGTTGTTCCCACGCCCGCATTTGTCGTTGATCGCTCTTTAACTATTTGTTATGTCAATCAACCAGCTTTGCATCTGTGCGAGACGCCCGCACTATCTAAGGATAGCAGGCTCGATCAGGTAATATCTGATGCTAGCATCGTACAACTTGTGCAGGAAGCTATAGATACAGGAAGTTCACGTAAGGGTAGTTATGATAAGGGGCGTAGTGGCATTGCATGGAAGGTTTCGGTCAATCCCCTCGTTTATCGGGCCAGACGCACAAAACGACGGCAAGGCGATCTACTCAGGCCTGAGAGCCATTTCTTTGCTGTGATCATTGAGGATATGGCCGAGTTGCGTCGCCTGGAACGTGTACAACATGATTTTCTCGCCAATGTTTCGCATGAACTCAGCACACCACTGACTTCAGTGCGTTTGCTTGCGGAAACATTGGAAGAAGCCATTGATACAGACCCCGATAAGGCACAGCAATTTGTGGAGAAGATCGAAAAAGAAGTACAATATCTTACAGGGATGGTTGCAGAACTGCTTGAATTATCGCGCATCGAGTCTGGACAGCTTCCTATGACGATTGAACCGATAGAAGCGGGACAGATGGTACGCGAGGTGATGGCACGCATGTTACCATTGGCCCAGCGTCATCGTGTACGCCTGCTTACTGATATTCAACAGGGCAAGACACTTGTTGCAGCTGATAGTAAACTGATCACACGCGTACTTGTAAATCTGGTACATAATGCTATTAAGTTTACTCCGTCTGGCGGTAAGATTGTAATTGGAACAACTCCACAAAAAGGCCAGTTTGTTCAGCGCTTTTTCGTTCGTGATACCGGCGTTGGTATTCGTGCGGAAGATCTGCCGCGTGTTTTTGAGCGCTTTTTTAAGACTGATCGCGCCCGCTCTAAAGCAGATTTCATAGGGCCTGGAGGCGGCGGAACCGGGCTGGGCCTGGCCATTGCCCGGCAGGTGATAGAGGCACATGGGGGACGCATCACGGCTGAGAGTGTTGTTGGGGAAGGCAGTACCTTTACCTTTACTCTTTCTGTAGCAGTACGCGACGAGGCATAAAACTGTTAGTGGATGATTTTATCTGGGAGGATGCTGTCATGGAGTCAGAGCTGGAACATCGTTTACGCCAGGCCAGTAAAGAGCAACTTGTTCTCCTTTTACAAGAACTGACCGTACGTCATCCTGTGTTGCTTACAGAAATAGCTGAGATGCTATCGCAATTCAGTGATGAAGCTGAAGATGAAAATGACTCTGAGATTGATAATGAGGCAACTGAAAATTGGGATTTTAGTGGCGGTGATGACGATCTGGTGGAACTCCATTCCATTCCGCGCCCGTCTTTACCTTCCCTGGATCTTGAAAATAGGGGCCAACGAATCAATAGCTATATGCAACGCCTGCAACATGGAGAGTCTCAGCAGTCTATCGGGAGTGACCTGTTGCATCTTTTGCAAGAAGCCGAGGTACGCGCTGATCAACATGATTATCAAGGAGCACTGGACCTCTATGCCCTGGTACTTGATAAACGCCTGCTTGAGCAAGACACGACACTCGTAAGTATCTTTGATAGGGCTCTGGATGAGGTGATGCCGTTTCTTGAAGCATTGCTTAGTGAAGCCAGTAGTAGTATTATGTTTGATGCTTCTATCTCCCTCTCACCATTACTTACTCCTGTTATGCGACGTTCCTGGCTGGAGCGACTCTTCTCTCTGTGGCTCAAACGCCTGGATCTCTATCGCGTGGAAGAGGATATGCCTGAGATTATGCTCGATATGGCCTGGAACGAGGATATAGCGTTGTTGCGTACTCTGATACAGGATGAACTGCAACCGCTACGCCAGAGCGACCATTCCAATATCGTAGATTTTTCACGTCAATATCGCGTGCGCGCGCTAGAAAAGTTTCTTAAGGAACTGCCGCATCTTTAATGTCGCGTTCCAGGATATTTTTCTTATCAGGGCTTGCATGAAGCGCTATTTCCATCGGGAACACGCGTGATTTTAAGGCTATCTTTACACTGAAAATGTTGCAACCTGACGCGTTTATATGGTAGCATAGCCTATCGGAATCCATCTCCTAAGAGGACTTTTATGGTCTTGTGTATTGATGGGAATGTCAGGTACAATGGGTAGTGAGGAAGAGAGAAAGAGGGTACATTGATGAGTAAGCTGATCATGGTAATTGATGATTCTGCTACGGTTCGTAAAATTATTGAAACATGTCTTGGTCGAGAAGGCTTTGAAGTCAAGGGCTTTGGTGATGGTGTGGAGGCAGTGAAATGGCTTACTGAGCCCCAATCACCTGTGCCCGATCTGGTACTACTTGATATTGAATTGCCCAAAATGGATGGCTATGAGGTTGCTCGCCGTCTGAAGACAAAGCCGCGCTTTCGTAATACTGTGATTGTGATGCTCTCACGGAGAGATGGTGTGATTGATCGTCTGAAAGGCCGCCTCGCAGGTGCCAGGGATTATATCGCTAAGCCATTCAAGACACAGGATATTATTGCTGTTACACAATCACATCTGGGAGTTTCTGCAGCGGGGCAGGGATAGATCCATATGAATGAGCGCACTGCTCCCACTTCTCTATCACTAAGTCGTTGCCAGGCACAACTTCTTGAGCAATTGAATGATCAGGAGTTTTGGCGTTATGCGGCTGAAATTGCAAATCCTGCGTCCACGATTCAGGATCAGGCTGAAGAATACCTGGTCTGCGATCCTGGCGCAAGGTCTGCTATATTTCCACTTGTGCTCCTTGGAGAGATTATTTCTCCTCCCCATCAATTGACTCTGCTTCCTGCCGTCCCTTCCTGGATGTTCGGCGTGGTCGAGTGGCGTGGTGAGATGACAGCCGTGGTTGATCTAAGAGCGTATCTATGGAATGACACAGGTAGTATAGATAGTAGAACTGACCGATCGCCTACAAATCAGCATGCTAATTTATTGCTAGTTGTACGATTTCGTGATCTCGTACTTGGTCTGATGGTAGTAGCGGTTAGTACAACAATTAAATTTGATGAAGGACACATGGTACCATTCGAACTTGCTCCTGATTGGTGTTCAACACTGCGTCCAGGAGTGGTAAGGGGCATATTGGATGATGCATTGGTGCTCGATATTCCTTTCATCTTCAATGATATTGTGCAACAGATTAAAGAATATCAGCCTCTATGAACGAAGAATTACCGAATCTTGACGAGAATGAATTGTCTGATGAAGACTTTGCGGTATTGCGAGCCTTCGAAGCTATGGAAGATTGGTCTGAGCAGCCAGCAATATCTCCAAACGCTGATCCTTCCTTACCGCAAGACACAGTTCGGGAATCGCTAGAGTATTCTTCTGAGGATATGCTCCTGGTCTTTGTGACGGAGGTTGATGAAGATATCGCCACGATGCGTCGTATGCTAAACCAGCTGGAACAAGAAGCTCATATCAAACCCGAGCGCTTTATGACGTTCCGCCGTCTCGGTCATAAGATACGGGGTTCCGCTGGAGCTATCGAATGCCATGCTCTCGCCAGAATCGCTCAACATATAGAAGAAATTTCTGAGCAGATCATGCAAGGTACTGTCTTTCCGGTAATCGGCGTAAATGCTCTCACACATGCCGTTTCTGCAATGGAAGTTACGTTGCGAAATGTTATCATCGATGGTAATGAGCATCCAGCTCCTCTGATCGAACTCGAGAATATACTAAAGAATCTGCTTGCCGATAGAACATTCGAAAAGACGACTGATACAGAAGATCAACCATACTCAGGAGTAGAAAAACAATCCTCCCTGGTATCTGGCACACCTGAGGATATTACTCCGTCTATAGCACATACGCGTGTAGATGTGCAACGTCTTAAACACCTGTTATATCGTTCTGAGCAGCTAATGGAACTACGTACACCTCTTGAGAGCGCTCAGGCGCAAGTGAACAGCGCTATACAAGGGCTACATGCTGCACAGGCACGGCTGGCACAACTTGAACGTATGTTCTTTACTTTGCTTACTATCCCCAGGTATCCCCCTCCTGTGGATGAGCTACCTACTTCATCGTTGATGGCTCGTATTCTCAATCAAGCTGGACAACGGAATGACTCTGCTCATTCTCGCCACTCTCGTAAGAATCGGCCTCGTTCTCGTCTAGCCCGGACAACTGAGGCAGCGATGTGGGATGAATTAGACATCGAACACTACACAGAGCAGGATCTCTTGCTTCGCTCACTGCAGGAAGCTATTTCTGAGGTAAATACAGCTTCTTCTCATGTAAATATAGCTTTCGAGCATCTGTGTATGGTGATGCATGATTACACTACACAGGTAACTGTTGTGCGCAATGACACATTATTATTGCGCCTGGTCCCGCTCCGTATGCTGGTTCCACGCTTGCAAGAGGTAATTACTACGAATGCGGTCGCACAAGGCCGACACATACAATTTGAAGTTGTAGGTGATGCTACAGAGATCGACCAGCAAATCCTGGATGCTCTTTCATCTCCTCTATTGCACCTGTTGCAAACATGCAGTACTGATATTTCATTGGCGAATACTACGGGTCAGGAGCCTTCCCGCATCTGGCTGCGTGCTCAGGAGATAGGAAATGAGATTGCTGTCGAGATAGGCTTCTCTGTGGCAGTCAATGGTGGCGCGGTAGAGCCGTTGCGTGAAGTTATTCAGCGTTTGAATGGAAGGCTCTCATTGCAACGCAATAGTGCGGATGGAGTCAGTTTTCATCTATGTCTTCCTCGCTCGCAAGGAACTATACATTGCCTCTTGCTCAGGGCGAACGATCAGCATATCATTGTACCATTTTCACAGGTGCAACGCATAGGTGACAGGAAGCGAGAACATTTTGATAAGCTCTATAGCCTCCATGATTTACTCGGCAGTCAAGCACCATCTGTATTTACCGAACGTATTCAGCCAGCGCTTGTTTTATTACAAGGGGAGTCGCCTGTATCTATAGCAGTAACAGTGGATGAAGTTGTGGATGATGTCGAGCTTGTAGTAAAGCCTCTTCCTTCCTACTTGCAGCGACCTGGGATCACGAGCGCAGCTATCAGTGGGCAAGGAAGTGTGTTGTTGATGGCTGATCTGCCCGAGCTGGTCAGACATTATACACAGATACAGCACAATGCAAGCAAAGAGAATCCTGCTCAACCTGCCAGGCAATCTCCGCCTAAGATTTTGCTCGCTGATGACTCTGTGTATCTGAGGCAAACAGTGGTACATATGCTAAAACATGCTAACTATGTCGTCCTGGAGGCCCGAGACGGCCTGGAAGCGCTTGAACAGTTGATACAGCAAACACCAGATATATTCCTGCTAGATATAGAGATGCCCAATTTGAACGGCTACGATCTATTAGGCATTATGCGCCTCTATCCGGCGCTAGCAAGCGTAAAAATCATTATGTTGACTTCGCGCTCTTCAGAAAAGCATATGCAACACGCCCTTGACCTGGGTGCTCATGCTTATTTGACCAAACCTTGCACTCAGGAAACGTTGATAGAGACGATCCAGAAATTGCTCAGGAACTAATTCTTATCCAGGGTCCTGTTCGTAGGGGTGGGGGCCAGCCCCACCCCTACGAACAGGACCGGGGGTTTCCCTCTGTTTCCCCCGCAAGGATGCATTTTTATGATCAGTCGTAATGCTAGCGATATGATGCTGGTGCAGCATTGATCGCGCCAGTTTCGACCATGATCTCACGTAACTGCCTGGCATCAACCGTTTCTTGTAAACGTAGAGACTTTGCGATGCGGTTCAGCGTTTCACGGTGCTCAGTCAGCAAGCTAACTGCGCGATCATAGGCCCACCTGACGAGACGATTGACCTCTTCGTCGATAATGGCTGCCGTCTTTTCACTGTACTCGCGCGAGCCAGTGGCCAGGGCAGTACCGGCGAAAGGATCTTCACGCTCGCTAAATGAGATGGTGCCGAGGCGTTCACTCATACCCCACTTTGTAACCATCTGGCGCGCTATCGCTGTGACGCGCTGGAGGTCGTTCTCGGCTCCGGTCGTGATACGGCCTATCGCGACTTCCTCGGCAGCACGTCCTCCAAGAGCTGTTACCAACTGGGCCTCCAGGTAATCTTGTGAGTAGTTGTAGCGATCGTCCAGAGGTGTGTATTGTGTGACACCAAGTGCCTGCCCACGCGGCACAATCGTGACTTTGGTAACGGGATCGACGTTCTCTTGCAATAGACCTGTCAGGGCATGGCCTCCTTCATGGTAGGCAATGACGTTCAGGTCCTCGTCACTTAGAATCAGTGGACGTTCCGCGCCGATAAGAATCTTGTCCAGAGATTCGTCGAAACAAGATTGATTCACTGCATCGAGATTACGCCGTGCTGCAAGCAGTGCCGCTTCATTAACCAGATTTGCCAGGTCCGCACCGACCATGCCAGGAGTGGCTCTGGCGATACTGATAAGGTCAACATCACTGGCCAGGGGAACGTCCCGCGTGTGAATCTTCAGGATTGCCAGGCGACCATTCCAGTCAGGACGGTCTACGGTCACACGACGATCAAAACGTCCGGGACGCAACAGCGCCTTGTCCAATCCATCCGGGCGGTTCGTAGCAGCTATAACAACAACTGCCTGGCGGGTATCGAATCCATCCATTTCAACGAGCAACTGGTTCAGCGTCTGTTCGCGCTCGTCATTGCTGTTGATACTTGAACCACGCTGACGGCCTACGGCGTCAATTTCATCGATAAAGATGATGCTGGGCGATGCCTTCTTCGCCTGGTCAAACAGATCGCGTACACGGCTGGCACCAACACCAACCAGCACTTCGACGAATTCAGAGCCGCTCATTGAGAAGAAGGGCACACCTGCCTCCCCTGCCACAGCACGCGCCAGCAATGTTTTACCGGTTCCCGGAGGTCCCACCAGCAGCACCCCACGCGGAATCTTACCGCCTAAACGCTGGAACTTCTGTGGCGTCTTGAGGAACTCAACCACCTCAACCAGGTCATTCTTCGCTTCATCGACCCCCGCAACGTCAGCAAACGTCGTGTCTGGTCGATCCTCCAGTAACACTTTTGCTTTGCTCTTGCCAAAGCTGAAGATGTTCTGCTGACTACGCGAGGCGTTACGGAAGATCAGGAAGAAGAAGCCAATGACCAGTATCCAGGGTAAGAAGTTAAAGATGACATTCAGCAGAATGTTGTTATCCGAAGCGGGCTTTGCAGAGAAATTTACCTGTTTCTGAATCAAGAGATCCGTAAGTTTGGGATCACCATTGGGCAACTGGGTAAAGTGGAATTGACTCCCAGTTTTGGCATTACCACTGGAGTCGGTGACTGTGATGGCACTCTTAAGTTGACCCGTTGCATCCTGACCCTGGAAGACTAGCGATTGAACATTGCCATTCTGGACTTGCTGATAGAATGTGCTATATGGTATCTCCAGGATATTGGGCCCGCTTGTATTACTGCTGCTCTGCGTGAAAAACTGGAAAAGGTACCAGCCAACAAGAAGCACGACCACTATAATAATAGAGCGGATAAGCAAGGAACTGCCACTATCTTTTGGACCTCCTGCGTTGTTGCCGTTACCCCCATTATCGGACCGCTGTGGCCTCCGCGAAGTCGGGTCGTTTGGGTTATTCTGATACATATATATAGCCTGAGCATCCATTAGTTCAGACCTGCTTTCTTCGTCTGTCGAGGCTTCCACAGGGGATGTTCCTAACAGAGAGTGACTGTAGCAATACGGAATAGTTTGTGTGCATATTACACTTGTGGTTCGCTTTCGTCAACATATGCTCAATTACAGCTCTCTATCCTTGCCAGGGATTTGGAAAAAGAATTGTGCGAGGACACCTCGCGCTCCGTCAGGGGCTGCCGCCCCTGCACCCCGCTTTCCCCTATCTATTGCCCAATAGAATGGAGGACTGATGAGAGATACGCTATACATACGTTTTGGATCACTAAAAGTTACACCACAGGGTCTCTTTAACATAGTATAATCGAAAGATGAGAAAGTGTGTACCCTTAGACTAGTGATGAGAAGAGGTAGGATAACGTGGGAAATCGCTATGCACTTATCGTTGGCATAGACCACTACAACGATACAAGCCATTTTATTCCTTTGCCCTTTGCACAAACTGACGCCCGTGCGCTCTATGAATTGCTGGTTGATCCCGAGCGCGGCGGCTGGCTACCAGAGAATGTTGTGTATCTTGAGGGCAAGGCGGCGAGTCGCGATGAGCTTGAAAGCCAGTTGCGCGAACTTTTCCTGCTGCGTGCTCAGTCCGGTGATCTGGTCTTGTTTTATTTCGCCGGACATGCTTTCCTCGATTCTGCTACCCTGGATGGCTACCTGGCTTTACAAACAACACATGCCGATCGACCCGTTACCGGTCTGCATATGCCAACCTTTGTCGATCATTATCTCTATGACTCGCGTGCTAATAATATCCTGACGATACTCGATATTACCCATACGGGTCCTGGTTGGCAGCAAATGACTGCTGGTCGTACTGGCCGCTTAGAGGATGCTGGTCGTCTTTTCGGACAAACGTTATTGGACCTGCCTCGCACACGAGGACGCGTTGTCTTGAGCTCTCAACGCTCTGTTGAGGTATCACAAACTCAGATGGAGCAGGGACATGGTACTTTCATGACTCACCTGCTTGATGCTCTGGAAGGAACTGCTGCTAATCCCCGTACCGGGCGCATCACGTTGGGGACGCTTTACGATTTCCTGGATGAGCGCATGGATAGTGATGACCTGCGTTACCCTCAGAAATTTGGCCATGAGCACGGATCAATGATTCTACTTGAATGGGCCGAGTGGAAGACCGCCTCTGTTCCGCAACCGCTGGCGAGGGGCCGTAGTATTGCTGCTGTTGAAGTCACTCCACTCCATATCCTGGTGGGCCACCAGGGCCATGCTGATGATGTCGTATTCTCACCCGACGGTTCTCTGCTTGCCTCCTGTGGTGAGGATATGACTGTGCGTCTCTGGTCTACCAACTCTGGTATGCTACTCCATACCCTCAGCGGACATCAGGGAGCCATTATGGGGGTCGATATTTCGCCTGATGGAACGTTACTTGCTTCTTGCTCGGAAGATAAAACCGTGCGCTTATGGGATACCAGAACGGGCCAGTTGCAAAGGACACTCACAGGCCATCATAGCGCGGTATGGACGGTAGCTTTTTCGCTCGATAACCAGCGCCTGGCTTCCTGCTCCAACGATGAAACGGTGCTCATATGGGATCCCTTTACAGGGCAAGTGCTGCAGATATTGCAGGGTCATCACAACGTCATAGTTGGCGTTGACTTCTCTTATGATAGCCAGTTGCTCGCCTCTTGCTCGTTTGATAGAACGATCTGCCTGTGGGATGTACAAAGTGGACAGTTGCAGCGACGCCTGCGCTACAGTGATATTGTATACGGTGTGGCATGGTCTCCCAAAGGCAACCTGCTTGCCTCCTGTTCCGCGGATACCACTATTCGTCTCTGGGATCCTGGCAGCGGTCAGATCGTACAGACGCTCACGGGACACGAGGGCGCGGTATGGACCGTTGATTTTTCATCTGATGGGCGTTTGTTAGCATCAGGATCTGAAGATGGGTCATTGAAATTGTGGGATGTATACCAGGGGCGCGAAGTCCAGACCATCAACCACCGTATAGAGGTCTACGGCGTTGTCTTCGGGTCCGATGGTCTGCTCGCGAATAGCGCCGAAGACGGTGCTGTGCGTGTGTGGCGCACTGAGGTAATCGAAGGTTAGTCTCTCTCACTACATCGAATTTCTCCAGGCACTCGCTTTGTAGTACAGGATCACTTGTAAACTTTGATCCCTGACTTGCTTGACATCTCGCAAGGAATGTAGTATCCTATGAAACGTCGGCGCGGGGTGGAGCAGTGGTTAGCTCGTTGGGCTCATAACCCAAAGGTCGGAGGTTCGAGTCCTCCCCCCGCTACCAGTTCAGTCGGCGCTCACGACGCGGGATAGAGCAGCGGTTAGCTCGTCGGGCTCATAACCCGGAGGCCACAGGTTCGAATCCTGTTCCCGCTACTTAGAAGAATTATGTGACGTCTGAAGTCAGTGCAGAAGCGGCTTCAGGCGTTTCTTTTTCGCCAAAATTGGCCGTATCACAGACATTCTTCTTGCTGTCAACACAAAAAAATTGAAAAATAAAAACCCTTCAAGCGGCTCGCGATGCGGCTTGAAGGGTCATCCTATAAATAGGGAGGTGCCAAGGACCAGAATCGAACTGGTGACACCAGCATTTTCAGTGCTGTGCTCTACCGACTGAGCTACCTTGGCATGTGGCTTTTGTGTGACCTAATATAGCATGTCTTCCCCATTCCGTCAACCCCTTTTTTGAAGGTTGGAAGAGCATTTCGGAAATCATCCGCAGAGGGCGAGCTCGACTCCCAGATGAGGGATTAGCCCTTTTCTCCTACGTATCATCTTGTGTCAAGCTGCACTATTCTAATGATACACTAATATGCATATCTGCATCCATTTATTAGTATGCAGCAGGTTATTGGGCCTGGCTGGTTTAGAGTAGTGAAGCAGAGGAGAGGCTAACGTGCAGATGCGCAGTAACCAACGAATCTGGCAGTATTTTCGCGAGCACCGGGGCGCGAGCATCGTGACCGGGCACTTTATCGTAGTATCGATTCTGGGACTGGTTTTCTTAGGAAATGCGTTCGGTTCCACTCTATTTGGAGCATTTGCGCAGACTCCATGTTCCAGCGGTGACCAGACTTACATCGTAGTAAGTGGCGATACGTTAGGAGCAATTGCGGCACGCTATGGCGCGACGTGGCAAAAGATTGCGTCCTATAACAAGATTTCTAACCCGAACATGATCTACATTGCGCAGCATATCTGTATTCCTGGCAAGGGTACAGTCAGAAGTGGAGGCGGCAGTAGCGGTTCTTCAGGTGGTCTGGCTCCGATCCGAGGCACGGGTAATTATTTCCCCTCTGGTCAATGCACGCAATGGGCCGCCCAGCGCTTCTTCCAGATACATAGTGTCTATGTGCCCTGGCAGACAAATGCGAATGCGTGGCAGTGGACGGCAAGAGCATATCAATTCCACTGGCACGTTTCCGCGAGTCCTTCGGTTGGCGCGATCATAGATTTGCAACCGTGGGTACAGGGAGCATATGCGCTTGGACATGTGGCAGTAGTAGAACGTGTTCTCAGCAATGGTCATGTGATTGCCAGCAACCTGAACTGGGGCGCTTATCCCTGGCAGGTAACCAATGTGGAGTTTACCTCTGGCTATGGAGTGACATTCATCAACTTGTAAGAGTCCCCGTAGAGGCACGCCTTGCGTGTGCCAGGCTGGTTCGCGTGTGCCGGGCTGGTGGCAATGACCATTGCTGATGCATGGGAATTCCTGGCGAGCCACCCGGCACACGCAAGGCGTGCCTCTACGGGTCAACGAGGGCGGTTTATCTGCTATAATGAGGGTCTGATTTGTCCTGCTCACTGGCATCGCACACCTGGTAGTCGGCAGTGACCGGGCGCGTCATCCTACAACGCCGTTCATCAGAACAAAGGAGCGTCGTACTTATGGCAGAGACCATACCGCTCTCC
>WNFY01000882.1_pt1 | contig 27826 bp, 20 predicted proteins | sample 5400091 | NCBI WGS metagenome assembly WNFY01 (sample SAMN13153364, study PRJNA577476) | soil metagenome | isolation source: 60 cm soil or saprolite under grassland replicate 1 | place: USA:California | collected 2016-06-15 | reverse complement strand
CAGAACCCGCGGCTCAAGCCCGTGGTCGACCGCGGCGGCGGCCTGGTCATCACCGACGTCGCTCCGGACGGGCCGGCGTATCAGCGGCTGCGCTCGGCCGACGACCCGGGCGGCCCGGACATCATCGTCGCGGTGAACAACGTAGCCACGCGCACCCGCGCGGCGCTGCGCGAGGCGCTCCGCAAGGTCAAGCCCGGCGACGTGGTCACGTTGCAGGTGCTGTCCCGCACCGGCGACAGGTCCGACGGCTGGCTCGGTCAGGTCGTGAGGATCCGGGCGCGCTAGCCGCGCAACATCACGACAGCAGTCACGAGCTGCCACACCACGGGGAGCACGAACGCGGCCTGATCGGCTTTCGTGTCTTCCCGGAATACCAACGCCAGCACGATCCCCACTCCGCCCGCCGCCAGCGCGGCGGCGCCGAGCCAGCGCGGCAACACCTTGCCGTCGAGTACGCCCCAGCCGAATAGGGCCGTCGCGAGTCCGAGGGCGAATCCCCCCACCCGTTGCGCATCGAGCGCGAACGGCCGCAGCATGTCGAACACGAACACGGCCCGGGTGGCGGTCATCCCCGCGTCGGCGGTCGCAAAACTCCGCGCCAGGGCCCACCCCGCCCCACCCATGAAGGCGACGATGATCGCCCACAAGGCGTACGCGAGCGTGGCGACCAGGATGGCAGCCCGCACGGCGCTCTCTCCGGCGGTGCCGGCGTGCATTCGTATCACGCCGACGAGCCCAGTGAGGACCAGAGGGAAACTGAAGAGGAAGGCCCAATGGATCGCGGGCCACCCCGGAGACCGGGCAATCACGGCGAGCTGACCCGCGCCGTCCAAGGCGACGATATCGGGATGGAGCACCCCGGCCGCGACGGTCATCAGCGAGCCGATGAGCAGGCACAGCGCGTAGACCAGCGGTCTGGAGACGGTCATGCGCCCAATCTACCCGCCTCCCAGAGCAACGCTATATTGGCGGCATGCAGTTGACCCGGATCCTGCGCGAGGGGTTCATCGCGGGACTCATCGGTGCCGGAGCGGTAGCGCTCTGGTTCCTCGTCGTCGATGTGATCGCCGGCCGCCCATTCTTCACCCCCGCGATGCTCGGCTCGGCCGTGTTCTTCGGCGAAACCGACCCGAGTAAGGCTGTGATCGCGTTCTCCCGGGTCGTGCCCTACACGATGATCCACGTGTGCGCGTTCATCATTGTGGGCACCGTCGCGGCAGCGCTCGCCGCCGAAGTCGAAGTCGCCCCCCCGACGCTCTACCTCATCGTCGTCACCTTCGCGGTGTTCGAGTTCGGCTTCTACATCATGCTGGCCGTCTTGGCTCAGCCGCTGCTCGGCGCGCTCACCTGGTGGAACGTGGCGATCGGCAACGCCATCGCGGCGTACGGCATGGGATTCTACCTGTGGCGGCAGCATCCGAAGATCGCCGAAACGCTGAGATTGCATCCGTTGGGCGAGACGGAAGAAGGCGAATAAGAACGCGGAACGCGGAATGCGGAACGCGGAACAGGCGGACGAGAGTCAGCTGCGCTGTTCCGCGTTCCGCGTTCCGACTTCCGCGTTTCCGTACGCTTCCAAGGGCACCGCTCTCTCCGCCTCACCGTGCTCCTCTCGGGCGGCCCACCGGAACCATACCACGCTCGCCGCCACCCACAGGTAGATCGTGCCGCCCACCCACATGACGAGGCCGCCCAGCTGCTGATCCGCGAGCGGCCCGAAGCCCCCCTCCCACGCGCGCGGCGCCGCGGCGTAAAAGGGGTACAGCACGTCGTCGGACAGGGTGATCAGCGCTCCCGCGACCGACATCGGCAGCCCCAACGTGAACAGATAGAGCAGCTGCGTGAGATAACTGGCGCGCGGCAGCTCGGGCGTGGGCGAGAGCACCGGCCACCACATCACCACGCCCGTCGCCAGGAACACGAGGTGCTGCGCGATGTGCAGCGGGTGATGCTCGAGCGCCGCCTCGTAGAATTGCGGGAAGTGCCACAGGGTGATGGGCGCCGAGAACAGCACCCCGGCGGCGAGCGGGCGCGTCACCCGGCGCGCCACGCGATACAGCCACCCCGGCTGGAGCAGCGGCCGCACCACCCACGCCGGCGTCCCGTACAAGAGCAGCGGTGGAAACATGAGCGTCAGCACCAGGTGCTGCACCATGTGGGCGCTGAACAGGTAGCCGTCGGACAGGTTGTGCAGCGGTCCGTTGAGGGCCAGACCCAATACGAGCAGCGCTCCCGCGAACGACGCGACCCGTCGCCGCGACGCCCTGAGCCCCCCCAGATAGACGTAGAGCCCGCCCAGCAGGACGAGCCCTATGATCACACTCGGGTGCAGGTCCCACCGTTGCCAGCTCATCCGGCTCCTGGGGCTCCGCGCAGCGTGAGGGCCCCGAGCAGCAGGAACAGCAGCGCCACCATCACCACCGCCGCGAGCAGCAGCGGGGCGCCGAACAGGAACGTGAAGACCCTGCTGTCGGCCTTCAGGTGCATGTAGAACATCACGACCAGCGTGAACTTGGCGGTCGAGAGCACCACCAGCACCGGCACGAGCACGGGATGAAACGCCGGCACGTAGAACACGCCCACCTCGAGCACCGTGAGAATCACGAGCACCGCGGCGACCCGGAGGTACACGCCGGACGTGGGATGCGAGTGTTCGGTCATTGGATGAGGTAAACCACGGTGAAGATCACGATCCAGACCACGTCGACAAAGTGCCAGTACAGGCCGGTGATCTCTACGGTCATGGCGTTGGCACTGCCGAGCTTCCCCTGCAACGCCCGCACCCACAGGGTGAGCAGCCACAACACGCCGACGGTCACGTGCGCGCCGTGCGTCCCCGTCAGCACGAAGAAGGTGCAGCCGAACAGGTTGGTCTGGAGCGTCAATCCCTTGTGCACGAACTCCGTAAATTCGATCACCTGGCCGCCCAGGAACACGAGCCCGAGCAGCGCCGTGCAGAACAGCCAGATCTTCCCCCACTTCATGTCGCCGCGCTGCACCGCGGCGAGCGCCAGTACCATCATCAGGCTCGACATCAGCAGGTCGAACGTGCTGACCGACGTGAACGGGATGTTGAGGATCTCGTGCGGGTACGGTCCCACGACGCTCTTCCCCTTGTAGACCAGATAGGTCGAGATGAGCGACGTGAACAGCAGGCACTCCGAGCCGATGAACGCCCAGAACGCCATCTTGCGGCTGTCGAGCCCGAGGCTCGTGTGGGTCGCGTGGGTCGTCATACCTCGAACGGCTCAAACGCCCAGAGGTAAATACCAGCGAGCAGCACGGCGGCACCCACGAACGCGAGCCACAGGGTGTGGGTGAGCGGCGCGAGCGCGAGAATGGGCAGGCCGAACGCGGCGAGCATGGGCCACCACGATCCGCCCGGCACATGGATCGGCCCCGGCGGCGCGGCGGGGGGGTCGCGCATCGGCTCGTGGTGCTCCGTCTTCCAGCGCGGCAGCCGGTTCGCCACCGTGGGGATCACGGAGAAGTTGTAGACCGGCGGCGGCGAGGGGATGCTCCACTCCAGCGTGGCGCCGCCCCACGGATCGTTCCCGGCGCGCGGGCCGTGCAGCCGGCTCAACACTAGGTTCACGATGAAAACGAGGATCGACAGCGCGATCAGGAACGCGCCAATCGTAGACGCGAGGTTCAGATCTGAGACTCCCAGCTCCGGCGAATAGGTGTAGACGCGCCGCGGCATGCCCAACAGGCCGATCAAGTGCATCGGGAAGAAAGCCAGATTCATCCCGACGAACTGCAGCCAGAAGTGCCATTTCCCCAGGGTCTCGGACAGGAGCCGACCCGTCATCTTGGGCCACCAGTAGTAGATCCCCGCGAACAGGCCCATGATCGTACCGCCGAACAGCACGTAGTGGATGTGCGCCACCACGTAATAGGTATCGGTCTGCTGCAGGTCGGTGGGGGGCGAGGCGTGCGTCACCCCCGAGAGCCCGCCGATGATGAACATCGCAATGAAGCCGACGGCGAAGTGCAGCGCCGTGGTGCCGCGGATATCGCCGCCCCACAGGGTCGCGATCCAGTTGAAGATCTTCACGCCGGTCGGCACCGCGATCAGCATGGTGGTCGCGCTGAACACCGAATCGGCGATCGGCCCCAGGCCCACCGAGAACATGTGGTGGCTCCACACGCCCCATCCCATGAAGCCGATCAACACACCGGAATACACCACGACGGTGTAGCCGAACAAGGGCTTCCGGGCGAAGGTGGGGAGCACGTCGGACACGATACCCATGGCCGGCAGGATGAGGATGTACACCTCGGGGTGGCCGAACAGCCAGAACAGGTGCTGCCACAGGATCGGCGTCGCGCCGGCCTGACTCACGTAGAAGTGCGTGCCGAAGAAGCGGTCGAACATCAGGAACGCGAGGCCCACGGTGATCACCGGAAACGCGGTGATGACGAGGAACTGGGTTACCAGCGTCATCCAGGTGAACGCGGGCACGCGCATCATCCTCATGCCGGGGGCACGCAGATTGAGAATCGTGACGATGAAGTTGAACCCCGCCGCGAGCGACGAGATACCCAGGATCTGCAGACCCAGCAGCCAGAAATCGATGTTCGGCCCTGGGGAGAACTGCCGCTCCGTCAGGTTTGCGTAGCCGAACCAGCCGCCGTTCGGCGCGACGTTCAGCACGCCCGCGTGAAACAACGGCCCCACGAACCAGCTCGCGTTCAGGAACAATCCGCCCAGCAAGAACACCCAGTAGCTGAAGGCGTTGAGCCGGGGGAACGCCACGTCGCGCGCGCCGATCTGCAGCGGCACGATATAGTTGAAGAAACTTGCCGAGAGCGGCATCAGGGCGAGGAACACCATCGTGGTGCCATGCATCGTGAACAGCTGGTTGTACGTCTCCGCCGTGACGAGATGGCCGTTCGGCTGCGCCAGTTGCGCGCGGATGACCAGCGCCTCGATCCCGCCGACCAGAAAGAACCCGAATGCCGTGAAGAAATACAGCAGCCCGATGCGCTTGTGGTCGGTGGTCGTGAGCCAGCTCTTCATTTCAGGCTCTGCAGATAGGCGACCAGGGCCGCGATGTCGGCGTCCGTGAGCGGCGGCTGCATGCGCGTCATGATCGCACCTGGCTTGAGCGCCGGCGCGTCGGCGATCCAGCTCGCAAGATGGCTCGAGTCATTTGGGAAGAGGCCGCTCGCGATGGTCGTGCGGCTCCCGATGTGCGTGAGGTTCGGCCCGATCACCCCACCCGACGCGCCCTGGATGGTATGACAGCCGATGCACGCCGAGCGCCCGTAGACCGTCCTACCCTGCTCGGCGAGGCCGCCCGTCGCCGCAGTCGCGGCCGGGCCCAGCTGGGCCTGCGCCCACGCGCCGAACCCCGAGTCGCTGTCGACGATCACGCGCAGCCGCATGTTCCCGTGCGAGGCGCCGCAGAACTCCGCGCATTGACCCGAGTACTCACCGATCGAGTCGGCGCGGAACGCGATGTAGTTCGTCTTGCCCGGGATGGCGTCGCGCTTGCCGCCGAGCCGCGGGATCCAAAACGAGTGGATCACGTCGGCCGACGTGATGGCGATGCGCACGGGCTTGCCGACCGGGAGGTGCAGCTCGTTGGCGGTCGTGAGGCCGAGGTCCAAGTACTTGAACTCCCACCACCACTGGTGCCCGATCACTTCGACTTTGACGGCGTCGGCGGGGGCTTCCCCCGCGGTCGCGAAGATCGTCCGGACCGTGGGCACCGCGACGAACACGAGGATCGCGGCCGGCGCGAGGGTCCAGGCAATCTCCATCAGCGTGTGGCCGTGCGTCGGCTTGGGGGCGGGCCGCCCCTCGCGGTGGCGGAACCGGATCAGGGCGAAGAGGAGCAGCGCTTCGACCACGACGAACACCGCTGCCGCCCACCAGAAGATGTCGGTGAACAGCACGTCGGTAGCGCGCGCGAAATCGGAGCGGGGGTGGAGCGTCGACTGAGGAAACGGACCGCCGCACCCCGACAGGGCGAGCGCGGCGGTCACAAGCCAGAGTCGTAGTCGCACGGCTGGGACACTAGCACCGCGAGGCGAACGCGTCAACGAACGGGCGTGACCTCGAACTCTCCCTCCAACCCGCCCACCGAGCTCCCCCCGACGAACACGCGGAACTTCCCGGGCTCCACCACGAACTTCATGTCCTTGTTGTAAAGCCCCAGCTCCCTCGTCGTGAGCGGCAACTCGACCGTGCGCGCTTCGCCCGGTTTGAGCGAGACGCGGCGGAATCCGGCCAGCGCGCGCACCGGCCGTGTCACGCTCGCTACCTCGTCGTGCACGTACAGCTGCACGACTTCGGCACCCTCGCGGCTGCCGGTATTGGTCACGGTGACCGACACGCGCAGCGTTCCAGTCGGCGTGATGCGCGGCGCGCTGAGCTGCAGGTCCGAGTAGCTGAACGTGGTGTAGCTCAACCCGTGGCCGAACGGAAACAGCGGCGTCACGGGCAGGTCGGTGTACTTGGACGTGTACTTGTCCGGCCCGGTGGGGCGCCCGGTGTTCTTGTGGTTGTAGTAGAGAGGTATTTGACCGACGGCGCGCGGGAAGGTCACCGGCAGCTTGCCGCTCGGGCTCACGTCGCCGAACAGCACGGCGGCGAGCGCGGGGCCATCCTCGACCCCGAGAAACCAGGACTCGACGATCGCCGGCACGTGCTCCGCAGCCCACGGTATGGTCAGGGGCCGGCCGCTCATGACGACGAGCACCACGGGCGTGCCGGTGGCCTGAATCGCCTCGAGCAACCGTGGCTGGACGCCGGGGAGGTCGATATCGGCGCGACTCGCGGCCTCGCCGCTCATGTCGCCCGCTTCGCCCAGGACCAGGACGACGACGTCCGCCTGTTTCGCGGCGGCGACCGCCTCGGCGAACCCCGCGGTCGTCGTGTCGGTGATCCCGCAACCTTTCGCGTACACGACGCTCACGCTCCCGGCCCTCTGCTTGATTCCCTCGAGGGGCGTCACCGCGTCTTGCGGCTCACCGCGGCCGGGCCAGGAGCCAAGCGCCGAGGCCTTGTCGTCGGCGACGGGGCCGATCACGGCGAGGGTCTTGACGCGCGCTGCGAGGGGCAGGACCTGACCCTCGTTCTTGAGCAAGACGATCGACTCTTCGGCCACGCGCCGGGCGAGCTGGCGGTGCTCCGGCGCGAGCAACGCCGCCCGCTCCCGCTCGGGACTGGCGCCGTGGTCGGGATCCTCGAACAAGCCGAGTGCGGCCTTGGCGCGGAGTACGCGGCGCACCGCCTCATTCACCACGGTCACGGGAATGCGTCCGGCCCGGACCAGTGCCGGCAAATCGCTCACGTAGATCCGGCTCACCATGTCCATATCCACGCCCGCCTCGAGCGCGAGCTTCCCGGCGTCGGCGCGCGAGCCCGCGACGCCATGATTGATGAGCTCCGCGACCGCGGTCCAGTCGCTCACCACAAAGCCCTTAAAGCCCCACTCGCGGCGCAGCACCGTCGTCATGAGCCAGGGGCTGGCGGTGCTGGCGATGCCGCCGATCTCGTTGAATGAGGTCATCACGCTGCCGGCGCCGGCATCGATGGCGGCGTGGTAGGGCGGCAGGTACACCTCGCGCAGCGTGCGCTCCGACAGATCGACGGTGTTGTAGTCCCGGCCGCCCTCGGCGCCGCCGTAGGCGGCGAAGTGCTTCACGGTGGCGAGCACCGCGTCGGGGGCGCGCGGGTCAGTGCCCTGAAAGCCGCGCACCCGCGCCGCAGCCATGGCCGATCCCAGGTAGGGATCCTCGCCCGAGCCCTCGGCGATCCGGCCCCAACGCGGATCGCGCGCGATGTCCACCATGGGCGCGAACGTCCAGTGCACGCCGGCGGCCGACGCCTCCGTAGCGGCCACATGGGCGGCGGCCCGCACGGCCTCGGGATCCCACGAGGCGGCCTCGCCGAGCGGAATCGGGAAGATGGTGCGGTAGCCGTGGATGACGTCGAGGCCGAAGAGCAGCGGGATGTGGAGACGCGACTCAGTGACGGCGACCTGCTGCGCGGCATGGGTGGCGTCCGCCCCGGCGAGGTTCAAAAAGCTGCCAACCAGCCCTTTGCGCACCAGGTCCATTTGCTCCGCGTTCGGCGGACCATCCACAGAGACCTGGTTCAGCTGACCCAGCTTCTCCTCGAGCGTCATGCGGGCGAGGAGGGAGTCGATCTTCGGCTCGGCGGCGGGGCGCTGGGCGGACAGTGGCCAGACGGCGCACAGGAGCAGGGCGGCCGGCAGCACCGTGAGACAACGGCTGAGCGGGCGCATCGGGATTCCGTTTCAGAAAGAGGAATTTGAGCAGCGGCGCCAGCAATCTAGTTGACCGTCACCGGACTTGACAAACCCTAGTGCGCGCGTGATAACGGAGGCGAACACGTGCACGGGAGAATGCGCTCATGAGTCGCAGATCGTTCGCCTACCTTGGCCGATGGTTACTGCTCGGCCTGGTCTTTCTCGTCGTTGCCGCGCCGGCGGCCATGTCGCAGACGAGCACCGGTAGCATCAGGGGATATGTGACCGACTCGAGCGGCAACCCGGTCGTTGGGGCGCGGGTGGTCGCGGTGAACCCAGCGACGACTGCGCAGCGCGAGGTTGCGACGCAGAGCAACGGGTTCTACGCCATTCTCGGGCTCGTGCCGGCTGAGTACGACGTGACGGCGCGGCAAATCGGCAGGTCGCCCCAGAAGGTGCACGCGCGAGTGTTGATCGGGGAGGTGTTCCCGCTTGACTTCAAGCTCGCCGCTTCGGCAATTCAACTCGAGGTCGTCACCGTTGCGGCCGCCGCAGGCGTGGAGATGCGCACGTCCGAGGTCGCGACGAACGTGACGCAGCAGCAGATCGAGCGGCTTCCGACCGCGAGTCGCAACTTCCTCGATCTGGCGGCCCTCGCTCCTGGCGTCACCACCTCCGAAGACCGGGCGAATGGGATCGGGTTCAGAACCTTCCAGGGTGGCGGCGCGAGCCCGAATCAGAGCAACATCTTCGTGGACGGGACGAGTCTCAAGAACGACCTTACGGGTGGCGGCGTGAGCGGCCAAGACGCCAGCCGCGGCAATCCGTTCCCGCGCAGCGCGATCCAGGAATACCGGGTCATCACGCAGAATTTCAAGGCGGAGTACCAGAAGGCCTCGAGCGCGATTATCACGGCGACCACGAAGTCGGGCAGCAACAAGTGGTCGGGGAGCGTGCTCTTCGGCTTCCAAGACAAGGGCCTAGTGGCCCTAGATTCAATCCAGATCAAAGACAAGCGCAAGGCCGACAGCATCGCCGCCAAGAACGGAACGCCCTCGACCTTCGTCAAGCCCGACTACACTCGATCCTTACCTACCATCAGTGTGGGTGGGCCGATCCAGAAGGACCGGCTGTTCTTCTTCGGATCCTTCGAGGGGAATTACCAGAATCGGGACAACAATGTCGCCTTCAAGCCGCCGACGGGCATTGCCGCGCTCGATTCGGTGCAGCTCGCGACGCAAAGGTACAACGGCAACTTCACGTCGCCATTCCGCGAGTCGCTCGGCTTCGGGAAGCTGACCTACATTATCGATCCGAAATCGACGGCCGAGCTGAGCGTGAGCGAGCGGCACGAGACCGACATCCGCGACTTCGGCAACGTGAACTGCTCGATGTGCGCCTACGAAGAAGCAGTGAACTTCCGGCAGAACGTGACCATCGCGCAACTCAAGTACAGCCGCTTTGCCGGTTCGTGGCTCAACGAAACGAAGGTGGACTATTCGCGCTTTCAGCGGAACCCCAGCCCGAATACGCCGGGACTCGTCTCGCGACTGTTCCACTACCCCGGGCAGGACGCGCGGATCGGCAGCAATCTGAGCACGCAGGACTTCATTCAGAAGCGGCTTGGCGTGCGCGACGACCTCACCCGCCAGTCGGGCGGGCAGCACGTCTTCAAGGGTGGTCTGAGCGTCGACTTGGTGACGTACGACATCGATAAGCGTAACAACGAGACGCCACAGTTCGAGTACGCCCAGTACGTGGACAACAACTACGGGTGGACAACCGACACGACGCAGCTGAAGTTCAACTTCCGGAACCCCTATGTCCTCACGTACGGAACCGGGATTGGCTTCGTCAGCGCGAACAACACGCAAGTCGGCGCCTACATTCAGGACGACTGGAGCCCCACGCCGCGGTTGACGATCAACTTGGGCATTCGGTGGGACTTCGAGTCGCGCATGCTGAACACCGATTACGTGACGCCAAAGGAAGTCGTCGACACCCTCACCCGGTACAACGATTCTCTGGCGACGCCGCTGGACCTGAGCCGATATATCAGCACCGGGAGCAACCGGAAGCCGTTCTACGGCGCGTTCCAGCCTCGCCTCGGGTTCTCCTACGGCGTGGACCCGGAGAACAAGACCACGATATTCGGGGGATTCGGGCTCTACTACGACCGGTCGCTATTCGACTTCTCGGTTGACGAGATCCAGAAGCTCACGCACCCGACATACCAGGTTCGCTTCGCCGACCCCGACTCCACTCCCAAGGCGGGACAGGTGGCCTGGAACAACAGCTACCTCACCACCGATACGGCCACGCTTAACGCGTTGGTCCATACGTCGGGCCTGCCGGAAGCGTTCCTGATCGACAACAAGATGAAGCCGCCGAAGTCGACGCAGTGGAGCCTGGGCGTGCGGCACGTGCTCGGGTCGTGGGTGGCTTCGGTCACGTACCAGGGTCAACGCGGCACGAACCTGTTCACCTACAACTGGGCCAACCACACGCTCAAGCCGGACGGATCGTGCTGTATCGACTACAACAACATCGGCGCGCACGGCTTCGCGAACATCATCTACTCGACCGAGGACGGAAAGACCTGGTACGACGCGGTGTCGCTGCAGTTCGACCGCCCCTACCGGCGCTCCGGCAACGGGATCGGATGGGGAGGCGGCGTCATCTACACCTACGCCAAGCGGTCGATCGCCGGCTCGGACAACCTCAACGACCTGAGCGGGTCGGGCCCGTTCTCATACCCCAATGCCATCGGCATCCCGAAGCACGCCGATAACGGCGGGAACGACGAGCGGCAACGCATCGTGGGCAACTGGACCATGGACGTGCCCTACCTGTGGGGGATTCAGCTTAGCGGTCTGCTCACGCTTTCGAGTAGCGCCGTACTCGATGTCGGCTGCCCGGCACGGTTCTGCGGGCCCGCGACGTACATCAACGGCGGATTCACACCTCCCCGCTCGAGCGACCTCATTCCCGGCGCTTGGGCGTATCGCCGGATCGACCTCAAGGTGCGGAAGGATTTCCCGGAGTTCTCAGGAACTCAGCTGGGCGTGACCGTGGACCTGTTTAACGTTTTCAACTTCAAGAACATGGGCTGCTTCGATACGGGGTTCAACTCACCCACGCAAGGACAGGCGGGCTGCGTGGTGAGTGACCCGCGTCGCGCTCAGCTCGGCATGGAATACAACTTCTAACCCCTCGCCAACCGCGGGCCACCGGTGCACCGCGCCGGTGGCCTGCACCAAGGGATCGTCAGCGATATTCTTCACGCATGACCCGTAGCACGCGGCTCGCCGCCGCGCTCGCCGCGGCGATCCTCGCGGCGTGCGGCACGAACCACTCCGAGGGCCCGCCCCCGCCCGACTCGACCCAGGCCGCCGGCTTCCTCGACACTCTCGAGGAGCGCACGTTCCATTACTTCTGGGACCTGACCAACACCACTAACGGGCTCACCCCCGACCGGTCTCCCACGCAGTCGTTCTCGAGCATCGCGGCCGTGGGCTTCGCGCTCACCGCCTACCCGATCGGCGCCGAGCGCGGTTACATCACCCGCGCCCAAGCGGCCGCTAGGACACTCACGACGCTGCGCTTCTTCTGGACCGCCACCCAGGATTCCTCCGCCGCGAACGCGACCGGCTATCACGGGTTCTTCTACCACTTTCTCGACATGAGCACCGGAAAGCGCTACCAGACGGTCGAGCTGTCCACGATCGATACGGCGCTGCTGCTCGGGGGAGTGCTGTTCTGCCAGTCGTACTTCGACAACGCGACCGACACCAGCGAGGCCGCGATCCGCCGGCTGGCCGATTCCATCTATCGCCGCACCGACTGGCAGTGGGCGGCGCCACACGCACCACTCGTAGCGCTGGGCTGGCACCCGGACAGCGGGTTCATCAAGTACGACTGGCGCGGCTACAACGAGGCGATGATCCTCTACATCCTGGCGCTCGGCTCGCCCACGCATCCGGTGGACAGCACGGCCTGGGCCCAGTGGACGGCACCCTATGCGTGGGGCACGTTCTACGGCCAGACCTACGTCGGGTTCGCCCCCCTGTTCGGTCACCAGTACTCGCACGTGTGGATCGATTTCCGAGGGCTCCAGGACGCCTACATGAAGGCGCACGGCATCGACTACTTCGAGAACACTCGCCGCGCCACGTACGCGCAGCAGGCGTATGCCGCCGCGAACCCGGGCGGCTGGACCGGCTACAGCAGCCGTATCTGGGGGCTCACCGCCTCCGACGGGCCGGGCGACGTGACGCTCACGCTCGGCGGCCGCCAGCGCCAGTTCCACAGCTACTGGGCGCGCGGAGCGTCGTTCACCGAGACCCCCGATGACGGCACGCTCGCGCCCACCGCGGCGGGCGGCTCGATCCCGTTCGCGCCCGAGATCGCCGTCCCCGCGCTCTGGGCCATGCGCCAGACCTACGGCGCCAGCCTGTTCTCCACCTACGGCTTCCGCGACGCGTTCAATCCGACGTTTACGCAGAGCAGCGCGGCCGGCTGGTTCGACGTCGATTACTTGGGGATAGACGAGGGACCGATCGTCGCGATGATCGAGAACTACCGCACCGGGCTGGTGTGGCGCGTCATGAAGACGAATCCGTACATCGTGCGGGGGCTGTGCCGCGCCGGATTCAGCGGCGGATGGCTCGCGGTGAAATGCCCGTGACGATGAAACGAGTCGCCGTTCTCACGAGCGGGGGCGACGCGCCCGGGATGAACGCCGCGCTGCGCGCCGTGGTGCGCGTGGGCGCGACGCAGGGGCTCGAGGTGATCGGCGTGCGGCAGGGCTACACGGGCCTGATCACGGGTCAGCTGCAGCCGCTCGGGCCACGTGATGTCGCCGGGATCATCCACCTCGGCGGCACGATGCTCGGCAGCGCGCGCTCACAGGACTTCGGCACCCCCGAGGGGCGCGACTGCGCCCTGCGCGTGCTCGGCCAAAACAACATCGACGGCCTGGTGGTGATCGGCGGCAACGGCTCGCTCTCGGGCGCCCACGCCCTCTCCCAGACTGGATTCCCGGTGGTGGGCGTGGCCTCGACCATCGATAACGACGTGAACGGCGCCGACATCACGATCGGTGTGGACACCGCCCTCAACACCGCCCTCGAGGCGATCGATCGCCTCAAGACGACGGCGTCGTCGCACCAGCGCGCCTTCGTGGTGGAGGTGATGGGGCGCGCCCACGGCTACCTGGCCCTGATGGCGGGGATCGCCGGTGGAGCGGACGTCGTGGTCATTCCGGAGGTGCCGAGCGATCCCGACGTGGTCGCGGCGGCGCTGCGGGACGCCTACACCCGCGGCAAGCGGCACGCCATGGTCGTGGTCGCGGAGGGAGCGAAGTGGAATGCGGCGGCGCTGGCGGACTACTTCGCCCACCACCGCGAGCGCATCGGCTTCGAGCTGCGGGCCACGATCCTCGGCCACGTGCAGCGCGGGGGCGGGCCGGGCGCGTTCGACCGCCTGCTCGCCAGCCGCACCGCCGCCGCCGCCCTCGAGCGCCTGGTGGCGGGCGAGGCGGGCATCTTTACCGCGCTCGTGAAGGGCGTCGTGGCCGCGCTGCCGCTCGAGCGGGTGCTCACGCCCAAGCCGCCGCCGGACGCGGAGCTGGTGAGGCTGGCGACGCTGCTGGCGCGTTGATGGGTGAGGCGTTGTCGGGTGAGACGTTACCGGGTGAGGCGTTGTCGGGTGGGGCGTTGCCGGGTAGGGCGTTGTCGGGTACGACGTTGTCGGGTAGGGCGTTGCCGGGTAGGGCGTTGCCGGTGAATGCGTTGTCGGTATCGTGCGGGGAAATGCGCCGAGCGAGGCGAAAACGATGAAGCGTAGACCCGGTGCATGGCTCAAATTGGACGCATGGGTGACTTCCGACAACTCAAAGCCTGGCAGGAGGCGAAGCGCCTGGCGACCCTGTCGCGTGACCTCGTTCGGTTCCTTCCCCCGGACGAGGCCTTTGCCCTCGGCGCCCAGTGGCGGCGGGTCGCGTATAGCGTCGCGCTGAACATTGCGGAGGGAGCGGCGCAATCGAGCACCCGTCAATTCCGACGATACCTCCAGATCGCGAAGGGCTCGCTCGACGAGCTCGAAGGAGTTCTGGAGCTGGCAGAGGGCTACCTCTCACCCGCGAAGCTCAAGGAAGTTCGTCTCGCTCGGACCCATTGCGCCCGCTTGCTCACGGCGCTCGCCCGCAGCCTCTCCGGTAACGCATCACCGGACAACCGGCAACGCCTCACCCGGTAACGTCTCACCCCACAACGCCTCACCCCACAACGCCTCACCCCACAACGCCTCACCCCACAACACCTCACCCCACAACGCCTCACCCGACAACGCCCCATCCGGCAACGCCCATCGGACAACGCGTCACCCCCGCTCATCGGCCGGTCCCCGCCGACGGTAGTCGAAGCTCCACAGCCCGCACCCGCACCACCGGCGCCCCCGCCGACTTGAGCGCCGTGTTCACCCCCGGCAGCTCGCTCTTCAACGCCTGTGACAGCGCCACGAGCTGCGTCTGGATCTGCGGCGCGAACAGGTGGAACACGTCGTACATCTGCGCCGTGGGGCGCGCATCAGTCGCGCCCGCCCCGAAGATCAGCCCGCTGAGGCGCTCGGTCGGGCCCGGCGGATACACCAGGGCGTCCTCGTCCGCCTGGCTGTGCACCTGGTACAGCCCGTCTTCGATCGTATTGAGCTTCTGCACGAATGCCTTGGCCGCCTCCGCCGCTGCCCCGGTGGCATCCCCGAGCTGCGCGCGCACGTTCCGGATCGTGATGATCGCGCTGGTCACGGCGTTCACCGTGTCGCGCAGCTGCTTGAGAAAGGCAAACTGCGCTTGCAAATCGGCCGGCGACGCCTTTGACCGGGGATCGAGCTTGAGCGCGAAGCTCTGCGTGGCTGATCTCGGGCCGACCGTGAGGCGCACTTGGTAGCGTCCGGGGAGCGCGATGGGGCCGTCGGTCGCGACGCCGTTGATGCCCCAGAACGAGCGGGCGGGAGGATACTTCATGTCCCATGCGAACCTGTTCAGGCCCTGCTTGTTCGGCGCCCGGGGCTCGGCCGGGGGCCGGTGCGGCCACGGCTTGTCCTCGTCCTTGAGCGTGTCGGCGAACAACACGCCCAGGATGCTGTCGACCTTGGCGGAATCGGTGACGCCCGCCTGCTTCAGGCTGTCGGTGCGCGCCTTCTTCAGGACGTCGACCTTGAGGCTGTCGGCTGCCGTGAGCGAGTCCTGGCGGCTCGAGAAGCTGCGGATCAGCCGGCCGCGGGCGTCGAGGATGTCGAGCGTGACGTGGCGGTCCTTGTCCTTGAGCCAGTAGTAAATCATCGGGCCGGAAGGCGGATTCTTCCCCACCGGGTGCGCTTCATTGCCCGGAAGCTGGAACCCGCCGCCCCAATCCACCCGATATGCGTCGCTCGGTTTGAAGAGATGCACGGCCTCGCGCGGCGTCGCCCGCACGAGCTGGCGCAGCGGCGCGATGTCGTCGAGAATCCAGAACGACCGGCCGTGGGTCGCCGCAACCAGGTCGCCCTCTTTGATCGCCAGATCGTGCACCGGCACGATCGGCAGGTTGCGGCGGAGCGATCCCCAACTGGCACCGTCATCAAAGGAGACCCACACACCGCGCTCCGTCCCCGCGAACAACAGCCCCCGCCGCACCGGATCCTCGCGCACCACGCGCACGAACTCCGTGGCGGGCAGGCCCTTCACGATCTTGCTCCAGGTGCGCCCGTAGTCCGTGGTCTTCCAGATGTAGGGCGCCATGTCCTCGAGCTGGTAGCGGTTTGCCGCCACGTACGCGGTGCCGGGCGCGTAATGCGACGCCTCGATGATCGACACGCGCGTGAAGTCGCCGAACGCCTTGGGCGTCACGTTGGTCCACTGCTTCCCGCCGTCGCGCGTCACATAGATCAGCCCGTCGTCCGAGCCGGTCCAGATCAGCCCTTTCACCCGTGGCGACTCGGCGATCGCGAAGATCGTGCCGTAGTACTCGGCCGTCGTCTGGTCCAGCGTGATCGGGCCGCCCGAGGGGCCGAGTGTCGCGGGATCGTGACGGGTGAGATCGGGCGATACCACCGTCCAGCTCTGCCCCTCGTTGGTGGTCTTGAACAGGACGTTGGCACCGTGGTACAGCACGTGGGGATCGTGTGGCGAGATGAGCAACGGGGCCGTCCACTGGAAGCGGTACTTCCCCTCCGCCGCCGCGTGGCCGTCGGGGCTGTCGGGCCACGGATTGATCAACCGGAAGAAGCCCGTCTTGTGGTCCACCCGGCCGAGGAATCCCGAGTTGTCGCCGCCGTAGGTGATGTCCGGGTTGTCGGGCCGAGCCTGGATATAGCCCGACTCGCCCGACACGTCGTACCACTGGCCCCGGTCGATCCCGCCCCGCCAGCGGCTCGGCCCGCACACGCCGGAGTTGTCCTGCTGCGCGCCGCACACGCGATACGGGAAGTGGTTCGTGGTCTCGACGTGATAGAACTGCGCCGTCGCCACGTCCTGGTCCGTCCACGTCTTGCCGCCGTTGAACGAGACGTTGGGACCGCCGTCATTCGACTCGATCAGCCGGTTGGGATCGTTGGACGCGATCCACAGGTCGTGATTGTCGCCGTGCGGATCGATCACGTGGCGGAACGTGACCCCGCCGTCCGTGGACTTGAAGAGGTTTACCTGCGGTGCCCACACGGTGTTGGTGTCTTTGGGATCGGCCATGATCTTCGAGTAGTACCAGGCGCGCTCTCGCAGCTTGTGGTCCGAGTTCAGATACTTCCAGGTGGACCCGCTGTCGTCCGAGCGGTACACGCCGCCCGAGTCCGCCTCGATCAAGGCCCACACGCGCGCCGGCTTGGCCGGTGAGACCGCGATCCCGATGTTTCCCCACAGGCCCGTGGGCAGCCCGGGGTTCTTGGTGAGCTCGGTCCAGTGCTCACCCGCATCCGTGGACTTGAACAGCCCGCTCCCCGCCCCGCCCGAAACGAGCGTCCAGGGCCGGCGCTCCGCCTGCCACAGGCCGGCGTACAGCACGTTCGGGTTGGTGGGGTCGAGGATCAGGTCGGCGGCGCCGGTGGAGTCGTTGCGGAACAGCACCTTGTTCCACGTCTTGCCGCCGTCGCTGGTCTTGTAGACGCCGCGCTCGGGATTGGGCCCAAACGCGTGTCCCTGGGCCGCCACGTAGACGATGTCGGGGTTGGTGGGATGCACCCGCACGCGCGCGATCTGCTGTGTCTCGGCGAGACCGAGGAACGTCCAGGTCTTGCCGCCGTCGGTCGTCTTCCAGACGCCGTCGCCGTGTGACACGTTGCCGCGGATCGGGAACTCGCCCGTGCCCACGTACACGATGTCGGGATTCGACTCCGCGACGCCGATCGCGCCGATGGTGCCGCCGAAATACTTATCGGTCACCGGCAGCCACGTGTTGCCCCCATCGGTGCTCTTGAAGACGCCGCCGCCCGTGGTGCCGAACCAGTACTCGTTAGGGCGGGCCGCCGAGCCGGCGACGGCCACGCTGCGGCCGCCGCGGAAAATGCCGATCTCGCGCCAGGTGAGACCGGCGAAAACCGTCGAGTCGTACGCTTGGGCCGGCGCGGAGCGAGGGGAGACGAGCAGCAGGATGACGGCGGCGAAAGACAGCGAGCGAATGGACACGGGGGTCGGCCTCCTCAGGGTGGAGAGCAGAGGCCACCACGTAAGCACGGAAAGGCCGAACCCCGCAAGGGCGCTTACGGCTTGGTCATCATTCCGCCCATGTCCAGCGGTTTCTCCGTGATGGACGACTTCGCGTCGCTGCCATGGGACGTGAGCACCATCCCGCCGCCCTTGCGGCGAGTCTTGATTAGTCCGAACGGGACCTCGGAGGAGGCCCACACTTCGGCATCTCCCTCAAAGGTCATGTGCAACGATCGAAACGTGCCAGCGGGAACGGTGACCGACTCCCATCCCACCACAAGCCCGCCGCTGCATCGGCTCGCGAGATCGAGCGCCGAGGCGCCTTCCCCGCCGTTCTTGCCAACCATGCTCGCCATCTGACCGGGGATCTTCATGGCTGGCTGTAGGCCCGCCTTGATGACGAAGGCGCGCGGAGTCGCTACTCCGGCCGCGAGGCTCGGCGTAAGGATTTGGATAACCCCTGAGTGACTGGGGTCCTTTCCGGAGAACCTCACCTCGAACCAGTAGAGAGTCGAGTCACCCGAGCGCTCCGAGCCGACGGCCGCGAGGCGTAGCGTTCCGGACTCCGAGGGGCCGACCTCCGTGTAGCTGATCCCGGTCGCGTCGAACGACGCCCATTGGCCGACTTTCGCATCGCCAACGGCTTTGCAGACGGTCGCCAGGTCCGTCGCGGTCTGGGCGGAGAGCGCGGGCGTGACGAGGGCGCCCAGCGCGAGCGCGGTGATCAGGGGGGCTGGCGTTCGCATGGCGAAGCTCCGAAATGAGTGGTCGCTACATTTACCCGGGCTGAGAGCCCGGACTCGGCGTGGTGTGCGTCCTGTAAGGACGCACCAACGGCCGAGCGCGCCCTCTCAGGGCGCGAACAAACGATAGACCGAAGACCTCTCCTCGCGAAAGGGACCCGTTGACCCGCATCGCCCTGGCAACGTATTCGAAGCTCCCGACGCTGAACGATGACGACCGCCTGCTCATCCCCGCCCTCGCCGCGCTCGGCGTGACGGCCGTGCCGGCCGTGTGGGACTCGGGACAGGTGTGCTGGGACGAGTTCCAGGGCGTGCTGATACGGTCCTCGTGGGATTACCACCTCCGCCCCCTCGAGTTCCTCGACTGGATCGCCCGGCTCGAGCGTGGCGGCGTGCCTGTGTGGAACCCAGGCGCCCTGCTCCGTTGGAACCATCACAAGCGCTACCTGCGGGACCTGGCGGCGCGGGGCGTCGCCACGGTACCGACGCGCTGGCTCGCACGAGGCGAGCCGGCCGACCTCCAGGCCCTGCTCGCCGACGTGGGATGGCGGGAAGCCGTGATCAAGCCCGCGGTCTCCGCCAGCGCGTTCGGCACCTGGCGCAGCTCGACTGAGACCGCGTCCCGGGACCAGTCGCGCCTCGAGGAGCTGCTCTCCGCCGGCGACGTGATGGTTCAGCCGCTGCTCTCCGAGGTGGGCGACGCCGGGGAGTGGTCTTTGGTATTTCTCGGTGGGAGCTTCAGCCACGCCGTGCTGAAGCGGCCGGCGGCGGGGGACTACCGCGTGCAGTGGGAGTTCGGCGGGTCGGCGGTGTCCGCGGCTCCGGCGCGCCGCCTGATCGCCGACGCCGAGCGCGTGCTCGCAGCCGCGCCGGGCGACGCGTTGTACGCGCGTGTCGACGGGGTGGAGCGCGAGGGCCGGCTGGTGCTCATGGAGCTCGAGCTGATCGAGCCGCACCTGTTCCTGGGCTGGGACAACAGGGCGGCGGGGCGGCTCGCGGAGGCGCTGCGCGCGGCACTCGCTGGGTGAGTCGCCCGGCTTATGCGGTGCGGCGGTCCGTCTGCCCCGATCGATTGAGCAGGGCGCTCGCGGCCGCCGGCTCCAGCGGCTTGGCGAACAGATCGCCCTGCCCGAGCTCGCACCCGAAGGCGATGAGACGCTCGCGCTGCGCTACGGTCTCGACGCCTTCCGCGATCACCTCCAGACCGAGGCTCCTCGCCAGGTCCACGATCGAGCGCACGATGTCGAGGTCGATGCGGCGGCCCCCGATGCGGTGGACGAAGGAGCGGTCGACCTTGATTCCCTGGAGCGGTAAGCGCGGCAGCGAGGTCAGCGACGAGTATCCCGTGCCGAAGTCGTCCAGGTGCAGCTCGACGCCCAGCTCCCGCAGCTGACGGAGCCGGGCCGCCGACGACTCGACGCTCGCCATGAGCACGCTTTCGGGAATCTCGAGCGCCAAGGAGGAGGCCGCGAGTCCGGCGTCAGTGAGGGCCATGCGCACCTCGTCCACCAGGCCGGCGTGCCCGAATTGTTTGGCGGAAAGGTTCACGCTGACGCGCAGCGAGGCCGACGCCGGGAGTGCGTCCTGCCAGCGTCGCGCGTGGCGGCACGCTTCCTGAAGCACCCACGCCCCGATCGGCAGCATGAGGCCGGTCTGGTCCGCCAGCGGCACGAAGTCGGGCGGAAGGACCACTTTCTGCTCCGGGCGATGCCAGCGCAGCAGCGCCTCGAACCCATGCACGCTGCCCGTCTCGAGCTGCACGATCGGCTGGAACACCAGGCGGAACTCATGGCGCTCGAGCGCGTGCCGCAGGTCCGCCTCCATGCCGAGCCGGGCCTGGGCCGAATCACGCATCGCGATCTCGAACACCTGGAATCGCGCACGCCCTTGCTGCTTGGCGTGATACATGGCGAGGTCCGCGTCGTGCAGCAGGTCCTGAGGCTGCGCGTACTGGGACCCGCTGAGGACGACGCCGATGCTCGCGGTCGCGACGATGTCCTGGCCTGCGAGCGACACCGGCACCGCGAGCGCGTCCTGGATGCGCCGCGCGGCGCGTTCCCCGTCGGGCAGTCCGGTGATCTCCTCGAGCAACAGGGTGAACTCATCGCCGCCGAGCCGCGCGACGACGTCGGCCGGCCGCACGCACGTGCGCAGCCGCGCCGCGATCTCCGTCAGGAGGTGGTCGCCGGCTGCGTGGCCGAGGCGGTCGTTCACCCCCTTGAAGTCGTCCAGGTCGACGAACAGCACGGCGAAGCGGTAATCGCGATCCCGCCGCAGGCGCGCCAGCGCTTGCGACACGCGTTCCACGAAGTAGGCGCGGTTGGGCAGGTCGGTGAGCGCGTCGTGCAACGCCTCGTGCAGCAGCTGTTGCTCGGCCTGTTTGCGCGCCGTGATGTCCCGCGCGATGCTCGTGGCGCCGATAGGGCGACCGTGCGGGTCGAGGATCGGCGAGATGGTAATCGATACTTGGATCAGCGTGCCGTCCTTGCGCACGCGGGTCGTGTCCTGCTGCTCGAAGTGCTCCCCCCGCCGCAGGCGCTCCATGATCCCGGCGAGCTCGTCGTCCTTGTCCGGGGGAGCGAGCAGGCTGATCGACTTGCCGATGACGTCTTCAGCAGCATATCCGTACAGACGCGTCGCGGCCGCGTTCCAGCTCGTGATGATGCCCTCCAGCGTCTTGCCGATGACGGCGTCGTCGGCCGACTCCACCATGGCCTTGAACTGGGCCAACGCCTTGTCGGCCTGGATGCGGTCCGTGAGGTCCCGCGTGACGCAGCGGGCATGGATGAACTCGGCACCGTCGAACAGGGCGTTCGCACTCATGAGACCATAGCGGATCGAGCCGTCGCGGTGGCGCATCCGCATCTCGACGTTGCGGAGCGCCTCCCCACCCCACAGGCGCCGCACGCTGTCCACCGCGACCTCCCGGTCGACGCAGAACTGCGCGATGTTCCGACCCAGGTATTCGTCGGGCTGGTAGCCCAGCAGGTCGAGCTCGGCCCGGTTGGCGCGGAGGATGGCGCCGTCCGGCGCCATCCACCGAATGCCGACCGGCGCGTTTTCGAAGAAGTCCTCGAGCTCGGCCTGGCTACGACGCGCCTGCGTCAGCGCGTGCTCGCGATCGCTCACGTTCACCGCGACACCCACCACGCCCACGATCGCGCCGCCTTCGTCCCGCAGCGGCTCCACGTGCGCATCGTAGCAGCGGGGGTGCAGGCGGATCTGGTAGGAAACCGACTCGCCGGCGAGCGCCCGCCGGTGCGCGGCCACCGACTCGGGGCTCACCTTGTGCTGGGCCTGCTGCTCGAGGAGCGACGCGCCCACGATACGTTCGGGCAGGATCTGCTGCGATTTGAGACCGGCGCCCGCCCGCGACATGACGCGCAACTCGGCGTCGGTCGTCCAGAGCATCGCCGGAGACTGATCGAGCACCAAAGCGAGGCGCCCCCAGCTCTCGCCCTCGGCGTCGTCCATCAAGCCGATGCACACGCCCGCCAGCTCGAGCGTCAGACGTTCCCGGCCGCGCCGCTCGACGCCGGCCGGAGGCGGCTGCGGCGGGTCACGTCGCACCGGCGCGATGCACCAACGCCGCCCGTTGAGGCGGCTCGCCACCCAGCGGCGCGGCGCCCGGCGCGGCGGCAAAACGTCTAGCGCGCGCAGCGTCGCCTCGAGGTCGTCGGTGACGACGGGGGCGAGACCCTCCGCGTCACTCGCGGCCAGCAGGCGCAGGCGACCGCGCTCGTCGGCTTCCCAGACGCCCACGCCGGCCCCCTGGAGGGCAATCGCCGCCCTGCGGAGCACTTCCTGCCACCGCTCCTCCACCGCACTGGGGAGCGACCCGTTCATGGATTCAGCGGAATCCCCGGCTTCACAAGCGGGGGCCACCCCTCTCTTTAATGCCGCGAGCGTGGTTAGGGGATCTCAAGCGACTATAGTTGTTAGGCATCCAGCGTGCCAGCGTTGCGCCCTCGCGACGCCGAGCTGCCGTCACGTTGGAAGAACATGGTGAGGCGGCGACGCGACACTCACGATACCCCGAAGGAGACCTCATGCAGACCGCACGCTCGCGCTTCATCGCCGCCGCATTCGACCACGGCCAGGTGCCCACCATCGCCTGCTTCAACAGGGCCACCACGGCCCTGGGCGTGGATTTCGATCGGCTCCTCGCCGCGCTCCAGAAGTTCGTGGATCAGTATTTCGTCCCGGTGTGGGGCACACCGGCGCGACTCCTCAAGACGACCGGATTCCGGAAGGGCGCCTGGGCGCTCGCGCTCCTCGACCGAGCGGACGTGGCGAACGCGCTCGGCTATCACGACCTCACGCCCGACGGCCTGCCGCTCTCGAAGGTGTTCGTCCAGACCACCCTCGAAGCGAAACAGAAGGTGAGCGTGACGGCGTGCCACGAGCTGGCCGAGATGCTCGTCGATCCGGCGATCAATCTGGCGGCCGCGGGTCACGGCAACGTGTTCTACGCCTACGAGACGGCCGATGCCGTGGAAGAGATCGAATTCACCATCGACGGCATCGCGATGAGCGATTTCGTGTATCCGGCGTGGTTCGAGGGGTTCCGCAAGCCCGGCTCGGCCCAATTCGACTACGCGAAGAAGGTCCGGCGTCCGTTCCAGATCCTCGCGGGTGGCTATATGAGCGTGTTCAAGAACGGCAAGTGGACCGAGATCTTCGGCTCGCCCGCCAAGGCGCGTCGGTTCCGCCGGGAAGATCGTCGCGGCCACCGCAGCACCTACCGCGGGCGGGCTCAGCGGATGCGACGCTCGGCCTCGAGCCGGAACGCGACGACGTAGTCGCCCGCGCCGAACGCGCCGCCCCCGCCGACCGCGATCGCGACGAATTGCTCGCCCGACGCGAGCTGGTAGGTCATGGGAGTCGCCTTGCCGCTCTCGGGAAGCGGGCCGCGCCACAACTCCTGTCCGGTCTCGATGTCGTAAGCGTGGAGCCAGCGATCGAGGGCGGCCCCGATGAATACGATGCCGCCCGCGGTCACGATCGGCCCGCCGAGGTTGGGAGAGCCCCACTCCGGCCTGACCTTCGCGGCCTGCTCGGCCGGCAACAGGCGTGTGAAGGAGCCGAGCGGCACCTCCCATAGCCGCTTCCCGGTCTTGAGATCGACGGCGACGAGGGTGCCGAAGGGGGGCGGAGTGCAGGGCATCCCGGACGGGCTCAGCAGAATCCGACGTCGCATGACGTAGGGCGTCCCCCACATGCCGTTGTATTCGTAATCGCGTCCCAGGCGCTTGTCTTCCGCCATGGCCTGCTCGTGATGGAACTGCTCCCGCGGGAAGAGCTGCACCACTGCGGCGACGCGGTTCACCGGCACGACCGCGATCTGGCGCACCGGGTCCACGGCCACACCACCCCAATGGGCGCCGCCGATATTGGACGGCAGGACGAAAGTCCCTCGCACGCTGGGAGGGGTGAAGATCCCCTCATTACGGAGACTATCGATCGCCGCATGGCAGGCGGTCCGGTCCGCGTCGGTCGCGCTCCATACGTCGTCCGGCGTCAGACGGTGCGGGCTGAGCGGCGCAATCACCGCGGTGAATGGCTGCGTGGGGGACGCCTGCTCACCCGGGATGTCACTCGCGGGGACGGGACGCTCCTCCACCGGAAAGATCGGCCGGCCCGTCTCGCGCTCGAGCACGAACAGCATGCCGGTTTTGGTGGCCTGTAGCACCGCTGGGAGCATCGCGCCGTCGTGGGTGACCGTCACGAGCGCGGGCGGCGACGCGTTGTCGTAGTCCCACAGGTCGTGGTGTACGGTCTGAAAGGCCCAGACCAGCTTTCCCGTCGAAGCGCGCAACGCCACGATCGAGTTGGCGTAGCGGTTACGCCCGAGACGGAGCACTCCGTAGTAGTCGGGCGCGGCGCTGCCCGTGGGAACAAAGACCAGGTCGTGCGCGGGATCCGCCGCCAGCACCGACCAGGCGTTGGCCGCTCCGGTCTTGTGGGCCAGCGCGCCGCGCCACTCGCCGTAGGCGGGGTCCGTGGAATCCTGGGGAATCGGGTCCCAGGTCCACTTGAGCGCCCCGCTGCGGGCATCGTAGGCGCGCACCTCTCCGCTCGCCGGGTCGGGTCGACTGTTGTCCGCGATTGAGGAGCCGGTGATGACCACTCCGTTCACGACGAGCGGGGGCGACGTCACCGAATACGCGCCGGGCTCGAACGGCGCAATCCGCAAGCCCGCCTTGAGGTCGACGATTCCGCTGCGCCCGAATCCGGCGCACGGCCGCCCGTCACGGGCATCGAGCGCGATGAGCTGCGACTGCGCCGTGGCGACGAAGATGCGCCGGCGGCACCCCATGCCGGTGGGCGCGGCTTCATCGACCCACGTCGCGACGCCCCGGCTCGCGAAATCTCCGTACGTCACGTCGCGTTTGATTCCGGGGTCGAACACCCAACGCTCCCGAGCGGTGGCCGGGTCGAGCGCTATCACCCGGCCCAGCGGCGTGCCCACATACATCACGCCGTCCACCACCAGCGGCGTCGCTTCGAAGGCCGTGGGCTTGGCGGTCTGGAACGCGGCGCCGGCCTCACCGGTCCGGTACGTCCAGGCCGGCTCGAGCCGGGCGACGTTGCGCCGGTCGATCGCAGCGGCGGGGGAATAGCGCGTGCCCTGCGGGTCGTGGCCGTAGGCGGGCCAGTCCACGGGGGTCTGGAGCGCGAGCAGCGCGAGCAGCAATGGGGCGGCGGGCACGGGCTTCTCCGGCAGTGAGAGGTCGTGGACCTACGGGGCGACCGGAAAACTACGTCAGGCGGGTGTAGCTGGCCGCGGTTCTGGGCGGTGTGAGCCGGGAGGGGAGCGGGAAAGCTAGGGCGGCGGTGTCGTGGTCGTCACGCCCTTCGCACAGGCGGGCGCGGCTTCCCGTGTGGCCGGGGCCAGCGGCGTCGAGCCGACGAACACGGCGCACTGCTCGGTCGTGTTCGGATTGGTCATCGACGCGGTCCACCCGTCGTCCGTGAGCGTGATCGTCGGCGGTCGATTGCCGGCCGAGTAGTGGTAGTCCGGGCCCAGGTCGGTCGTGTACTTGGAGTGGTCGGCGACATAGCTCTCTTCAGCCGTCACGAGGTTGCGCAGGTCAGACTTCATCCCCGCGACCAGGGCCCGCTCTTTGGTATTGATGAGCCTGGGCACCGCGATCGTGGCGACGAGCCCGATGATCGCTACCACGATCAGCAGCTCGATGAGGGTAAAGCCGTTGCGTTTCATGCCGACCCGATAAGGATGCCGGTTGCCGGGAGAGGTGGCAAGGTGCGTGCCGCAGGTGGCTAAAGTTCAGCCTCGGCGGCCCCGCGACCGTGGCGGAACTGGTAGACGCACAGGACTTAGGATTCACACCCCCTATGGGGGAAGCGGTCCGTGTAAGCGCCTCAGTCGCCCGAGTGGATGGAAAAGGTCAGCGACGAGCAATACCGCCGATGATCCTCAGTCATCCGAATGATCACGATAACCGCTCTTTTTCATCCAGCTCGGCACTGGCGGCGTCGCCACGCGCGCCGGCTTGGGAGCGACTCGCTGGGCCGGAGTCGAGGCCGGAATCGAGGTAGGGACTTTGGAGCTCGCCGGATAGCTCGCCGGATTTTTGAGAACGCTATCGAGATTGCCGACCTTCATCGGGTGCTGCTGCACCATGGCCGCCAGGGCAGCGGCGAGTTGATCGATTTCCCGCGATCCGATACGGCGTAATTGTTGCCAAATTGCCGATCGACCCGACTGCTGGAAATCTTCGCGCACGAAGATCAGATTGTCGCCGGTATGAAAACGTTCCCATAGGGTGACATCCCTCTCCAGCGCCGCCAGCGATAGATAAATGACGAGAGCTGAAAAACGATCGATCTCCTGGCCGTAGTCTTGCCCGCCACGTTCGGGATGTTGGTAGGCACGGTGGCCGATTTCCGTGGCGTGGCGGCCGCCTAACGCCGGCACCCACATGCCGTCGTAGTCCACCAACTGGATCGATCCGCCGCGCACCAGGATATTACCGTGCTGTAAATCGCCGTGCGCAACCCGGGCGGCTTCGAGGTGGCGAACGAGTATCGCCCATTTTGCCCGCAATGCCGCGAGTGCGGCCGGATAGCCTAGATGCTTCTCAATGTGAGTGTGCAGCAGGTCGCCCTTGGCCCATTGCATTTTGACGATAGGGAACCAGTTGGAGCGAATTTGAATGCCCTGCTTGAGAAACTGAAAATTGACATCATAGGGCAGGTGCACCTTGCGAAGATGTTTGGAGATCGCCTCATAACGTTCGGCATGGTCGCTGATCGGGCGCAGGAAGCAGCGAATTGCCCAGGTCTTCTTGAATGTCAGAAGCCCGCCCCGTTCGTTGGCCTTGTAGACCACGGCGTTGCCGCCGGTGGCCGGCTTGGGCATACCGAACCGGTCGAGCTCGAGGGTGACCGCCTTTAATCCTGGGTCAGCAAAAGCCCTTGGCGGGTGCTGAACCGCCTCATGGTATTCGGTCAGGTCTGGCCATGCCCCCATCGCTACCTCTCCTTCGCTTCAACCGGTGAATCGTGATGAATGAAGCGGACAAGGGTAAAGTCGTCGTTGCGCAATCCATTTTTGCGGCCGTAGGCGACCATTGCGGCAAAGCTCTCTGGCGTACCGAGCTTCCGGTACAGCCACTTCCATAATGGTCGCCCCTCTTCATGCCGTTTAAGCAGCCAAGCGGCCATCGCATCGGTGGCGAGCAGCAGCATGTCGCCATCGCGGAAGCTGCCCTTGCTGACTTGTATTCGATCATTCAGTGATTCGCCGTCCGACCTGGAGCCGATCAGATAAGGGCTCATCGTGAATTGCGAAGATTTCTGTAAGGGAAACATTTCGAGCACCCGCATCCTTTTACCGACGTCATCGACCTGCATAAGGCAACAGTCACCCACGGCCAGCGCCGTCCAACGGTTCTTGTGAGCGTCAATCTCGACACCGAGAAAGGCCGCAAAGGCACCCTGCTCGGCCTTTTCGCTCGCGAACCAGGGGAGCGGTCGGCCCGCCAATCTTCGCTGCCAGAGGCGGCGCGCTGGCTGCAACCGCGCAAAAAACTCTGCCCCGGCGAGCTCACTTCGCACATAGCTCTCGGCCAACAGCACGGCCCATAACTTGGCAAAACTGCTTTCGGTGGCGCCGTCAGCCACCGCCACGCGGATGCCGACTGGGGTGCGAG
>WNFY01000880.1_pt1 | contig 27844 bp, 17 predicted proteins | sample 5400091 | NCBI WGS metagenome assembly WNFY01 (sample SAMN13153364, study PRJNA577476) | soil metagenome | isolation source: 60 cm soil or saprolite under grassland replicate 1 | place: USA:California | collected 2016-06-15 | reverse complement strand
CTTCCAGCACTCTGGGAAATCGAGGCGGCCAGGCTTTTTTTGGACATCGCGCCAGTTGGGGCGGATGTAGACCTTCTGCGCGAAGGGCAGCTTGATCAGATCCTCGAGCGTCTGTTCCGTGGTTTGCCCGGAGACGCGAAGTAGTCCGGTGTCGTCGGAGGCATAGACCGTCAGGCCCATGCCGTAGTTACTGACGATGTCCCTGGAGGGCGAAGTGACCATCCACACCTCGCTCTCTGGAACTACTGCACAAGGACCATACTGTGGGAATGGGCCCTGATAGAGCCGGTCTGGAACTTGAGGCCCCGATCCCCAATCGTATTTGTCCCAGTTGTGTTCAAGAATGGAGGCATTGGCACTGGCCTGGTGTAAGCCGACTGCGAGTCCAGTAGCCGTGGCGGACTTCAAGAATCTGCGTCGGTTCATGAGTTCTCCTGCAACCGCGAGGTTCGATTACCAGGGCGGAGATCTAGTTCCCTGCCTTGACGCTCGGGTGCTGCCGGATGAAGGTGGCGAGCGCAGCCCGATCGCGAAAAGCTTCCGTTCCACCTTCCTTTGTAGTGGAATACGCTCCCGCGACATTGGCGAAGGCCAAACAGTCCTCAAGTTTGGCCCCTGTCAAGAACTGGTGGATGAATCCGGCGTCGAAACTGTCTCCAGCGCCGACATCGTCCACCGTCCTCATACTCGGAGGCATGAGGCTGCACTGCTCCTGCCCTGACCGGCAAATGGCGGCGGCGGCACCGCGCTTCACGACTACAATCTTGGCGAGCCCTGCCAAAAGGTTAATGGCTTGTGAAAGGTCGTCGGTGCGGGCGATTTTCTTCGCCTCGCGATCGTTGGGAAGAAAAACATCTACATGTTTGAGAACTTCCAGCAAATCCCGGTCCCATTTGTTCTCGGGATCGTCGTTGGTATCGAGAGAGGTTGACAGGCCTGCCACCTTAGCTTGGCGGAATAGGTCCAGAATTCTTGGCCGCAGCGCACGATGCAGAAAAAATGATGAAACATGCAGATGCCGCGCGGAGCGCACGTATCCCATGTCAATGTCCGAATACTGTAGTTCAAACATCGTGCCGGGATACGTAAGGATGTAACGCTGCTGCAAGTAAGGCAGAACGACGGTCAGCCCGGTAGCCGTCCGCCCGGTTGACTGCTTTACTCGGCCTACGTCGACGCCAGCAACTGCCAGTCTATCGAGGGCCATCTTCCCGAGAGCGTCTCCACCAGTTTTCGAGATGAAACCTACCTTGTCCCCAAGCATGGCAAGGTTATGCGCAAAAATTGCGGACGAACTTCCCAGGGTTAGGGCAAGGCCGCTGGCCAGCAGTTCCCTGTCCAAGACAAGATCCTTCGGCAGACCATAGAGAATCAGATCCAGGTTGATTTCACCAACCACGCAAACGTCCAATGTCGCCATGGGTCTCCTTTAATGCCTCGGGGTTAAGGATCTCAAAAGTCCGCCGTTATTCTCCGTCGCTAATCCTGAGCTCAACCGGCTTATTACGTAATCTTACTTTTACTTTTGATTTACTCGCTGTCAAGAGGTTTTTAGCGTGCGGAGCAGATTACATCTCAATGTATTGATTTCACGACTGTTATATCATTGCCTTCAGTTTCTTCAGTTCTTTGTGCTAGAGCATTCGCATCATCAACCTTCACATTTTTTCATTTTCCACTAGACAAACGAAATAAAACGATATAAAGAGCAATAGTTCAATAGTCTCTTATGTTCTGGCAGTGAGAAATTCTCGGCTAGTTCGGCGCTTGACCGAATCGGGTGTATTGGTTCATAGAACCCTCGACGGATGAGCGGTTCGCATACGTTTCGGGACTGAGCGGAGGTGCGTCATGATACGACGGTTATTTCCTCGTGTAGCGATTGGGTTGTTCACATTGGCTCTGCTCGTTCTTGGGCAAGAGCATCCTGCGGTCTGGACACCAGACACGGATTGGGGGCATTGGCGGCTGGGACAGCGGGCCGATGTGGAATTTCTAAAGAAAAACAACATGACGCTGACGTTCGGCAGCGGTGCGCCCAACTTCGAAACCGTCAGCCGCGACGAATTTGATCAGAAGATGGAGAAGGCGAAGGCTGCGAACCGCGCACTCCACGAACAAGGCTACATTGTTCTTCGTTATCTTACGAGTTCGTTGGCCGGCCACACCGACACTAATAGAGATCAGCCGCGCAAAGAACAGATTGAGCTTTTGAAATTCTGGAACGAGCGCTGGAACCAGTTCGAAGACTACATCGGTCCGAAGCCGGATGAAGATCCGAGTACATGGATCACCGTGCGGCCCGATGGAACCTTCCCGCATTACCGCTATGCTCCTTACGGCAAAGAAACCACCGGCGGTTTTGAAACCTGGGGCTGCCCGAACAATCCTCACTTTGTGCGCATGATGGAAGGCCGAGTGCGCGCGCAAGCAGAGACAGGGATCGATGGCTCCTACATTGATTGGACGCAGATTGCGGGAGAGACCTGCTACTGCAAGTACTGCCGGCGCAATTTTGTTCGCTACCTGAAGAAGAATCTTCCGGATACAGCAGGGCGGGCGAAATATGGAACTGACGATTATGACAAAGTTGCCCTCCCGCAGAAGCGAGGGGACCCATTCTGGATGGAGTGGTTGGCATTTCGTGGGGATTCGGTAGCCGAGTTTCATAAACACATGGGTGAGGTGGCCCGAAAATACAACCCGCACTTCATGATTGCCGGCAACGTCTTCGGCGGATTCGGTTACGGCCCCATCGCCTACGACGCCGCCGGGAACATGGAAATGCTGGGCCGCGACGGCCATGATGATTTCGTCTATTCAGAGATCCAGGAACGCCTCGACTCCGCGCCCCGCAAAGATGACAACGGCACTAAGATCACGAACAGTCCAGCCCTGAAATTTCTCGCCGCAGCGACTCACGGCAAACCTGCACTCATCTATGCCACCGAGATAACACCTCCAATCTTCCCCAATCCCACGGAACGCTGTTTGAGCGCCATGGCGCAGATCAACATTGCGGAGGCCGTTGCGAATCGGACTGTGTTCCGCGAAAAACGGGAGACTCCGCCCGGTGCCACAGACATCTACAGGTTCCTGGCAGCGAACGAACCCGCGTTGCACAACGCACGCTTGTACTCGAATGTGGCTGTGGTTGCTTCCCTGCGGCAGTACCTGGCTGATGAGTTGAGTTTTGCATTCAGCACGTCGCGAGTATTGGCAGACAATGGCATCAGCCACGTGATGCTCACCGAAGATGATCTGCTTGCACCGGTGCTTAATCAGTTCGACTTGGTGATCGTTCCCTACCTCCCGTTGTTAAGCGATGAACTTCAGGAGCGCTTGCTGGCTTATGCGAAATCCGGAAAAACACTACTGGTTCTGGGGGCAAGCGGCTCCAAGGACCAGTACGGGGTCCGCCAGAACCGGATTCCGTTCGCGGAAGCTCTCGGCGGAGGCCGGTATCCGGGGAAAGAACGGATACGGAAAGTTGACAAGGGTAAGGTGGTATTCATCCCCGTGAACATTCCACCGTCGCGGTTTCTGATTCCTATGAAGTCCCATGGGGATTACACGACCTTTGGTCCTACGATGGCCGATCTGTTTGCCGACATTCCGGAGGGATACACCCGTAACCGCATCGACCCGGGACTGCGAAGCATTTTGCAAAGAGTGACCGGCACGGTGAAAGACACCCTCGGAGCCAGAGTGACGCGCCTTACTCAACCAGCACCATACGTCGAAATCAACGGAATGCTGCAGACCACCGGCAAGCGCATGCTTGTGCACGTCGTCAACTACGATGTGACCGTCGATGGAACGATCACACCGGCGCACAACTTAAAGTTGCAGGTAGCACTGCCGCCTGGAAAGACAGCCGGGAAGCTGAATTGGAGTGGCACGCTCTCGGAAATGAAACCTGTGGACTTCAAGCTCAGTTCCCGTCGAGATGGACAAAGCCTGGTTGTCAATCTGGATGAAGTAGGCGTTTATGGCTTGTTGACTATCGAGCTAGAGTAAAGCGCAGTAATTCGAAGCTCGTTCCTCAGGCCAACGATCTTCGTTAAGCGATGCTTCTGTGACGTATGAAAAGACACCTAGAGGAGTGGGCATGAAACGTCGTTCCTTTTTGAAGACAGTTGGCACTGGCTTGGCAGCCGGGATTGCGCCTGCGTGGAATACGCCCCAGACGGCAGATCAACAGAATCCGTCAGACACCAGGAAGGCGCCTGTACAGACTTCGCCCGAAACAATACTGCTGAAGGACTACCGCCCGAAGTCCATCCACAAAACCCCGATCACAGAAGTTCCCAAGGCGAAATTTCCCATCATTGATATGCACTCCCACGCTTACGCCAAGACACCGGAAGAAATTGCTGAGTGGGTCGGAAATATGAATGAGGTTGGAGTCGAAAAGACCATTCTTCTTACCGAGACTTGGGGACAAGAGTTTACCGATGTTCAACGGAAGTTTGCCGCCTATCCCGGACATTTCGAGATCTGGTGCGGCTTTGATTACACCGGTTACGACCAACCGGGATTCGGCCCGCAAGCCATTCGAGCGTTGGAGAAATGCCATCAGGCGGGCGCTGGCGGCGTTGGCGAACTGCATGACAAAGGCAAAGGACTGGTTTCGCGCGCCGTGAATGCTTTCGGCATGCACCCGGATGATGAGCGCATGGATTCCCTGTTTGAACGTTGCGGCCAACTGGGCATGCCGGTGAATCTTCACGTCGCCGAGCCCATCTGGATGTACGAACCAATGGACAATACCAACGATGGTCTGATGAACGCCTTCCATTGGCGCCTGGACAATCAACCGGACATCGTTGGGCACTCGGGGATGATCGACATTCTAGAGCGCACGGTGAAAAAGCATTCCAATACCACTTTTATCTGCTGCCACTTTGCCAATCTCGATTATGACCTCGCGCGCCTTGGGCAAATACTGGAAAGGCATCCCAATTTGTATGCCGACATCTCCGCTCGCTACGCCGAGACTGCTTGCATCCCTCGCGTTACCGCCAAGTTCTATGCGCAATATGCCGACCGCTTGCTTTACGGCACGGACATGGGGTTTGAAAGGGAAATGTACTGCGTCACCTTCAGAATTCTGGAAACATCGGATGAGCACTTCTACGAGCACGACATGTTCGGTTATCACTGGAGTCTAAACAGTTTCGAATTGCCAGATGAGGTATTGCGCAAGGTTTATCGCACCAACGCGGTGAAGATTCTAAATTACCGGTCATCTTCGGTACACGGATAAGTGCTCGATAAATGTCAGGATTCGGCTCCGTCCCAATCACTGAACCTTCAAAGATGCGATCCGGACAAGGCATTGTCTTATCCCCGCCGACGGTTTCTATGAATGGCGCAAGCTGGGGACGGTGAAGCAGCCATATTGTTTTAACTATACCCGCTTGACAACTCTGTTCTACCCGCAGAGAATCATACCTTGATAGCGAACAAAAAGCGAATACATCCATGCAGCCCGCCACCCTCCGTTCGCAGCTTGAAACGCGTTTTCCCCTCGCCTTTACCTCTTATAGGCGGCCGCAGCGCGACACGATCCCGACTGGGATTCCGCAGCTGGATTTGGCGGTTGGGGGAATTCCTGTCAGCAGTTTGAGCGAAATTTGCGGGTCGGGTAAAACTTCCGTTCTTATTTCTTTGCTAGCGCGCGCTACCCATGAGCATTACTGCGCTTTAGTCGATGCGAAAGATACATTCGATCCGGTATCCGCGGAAGCGGCGGGGACAATTTTTTCCCGCTTGCTTTGGGTCCGCTGCGGCAAGAGCCAACAAAAACTTCCTCCCCTGGAACAGGCTTTTACGGCTGCCGACATTTTGCTCCAGAGTGGTGGGTTTGGATTGGTGGCGGTTGATCTCGGAGGCTTTTCCGAACGACTGGTCAATAAGGTCCCACTAGCCACCTGGTTTCGCTTTGCCAAAGTCGTAGAAAAACAGAGGACGGCCCTGGTCTTCCTGGAACAACAATCGCATTCCCGGAGTTGCGCGGGACTGGTCATCCATCTGAAAACTAAACATCCGCATGTAGCGGGCAGTCTTCTGACCCAGTTTGAGCTCGAAGTTGATATCGTCCGCACCGCGGAAAAGAAATTTCCGAGTTCTGTCCGGCCCGCATTTTCTCTGAATACACGATGGGCCTAAAGCGATGTTTGCCTGTCTTTACGTTCCCGATTTCCCCGTGCACGCGGTCATTCGTTCGGAGCCGCCAAACACGCAGGAAGCCTTGCGCCAGTCTCCGCTTGCGGTATTAGACGGGCCGGCGAACCTGCCGAAGGCGATCGCGCTCAATCATCCAGCACGAAAATTAGGGATTGAAATCGGTATGACGAAGCTGCAAATCGAGACTTGCGGTGGAGTCATCCTGCGAAAACGGTTGTTGGAAAATGAGGACTCCGCGCAATCGGCGTTAATCGAATGTGCCAGTTCGTTTTCACCTCGGGTTGAGTCCACTTGCCCGGGTACGGTCATTCTCGATCTGAGCGGCACAGAGAAACTTTTTGGCAGCCCGGAAGAGATAGCTCGCCGGATTTCCGCTCATGCCACGGAATTGGGATTCGATTTGTGGATTGCCATCGCTTCGAATCCGGATACAGCGCTCTGCGCAGCGCGGGGATTTTCCTCGGTCCTCGTAATTTCCGCCGGGCAAGAGGCCCAGCGCTTGGCATCACTCCCGATCGGGATTCTTCCCCTGACACCGGAGATACAGGAGATTTTCCATAGCTGGGGAATTCACACTTTCAAGGCCCTGGCTGCATTACCCGAAATCTCGCTCACGGAACGGCTCGGTCAATCTGGTCTATATCTTCAGAAACTCGCGCAAGGGCGAATCAAAAGAACCCTCGTGCCGGTGGAGATGGCTCCCACTTTTGTGGAGACTTATGAGTTCGATGAGCCGGTGGAAATCCTGGAATCTTTGACGTTTTTACTTCACCGCCTGATTCAGCAAATCTGTGATCGCTTGATTTCACATTCGCTGGCGACCAACGAGTTACGCCTGATCTTAGACCTGGAAGTGATGCAACTCCAGGATGGGAGCACCGGGGAGCAGTACAAGCGGGAATGGAAGTTGCCGGTCTCCACCCAGGACAAGAACACACTCTTCGCCGTGGTGCGGCTGGACCTGGAAAACATTACGCTTACGTCGCCGGTCCGGAAAGTCACGATGGAAGCCATCCCTGTCAAGCCTCGCATGGTTCAGGGCGATCTTTTCGCTCCTCCATCGCCCGAGGCGGAAAAATTGGAAATTACCCTGGCCCGCATACGTGGCGTGGTAGGGAGCACTGACGCCGGCGGAATCAGTTGCGTGGGTTCCCCCAGCATTGTGGATACCCACCTCCCCGATGCTTTTCTGGTGCGGTCTTTTTCCAGCGCAACCAACACGCCAGCCAACCGGCCGATTCGGTCGATTCTGGTCCCACGGATTTTTCGTCCGGCGTTAGAAACTTCGGTCGAGCTTACCGGGGACAAGCCGCATTTCGTGCGTCTCTGGAAAACTCACCGTCGCGTGCTTGCTGCTTTTGGACCCTGGTGCAGCTCCGGCAATTGGTGGAACTGCGCTACCGCATGGGTACACGAGGAATGGGATGTAATTCTCAAAACGGTGGAAGGCTTCGGGTATTACCGGATTTATCAGGACCGAATCAAAAATCAATGGTTTGTGGAAGCCGTATTTGATTAATAGTCATGCAATATGTCGAACTCCATGCCCGCTCGGCTTTCAGTTTTCTCGAAGGCGCATCTCTGCCGGAATTTCTGGCCTCCACCTGTGCCCAGTTGCAAATGCCTTCAATGGCCTTGCTTGACCGTGACGGGGTCTACGGCGCGCCGCGCTTTCACATGGCGGCAAAACAATATGCAATCAAGGCGCATATCGGCGCTGAAATCAGCCTGCAAGATGCCAGCAGGCTCCCAGTCCTGGCTGAATCGCAAGCCGGATATCAAAACCTTTGCCGTCTGATCACCACCGCCAAACTTCGTGCGGGGAAACAGAAGATTGCGACTTCCGGGCTTGAAGAATTGTCCTCCCAGGCAAAAGGGCTGGTGTGTCTGACCGGCGACGAGAACGGGCCATTGGCTCACGCCCTGACAACCCATGGCATGACCGGCGCAAAGCGCTTGCTGCAACAACTGATCTCAACCTTTGGCCGTAAGAATGTGTATGTTGAGTTGCAGCGGCACTCGGACCGTTTTCAGGAATCGCGCAACCAGGCGGCAATTTCCCTGGCGCGCGAACTTCAATTGCCGCTGCTCGCAACCAACGGCGTGCGCTATGCGGTTCCTTCTGAACGCGAGATCGCCGATGTATTCACTTGCATTAAGCACAAACGCCAACTGGAAACCGCAGGCCGGTTACTGTCCCAAAACTGTCAGAGATATATCCGCGACGCAAAGGAGATGACCCATCTTTTTGCAGATCTTCCAGAAGCGATTGCCAATACCCAACAACTTGCCTCACGGTTGGATTTCACGCTGAAGAATCTGGGTTATGAATTTCCACGATACCCGGTCCCCGAGGGCGAAACCATGGACTCGTTTCTGCGCAAGCGTACCTGGGAAGGAGCGCGGCTGCGCTATCGGCCAATCACCCAGCGAGTGCGGCAACAATTGGAAACCGAACTCAAGGTGATCGCGAAATTAAAATTGGCCGGCTATTTTCTCATCGTCTGGGATTTGGTCCGCTTCTGTGAACAAAATGGAATCCTGGTACAAGGGCGCGGATCGGCGGCGAACAGCGCCGTTTGCTATTCCCTCCGCATCACCACCATCGATCCCATTGGCATGGACCTGCTATTTGAGAGGTTTTTATCGGAAGAACGCGGAGAATGGCCCGACATTGATCTCGACCTGCCCAGCGGCGATGAACGCGAAAAAGTAATTCAGTACGTGTATCAACGGTACGGGCAGCGGGGTTCAGCCATGACCGCGAATGTCTGCACTTATCGCGGCCGTTCTGCTGCCCGCGAGGTGGGGAAGGTTCTTGGCTTTGATGAAGAAACCCAGGCGCGGCTTTCCAAGGTGGTTGGATCCTGGGAATGGCGCGATCCCAATGACACGATGGCAAAGCACTTTACAAATTCCGGGCTGGATATTCGCAACTCGGAAATAGCCTGCTACATGGATCTTTGCCAAAAAATTCAGGACCTTCCGCGCCACCTGAGCCAGCACTCGGGCGGCATGGTGATCTGCCAGGGGCAACTGGATTCCGTGGTGCCACTGGAACCCACGACTATGCCCGGACGCGTCGTCGTGCAATGGGACAAAGAAGATTGCGCCGATCTCGGGCTCATCAAAGTCGATTTGCTGGGCTTGGGAATGATGGCTGTCCTCAAGGATTCAATCGGGATGATTCGCGATTCCTATAAGGAAGAAATTGATTTAGCTCGCCTTCCCAAAGATGCTCCCGACGTTTACGACACTATCCGCAAAGCCGATACTATCGGAATGTTTCAGATTGAGAGTTGCGCCCAGATGGCATCCTTGCCCCGCAACAATCCAACCCGTTTTTACGATCTGGTCACACAAGTGGCCCTGATCCGCCCCGGCCCCATCGTCGGCAAGATGACTAGCCCCTATTTGAATCGCCGGCAAGGCAAGGAGGCGGTTACTTATCCTCACCAATCTTTGGTCCCTTGCCTCAAACGGACTCTCGGAGTTCCATTGTTCCAGGAGCAATTGTTGAAAATGGCAATGATTTGCGCGAATTTTACCGGAGGCCAAGCCGAAGAATTACGACGCGCACTGGGCAGCAAGCGGTCCCAACAACGCATGAAAGAAATTGAGATAAAACTTCGCACCGGCATGAATGAAAACGGAATCTCCCCAAAAGCGCAGGATGAAATTGTTCAATTCATCACTTCATTCGCTTTGTATGGTTTTCCGGAATCCCACGCAGCCAGTTTTGCCAAGATTGCCGAAGCCAGTGCTTACTTGAAAGTCAGATATCCGGCAGCTTTCACCGCCAGCTTGCTCAACAACTGGCCGATGGGCTTCTACCATCCGGCTACCATCGTCAAGGATGCTCAACGCCATGGATTGCGGATAAGACCGATTGATGTAACCTGCTCCGATTGGAACTGTTCACTGGAACATGAGCACGGCTCGATTCTTTTGCGCATGGGGCTGCGTTACGTTCGCGGTCTGCAACAACCGGCAGCGGATGCCCTCATACGACAACGGGTGGTTGCGCCTTTTACCAGTGTGGAGGATTTAGCGCGGCGGGTACCGCAACTCAACCGTGCGAATCTGGCAATGCTGGCACAGATTGGCGCTCTGAACTCTCTTTCGCAGAAGATTCACCGGCGCGATGCTCTTTGGCAAGTCGAACGAGCGGTGCGCAAGACCGGACCTTTACTGGAAGGAATCGAAGAGTTAGAGGGAGAGTCTCCTTTATCAGCCATGAGTGTGGAAGAGAGGCTGATTGCGGATTTTCATGGTACTGGCTTAACCACCGGCCCGCACCCCATGGCATATCGCAGGCATGCGCTACGCGAGCGGGGTATTAAATCCGCGATCGAACTGAAGGGGCTGCCTCATGGCCAAGAAGCAAGCATTGCAGGCTGTGTCATTACCCGCCAAAGGCCGGGTACAGCCAAGGGAATCATTTTTATGACACTGGAGGATGAAACCGGGACAGGGAGAGTAATTATCATGCCCGATTTTTATGACCAGAATCGAATTGCCGTTTTGCATGAAAGGTTTGTTCTGGTTTCGGGCATTGTGCAGAACCGCGATCAGGTAGTCCACCTTAAAGCGCGAACTATTGGTTCACTCGAAATCAGCGCAGCAGCAATCCCGTCCCACGATTTTCATTGACTCGTTGCATCTCGATGCGCTCAAACTCACAATCGACTTTTTCAGCTGGATGATCCGCAGGCGGCGAAACACAGCGGATCCCTTGCATCTATGAGGAAAAACAGGGTCGTGCGATTCCTGGAAGAATGTACTCATCGGCATTTTGCGCAAACGCCGTTTTCAATTCGCCAGATTTAAAGGTGACAAAAGTTGCCATTGCGGTTATTGTTATAGTCGCAATACGGGCCCCTGTTTGTTTCGAACCAGCTTCCCCTAAAGCGAAGGTTCTAGGAGTCATGACAGTAGACGTCGATCGTACCCCTGTATTCCTGCTCGCAGAGAATCGTCTTCTGCGGGAAGCCCTCACACGCATTCTCGCCAAAAAAAGCGACATTGAAATTGTCGGAGCCGTTGCTTTCACAACCGATACTTTGGAAGCGATCGTCGCGGCTTCTCCTCGCGTTTTGCTTTTTGATCCTGTCGACCTACGCTCCGGACTGGCCTTCTTGCGCATGTTGCGTGAAGCCGTACCCGGTCTAAGAGTGATCATGATCGGCATGGAAGAGAGCAGCGAATTACTGATTTCCGCTGTCCGCGAAGGGATTGCGGGATACCTGCTCATGGATGCAAGCGCCTCGGAGATCGTGGCCGCGGTAAGATTTGTGGTCGATGGAGGAGCGGTATGCCCGCCCGAATTGTGCCGGGCGCTATTTGCCCATGTTGCCCAGGGACCCACCGTTCCCAGTTTTGAAATTCAGAACGAGCTTGGCCTCACCCGGCGAGAACAACAATTAGTCGAGATGGTCGGCCGGGGATTTACCAACAAGGAAATCGCCTCAGACCTGAATCTCTCCGAACAAACCGTAAAAAACCACGTTCATCGAATGTTGCGTAAGATGGGTGTGCGCAACCGTCTCCAGGCGGTTGAAGCCTGCCGCGCCCGCGGATTGCTTTCCGCATAGAATACCTGCGACCCATATCCGTTCACGCCTGGCCCATGGTCTGCTTCGTCAACGTGCAGAGCGTGGACCACATCATCTACTCCATCTTCCAGAGATTCAACCTGGAATGGAAAACCCGCACCCTCAACCTATTTACACAAGCAGCTTGACGTCACCCATCGCCAGTAAGCGTTTGACGCTCCTTCACGCGGTTGTTATGATTTAAATGCGGGGTGGAGCAGTCTGGTAGCTCGTTGGGCTCATAACCCAAAGGTCGGTGGTTCAAATCCACCCCCCGCAACCAACCTCAAGCTCCGCGCTTTCAACCATTTGAATCAGCGATCTGGGAACGAGTTGCAACTCGTTCCCATGCGGAATTCATGGAGATAGGCAATCGCATGCTCCAGCAATGGGAGCAAGGTGTGGCGCTTTCGCTTAAGGCTGCCTGAGCAAGCCGCCGTTTCTTTGGCATTTAGTAGAACAACGTCCGGGTCGCTGGCCATCTGGGATCTGGCATCTTTTAAGAGGCGTGTTACGGAGTAATTGATCCGAGGGACGATCCGGAACCTCTCGTACCATGGTCGTGCGAACCATGTTCGATTAGCGTTTGCAGACCCATGTCCCGCGCCGCCTGAGGAATATCATGACGTAAAATGCGCGACAGTGGGGATCAGTATGCCCAAGGTTACCGTGTTAGTCCTTTTCCTTTCCGCAGTGGCTGCAGCTCAATCAGTAGCGCCGGAATCGGCAACCGCGCTCACTTCTCGCATCGCTCCCGGGACTCTTATCTGGGCTGAATTCACAAAGCCCCTCGATGCAAAGAGAAATCGCGTGGACGATCCTGTCGAAGCCAAAACCAGCGTTGACTTACTGGCGCAGGGAAAGATCATCCTTCCGCGGAATACGAAAGTGCTCGGTCGCGTCACTGCCGTCAAACAGCGTACTAAGGATTCACCGGAATCTTTTATCGCCATCACGCTGGATCGTTTGGTCTTGGCGAATGGCCAGGAAATTCCGGTCCCGATGAGCGTACAAGCCGTGGCCGGGCCGGTGAACAGCTTTTTCAACAACAGGAAGGTACCCCATGAGTTACCCACATCGCCGCCCCCGGACGCCAACGCCAGTCCCCGCGGCCGCACGGGAACTTCCTCGTTACGGCATGTTCCGGGAGGAGGACCATATCCTTCCCAAAATTTGGACCCAGTTGGAACTGAGGTCACATCCATTCCCGGGCCGGATTCAAACAGAGTTTCAATCTTGGCTCCCGGCAGTCAGGGCGCGATTGGACTCAAGGGTATTTTACTGACCGGTAGTGATCGGGCCACGACCATCAGCTCGAGTACCCAGAATTTGCACCTTGATAACGAGGGCCAACTCCTGCTCAGGACGCGGTGAGTACGAAATCTTTCTACAGCTTGAAGTCTGGAGTCAAGCGATCATGATCGATGCAGTTCTTGCGGAATCGCCTCGCAAAATACTCCACAATATGCGAATTGCGCGAGGTTATACGTTGTCGTTTGGGTTTCGTCATCTGTCCTTATGAAAGCCAATTTCCTTTTATGCGAATGAAACGGGAGCCGGTTCTTGATGATCCAGACTGCTGCGCTCTGTCTGGTACGGGCTGTCGACCAGGCCGGGGCCAGGATGGGGTCGCGCCCGCGCGGAAGAACTTCCATTACATCCTTCTCTGGCTGGACGCGCGAATTACAAGCTTTGATCTCAACAGAATGGTTTTGGAAGCACATGGAGCTCGATCCTTGATCATAGTGAAGGCGAGTTCGGCTGCACTTGCTCCCAATCCGCTGCTGTCCTGGTCAATGCTGGTAAGAGGAACCAGGAGGAAATCGTCATAATGAAGATTTCCGCAGCCCACCACCGCGATCTCCTGCGGAATTTTCAGCCCGGCTTCAAGAATGGCCCGCATCGCTCCGATGGCAATGGCGTCATTTGCGCAAAAAACGCCATCCGGTAGGGGATTACATTGCAGCAATTGTTTCATTCCGGCATAACCCGCGGCATCTCCTCTATCATCCATGTGCCGGCCCGACACAACATAGGGCGCGGGCAGGGTAAGGCCATGCTTTGCCAGCGTCTGCGTATATCCAGCCAACCGGTTAAGCGCCGTGCTCACCTTCGGACCGGCAATATGCGCAATGGTCTTGCACCCCACTTCAATCAAGTGGTTCGTTGCCTGCTCTCCGGCAACAAAGTCATCAATGCCGACAAAGTTCGCTTGGAGATGGGGAACTTTGCGGTCCAGCAGGATAAAAGGCACACCCTGCTGTTCGATCTTTCGCAAACTGTGAGGATTGGACTGAGTGGACGCCAGTATCAGCGCATCCACACGCCGCGTCAGCATTTGTTGAATTTCACTGTTTTCCAGCTGTGGATCGTCTTCCGAGGAAGAAATAATCAAACCGTACTTCTTCGCTCGAAGCCATACCGAGATGCCTTTCGCCACCAGGGAAAAGAATGGATGGACCAAGTCAGGAACGATAAGTCCTATCAGGTTCGTGCGGCCGCTATGAAGGGCACGAGCGGACGGATTCGGCAGATAGTTCAGTTCCTTCATCCGCTGCTGAACGCGTTTGCGGGTCTTGGCGCTGATGTCGGAGTGATTGCGGAGGACCTTGGAAACCGTCACCACAGAAACACCCAGGTCCCTCGCAATGTCTTTCATCGTGATGGCCATAGGTAGTTGGTTCGGTCCTAACTTTGGATGCCCGATGACTGTTCGCTTGCTCACCACTGTCTGGACCTATGGTCAGCCGCTGGCAGTCGGGTTGCGGGTCAGACTAGATCCGGTGATGGCGCCGGGCCCGTCCTTTTCCTGGCTCGTGAGCCCTTGCGCGAGCCCGTCTGCGAGGGGCCTTGCAGATTTTCCGCCCAGACATCCAGGGCTACCTTGAGAAACAGTTCCATAACTTGGATTGTCGTCTGCTCGGCAAAATGCGGAGGCCCGGTCTGAATGGCCTCAAGGATTTGCCGGTGGCGTGCCACATTTAGACGCCAGGGACTCCCATTCAGCCCGCCAATCTTCGCCCGCATAAGAGTGAAATCGTACAGCGGGATAATCAGCCGGCGCCCTTCTTCCACAAGAAATCTATTGCCCGTCTTCTCCAGCAGAGTCATGTGAAAACGTTGCAGGCATTCGATAATCTGGCGAACCTCATCGGCCTCAACCGCGTTCTGTATTTCCACCAGGGTAGATTCCAAATCCGCTAAAGGCGCTCGCTGTTCAGCCAGGAGTCTCGCGGCGAGACCCTCGAGTACTCCCCGCAGCTGATAGAGATGGATAATGTCTTGCTTGCTCAGATTCAGGACCCGCGCGCTTCGGCCATGCCCCTTGGTGACAAAACCTTCTGCGATCAGAATATTGAGCGCCTCGCGTACAGAACTTTGCGCCACCTCAAAATGGCGGGCCCAAGTCCCCTCAACAATCTTTGCCCCGGCCGCGATCTTGCCCGTCAGAATGGCCTCGCGCAGCTGGGTCGCCAGATTCTGCTTCACCAGACCTTGCAATTGTGAATCTTGCTTGGGAGACATAGCTACAAACGTTAGCGAGTTCTACGATACGATTCCATCCTGGTCGAACACCACGATCCTGACACTCGCGAGTCAGTCCTCCGCCTTGAAATTACGTCAACGCACGGTCAGGATGGAACAATTCCAGCGCCAATCCCCTGGCTGCCGCCGGTCGACGAGTAGGAATCTGCTCTCTCGCACAGGGCTCTCGGTTCTAATTCTTTAGGACATCGGTCCCGCCATGCGGAGAACGTAAGCATACTCTCCGGGGAGTTTGGCCGGCAGCGTCACCTTGATGTTCTCTCCTTCTTGGGACCAGGCCAGCGGTTTCTTCTCACCCAGCAAAGTTATTTCTGATCCTGCCTTTGGAGCAATGGACCTAATGGTGATGGTCCTTCCCTTCGGCTCGCCCAGTAAGATCGCATAAACAGCTGATTCTTTGCGAGTGAAACGCACGCGAATTCCTTCTGCAGTTTCGCCCTCAGCCCGTGTCCATGGATGAGTACCATATATGGCATCCCCGTTCTGCTTCAGCCAGGTGCCGAGCGCGACCAGGCGGGACATCTGGACCGGCGGAATCGTGCCGTCGGCTTCTGGCCCCACATCCAGCAAGAGGTTGCCGTTCTTGCTCACGATGTCCACCAGATGGTAAATCAGTTCGTCCGGAGCGATCGTCTCGGCTTCGCCTTCCGCCCGGTTGTAGCCAAAAGAACGTCCTAGACCGCGACATTCCTCCCACTTGGTTGCGCTGATTTTGTCCAGCGTCTGATATTCCGGAGATTTGAAGTCCGAATGTTTGACCCCAAAGCGATCGTCGATGACTCCATCGGGTACGGCATTGTAGTACTCAGCCATAATTTCCAGAGGATGGCCCGTCTTTGGGTAATTAATGTCATTCCACAGCACGGCAGGTTTGTACCGCGCGATGAGTTCACGCATTTGCGCGTCGACATATTTGCCATAAGCCTCGCTTTGCGGTTGAACGCTCTGGTAGTCATCCGGTTTGGTAATCGGACCGGGGACGAACGTCCAGTCATAGCCTCCGGAATAATACAAGCCCATGTGCAACCCGGCTTTGCGGACGGCGGTGCTAAGTTCGCCCACCAAATCTCGCGTGGCGTGCTGCCGGTCAGCAGGTAGTTTAGGGTTGGCTATAGCGCTGGGCCAGAGAGTGAAGCCTTCATGATGTTTGCTGGTCAACACCGCATACTTGGCGCCGGCGTCGCGGAACACCTTTGCCCAGATATCGGGATTCCACTTTTTTGTTTCCTTGTTGAACACGGGCGCGAAATTGTAGTAATCATAATCCGCGCCGTAGTGTTCGCGATGGTATATCTGGGTTGGCGATCCGTCGATTCGCATGACATTCAGATACCACTCCGCATACGGGTTGTTCTTGATGTAGTCGGGCGATTCGAAATCATGCTTCGGATGAACTAGCGGCGCCCATCCAGGCACTGAGTAGAGGCCCCAGTGTATGAAGATTCCCAGCTTGGCATCGTCATACCACTTCGGCAACGGGTGTTGGTTGAGGGACTCCAGTGTCGGCTCATACTTCGACGGCGCCTGAGCACAAACAACCGGCAACACAGAAAAGCTCACAAGCACGGACAAGAAGATGTTTGGCAGCTTTTTCATATTTTCGTTCCAGTCCTGAGTTTATCCACTCTGCGAGCGAGCATCATCCTACAGCGATGAATTGAAAATAGACAATCAATCAGATCAGTTCCGTTAGGTTTTCTGCGTTCTTTGCGGTTATTGCTTTTGAGTTTCCTGGGTTTGGGTTCTCGCCCGCGCCCTCACTAGTTTTTCCCGGAACTGTATGGTTGCCCACGGATAACGCCTTTGCCTTCTTCGATGGTCACGATTTGACCCGCCGCCACACTGGTAAATGCCTCCACCTTGCCATCCTGCCAGCGAACTGACACGTCAACAGCAGTTGCTTTTCCAATTCCGAAATGCAGACGAAAGTCATTTTGCGAGATAAAGGACCCGCCGCTGCGCACCTCATCCATCTGTTTGCGGCCGTTCGCAGTGACCGTGATGCGCGCACCAATTGCGGCGCGTCCCGAGGTCACAGCTCGTATCAGTAGCGAGTTTCCGAGTGGTGCGCCGGTGTTTCTCAGTAGCGTCGGGCCTTCTCCCATGTTGACGATCACAATCTCCTCGGTTCCGTCGTTGTCGAGGTCTCCCGTCGCCAGGCCGCGAGAAGAATGGGGATCGACTATTCCCGGCCCGGCTTCCTGGGAAAGATCGAAGAACTGGCCGTCTCTCCGGTTCCAATAGAGCAGACGTGGTTGTTTGAACTTCTCCGCGGTGTTGCCGCTATCCACCTCGGGATAAACGTGCCCGTTGGCCGCGATCAGGTCCTTCCAGCCGTCGTTATCAAGGTCGATGAAGGCCGTACCCCATCCCAGATATTTCGTGTTGACCGCCAGCCCCGAGCCGATCGTGTCGTCTTCGAAATTGTTCGCTCCCACGTTCTTATATAGCGTGTGGGTGTCGTCGGCGAAATTTGTCTTGAAGATGTCCAGCAAACCATCGCCGTCAAAGTCCGCCGCCGCCGATCCCATGCCGGCTTGCTCGCGTCCGTCTTCGTTGTAGGCGAGACCGGATCGTACCCCGATTTCTTCAAACCTCTTTCCGCCCAGATTGTGGTAGTAGAGACTGGCAGTGGAATCGCAGGCGATGAAGATGTCCGGCCAGCCATCGTTGTCGAAGTCACCAGTCAACGCGGTGAAGCCGTAGTAATTCTTTGGCCCGGCGATATGAACCTGGTCGGAAACATCCGTGAAGTGTCCGTGTCCATCGTTCTGGTAAAACGAGATCGTCTCCGGCGGCAAGCCGCGCGGTCCGCACATGACAGGCCGGCCTTTCCACCGGCATTGGGTCTGCTCACCGGGCTGGGGAGTGTGCTCCATGTCGAAGTCGACATAATGGGTCACGACCAGATCAAGAAAACCGTCACGGTCGAAATCCAGGAACGCACAGCCCGTGCTCCAGCGTGGCTTCGGCGAAAGCAGGCCGCGTTCTTTGGTTTCATCGCGGAACGTCCCATTCCCCCGGTTTCGGTAAAGAACATTCTGGCCCCACTGGGTTACAAAAAGATCCGGAGATCCGTGGTTATCAATGTCCCCCACGCAGACGCCCTGCCCCCAGCCAGTGTAGACAATGCCTGATTTCGCAGTGACATCCTCAAACTTCAGGCCGCCGAGGTTGTGATAAAGAAAGTGAGTTGGTTGGGCGGCGCCCCTTCCCAGCCGCCCGGCATTCACGAAAAAAATGTCAGGCAGACCATCATTGTCGTAATCAAGGATTGCCACGCCACTCCCAGTGGTTTCGATGATGTACTGCTTGGAACTTTCTGATCCGGAAACCTCAACCCCGGTAAGACCAGCTTGCGGCGCGATGTCCTCGTAATTTACGGTCGGGGCTTTCATGCCCGGGGGAAGGGGCCGGGCTGGCGCGGCTTTGCCGCCCGTGGCCGAGCCTTGCCCACGAGCATCTTCCTTACTTCCAATCATCGTAAGGAGCAAAAGTAAAATCGGGAGAATTGGGCGGAGAGACTTATTGCACAGTGGAGCGGCCCCATGACACATGATCGGTTCGCCGATCATAACACTTCAGTTTCGCGATGACCCCCGAGGAGCCGTGAGCCGCCGTCTCTGCTACCATTGACAAAGTCGTTCAACTCAGTTGTTTGGAATCAAGATGGCTGTCTGGAAACCTGTGCGCGACCTGATATGGGTCGCGTTTTCCGCATGTGCGGTTAGCGTTTCCGCCTCGGGACAAACGGCGAAGGCAGCCCCAGTCTGCAAATGGCCCGCGGACCTGGAAAAAGTTCTCCACGCGCATCCTTCCGCGGCGGCCTACGACGCACTGGGCGCGTACTTTGGCCAACAGCGGAAATTTTCCTGTGCCATCACCGCTTTCGAATCTGCCGTTCGCCTGGAACCAAATTCGTGGGAGGCCCGCTACAATCTTGGCCTTGCGCTGCTGCAAACTCACCAAAGCGAGCGCGCCACACGCGAGTTCAGAGTCGCAATCAAAGTCAAACCGGAAGATCCCCTGGCGCATACCGCGCTGGGAATGGCGCTCAGCGAGTTGGACCGTGACAGTGAAGCGGTGGACGAGTTCAAGCTGGCGCTGAAGGCGGACCCCAAGGCAGTTCCGGCGCTGGATGGACTAGCCAAGGCGTTGATTTCGCAAAAACGCTACTCCGCGGCGATTGCCTATCTCAAGGATGAACACTCTGACCCGAGACTGCAAAACGATTTGGCGATCGCTTACTCAAAAAGCGGAGAAATTGACCGGGCCGTCGATCTACTCTCCGATCTGGTGAAACAGAACCCTTCCTCGGCGGAGAATCACGGCAATCTGGCGATTGCCTACACTCAACAGCAGCAGTTCCGGCAGGCAGCCGATGAATTTCGCGAGTCGCTGCGGCTGGACCCAGAAAATGATGTGGTCCGGCTCTCCTATGTGAAGTCCCTAGTCATACTCGCCGAGTTCAACACAGCTCTGCCCGAGATTCAAAACTACTTCAACCGCAAGCCGCGCACTTTTGACGCGCAGTATCTGATGGGCGTGGTGGACCGCGGAATGGGAAAATATGCGGAAGCCGAACCCCTGCTCCGGCAAGCCGTGGCATTGCGCGGTGACAACTACGATGCTCGCTACAACCTCGGGTTCGTGCTCGCCAAACTGGGAAAGCCGCAGGAAGCCCAGGTGCAACTTGAGAAGGCTGTCCAGCTGAAACCTGATTCCAGTGAAGCCCATTTTCAGCTGGCCGCGGTCCTGCGCAGTCTGGGGCAACCGCAAAAGGCGCAGGAAGAACTGCAAACCTTCCAGCAGCAGAAACAGGAGAGCATCCAAGGAAACGTAGCCGGCACCAAGGTCAATCAAGCCAACGAATACTTGAGGTCTGGCCAGTTTCAACAGGCCTCGGACCTGTACCGCGAGGCCATTGCCCAGGACCCGAACAACGCTCCCAACTACTACGATCTGGCAATTGCGCTGGACGGTTTGGGGCAGATTACTGAAGAGCGGGAAGTCTTGAAGAAATCCATCCGCCTCGATCCCAAACTGGCCCGCTCCTATAACCAGTTGGGTTTTCTGGATCTTCAAGCTGGACAGCAAGTCGAGGCGGAAAATGAATTGAAAACTGCCATCTCCCTCGATCCGGGCTACGCTGAGGCGCAAGGCAATTTGGGCGTGCTCTATGCGCATCAGGGCAAGAACCAGGAGGCCGAGCATCTTTTCCGGCAGGCCACTGAAAACGACCCTGGTTACGCGCAGGGGTTTTTGAATCTAGGCCTGGTTCTGGCGAGCGAATCGCGCTTCCCGGAAGCAGAAAAAACAGTGCGGCAGTCCTTGAAGATCCATGAAGGTCAACCGCAAGCCCTCACTGTCCTTGCCATGATCCTCGCGCGCATGGATCGTCCGGAAGAGGCCGTGGGATATTTTCGCGAGGTCGTGGAACTTGAGCCGAAGTCTTCGGGTGCGCATCTCAATCTTGGAATTGCCCTAGCCGACAAGTTCAGCCTGGTGGACGCATTGACTGAATTCTCCGAAGCGTCGCGCCTTGATCCCAACTCTCCTACCGCATATTACAACAAAGGCAGAGTGCTACTCGACTTGCGCCGCGATGCCGAGGCGAAGCCTGAGCTCGAAACCGCCACGCGTCTGCAGCCAAAGTACGGAGAAGCCTGGTATCTGTTGGGACTGATCGAAAAAGCGGCTGGAAACGCTGCCGCGTCAGTCCAGATGCTGGAGAAGGCGCGGGCGATTTATCCCGATGACGTTGACACGTTGTTCGTGCTCGGCCAGGAACTCGTGCATACTGGCGACCGCGCCGGGGCTATCTCGCAATGGCGAAGGGTGATTGTACTCAGCCCCGACCACAGCCAAGCCCTCTACAATCTCTCCCGGCAGTTGGCGCAATCCGATCCCGAAGAGGCGAAAGAATTTCAGGAACGTTTTGAATCATTGAACCGGCAAAAACAAATCACCGACCAGGCCGCGACGCTGGGAAATTTCGCGGTGGCATCCGCAGCAGCTCACGATTGGCCTCAGGCCATCGCCCAGCTCAAAGAGGGCTTGCAGGTTTGTGGAGACTGCCGGGCGAAAGGACAGTTGCACAAAGATCTGGGTTTGATTTACTGCCATTCCGGCGATCTGAAAAACGGACTGGCCGAGTTGCTCGAAGCCAAGAAATTCACGCCCCAGGACCCCGACATTGACAAGGCGATTCGCATCGCGCAGGCCGCCCGACCGTGACTCGGACGCTGCTTTTTTGTAGAGTGTAAGGCCATGCGGGGATGGACCTGGTTGATCGCAGTTCTGATTTTCCCGATCCGTCCGCTCATCGCGCAGGATATTGACTCCAATCCGCTGGTCCAGAAAAAAAGCGTCTCCAGCGTTGCCGACCAGATTGCCGACCCCGCCGAGCGCGCGGCTTTCCTCCAACTTTTCCCGCAGGCCTCTCCCGAAAAAATGTTGGCTCGCGCGCAAAGCTTTTTGGATCAATTTCCGCAGTCGGTGTTTCTTGCTCAGGCATATGAAATCGCGGCTCGCGCCAGTTTCGACTTGAGCCAGCCCAGGCCAGGACTTGATTATGCGCGCCGCTCCCTGGCGCTCCTCCCAGAAAACCCGCTGCTATTAGTCTCAGTAGCAGATGTGGAAGCGCAGCAGCATCTAAACCAGGCAGCGGTTGAACATGCTGAAGAAGCGGTCAAGGAGTTGGCGCTTTTCGCCGGACCATCATCGGTGCCGGAGGAAGATTGGCCGCGGGTGAAGAGCAAGCTCGCGGCATCCGCAAATTTCTCTCAAGCCCGCGCGCTGCTTCAGCTCGCATTGGGGCTTCCGTCAGGCGCGAAGCAGACTCAATTGCTGAGCAACTCGGAAACCCGTTTGATTGAGGCCAAGCGCCTGAGTCCGGAGGACCCGGAAATCATCTACACACTCGGCCTGGTGCAATTGACCTCGGGTAAACCACAGCCAGCCGCCGCCAATTTCGCTGCGGTTTATGGTGGGGGCGGCGAAGTTGCCCCGCGTGCCTTGGAGAACCTGAAGTCGATCTACAAATTGCTGCACCCACAATCGGATACTCCCTTCGAAACCTTCGTGCAGCAGGCCGTAGAACGCGGGGAGAGCATGTCGCAGGAATCCGGCGGAAGCCCGCCGAGCCCTACCGCATTGGCACACAGTCAGAAGGCTTACATTGGCTCAGAATCCTGCCGCGTCTGCCATGCCGAGGTCTATAAGCAATGGTCAGCTAGCGGCATGGCGAAAATGTTTCGCCCCTATGCTCCGGAAAATGTGGTGGGCGATTTCACGACCAACAATCAGTTTTACCTGGGAGACAACGCAGAATATCGCGGAGAAAACGCTGTGTTCATTCGAGGGCGGCAACGTTCCCTTTTTGCTCGGATGGTCATCCGCAACCAACGTCACTATTTCGATCTCCGGCAATCCGACGGCAAATGGCACTCGTATCCAGTGGACTACACCATCGGCTCCAAATGGGAGCAGGCCTACGCTACGAGACTTCCCAACGGGGAAATCCACGTTTTTCCCATTCAGTACAACGTTCTGCTCAAGCAGTGGGTGAATTTCTGGAAGGTCATTGATGGACCGGGGAGTGAGCGCGCCGACCCTCGTACGTGGGAGAGGCTGGACAACTCGACCAGCTATCAGGCGATCTGCGCTGTCTGCCACACCAGCCAGCTCAAGAACGTGAAAGGGGCTGGCTTTGACGTCAAGGACCTGGAGTTTCAGGAGCCGGGAATTAATTGTGAGATGTGTCACGGTCCGTCCGCCCAGCATGTTTTGGAAACAGCTATGACTGGGTACCAAGCGAAACCGCCCGACGTTCCTCCGATAGGTTTTTACGGGATAGATAACCGGAAGTTCGTCACCGTTTGCGCGCAGTGCCATATGCAATCCGCCATCCGCAAACCCGGCACGTCAGGTGAACTGAACTATTCCGCCGGCGCCCAGTTCTTTGGCGGCATGTTGCGCCAGCCCTTCGGAGAGTTCTCTCGCAAAGGCTTCTACAAAGACGGCCGCTTCCGCCAGACAACGTTCATGGTGGAGTCGCTGGAGCGCTCCCAATGCTACAAGAAGGCTGGCGTGAGTTGTGGAACCTGCCATGATCCGCACAGTCATGACGCTGCCGCCAATCCCACCTCTCTCAAGTTCCGCGATCAGTCCGACCTCATGTGTACTGGATGTCACACACAATTTCAGGACAGCGCGAGAGCGGCGCAACACTCACACCATGCCGTGCCATCCGAAGGCAGCCGATGTGTCTCCTGCCACATGCCGCGCATCATGGATGCTTTGCTGTTTCGCGCCCGTTCCCACCAGATCGACGATATTCCCAACGCTGAAATGACAAAACGATTCGGGCCGGAAGAGAGTCCGAACGCTTGCTTGCTCTGTCACCAACGGAAGGGCGCGGACTGGGTGCAACAACAATTGTCCGGATGGAAGTCAATTGTAGTCACACGTTGATCGGGGCGAATGTTCCGAAAACCCTTCAAAGCCGGAGTGAGCTAATACGTCGCGGTTATCGCGGTGGCTCGTGGACGGTCAGTATCTGGTCGGCCGGGACGGACTCCAGCAGTTGCACGGTTCCGCTGGGCCAGGTGATTTCGATGGATTGTGCTTTCTTCGCTGCCCCCAGGCCGAAGTGCACGCGCTTATCGCTGGCTGAAATGTAGCTTCCAGCAGTGCTGACAAACCGCGTTTGCTGAACCCCGCTGGAAACCAGCCGGATTCTTGCGCCAATGGCGTCTCGGTTACTCGCGGAACCGACCAGGCTCAGGGAGAGCCAGTGGTTGCCTGTGTTTGCCAGGTTGCGCAAAACGAGTGCTGGCCCGTTGTTGCAATTGATGGCGATGTCTATCCGCCCATCGTTGTTGAGGTCTCCAAAGGCAGCGCCCCTGGCTGCAACCCGGTTTCGAAAAGCCGGCCCACACTGCGCCGACACATCGCGAAAGGAGTTGCCCTGGTTCCTCAACAAGAGCGGCGATTCCCGGTAGCGTAGCGTCGGTTCGGTGAGCTCAATGTTGTCCATGACGTGGCCCTGGGCCACGAACAAGTCCAGCCGCCCATCATTATCGAAGTCCATCCACTTCGAGCCCCATCCCGAATGGGCAATGGTTAGCGCGCCCATCCCGCTGGAATCGGTTACATCCTGAAATCTGCCTCGTTCATTCCGGTACAGCTTGTATTTCTGATTGGCCAACGCGTTCACGAACACACCCGGCCACCCGCTGTTTGCGTAGTCACCAAAATCCGTGCCCATGCCGGCGAAGACGTGCCCCATCTCGTCGTAGGCCACGCCTGATGCCAGGGCCACTTCTTCAAATGTCCCGTCGTGCTTGTTGCGGAACAGTTGCTCCGGCATCGAATCATTCGCCACGAAAATGTCGGGCCAGCCGTCGCCGTCAAAATCATTGATGGCAATGCCGAGTCCCTTGCCGAAAGCGGTCGCCATCCCGCAGCGTTTTGAAACATCCGTGAAGGTGCCGTCCCCGTTGTTATGAAAGACAAGATGAGAAATCGCGTTGAACTGATCGGGATGGCAATAGGCGCGGTAGCCGGGCTTATGCTGCCCGCAATAGACGCTTAAGCTGTAGTCCCACTCGACATAACGGCTGACGACCAAATCGAGCCGTCCATCGCGATCATAATCCACGAAACATGCGCCCGTGCACCAGCCGGCGCCGGCCACGCCGGCCTTTGCGGTAACGTCGGTGAAGGTGCCATCACCGTTGTTGTGGTAGAGAATATTGCCGCCGAGATTGGTCACCAGCAAATCTACGTTGCCATCATTGTCGTAATCGCCGGTCGCTACCCCCATTCCATAGGAGTGTCCTTTCATCCCGGCGTTTTCGGTGACATCTGTGAATGTCCCATCGCGGTTGTTCCGGTACAAGCGGTTCCAGAAGCGCGGGGCCGATTTATCCACCGTCGCTCCGCGCGGCATGGGGTCCTGGATACTCGCTCCGTTTACAAAAAACAAATCCAGCCAGCCGTCGTTGTCGTAGTCCAGCATGGCTACTCCCGCCCCCATGGATTCGGGAAGATATTTTTGGCTGGTTCGGCTGGAGTCGTGCCGGAAGCGGATTCCCGAACTTTCGGTCACGTCTTCGAACAGTGGCGCGGATGGATGCGGAGATACTTGCCCAAGCAACTTGCGGGCGGAGGCTGCGGCAAGCGCACTCAAAAGGAACGACCGCCGGTTGATTTGCGGGGCCACGGTGATCAGTGTTCCTTGCGGACCGGCGGCGGGGTGTCACGCGTCAACTCAATGTATTTCTTTGCCAGGTCCGATTCTCCCAATCGGGAATAGATTTGCGCCAGCAAGCTGTAGATTTGCAGATCGAGAATCACGTGCGCCGGATCTACGATGGCGCCTGCTCTTTCGGCATCACTCCGCGCCTGGTGATAGTTGTTCATCCGCAAATTGAGCTTGGCGCGCTCATACCACACTGCCCGTACCTGCGGCGCCAGTTCGACGGCGCGATCCAGGTGTTGCTTAGCGGGCGTCGGCTGATTACGCTTCGCCAGAAACCGTCCATAGTTGTAATCAACGAATGCATCGTAGTAGCGCCCCCGCTGATTGGCTGCCAGCGCTCTGCGATACGCCTGCTCCGCCTCGTCCAGTTGTTCCAGCGGCTCCAGGTTCAGTCCCAGATAATCCCACGCACGAGCGTCTGCCGGATTCAACGCCGTGGCCTGACGAAAGTGTTTTACTGCCGGGATGGAGTTCTTCTCGCTGTCGTAAATCTTTCCTAGCTGATATTGCGCTTCGGGATCGTTGGGCTCGAGTTGGCAAGCTTTGTCCAATAACTTTTTGCCTTCGGTCGACTCGCCTTTCATGGCAAGAATCTGACCGCGCAACGCCAGGGAGGCTGGATCATTCGCATTGATCTCCACCGCGGCCGCCGACAATGCATCCGCTTTGGCATAGTCGCGCTGGTCGAGAAACAACCGGCCAAAATAGGCAAATCCTCTGGCGTCCTGCGACTCAATATCCGTGTACTGCACATAGTAATTGGCTGCACGCTGCGCGTTTCCCCTGGCTGCTTCAATTCGTCCCTGGGCCAGAAGTATCTCCGGGCAGTCGGGATGAGAGGTCACGATGGGGGCGAGCAGCGTTTCCGCGCCGCTGACATCGTTCAGCGTGAGTTTTGCCGAGATGCGCGCGAGCTGCGTCTCTGCGCCGGTGCACGGTCCCGCAAACGCCGGCCATACACCGGCAGAAACAAATAAGAGCGCGAGCATCGCCCTCATGGAGTGGACTCCTCATTCACCGTGAGGACCTGGTCCGCTTTCACATTGTGCAGGACCTGCACCGTACCGCTCGGCCATTTCAGCTCGATTTCCTTTACTACGGCATCCCTCCCCAGGCCGAAATGGATCCGCGGATCGGAGGAACTCGCATAGCTTCCCGCGGTGGTGACGTGATTGTATTGCACCAATCCTGACGCGCCAGTCAGCTTGATCCTGGTTCCGATCCCATCCCGATTGCTCTTCGCGCCAACCGTTTTGATCAGGATCCAATGATTGCCGTCGATGGATGTGTTGTACAAGAGTTCCGCCGGACTTCCGATCGCGGACACCACCACATCGATTTTCCCGTCGTTGTTCAGGTCACCGAACGCGCACCCGCGGTGCGCGGCCGCGATCTGCATGCCGGGTCCAGCCTCGGCGCTGACATCGCGGAAGGTTCCATCGTCCAGGTTGCGAAACACGGCATTTGCCTGTTTGTAGTGTTGCTGCGGGTTGATATCGGCATTTTCACTTACGTGAGAGTTGGCGGAGAACAAGTCCTTGTAGCCGTCGTTGTCCAAATCCTCTATGCCCGCGCCCCAACCGCTCATCTTGAAACTGCGAAAGCCGATGCCGGCCGAGTAGGTCTCGGAGGTGAAGAAACCATCGCCGCCATTTCGATAAAGCGGGAAAGTTTCGCCGTTTAGTGCGGTGATAAACAAGCTTGGGTTGCCGGTGTTGTTCCAGTCACGAAAGTCCACCCCCATGCTGGAAACGGGCACGCCATTCTCCGTGTAGGCCACGAAAGCCTCCACGCCAACCTCCTCAAATCGGCGGCCTCCGCGATTCCTGAACAAAAAATTCCGGTAGTTGTCGTTGGCCACAAAGATGTCCATCCATCCGTCATGGTTGTAATCAGCGATGGCCACACCCATGCCTTTTCCGATGTGGGCTGAAATCCCAGCGGCTTCCGAGACGTCGGTAAAAGTGCCGTCGCCACTGTTTTGATAGAGGATGTTGGGCTCTCCCTGGTAAAGCGTTGGCGAACAGGAAATACGTTTGCCCGGCGTGCCGCACACCTTGGAGTTGGCAAACGACCAGTCCAGATAGTTGCTCACGAAAAGATCGAGTTTGCCGTCATTGTCGTAGTCGAGCCAGGCGGCCGCGGCCCCCCAGAGTTTTCTCCCTGACCCAGACAAGCCGCCAACTCCGGCCTTGGCGGTCACATCGCTGAACGTGCCATCGCCGTTATTGTGATAGAGAATATT
>WNFY01000878.1_pt1 | contig 27870 bp, 34 predicted proteins | sample 5400091 | NCBI WGS metagenome assembly WNFY01 (sample SAMN13153364, study PRJNA577476) | soil metagenome | isolation source: 60 cm soil or saprolite under grassland replicate 1 | place: USA:California | collected 2016-06-15 | reverse complement strand
CGGCGGCGAGCGCGCGGACCTCGGCCGCGGAGAGCGCCGGCACGAGCACCGTGGCGTCGGCCTCCGGGAGCGGGTGCAGCCGCACCGAGACGGTGGCGATGAGCGCGAGCGTCCCGAGCGACCCCACGAGGAGCCGCGGGACGTCGAACCCGGCCACGTTCTTCACCACCTTGCCGCCGCCGCGCGCGACGGTGCCGTCCGCCCGGACGAGCGTCATGCCGATGACGAGGTCGCGCGAGGCGCCGAACCGGTGCCGCCGCGCGCCATGGGCGTTCGTGGCCACGATCCCGCCCAGTGTCGCGCGCTCCGCCAGCGGCGGATCGAGCGCGAGGCGCTGCCCGTGGGGGGCGAGGTGGCGCTGGATCTCCGCGAGCGGGAGGCCCGCCTCGAAGATGGCGATCTGATCGGCGGGCGCGTGCTCGACGACGCGCCGGAGCCGCGCGGTGCGGAGCACGACGTCCAGCCCCGCGGGCGGCGCGCCGAGGTCGAGCTCGGTCCCGCCGCCGACGAACGCGACGCGCAGCCGGTCCCGGGCGCACGCGGCGAGCGCCTCGGCCGCCTCCTCCACCGTCGCGGGCTCGAGCACGAGCCGTGGCATGACACCCAGGATGGCGTCGCCGGGCCCCCCCTGGCGCGCGCCCGCTACCATCGCTCCGCCTGCCCGGAGAGCTCGAGCGGGTGTGGTACGTAGGGGCCGGGCCGCTCGCCGCAGAGCCGCGGCGTCGGGAAGACCTTGCCCGGGTTGAAGCGGCCGGCCGGGTCGAACGCCCAGCGCACGCGCGCCATCGTCTCGAGGTCGTCGGGCCCGAACATGTCCGCCATCGCCGCCGCCTTCTCGGCCCCGACGCCGTGCTCCCCGGTGATGGATCCGCCGTACCGCACGCACAGGCGCAGGATCTCGCGCCCGACGCGGGCGGCCCGCTCCTCCTCGCCGGGCACGCGCGCGTCGTACAGGACGAGCGGGTGGAGGTTGCCGTCGCCGGCGTGGAAGACGTTCGCGACGCGCAGCCCCGCCTCGCGCGCCAGCGCCTCGATGTCGCGCAGGATGCGCGCGATCTCGGAGCGCGGGATGACGCCGTCCTCCACCATGTAGTTCGGGCTGATCCGGCCCACAGCGGCGAAGGCGGACTTGCGCCCCTTCCACATGAGCTGCCGCTCGGCCTCGTCGCGCGGGATGCGGATCTCGAGCGCGCCGGACGCGCGCGCGATCTCGACCGCCCGGCGCGAGACGTGCTCCACCTCGGCCCGCGGGCCGTCCGCGTCCATGAGGAGCGCGGCGCCGACATCGGGCCAGTCGAGGCCGGTGGCGGCCTTCGCCGCGACGATGGCGAGCCGGTCCATCATCTCGATCGCGGCGGGCAGGATGCCGGCCGCGATGATGCCGGAGACGGCCGCGCCCGCCTCGTCGGTGGAGGGGAACGTCGCGAAGAAGGTCCGCGTCGCCTCGGGCTTGCGCATGAGGCGGAGCGTCACCTCGGTCACGATGCCGAGCATGCCCTCGCTCCCGACGAGGACGGTGAGGAGGTCGTACCCGGGCGTGTCGGCGGCGGGCCCGCCCAGGTCGACGACCTCGCCGCCGTCGAGCACGACGCGCGCCGCGAGCACGTGGTTCACGGTGAAGCCGTACTTGAGGCAGTGCGCGCCGCCCGAGTTCTCCGAGACGTTGCCGCCGATGGTGCAGACGCCCTGGGACGAGGGATCGGGCGCGTAGTAGAAGCCGCCGCCCGCGACGGCCCGCGAGACGTCCAGGTTGATGACGCCCGGCTGCACGCGGACGGTGCCGTTCTCGAGATCGACCGCGAGCACGCGGTTCATGCGGGAGAGCCCGAGCACGACGCAGCCCGGCAGCGGGCGCGCGCCGCCGGAGAGCCCAGTGCCGGCGCCGCGCGGGACGATGGGGAGGCCAGCCGTACGGGCGAGCCGCACCACCTCGACCACCTCCTCGGTCGAGCTCGGGAGCACGACCAGGCCGGGGCGCGTGCGACCGTGGGTGAGCCCGTCGCACTCGTAGACGAGCAGGCCGGCGGCGTCCGAGATGCAGTTCCCCTCGCCCACGACCGCGGTCATGCGGCGGGCGAGCTCGTCTCGGGCGACTGCTGGCGATGCGGGCACGCCCAAGGCGTAACGACGCGCAGGGCTGGACCGCGCGGCCCCATCGGGGTACAGCGCGGGCCGCTTGAACCCGACCCGCACGTTCCGTCATGGTGGGGCGCCATGACGAGCCACCCTCGAAGCCGCCATGCACCTCACGGCATCCTCCCGCCGCACATCCTGCGCCACCTCGCCCGCCACGGTGAGGACGACGACCGGATCGTCGCGATCGACACGCTGATCGCGACCGAGCGCTTCCGGGGAGAGCGACACCTCATGGCGGACGCGCTCCGCGACGTTCCGGCTGGTCAGGAGCGCCGGACGATCTACGACGCGGCGCACGCGCAGAGGCTGCCCGGCAAGCTCGTGCGCGGCGAGAGCGACCCGCCGGTGGCCGACGCGGCGGTGAACGAGGCGTTCGACGGGCTCGGCGCCACGTACGACTTCTACGCCGAGGCGATGAAGCGCAACTCCATCGACGACCACGGCCAGCGCCTCGACGCGTCGGCGCACTACGGCCGCCGCTACGACAACGCGTTCTGGAATGGGCGGGAGATGGTCTTCGGCGACGGCGACGGCAAGCTGTTCCAGGGGTTCACGGCCTGCCTCGAGGTGATCGGGCACGAGCTCACGCACGGCGTCATCGAGACCGAGGCGGCGCTCGAGTATGGCGACCAGCCCGGCGCGCTCAACGAGTCGTTCGCCGACGTCTTCGGCGTGCAGGTGAAGCAGTGGAAGCTGCAGCAGAAGGCCTCCGACGCGAGCTGGCTCATCGGGGAGGGCCTCCTCGTGAAGGGCGTGAAGGGCGTGGCGCTGCGCTCGATGAAGGCGCCCGGAACCGCCTACGACGACCCGCGCCTCGGCAAGGACCCGCAGCCGGCGACGATGAAGGACTACGTGCACATGGCGGAGGACAACGGCGGCGTGCACGTCAACAGCGGCATCCCGAACCACGCCTTCTACCTCGCGGCGGTGAAGCTCGGCGGACATGCGTGGGAGAAGGCGGGCCGCATCTGGTATCACGCGCTCTGCAACACGCTCTCGCGGAAGAGCGACTTTTCCGGCGCGGCGCGCGCGACGATGATGTCGGCGAGCGCGCTCCTCGGCGCCCCGGCCGAGAAGATCGTGCGCGAGGCGTGGGCGGCGGTCGGCGTGTCGCCGTAGCGGAGCGCGCCGTGCGCGTCCTGCTCGAGCGCAGCGGAGGGTTCGCAGGGGTGCGCCGGGTGGCGCGGCTCGATCCCGGGCGCCTGCCCGCAGCGGACGAGGAGCGGCTCCGGGCAGCCGCCGACGCGGCCGGCTTCTTCGCTCTCCCGCCGGAGGTGCGCGCCGCGAAGGCCGCTCCCGACCGCTTCACGTACCGCCTCGAGATGGAGGACGGCGCGCGGCGCCGCGATGTCCGGTTCGACGAGGAGGCGGCGTCCGAGGAGCTGCGCGAGCTCGTGGAGCTGGTGGAGGAGCTGGCGGCGGGGGAGGGGGCGTAGCGCACGACCTCGACCACGACCACTCCCTTCACCCGCCCTCGTCCTCTTCCTCCGCGCACTCATCCTCCCCCTCCTCGAACACCACGACCTCGTAGCACGGCGTCTCGCACGTGCCCGGGCCGTAGCCGGCGGCCGCTTCGAGCGCGCCGGCGCGCACGCCGAGGAGGCGCGGCAGGTCGGCGTCCGCGACGCCCGGGGCGAAGCCGAACAGGATCCGCTGCAAGGCCCCGTGCTCCCAGTCGAGCTCGACCGCGCGCAGCAGCGGGTGGATGTTCCTCGCGAGGTCGGGCTGGATCGCCGGGCCGTCGCTCCAGGCGGGGTCGCAGGGATCGCTCGGCGGCGGGCGCCGCGGCGCGCTGCACCCGTAGCGCGCGTCGGTTCGCCCCAGCGTCCGCTCGAGCGAGCAGCCGAGCTGGTACGGGTCCATGCCGAGCCAGCGGGTGACTTCGATCCTGGCGACGGACGACGCGGGCGCCGCGGCGTCCGCGCGCGGCGCGGCCCCGGAGGGCCGGTCGCGGCAGGCCATGACGAGGGCGGCGGACGCCAGCATGGCGCGGACGCCGGTGCGCCGCCACCGCGTCAAGGCGTCCCATCCCTCGCGCCGCCGAGGAGCCGTTCCACGACGACGACGTCACGCCACCGCCCGTCGAGGCGCGCATGGCGCTCGTGCACGCCCACCTCGCGGAACCCGAGCGATCGCACGAGCCGGCGGCTCGCCGCGTTCTCCACGAAGATCTTGCTCACGAGCTTCCAGCAGCCTGCGTCCTCCGCGGCACGGACGAGGGCCTCGCCGACGGCCCGCCCCGCGCCGCGGCCGCGCGCCGCGCGATCGACGTAGATGGACACCTCGCGGACGCCCTCGTAGCAGTCGCGCGAGCTGTAGGCCGAGGTCGCCGCGAACGCGACGACGCGCCCTCCGATCTCCGCCACGATGGCGCGAGGGAGCCCCTCGAGCCACGGGAGGACGTCGGGGGCGGCGCGCGGCCGCGTCTCGAACGTCGCCGAGCGGTCCTCGATGCCCTGGTTGTAGATGCGCGCGATCGCGTCGGCGTCCGCGGGGAGGGCGGGGCGGCAGGTCACGGAGGCGGGCACGCTCGGATCTTGCCCCGGCGCCGCCCTGGGTGAACGCCCCGGCCAGGGGGTACCGCGCCGCGCCTCTCGCCCCTTTGCTTTGGGATGGCCTCACGGGCGCGCGCTCGCGGGCGACACCGCCTCTTCCTGCTCTCCCCGGCGGACGCGGGCGGGGAGCGCGCGAGCCTCCTCCTGCGCGCCGGCGCCACGTTTCCGCTCGCGCGCGCGGTGCAGTCGCCGGCGGGCGCGCCGCTGGGGGAGGTCTTCCGGTTCACGAGCGGGCTCTACTTCCGCGGCAAGGTCACCTACGCGGCGGCCTTCGCCCAGCCGCCGCCTGGCGTGCCGGGCTCGCTCGTCATCACGCCGGGCGCGGGCCTCGTCGCCCCCGAGACGCGCGTCACGGCGTCCGATCTGCGGTCGTTCGCCGCGATCCCGATCGACCCGCGCGATGCGCGTTACCGCGCGCCGCTCGAGCGCGACGTCCGCGCGCTCGCCGGCGCCGCGCCGCGCGCGGAGGTGGTGCTCCTCGGCAGCATCGCCTCGGGCAAGTACGTGGACGTGCTCCTGGCCGTGCTCGGCGATCGGCTCCTGTTCCCCGAGGCCTTCGTCGGGCGCGGCGACATGAGCCGCGGCGGTCTCATGCTGCGCTGCGTCCGCGCCGGCGAGGAGCTCGCGTACGTGCAGGTCGCGGGCGCCGTCCGCCATGGGCCGACCCCGCCGCGGCTGCCGCGCGTGCCGCGCTGAAAGTGATGGCCGTGCTCGGTTGCGCTGGTCCCGTGAACGAGCCCGCGCCCGTGCCCGCGCCCGGCTTCTTTCGGGCTCGGGCTCGGGCTCGGACTCGGGGCTCACTCCAACTGGGCAGCGCCCATGAGTCAGCGCGTGAGGCTGACGCGCAGCTTCACCAGCGTGTCGGCGCGGCAGCGCGTACGGGCGCGGCCGCGCTCGCCGGCGCGATCGAGCTCCACCGAGACCTCGTCGCCCGGGCGACAGTCGACGGTCGTGAGGAGCGGCGTCGTCCCCTTGTCCTCGCCGTCGACGATGGCGCGAGCGCCGGCGGGGACGCTGTCGACCTGCAGCCCGAAGCCGTGGAACGGCGCGACCCGCTCGCCGGTCGCGGCGTCCAGCCGGTCGTCGCGGGGCGCGAGGCTCTCGCTCCCGATCCAGCTCTTCTGCAGCGAGGCGAGCTCCTCGGGCGAGACGGGCGCCGCCTTCTCGGGCATCGCGCCGAGGAGCGGCGCGTCGAGGCCCGGCAAGGCGGGGATCGCGCTGCGCGCGGCGCTGGCGCGCGCGAGGACGGCGCGGAGCCCGAAGGACGAGAGCGTGAGGACCGTGACCATCGCGACGGCCGCGAGGACGATGCGCTTCACCGCGCGCGCGTGCGGGCTGCGCGGCGCGACCCAGAGCGACGGGTCGGGGAGCGCGTCCCTGTCGACGTTCCGGTGCCGTCCGCCCATCGGCCGCCCGCCGCTCGTGTCCATCCGCGCATGGTACGACGGGACTCCCCTCCGCGGTGAAACGGCTGCGGTCCCTTCGTCCGCCTCGAGCTCGGTCTCGCCGGTCGGCTCCCCCGCGACGTCGTCCCACCACGCCACGCGCCATCGCCCCTGCGCGAGGGGATCCGCGGCTACCGCAGCCTCGCGAAGCGGGCGAGCAGGCTCGGCGAGAGCATGCTGGAGGGCAGCCGCGCGGGAAGCTGCGTCCTCAAGAGCGGCCACCACGCGAGCGCGACGCAGACGGTGCCCACGCCCAGGATGCAGAAGAGCGTACGGCGGTGCTCGAGGACGGCCGCGCGCCGCTTCTGAGCGGCGCCACGCGCGAGGGCGACCGGGTCGTCGCGCCGCGACGCGACGAGCCTCAGCATGAGCGCCGCGCCGGCGACCGCGGCCCCGAGGAAATTGCCCATGACCGCCTCGGCGACGCCCTTGCCGACCCCGGCGCCCATCTCGATGAGCCCGGGCGGCGCGACGGCGAAGCGGCCGTCGCGGGCGCGGGCCGCCGCCTTCCGCGCCCGTCGCTCGAGGACCCGCACCCGCGCGTTCCGGATCGCGAGGCGCACGAGGGCGAAGACGAGGAAGTAGAGCGCGAGGCGCGCCTCGACCGGCGGCGGATGAGGCAGCGCCGCGATCCGGCCGGGGAGCGGGATCCGGGGCACGAAGGCGGCGCCGAGGCCGAACAGCACGAACCACATGTCGAACGGCCTCCGTCGTCCATGTCCGGGAAATGGGGCGAGCCTAGCGCACGGCGGGCCGCCCGGCATCGGAGGCGATGTGCGCCGAGGTGGGCGCGCGCGGCGGGACGCTCCCTCCCGGTCCTGGCCGCGGGCGCGCCGCCGAGAGAGATCCCGGTCCATGCCTCACTCGATGATCGAGCCGTTCCGAATCAAGTCGGTCGAGCCCATCCGGATGACCACGCGCGAGGAGCGCGAGCGGCTGCTGGAGGAGGCGCGGCTGAACGTGTTCCGGCTCCGGGCCGACGACGTCCTGCTCGACTTCCTGACCGACTCGGGGACGGGCGCGATGTCGTCGCGACAGTGGGCGGCCATCATGGAGGGCGACGAGAGCTACGCGGGCGCGCGCAGCTTCTACCGACTCGAGGCGGCCGTCCGCGACCTGACCGGCTACCCGCACGTCATCCCGGTGCACCAGGGGCGCGCCGCGGAGCGGATCCTGTTCTCGGTCGCGACCCGGCCGGGCGAGGTGGTGCCCTCGAACACCCACTTCGACACGACGCGCGCGAACCTGGAGCACTCGGGTGTCGAGGCGGCCGACCTCGTCGTCCCCGAGGCGTACCGCCTCCGCGAGCACCATCCCTTCAAGGGCAACATCGACCTGGCGCGGGTGGAGCAGCTGCTGGAGACGCGCGGCGATCGCGTGCCGTTCGGGATGATCACCGTGACGAACAACTCCGGCGGCGGCCAGCCCGTCGCGCTCGCGAACCTCCGCGCCTACCGCGAGCTCCTCGCGCGCCATGGCAAGCCGCTCGTGATCGACGCCTGCCGCTTCGCCGAGAACGCGATGTTCGTGAAGCTGCGCGAGCCGGGACAGGAATCGCGCAGCGTGAAGGAGATCGCGCGGGAGATGTTCTCGCTCGCCGACGGCTGCACGATGAGCGCGAAGAAGGACGGCCTCGTGAACATCGGCGGCTTCATCGCGCTCCGCGAGCCGCGCTGGGTGGAGGCGGCCCGCAACCTGCTCGTGCTCACCGAGGGGTTCCCCACCTACGGCGGGCTCGCCGGGCGCGACCTCGAGGCGCTCGCGGTCGGGCTCGAGGAGGTCGTCCACGAGGACTACCTCCGCTACCGGCTGCGCACGGCCGAGTACATGGGCGAGAAGCTCCTGCGCGGCGGCGTCGCCATCGTCGAGCCGACGGGCGGGCACGCGGTCTACCTCGACGCGCGCGACTTCCTCCCGCACCTCGCGCCCGAAGACTATCCCGCCTGGTCCCTGGTGAACGCGCTCTACCTGGAGGGCGGCATCCGCAGCGTCGAGATCGGGTCGGTCATGTTCGGCCGCCGGCTCGACGACGGCACCGAGACGTACGCGCCGATGGAGCTCGTGCGGCTCGCGTTCCCGCGGCGCGTTTACACCCAGAGCCACTTCGACTACGCGGCCGAGGTCATCGTGGAGCTGAAGGCGAAGGCGCGCGAGGTGCGGGGCGTCCGCATCGCCCGCCAGAGCAGGTGGCTGCGCCACTTCACCGCCGAGATGCGCTGGGCGACGTGAGCCGGCCCGACGCGATCCCCGCGAGGTGGCGACGACGGGTGCGGGCGCCGCCGGCGGGCGTTAGACGAGGCGCCGGAGGGAGGACCGATGGCCACGGCGGGACAGCCCGGCGGCTTGCCGGCGGAGGCGCTGCGCGAGCTCGGCGACGCGAAGCGCCGGCTCGAGAACCCCGGGCTCGCGGTCAAGCTGACCGGCGTCGTGGGCCAGCCCATCGAGGCCCTCCTGCGGCGCCTCCCCGAGCGGGCGAGCGCGATCGTGACGCGGGGCACGCAGCGAGCGCTCGACGCGGCGCTGGACGTCGCGCTCTCGACGCTCGAGCCCGGCGCCCGGCCCGCCTCGGACTGGCTCCACCGCGGGCTGGTGGTGGCGTCCGGCGCCGCCGGCGGGGCGCTCGGGCTCGCGGGGCTCGCGCTCGAGCTGCCCGTCTCGACCACGCTCATGCTGCGCGCCATCGCGGACCACGCGCGGGCGCAGGGCGAGGACCTCTCGCGGCCGGCGGCGCGCCTCGAGTGCATCTCGGTGTTCGCGATGGGCGGCCCATCGCGCGCGGACGACGCGAGCGACGCCGGGTACTTCGCCGTGCGCGCCGCGCTGGCTCGACTCGCCGGCGAGGCGGCCGAGTACCTCGCGGAGCGCGGGCTCGCCGGGGCCGCGGCCGAGCGGGGCGCGCCCGTCCTGGCCCGCTTCCTGGCCGCGGTCGCGCAGCGGTTCGGGGTCACCGTGGGCGAGAAGGCGGCCGCGCAGCTCGTGCCCATCCTGGGGGCGGCGGGTGGCGCCGCGGTGAACGCCGCCTTCGTCCACCACTACCAGAGCATGGGTTCGGGGCACTTCACCGTGCGGCGGCTGGAGCGGGTCCACGGCGCCGACGCCGTGCGGGCCGCCTATGCCCGGGTGTGACCGCGCCGGCACGCCGCTCACCGGCGCCGTCCACGAGCGCCACCTTCTGGGCGCGGGTGAGGCGCTTCAGGAAGGCCTCGCGCCGGAGCGCCGCGCCGCGGTCACGCGCGCGCTCCTCGTACACCAGGATCACCGGCAGCCGCGAGCGCGTATACCGCGCGCCCACCCCCGCCGCGTGACGGTCGAGGCGGCGCGCGAGATCGCTGGTCGCGCCCGTGTAGAGCGAGCCATCGCAGCAGCGCAGCATGTAGACGCGCCAGGTCGGCGCCGCCCGTCGCACCGCGACATCGTACGGCGGGCGCGGCGGCCGGGCGAACGGATCGAGGCCACACGACCGTGTGTGCGGGCGAGCGCCCGACGACGGGCGAGAACGCCGGGGCGAAACGCGCTACGATGTGACGGTGTCCTCCCATCGCCAGACGAATGATGCAGGGGCGGCGAAGAGCTCCGTCCCCGTGGTGAGCACGTTCCAGATCGGCGCGCACGTCCTGCGGCTCTCCAAGGTGATGGAGGGGCGCTGGACGGTCGCGGTCGACGAGGGCGCTCTGCCGACGAGCTACCGCACGCAGGCCGACGCGTGGGAGGCCGGCGTGCGCGAGGCGGACCGCGTCGACCGCCTCGCCGTGCGGTGAGCGAGGCGAGGCCATCCCCACGAACGTCGACGCGGCGATCGCCGCTCGGGCGGCTCCGCGCAGGCTGCAGCGTGGAGCTCGATCTTCGCGCGCGTCGGAGCCCCGCGCCCGCAACCGCGCTGGGTACACCTCGCCGCGGCCATGTTCGCATCGCGTGTCGCTGCAGCGCTCCGCGACCCCAGGGGGTGTTGCCGCAAGGCCGTGCTCCCGGACACAGAAGGGGAGGCGCTGGGGACCGCCCAGCTCACAGCTGGAGGTCGTATGGAGGAGACGCACGTCTGGAGCGAGAGGCTGGATCTCGGGAACGACACGCTCGACAGCGAGCATCACCTGCAGATCGCGCTCGTGAGCGCGCTGGCGGAGGCGATCGAGCAGGGCCGTCCGTGGATGGCGCGCCGGCTCGTGGAGCAGCTGGCCGGGTACAGCGCCGCGCACTTCACCGGCGAGGAGGTGCTGATGGAGTCCGCCGGCTACAGGCCGCTCGACGACCATCGCCAGGAGCACCGCGCGATCCTCGGGCACATCGACGAGATCCGGTCCCTGCTCACGACCGCCGAGAACGAGCTCGCGCAGGCGATGGCGCTCGACCTCCTGGCCGGCCTCGGCTCGCACATCGCCGCCTCCGACCGCCGGTTCACAGAGCAATCGCGCGTGAGAGAGCCCGGCCACTGACCGGCGGGTCAGGTCGCGGCGCGCAGCAGGGTGCTCCCGACCCAGTGGTTCGCGAACTGGTACGCGATGCGGCCGCTGCGGTCGCCCTTCTGGTGCGACCACGCCACCGCGGCGTCCTCCGCTTCCTTCGTCCACGCCGCGGCCGCGCCGCCGCGCTCGCAGAGCTTCCCGATCCATTGGCGCACGACCGCGAGGTACTGCTCCTGCGAGAAGGCGTGGAACCCGACCCAGATGCCGAACCGCCCCGAGAGCGAGATCTTCTCCTCGACCGCCTCGCCGTGGTGGATCTCGTTCTTCACGAGCATGGCCCCGAGGTTGTCCGTCTCGAACTCCGGGAGCATGTGCCGGCGGTTCGACGTGACGTAGATGAGCGCGTTGCCGGGGGGCGCGTAGACGGAGCCGTCGAGCGCGCTCTTCAGCATCTTGTAGCTCGACTCGCCGATCTCGAACGACACGTCGTCGGAGAAGAGGATGAAGCGATGGGGCTCGTCCCGGATCTCGTCCACGATGGCGGGGAGGTGGACGAGGTCGTCCTTGTCCACCTGGAGCACCCGCAGCCCCTGCGCGGCGTACGTCCCGAGCAGCGCCCGGACGAGCGAGGACTTCCCCGTGCCGCGTGACCCCCAAAGCAGGACGTTGTTGGCCGGGAGCCCCGCCAGGAACTGCCGCGTGTTGCCCTCGACGACCCGCTTCTGATCGTCGATGCCGAGCAGGTCGGCGAGCTGGATGCCCTCGATGCTCGACACGGGCTCGAGGTAGCCGGCGAAGGAGTGCCGCCGCCAGCTCGCGGCGTGGCAGCGGCGCCAGTCTACCTTCGCGACCGGCTTCGGGAGGAGCATCTCCAGCGAGGCGAGGACGCGCCGGAGCTGGTCCTGGACGTCGGGATCGATGGGCATGGGGTGTGCGGCGCCAGGATAGCACCGCCGTCCGGACGTCGTGAGCGGGCCCGGAGACGCGGCGCGCCGCGAGCGCGCAGCGCCTTACCGACCGGGCTGGGAGAGGGCGGAGAGGGTCCTCCCGTCCGGCATCATGTCAGCCGGCACGTCGCCATCGCTCTTCCCCATCCTCATTCGGGCACAGCGCTGGTGGTCGAGCTCGCAGTAGAGGTGCTGGAACACCTTCAGGAAATGGCTGCGAGAGAGGATCGGCACGAACGAGCAGGCGTCGGCGCGGGCGCAGGTCATGGGGGCGAAGTCCCTCCGGATGCGACTCGGAGTGCAAGCCGGATACCGCAGCGCGGGACCGCGCCCGGAGTGAAAACGTCCCCGGCGACGGGCAGTTTGCCTGTTGGTCGCCGCGTGCCGTGGCCGGGTGACGCAGACCCGGGGTACAGCAGCCGAGGTGCTGGAACGGCCCGGCGCGCTCCGGCCGCAGCCACGCTCGGGTGCATACGCGTTCGACAGCCGTCGAGGAATCCCCGCGTTCCACTGCACGAAGCGCAAACCGCTGCGAGGCACGGGTTCTGGGGTCCGGGGGTCGAGGGGAGGCGTCGAGCATTTCGGCGCCGGTCTCGCTCCCCGCCACCGCCGAGGATCTCGACGGCGCCATATCGCAAGTCTCGACGCCCGGTTGCGAGCGGCGCGCGCGGCGCCATGCCCTGGCTCGATTCATGGAAAGGAGAGGGAGCGGAGTCCAACGCAAGGAGACCGTCATGATCCTCGCATTCCCACTCGCTCTCATCGGCGCAGCATTCCTCGCCTACGTCACCGTCGCCGCGCGCTGACCACGCGGAAGCGACGAGGCACGGACGGAGACAGCCATGGCAACGTACGCTGGCGGGACGGCGGTGAAGCGCGGCTACTACATCGACGCTCGCAAGTTCGAGCTCGTGAGCATCCAGCAGGACGGCGGGATGCTCCCGCGCGGCGCCGAGACGCGCTGGCTGCGCGTCCCGACGCTGCTCGTCATCGCGATGGCGCCCGCCCTCGGGGGCCTGTTCGTGGTGACGCTCCCGTTCGTGGGGTTCGGGGTCGTCGTGTGCGAGATCGCGAAGAGGCTCGCGCCGGGAGCAAAGGTCAGCGCGCGGGAGATCGCCGCCACGGTCGCGCCTGCCTGGGTACCGGGCGAAGCACACCTCGCGGGAGCCCCTGCGAAGGACGAGCCTGCACCCGCGACATCCGACGAGGAGGTGGACGCGCTCGCGAGGGAAATCGAGGCGAAGCGGAGTCCGAAGAGCTGACCGTCGCCCGCGCAGCGATCGAGGCGAACGCGGCGGCGCTACTTCTCCTGGATGGCCTTGAGGGCGTCCACCATCACGCGCGCGTACATGCAGGTCTCGAGGTCCGCCGTCCAGTCGGTCGAGGGCGGGCTGCCCTCGAAGGCGAAGCTGTAGTGCAGCTTCCCGCCGTTGCGGACGCGCTCCAGCAGGTCGTTCGGCGCGACCGTCATGTCCAGGCGGCGCGGGTCGCTCACCGTCGGGGGCTGCTCGTAGTGCACGAGGTCCGTCGCGACGCCCGCGGCGTCGGTGATGGTCACGTCGGCGAGGGTGATGCCGGTGAGGTCGGTCGAGCCGGTGACCGAGACGGAGACGAGCCTGAGCGAGCCGGTCGTGGCGCTCGTGTCGAGCCCGGGGATGTTGGAGCCGAGGTCGAAGTCGCCCTCCCAGTGGACCGACTGCGGCCCGACGCCGGCCGGCGCGGCGGGGATGGGCTGGCCGAGCTGCGTGATGCAGATGCGCTTCTCCTCCACCTCGGCGAAGAAGAGCGGGTCGCCGCAGCCGGCGGCGGAGAGCGCGAGCAGCGCGATCGCGAAGGTCGTCGTTCTCATGGTGCCCCCTAGTAGAAGAACAGCATGAACCCGGCCTTCACGTTCGGGATGCCGAGGCGGATATTGGGATCCTCGACGGTGACGCGCGTGTTGCCGCTCGAGCCCTGGCTCGAGGCGACGCGGTCGGCGCCGTGGGCGGTGAACCAGACGCGCGAGAGGCCGGCGCGCACGTAGAACACGAACCAGTCCGGGTGGCCGAGCTCGAGCCCGAGCTGGGCGTTGGCGAACGTGTAGCTCACGCGGTCGAGGAGCGGCTTCAGCTCCTCCGGCACGGACCCGTACTGCGCGATGCGCGCGTTCGCGTTCGCCTCGAAGTAGTGGCCCGCCTCGAGCGTCAGCGAGGGCGCGATGGGGAAGTACGGCAGCACCGAGACGCCGCCGCGGACGCCATACCCGATGTAGTTGTAGAGCAGGCCGCCGCCGAAGCGCAGGAACTTCCACGGACGGTAAAGGACCGTGGCCGAGGCGCCATCGGGGAGGCCGCCGTCGATGGCGAGCCCGAGGATGTGGTGGGAGCGCCCGGGCAACGGCCTCGCTCCGGCGGAGGCGGTCGGCGGGGGGGACGGCGCGGGCGCCGCCGCGGCCACAGGTGGCGGCGGCGGGGGTGGCGGCGGGGACAGTCCGCGCTGCGGCGTGGCGGCGCTCGCAGCGGGCGCGGGCGGCACCGCGGCCGTCGCGTCCGGAGCGACGTTCGCGGCGGCGGCCGGAACCGCCATCGCGGCCACAGGGGCCGGAGCGGACGCCTCGGCAGGAGCGGGCGCAAGAGCCGGGGCCGCGGCAGGAGCCATGGCCGGCGCAGGAGCGGCGACGGCAGCGGAGGCGGGGGCGGCGGCCGCGACAGCCGGCGCAGGAGCCGCGACGACCGCCGTGAGTGCGGCCGGCGCCGGAGCCGCGATCGCCGGGGCGGCTCCCGCCTTCCCCGGCGTGGGCTGCACGGGGTCGTCCGCCAGCGCGGCAGCACCCCACAGCCCCGCGGCGACGAGGGCGACCCGCACCGTGAGCTCGATTCCGACTGGTCTCGCCATGTCCGATGCTCCCGCCTTCTCGTCGCGTGCACGAGCATCGGCACCCTACGTGAAGCGCACGGGCGAGGCACGTCGCGTGATGGCGGGACGGGTGACCGTTCACCCTCGGGCACGAGCGACCCGGAGGTCCCGTCAACCGCTCGTCGTCCCAGGGGATCGAGGAGGCGGCGTGTGCGAGGGCGACCACATCATGCGCTGTCGCGCCGGGACGTGACGGCTCCTCACGTACTGCGGGGCACCCGTCGGACGTCAAGCTCCTGCCGGAGGGGCGCGGCCAGGAGGATCCCGCGCGCGACGAGGGCGTCAGCGCGCGCTCGGCTCCGTCGCGGGCCGGATCGGGAGCTCCACGGTGAAGCGGGCGCCCTCGCCGAGCCGGCTCTCGACGCGAATGGTGCCCCCGAATCGGCGGACCATGTCGCGGGCGATCCAGAGCCCGAGCCCGATCCCGCCGAAGCTCGTGGCTGGCACGGCCCGCTCGAACCGCTGGAAGATCCGCTCGTGGTCGCCGGCGGCGATGCCGATGCCGCCGTCGGCGACGGAGAGCCGGGCCGTGTCCGCGTCCGCGTCCACCCTGATCGAGATGGGCTGGCCCGCTCCGTACTTGATCGCGTTCGAGACGAGGTTGCTCACCACGTGGTCGAGGCCGCTCGGATCCCACGCGCCGGTGATCGTCCCTTCGGCGGCGACCTCGAGCGCGCACCCGGCGTGGGACGCCTCCTGCGCGTGACGCTCCGCGACCTCCCGCACGACCGCGCAGAGGTCCACCGGCTCGAGCGACACGTGGAGGCGACCCGCCTGGATCCGGGCGACGTCGAGCAGGTTCGTGACGACGACGTTCAGCCGGCGCGCCTGCCGCGCGATGGCGGCGACCTTGCTGCGCATCAGCGGCGGGGCGCTCGCGAGCCTCTCGAGCGATCGCTCGACGCCCTGGATGACCAGCATGAGGCCCGTGAGCGGCGTCTTGAGCTCGTGAGAGGCGACGGCCAGGAACTGGTCGCGCACCGCGATCGCCTGCTGCGCCTGGCGGTACAGGCGCGCGTTCTCGATGGCCGTGGCCGCTCGGCGGCCGATCTCCTCGGCGAGGGCCAGGTCCTCCGCCGCGAAGCCGCGCTTCGGATCGGGCGCGCCGAGCGTGATGGTGCCGAGCACGCCGCCGCGCGAGGCGATGGTCACCGCGATGGCGGGGTCGCCCGCCGTCCCGCCCTCCCGCACGAGCTCGGCCGTGGCCCGATCGACGTGGACCAGGGCGACCGTGTGGGTCGTGGCCGGGGGCTCCTCGGCGCGGAGCTCGATGGCGCACCACTCCGCGAGCTCCGGCACGAGGCGCCGCGCCAGCGCGGCGAGCGTCGCCTCGTAGTCGAACGACGCGAAGAGCGCCTGGCTCGCGTCCGCGAGCAGGCGCATCCGCCGCTCCGTCACCTCCGCGATGGCGCGTCCGGCGCGCTCCTCGGCGAGCGCGAGCAGCTCGCGATCCGCCCGCTGCCGCGCCAGCGTCGCGCCGACGAGCCCGGCCACGCCGAGGAGCGTCTCCAGCGCGTGGGGCGGCACCGTTTGCTCGCCATGGTAACCGACGACGAGCGCGGCCTCGGCGCGCCCGCGCACGCCGACCGGCAGGACGACCGTGGCGACGGGCCGCGATCCGCCGAGATCCTCGATCGCCATGAGCCCGGTCTCGAGCACCTGGGCGACGGCCCGGCGCAGGGCCGCGCGGTCATGCTCGGGAAGCCCGCAGTCCTCGGCGCACCGCGCCGGGTCACAGAAGCAGACGACGTCGGGACCGAAGACGGCGCGGATGAGCTCGCGGCTCTCCGCGAGGACGTCGGCCCCGGCGAGCATGTTCGCGAGGTACTGCGCGGCGCGGACGAACCCTCCAGCGCAGGCGTCGCGGTCGAGGCGGCTCGCAGGAGCGGCCATGGCTAGCTCCTCGCCCCTGCGGGGCGGAGGTAGAGGTGATCGAGGAAGAGCTCCTCGAACGCGGCGTCCATCGAGAGGTTGATGAGCTTCGCGCCCCGCCTCGCCCGCGCCAGCGACGCCCCGGCCTCCGCGGAGAGGAGGACGTCGAGGGCTCCGCGCAGCGCGGTGTTCCCCGCGAGCCGCACCCGCTCGGGCGGGACGGGCGGCAAGAGGCCGATGCGCTGGGCGTTCTCGACGTCGACCTGCTCTCCGAAGCTGCCCGCGACGTGGACCGCGGCGATCTGGTCGAAGCGCAGCCCCGACCGGCGGCGCAGCACCTCGACCCCGGCGCCCACCGCGGCCTTGGCGCGCTGGAAGACGTCGATGTCGGCCTTGCTGACGCCGAGCTCCGCGCCGGCCACCACGATGGTGAGCGGCTCGCGCCGGGGCCGGCCGCGCTCGTCGATCTCGCCGCCGCTCGCGAGGAGGCCCACCAGGTCCACCAGCCCGGAGCCGCAGATGCCGCGGACGGGAGGCGCCTCGATGATCTCGCCGAGCCAGGCCCCCTCGGCCGAGCGCGTCAGCCGGCGGACAGCCCCAGGCTCCGCCGCCATGCCACAGCCGATTCCCGCCGCCTCGAAGGCGGGGCCGCCTGCGGCCGCCGTCACCCACAGCCGCGCGCCGTCCCAGAGCGCGATCTCGGAGTTCGTGCCGAAGTCGATGAGCAAAGCCGGGTCGCCCTCCGCGAGCCGGCAGTGGACGACGCCCGCCAGCAGGTCGGATCCGACGAACCCTCCGAGCGGCTCGACGAGGTCGATCGCGGCGCCGCGACCGAGGTTCCATGACTCGGCCAGCGCGCCGGGATCGGCGAGGGTGCACTCGATTCGCCCAGCCCACCGCGCGGGGTCGAGCAGCGCGTCGGCGCGCCCTCCCGAGAGGAGGGTGAGCATGGCGGAGTTGCCGACGACGCGGACCGGCCCCACCTCCGGCAGCGCGATCCCCTCGTCCTGGGAGAGCGCGAGCAGCGCGTCCCCGATGGCGTCGAGCGCCGAGTCTCGCAGCTCGTCCCCCGCGGCGCCGGAGCGAGCGGCCGCCTCGAGCCGGCAGATCACGTCGGCGCCCATCCGCGCCTGGGGGTTCGGGCCCGTGCGCGCCGCGACACGGCGGCCGGTCGCCATGTCGCAGATCGCGACGGTGATCTGCGTGGTGCCGACGTCCACGGCGGCGCCCCAGGGCAGGCCGCCCGCGCGGGCGGGCGAGATCGGATGCGCGGCCCGATACGCAGGAGCGATGGTGCGCCACGGCGACGGACGCGCCGGCTCGAGCACCGTGACGTCCATGCCGGCGCGAGGCCTGACCTGGCAGGCGAGGCGCGTCCCGGCGGCGAGCGCGTCCTCGCCGAGGTGGAGCCGCTCGGCGGTGGTCGGCGCACCCGCGGCGCCGGCGTCGATGCGCACGCGGCACAGCCCGCAGGCGCCGATCCCCGCGCACGCCGAGCGCACCCGCGCGCTGCTGGCGTTGAGGATGTCCCGCAGGCTCGGGCCCGCCCGGAAGGTGAGGTGGCGAACGGCGTCGTCGCGCTCGCCGTCGAGGCGGACGCCGACGTGGTGGACCTCGCGGGCGCCGTCGCTCAGGCGTCGCGCTCCTTCCACGAGAGGGCGGCGCGCACCAGCGCGGCGACGTTGGCCTCGCGCGACTCGGGCGGGATCTCGCAGCCGGACGAGAGGATGAACCCGCCTCGCCGGTCGAAGAGGCGGAGCAGCCGATCCGCGTCGCGCTCGATCTCGGCGGGGCTGCCGGTCACGAACGCGAGCGGTTTCACGTTGCCGTCGAGGCAGAGCCGGCTCTCCCCGAGCGCGTCGAGCAGCCGCTCCGGGTCCACGCAGTAGTCGAAGTTGCCGATGTGGGCGCCCAGCGCCGCGTAGCGGGGCAGGATGGCTGCGGTCTGGCCTGCGACGTGGAGCCAGTTGCCGAGCGCGCCCGCCTGCGCGAAGGCGGCGAAGAGCCGCGCGAGGCGCGGCGCGATCATCTCGCGGAAGAGCCCGGGCGGCACGACCTCCGTCGAGGCCGCGGGCTCGAAGACGAGGACGAGGTGCGCGCCGGCCGCGAGCTGCGCGAGCCCGAACGAGGTCGCGATGGCGGCGCCGTAGTCGAGGAGCGAGAGGAAGCGCTCCGGCTCGTCCGCGGCGAGCCAGAGCGCCTTCTCGATCCCGAGGAACTGGACGGCCAGCGTGGCCGGGCCCTGGACGAGGCCGACCACGAGCGCCTCGTCGCCGCTCGCGGCGCGCAGCCGCTTCGCCAGCTCGAGCACCATCGGCAGGCGCGCCGCCTGCGCCGGATCCGGGACGCGCAGCCGTGTGAAGTCGTCATCGGGCGCGCAGGGCGGGCGGCCCACGGACGGATAGAGCCCGGCGTGCCGCTGGACCTGGCCGCCGATGGCCTCGGCCTCGAGGGTGAGGTCGAGCACGGCGAACACGGCGTCGTGGCCGTAGTGGGCCCGCGCCTCGAGCTGGCAGGCGGCGGCGACGGCGGCCGAGGAGAGGTAGGCGTCGACGGTCTTGCCGCAGGCCAGCGCGGCGTGCGCGAACACCTGCGCGATCACCGGGGGGCGGTCGCAGCGCTGGAACGCGATCGTGCGCCGGACGCGCTCGACGCTATCCATGGCGCGCCTCGACCGTCGCATCGAGGTACGCGATGGCGTCGAAGGCGGTCTGGCCGACGTGATCGACGCCGAGGGTCGAAGCCGTGCACTGCTTCAGGGCGGCGCCACCCGCGAGCACCTTCACGTGCCCGAGCCCTGCCAGCGCGAGGGCCGGCTTCACCGCGCGGACCTGCGGGATGACGCTCGAGATGAGGCCGCTCACGCACACGGCGGCGGCGCCGCTCTGCGCGGCCGCCGCGACGACCGCGCCGACGGACGCGTCCTTGCCGCAGTCGACGACCGCGAAGCGGCTCCCCGCCAGCACGATCTTGAGGATGGCCTTGCCGATGTCGTGGATGTCGCCCTCGAGGACGGCGACGACCACCCTCGCGCGCGGCGCCGGCAGCGTGGCGTCCGCGGGGAAGAGCCGGTGGATGACGGCCATCACCGCGCGTCCGGCCAGCATGATCTCGAGGAGGTTGAACTGCTCGGCGGTGCACTTCCGGTCGAGCGCGGCCATCGCGCTCTCGACGCCGTGCGTGACGATGTCGGCCGGCGGCATCCCGCGGGCGACCAGCCGGGCGACGATCTGCAGCCCCAGGTCGCGCTCCCCTTCCGTGAGCGCCTGGACGAGGCCGTCGAGCTCTGCCATCTCGCTGCGCCTCCTGACACGAGAAGAGATCACGCACCCGGGTGGGATGGGGCGCCATGATACCGCACCCTGCCGGATCACGGCCGCTTGGCCGAGCCAAGCGACACGTCGGGCGGTGTAGGCCGACCCTGATCGGGAGCCCGGGGTACGGGACTGCGACGTGGCCGCACCGCGTTGTAACGTGTCTGCAGCGTCTGGAGGCAGCTCACGTCACCTCGCGTTCTCATCATCGAAGACGACGCCGACATCAGGGCCGCGCTCGGAGAGGCGCTGCTGTTCGAGGGGTACTCGGTGTCGGAAGCGCGCGACGGCCTGGAGGGCCTGCGGAGCGCGCACGACGAGCACCCCGACATCATCCTGCTCGATCTGATGATGCCGAGGATGGACGGCTGGGCGTTCCGGGCGGCCCAGCGGGCCGATCCCGCCATCTGCGACATCCCGGTCGTCGTCGTCTCGGCCGCGCACCCGCAGGAGCTCCACGGCATCGACGCGGTCGCACACCTCCACAAGCCCTTCGAGCTCGGCGCGCTGCTCGACGCCCTGGAGCGCTACCGCCAGGCCGCCTGACGGCTCACCGTCCCCGCGAGCGCGCCGAGCTGCGGTAGGATACCGCTCGGGCGAAGATGGCCCAGATCGAGCGAGGGTCGAGATGGCGCGCGAGTCCGTGAAGGTGGTCGAAGGCGAGGTGACGCTCCGCCCCTGGAGCGCCGGCGATGCCGGGGAGCTCGTTCGGCTCGGTGACGATCGCGAGATCTGGCTCAACCTCCGGGACAGGTTTCCTCACCCGTTCACCGAGCCCGCGGCCCACCTGTGGCTCGCCGACTTCATCGACGAGCGGCCGCCGGTGATGAGCTTCGCCATCCTGGTTCGCCGAGAGCTCGCGGGTGGTGTTCGCCTCAGGCGGCGCGACGATGCGCACCACATCTGCGCCGATCTCACCTTCTGGGTCGGCCGGCCGTTCTCGGGCCGCGGCATCGCCCTCGAGGCCGTGCGCGCGGCCACCGCCTACGCGTTCGACACGCTCGGCCTCGAGCGCGTCCAGGCCTTCGTGTTCGACTGGAATCCGGCGGCGGCTCGCGTCCTCGAGAAGGCCGGGTACGCGCTCGAAGGCCGGCTCCGCCACTACGTCCAGAAGGACGGCCGGCTCGGCGATGCGCTCCTCTACGCGCGGCTGCGGAGCGAGCCCGCGAAGTGAGCGAGCTCCCGCTCGCGCGAGAACCCGGGCCGATCGGCGTCGGGCTAGCCGGGCTTCAGCGGCTGGGCGGGCGCGGCGGGCTGCTGCTGCTCGTGTGCCGCCCAGCGCTGCTGCAGCTCCGGCGTCAGCGCGTCGAAGGGCGGGGTGATGTCCTTCCTGCCGACGACCTGGCGGCAGTGGATGCACCGGTGCAGGCCGCGCTCGACCTCGACGATCCACATCACGTGGTGGGGACAGTTCATCGCCACGGCAGCGTCATAACCGCCCCGCGGACCGCGTGCGACGGGCGGCTCCCGCGCGTGCTGCGCTCGTGCGCCAGCACCGGGAGCTCGATCGAGGAGGCGATGGTGTGCAAACATCCATTGACGAGGCGCGCCGCCGCGACGCGCTCCTCGAGCGGGCTGCGCGGCCCGTCGCGACATGACAGTCGCCGCTCGCCTGTGAGATGATGCCCGTACTGTAGGTCCGGCTCGGGGCCGACCTCGTCCGAGAGGACGGCCAGGAGAAGAGGGCATCACATGAATACGTGCGAGGTCGTGCGGCTGCCGGCGGGGCACCGGCACGCGCTCCCCGCCGCCCGCCGGGCGGACCGAGACGTCCTGGATCGCGAGATCCGTTCCGCGTGCCACAGCCCGCTCGTCGAGGCGGTGCTGGCCGCCGCCGACACGCTCTTGCTCGTGCTCAACGCCCAGCGTCAGATCGTCGCCTTCAACCTGCGAGCGAGGCAGCCCGCGACCACGTTCGGGCAGCGCCCGGGCGAGGCGCTGGGCTGCGTCAACGCGCAGGGGCCGGGCGGCTGCGGCACCGCGCCCGCGTGCGAGACCTGTGGCGCCCTGGGCGCCATCCTGGCCTCGCAGCAGCGCGCCGGGCCCGTCGAGGCGGAGTGCCTCATCCGGAGCGAGCTGTACGGGACCGACAGCGAGTTCAACGTGCGCGCCTGTCCGGTCGCGATCGGCGAGCACCAGCTCACGGTCCTCTCGCTCCGCGACATCTCGAGCGAGAAGCGCCGGCAGGCGCTGGAGCAGATCTTCTTCCACGACGTGCTCAACACGATCACGGGGCTGCGCGGCTGGACCGAGCTGCTGCAGGTGTCCGGCGGCCGTCACCCGAGCGCGCCCGAGCGCATCCAGGTGCTCTCGCGCCACATCGAGCGCGAGGTGCGGGACCACCGCGCGCTCGTGCTGGCCGAGAACGGCTCGCTGGTGCCCCATCTCGAGCGGGTGCGCGGCTCCGAGATCCTGCGCGACATCGACGCCGTGTTCGCGACCCACAGCGTCGCGCGGGACCGCCGCATCGAGGCGCACCTCGCGGCCGACGTCGAGCTCGAGACGGACCGCTGCCTGCTCGCACGGGTGCTCGTCAACATGGTCCGGAACGCCCTCGAGGCGACCGAGCCGGGCGGCGCCATCCGGATCGAGGTCGGCGCGCCGGTCGCGCCTGGCAGCGACGACGTCCGCTTCACCGTCTGGAACGACGGCGTGATGCCGGCCGAGGTGCAGGCGCGCGTGTTCCAGCGCTCGTTCAGCACGAAATCGCAGCGGGGGCGCGGGCTCGGGACGTACAGCATGAAGCTGCTCGGGGAGCGTTACCTCGGCGGGACCGTGTCGTTCGTGTCGAGCGCGGAGCGCGGAACGGTGTTCACGCTCCAGCTCGCGGGCGGCCGGCGGACGTCGCTCCCGCCCGCGGCCTGCTAAATTTTTAGAGCGCCCCACTCACGGGACCTGTCCGTCTGCGGCAGTCCCGGGTCCACGAGATGGGAGTGCGACGCCGCGCCTCGTCGGGCACGTCCACGGATCCGTTGACGCGCGGTCACCCGACTGCTGCTCGTCCGCACCCGTCCACAACCATCGGAAAGGGGAGCGCGATTGGCGAATCGCCGGAGGCTCACCATGCAGGGCTGCATCACGTCGCGCGACGTCGTCCGCCACCCCCTCATGATCTGCCGGCTGTGGGGACCCGGTTGCTATCTTCGCTGTCTCCGCGCGGTCGTGACGGGCCGGCGGTGCACCTTTCTCCAGCTCGTCATGGCGAAGCGCTGAGCGCGGCGTCGCGCGTTTGAAAAGATTACCGCCTGAAACTCAATGAAATGGCGGTGAGGACGCTCGCGAACCGGCCTGCCTGTCACGATTCCCTGACCGAGATCAAGCCGGCGCGATCGGCCCCCAGCCAAGCGCTTGGAATCGCGAGAACTCCCGCTTGCTCCCCTGCTGGCATCGCAGTTGCTGAGGAGTCCTCGCAACCATCCGGCGGCTCGGCCGCATCGAGGAATACACATGAAGAGGGACTCCCGTGCCACCGCATCGACCTCCCTCGACGCCTACCTGTCGGAGATCCATCAGTTCCCGCTGCTGACGGTCGAAGAAGAGCAGAGCCTCGCCCGTACCTTCCGCGACAAGGGCGACGCCCGCGCGGCGCACCGCCTCGTCACCGCGAACCTGCGCTTCGTGGTCAAGGTCGCGCACGAGTACCGCTCGTACGGCTTCACCCTCATCGACCTCGTCCAGGAAGGGAACATCGGGCTCATGAAGGCGGTCCAGAAGTTCGATCCGGACAAGGGCATCCGCCTCATCTCCTACGCGGTCTGGTGGATTCGCGCCTACATCCAGAACCACATCCTGAAGTCCTTCTCGCTCGTGAAGCTCGGCACGACGCAGGCGCAGCGGAAGCTCTTCTTCTCGCTCGCCCGCACCAGGCGCGAGCTCGACGCCATGAGCGCCGAGCACGGGCTCGACTCGGACGGCGCGGACCCCGAGAAGATCGCGAAGAAGCTGAACGTGAAGCGCGGCGAGGTCGAGGAGATGACCCAGCGCATGCACGGGCGCGACGTCTCGATCGACGCCCCGGTGGGCGACGACGGCGGCTCCACGCAGGGCGACTTCCTCGCCGGCCACAGCCCGCCGCACGATCATGCGCTGGCCGACGCGCAGGAGCAGAAGATGATGCAGGGGCGCATCGGCGCGGCGCTTGCCTTGCTCTCCGAGCGCGAGCGCTTCATCGTCGAGCACCGCCTCATGAGCGACGAGCCGCTGACCCTGAAGGAGATCGGCGAGCGGTTCCACGTCAGCCGCGAGCGCGCCCGCCAGCTCGAGATCCGCGCCACGCAGAAGCTCAAGCGGGAGCTGCACGCGCTCGCCGTCGACATCGACTGGCCGACCGGTGGACAGACCGCCGGCGCGGACGAGCGCGCCGCGGCGTGACGCCGCGCCGGGCGGCGGGAGGGAGCGTGTAGGCGGCTCGTTTTCGGTCCGGCGCGCCGGCGCCGCTACTCTTCCTGGCGGAAGGCGGCGGTCCCTAGAGGCCGGAGGGCCTTGAGGCGACGAAGGACGTGCGCCTCCACGCAGTAGCAGACCCGCGGCCCGTCGATCTCGCCGCGGATGAGCCCAGCGTCTACCGCGCCTGCGCAGCGGATGAGCTGCGGCACACGCGCATCGGCGCGGCCATCCGGATCGCACTGGAGGACCTCGAGGCGTTCGTGGCCCGCGGGCGATGATCGCTCTGAGCCCTCTAGCCGCCGCCGCGCCGCCGGATGGTGTCCTCGAGGATGGCGAGGACGAGCCGGTCCTTGGCTGTTGTCGCCGCGCGCTTGAGGTCGGCCAGCGCCTCGAGCCGGACGACGCGGACGAGCTGTCCCTCCACCTCCACCGCCACGCTCTCTGGCAGCAAGCTCGGGTAGTCGCGTCCGCCCTCGATGGCCCCGAGCACGTCGAGCGGCCCGAGGGCGGTCAGGAGGAGCTGGTGGCCATCACCGACCAGCGCCTCCCGTGTCGGTCGGAGCACCTGACCCGCGGGCCGCCCGCGGTAGCGAGCATCCACCGACGCGAGGAAGGCCAGCAGCCGCTCGACGTTGTCGATGTCGCGCCGGTGGACCACGTCGACGTCGAGGGTCGTGAGCGGGGCGCCTTGCGCCACCGCGGCGAGGCCACCGACGAGAAGGAAGTCAGTCCCGCTCGCCGCCAGCCGGGCGAGCAACGTGGTCAGGCTCTGCGGCGGCGAAGCCATGGCGGAGCTCCAGGACGGTCGTGGCCATGCGGTCGTTCCAGCGAAGGCGCTCCTCCGGCGTGAGCGCCGCGAGCGCGTCAAGCAAGGTCTCGTCGGCCACGGAGGGGCGGGAGCGTGGAGCGTCTGCAGAAGCGGCGAGGGCCATCGAGGAGACTCTAACAGGACGCGGCGCCAGCTGAAATCGGGATCCGGCTGCAACGAGGTGCCAGGCCCGCCGGGCAGGGCCTCAAGGGCGCGCGCCAGGCCGCGCAGGGGCCGCGGCGCTCTGCTGCAGGATGAAGTCCTCTCCGGGTGCGACGGCCGCGAGGAGCTCGAAGAGCTTCTCCACGGTTGGCACGCTTCGGCCCTGCTCGTAGGATGGACGTGCCGGTTCCCGTTCCCGCGCGCTGTAGAGCGCACGGGAAGCGGAAGCGGGAGGCCCAGCTTGGGGAGGAGGTAGCGCGGCGGAGACTCGTGCGGCCTGACGATCTCCAGGATCGAGTCCGCCGATGACCCCGAGTCGCATGCGTCGCTCCCTGGAGGGCGAGAATCAGCCGTGCGCGGCGCAACGCTCCCCGGTCGGTGAAGGTGGCGATCGACCTCCCGGCCCGGAGCTAATGCGTCCGGTATCGGACGGCCGTCGCCGACATCATCGGGGGTCTTCCGTTGGCACCTGCCACGCCAGGCACGAACTCCCGGACGACGATGAGGGCGTCCGCCCCCAGCTCGCAGCCCTTGGTCCGGAGGTCGTCCTCCACGGCCGCTGGATCCCCGCCCATGTTCACGTGTCCGGAGTAGTGCAGCGCGGCCAGCTCGTCGAAGGGCCGATCGCTTGGCGCCACCCGGAGGAAGGGGAGGGAGCAGCTCGCGGGCTTGGCCGGCGCCGTCACACCGGACCGCGAGCTGACCTGGACCGAGCTGCAGGCAGAGAGGGCGAGCAGAGCGGAGAGGCCGAGTCGGCGGAGGAATCGCATGAGCACTCCTGGACTGAGTTCCCAAGAGCCTATCATGCGCCATCAGCAGCGGAGGCGGACCATCGTTGCTCGAGGAATGAGCAGGAGCACACTCTTTGATGGTGTCGTGAAGCGGAGGGGTGGCCATCGAACTACGTGCACGTTCGGTGTGGCAGGCAATTCCCTGGGTTGCGCTCACCTATCGTGACCGAGGAAGCCTGCGCTGCCCCTCAAGAAGAGCGCTCAGCCTCACGGGCTACTGGTTGCGCCGGCTGAACATCTCGAACGTGAGGTCGTCGGGGCGCCTCATGCCGATCGGCCCGCAGGGCGCCTCGGCGAGCTGGCGAGACTCGTCCAGCAACGAGCGGCCGGGCGCGCGCCACGAGAACATCCTCAAGAAGTCGTTCATCGTGCCGAGGACCTGTCGGCTCGCCGTCCTGCCGACCCGCACCTCGGCCATCTCAGCTCGTTCGCGCTCGATCTCGGCACGTGAGACCCCGAGGCAGGCAAGGAGCTCGGCCAAGGCGTCGCGGAAGCGAGGCGCCAGCGTGCGTGCCTCCTTCGCTGCAACGACCACCGGCAGCAGCGACCGCTCGCTGGCGCAGAGGACGAACTGCTCCCGGGGCTCGTACACGAGCGTCGCGTACCAGTCGCCGAGGCGGGTCGTAGGCGGCTCGATGTCGACCCCTGGGGACGCACGGAGACGCTTGAGGAGCTTTCCGGTGCAGCGGAGGGTGAACACTTGCGGTTCGTAGCACGTCCTGTGGCAGGCTACTGGAGGACTTGCGTTACCGGGGACGAGGAGCGGGGTACATGGCAAAGGTTACGTTCGCGCTACTGGACCAGCGGGCGGGAGTTCCTGAGCCCGCTCCCGACTCGCCGGACGAGTTTCCGCTCCCCGCCTGGTACAGGAGGGTACGCGGCCTCCCTATCGACGAGCTGACGGTCGAGGACGTCTGCAAGGCCTGCCGCCAGCGCATTCACGTCGAGCACACCGTCCCGCGGGCTCTCCGGATCCTCGAGGAGACGCTGCTTGCCGGCGAGATCTACGAGGGCGAGCTGCTGGTGGCGTTGGCGTCCATCCCGCGTCAGTACTGGACAACACACGACGACCAGCGAATGTCGCTCGCCTCGATCATCGGGCGCGTACTGCGGATGGAAGGGACAACCGCCGACGTCAAGCGAGACGCCCAAGAACTCTTGGACTCAACGCGTATGTAGCGAAATCAAGGCTCGCGAATCCGCAGCCGCCCCGGCTCGGCGGTGATGATCGCCCCGCGCTGCAACTCGGCGCCATGGAGTTCGAGCACCTTCGCGCACGCGGGGCCCTGCTCCGAGGCGCGGAGGGCGACGAGTCGGACGATGCCCGAGTGCGGGTGCCCGCGAGCGATGGCGAGCTCGCCGAAGTCCTTGTCGAGCGTCACGAGTACTCGGCCGTCCGCGTGCGCCGACGCGAGTATCTCGTCGTCGCCAGGGTCGGAGGGCCACTCGCCGGCCCAGACGACGTCATGGCCAGCGGCGACCAGGGCGGCGCGCGCGCCGCCCCAGACGCACGTGTCGAGGAGTACCTTCACGAGCCGGTGCCGGTCTCGAAGGGCTCGATTCGCTCGTGGGCGACGACACGCCGGGCGTACTCCAGGCACGCCTGGACGTCATCACGCTCGAGCCACGGGTAACCGGACAGGATCGTGTCCACGGAGTCACCGGCGGCGAGCATCCCGAGGACGTGCTCCACCGCGAGGCGGCGCCCGCGGATGATGGGCTTGCCCCCGAAGATCTTGGGGTCGTGCGTGATTCGCTCGAGCAGGCGTCCCTCGGCCATCGCGAACCTCCGCCCTCAATATACCCGCGCGGGCGGGGCGCCGCTCACTTCGAGAGCTTCCGTAGCGTCGCGTCATGGGCCGAGACCGCGCGCTCCACAGCAGCGCCGATCAAGAGCCGTCCTTCGCGCGTGACGGTAGCGGGCAGGGAAGTCGCTACGCCGAGTCGGCGGTCAAAGGCGCCACGCGTCCAGACGATGACGTCGGCGGCGACGCCGGTAACGCGCAGAGCCTCGTATGCCAGCTTCGCGCTCCTCCGTTCTGGTGGTGCATCGTCCGGTACGACGACGAGCAGGTCGTAGTCGCTGTCCGGCCCGGCGTCGCCGCGAGCCCGTGAGCCGAAGAGGTACACGCGCTCAGGCTCGTAGGCCGCCTCGAGGC
>WNFY01001671.1_pt1 | contig 27871 bp, 23 predicted proteins | sample 5400091 | NCBI WGS metagenome assembly WNFY01 (sample SAMN13153364, study PRJNA577476) | soil metagenome | isolation source: 60 cm soil or saprolite under grassland replicate 1 | place: USA:California | collected 2016-06-15 | reverse complement strand
GACATGCCGCAACGCGATTGGCCCATCTCGAAGCAGTCGGTCATTTTGAGCGCGGTCTCGCGACAGTCGAAGCACTGTCCGAAGGGCCGGCTCGGGACGGAAAGGAGATCGAGCTGCAATTGGCCCGCGGCCTGTCGCTGTTCACCGCCCACGGGTTCATGGCACCCGAGGCGTCCAAAGCCTATGCGCGCGCGCGAGAACTGGCCGAGCAGCGAGGCGATTCGCACCAGCTGTTCATGGCGGTTTTCGGTCTTTGGCAATCGGCAAATGGTGGCGGCAGAATCCTTGACTGCCGCAAATTGTCGAACCGCCTCCAGCAACTAGCCGCGGACGACGAGGACGACGAATTGCTTCTGCAAGCGCACCACAGCGCCTGGGCGACCTATTTGTACTCCGGGGAGCCGGCGGCCGCGCGCGCGCATTCTGATGCGGGGCGTCGGATTTATGACCCCGAGCGGCACCGCCTCCATCGCGACCTCTATGGCGGCCACGATCCAGGATCGTGTGCTCGCCACGCAGGTGCGCTGGTCTATTGGATGCTGGGGTATCCAGAGAAGGGCTTGGCGCTCGGCCGTGATGCATTGGCATTGGCCGAGCGTATCGCTCACTCGTTCAGTTTTGTACAAGCCTTGCAGTTCAACTCGATGCTTCACCTCGATCGCGGCGAGCCGGAATTGGCGCTGCAACGGCTCGAGTCGGCCGAGGCGCTCGCCGCCGAGCAACGACTTGGCTTTACGCTGGAACCGCGGCTCCTGCGGGGCGCCGCCCTGATCTCGCTAGGAGCGTCCCCAGAAGCGGTCGTTTGTTTGCGCGAGGGACTTACCGGGCAGGCAGGCTCGACGCGATTGCGCTGCTACGGATTGGCGAGATTGGCCGATGCGCTGATACAGCAGGGCGAGTATGACGCAGCTCTTGCAGCGGCCAGAGACGGGCTGAGCACCAAAGAGGAGACAGGCCACCGGCAGTGGGAGGCGGAACTTTATCGTCTCGAAGGCGTCGCACTGTGCAGTCTCAACAGGCTTGAGGAGGGCCAAAACGCGCTGGAGGCGGCAATACACATCGCGCGCAGGCAACAGGCCAAGGCGTACGAGCTGCGCGCAGCGACGAGTCTCGCACGATTATGGGGCGAACAGGGGCGGCGAAGCGAAGCGCGCGAACTGCTCGCGCCCGTCTACGGCTGGTTCACCGAGGGATTCGACACGGCCGATCTGAAGAAGGGGAAGGAACTACTCGACGAGCTGACGTGAGTCTCCGGTACCGCCTGAGCCGGTCCATGTCCGGTTTGGAGCAGCGTACCCAGCGTCGAGCAGCGTCGCGGCTCTCCGCAATCTGAAGACCGCTAGGGCGTTGGAGCTCACGATCCCGCCGTCGATTCTGTTGCGCGCCGACGAGGTGATCGAGGGAGGCGACAGCCGCGATGTCGGCTTGGGGTCAGAGTCGGTCCTTCTTCGATATCTGCTCAAATGTCCGCCTTGGCATTCCGACCGGACCTTAGCGCGTCGCCTCAGAAGGTCTCGAAAGTGCCAAACGCGGAAGTGGCCATGTCAGCCGAGCAGTGTCACCTTGCCAATGGCCAAATCGTAGTAGGCGGCGACCACCTTTATTTTGTCGTTCCCCACCAAGGCACCGATAACCGGCGAGGCGTTCCGCAGGAGATCCGCCTGGATCTGGGCGTTGGCCTTGATGGTCGCACTCAGGTCCGGCCCGGCCCGCTCGATCGCAGGTCGCAGCGGCGCGTAGAGGGCGCTGATCTGACCGGGAACGGGCTTGCCGTCGATGCCGGCCTTAACCGCGCCGCAACCGTCATGACCAAGCACCATAATGACCGGCACGCTGAGCACCGCGGCACCGTATTCGAGGCTAGCGATCACCTCGGAAGTGCAGATGTTGCCGGCGATCCGATTGACAAAGATGTGGCCGATGCTCTGGTCGAAAACGAGTTCGACCGGCACGCGGGAGTCGGCGCAGGACAGCACGGCGGCGAATGGCTCCTGCTTGGCCACAGTCTTCTGTTTCAGGATGACCAGATCCTCGTCGAAAGAGGTGAGGCCTCCACTTACGAAGCGGGCGTTGCCGTCCATCAGTTGCGCTAGCGCCGCATCAGGCGACAGGGCGGTTTGCGCGGTGGCCGAACGAGCGCCCAGCAGCGCGAGCATTCCCCCCGCTGCCGCGGCGAGCATCTGCCGGCGTGATAACGACACCGCGCACCGGCCACAGCCGCAGGTGCTTAGGCCGGCTTCGGGTTCATGGCCGAATGACATGAGGTCATCGTCTCCCTAAGAGAGCGTTTTTTGCCGAAAATGGTGGGCGAATCATGGCACCTGAAACGTGCGCGCGCTAGGGGCGTCTTACGCGTGGTGGGGACCGGCTTGGGTCAGGGTTGGCAATTACTGATTATCGCCCTTTTGCCGAGCCTTGATCTCGTTGAATTCGGACAGCGCTCGTTCAAATTTGCCATTGAAGAGCCACATCGCATCAAGAATTTCGCGGAAGGTCGCAGATGTTTTTGCTCTGTCAGCTTGCCCAAAGGTGAAGATGCTATTGTTGCGCAAATATCCCAGTATCGTCGCATCAGAAATTGAGTACTCGGTCAAGTTGCCTGATTTGAGAGCGGACTTGGTCGGACTGGGAATGATTTGGATGAGCTCAAACAGCTTCATCTGATCAATCGGATTTGGCAATACTTTCACGATCGCCAGTATTTGCGAGAAAAGGTCTGCATGTGTGCTCATGAGTCCGTCTCTCACGGCGGTCCAGTGATTAAATCGATGATCTAAATTGCCGACCCGCGCCTCTTCTTTGTCGTCGCGAGCGCTCAGTGCAGGATCAAAGGCTGTAATCGACTGTCTAATCGCTGCCCATTTCCTTTGGCCATTTTGATCTTCAGACACACCCGTTTGCAAACTTCCCTTGTACCTATTCGAGCGCGCATTCCCTATGTTTTGATTACCGTTTGTCTCGGCGAAGAAAAGCCCCAAGCTGATACGACCTGCCACTTCGGCATTAGCCGCATCGAGGCCCTTAGCTCGTCCAATATCGGTTCCCAGGTCAACAACGTCTTTAACTGGAGTATCTGAGTTTTGCGCATTGACGGGTGGCGCCTCCATGATGTTGAAGAGATTGGTGTAATCATCAAGAAGCGGCTCATTGTGGGCATCGAAGTACGCTGGAGGAATTCCAAATTTATTGGGTCTTCCGATTTTGGACGGAAACGCGTCGGTAAAATCTTTATACGCGCTTATCATTTTGTTGCGAGCAAGATAGAGTGCTTGCCCCGGCAAGTTCGGCAGCTGTTGATTCGAATTGATCTGCACCCACCGCTGGTGCAAGATCGACTTGAAGTCGCTTACCGCCTTATTGTACGTGCTGAGCGCATCCGACTGTGATTCCGTGAGCGTGGCCGGCTGACTCTGTGCGGGGGAAATGAAGCTCATATTGCCGATGTTGGCCGGGACGAGCGACGTGACCGTGCTGGTGATCGTATCTGTGGCGGTGGAACCCGGCAGCGTGAAGAAGAGCCCGAAAACAAGAGCTGCCGCACGCGTGGTTGCAAGCGCTCCGTAGATCACCGCGTTAACGATGCGCGCTACGACACCGACGCCCGTGGCAGCAATCGAGGGCAACGAGATGCACCGGGCGTTCTCGCCGAGCTGAGGCGAGGACGCGGCGGCGTAACTTGCTATTCCTATGACGCCGGGTCTCACCTCACGGTCCCGTCAGCCGTTCGGCGAAGAGGACCATGGTCTTGCGATACAGCTCGGCTCGGCTCGGTTCCACTCGCGCATGACCTCGAAATTCGTCGTGCCTTCACCGAATTGGCCCACACATCCTTGCGTTCAGCAGCCGTACATCGCCCCCAGCCACCGCTGGCCAGAAGATATACTTAACTTTGCCTTGGCGAAGAATAGCGCCCGTAATGTCGCATTTGGGGTCAAACCCGGTCCTTGCGGTGTTTCCGCTCCACGTCCGCCTAGGCGCCGCAAGCAGAATTCCAAGGGGCACAGCATGATGTCGTAGTAGTACCAATTCCAGAACTTGGTTTTCAGGAGGATCGACCCTGCCTTACAACGCGCAACGGACGAGGGGAGCTTCCATATTAGTCGAACTGAGCGTGATTTGATTGTCTCCAATGATCTTCACGGTGAACTGCGCATCTGAAACCATCACCCCGGTCGAGCACGCCGCGATCACATGGACATTGACGCCGTCATCCTTCATCGATTTGATATTGCATTTCTGAAATGCGCCGGTTGCTCGGTTTCCTTCGACAATCAACCCGGCGCCATAGAGCTCCGCGTCCGGCGTGAATGAAATCTTGTTGCCATTTTTTACAAACACCTTGCTGCAGACCGACGCGTCGCTCGCCCAGGCGCCGTTGAGATCGGCGGCTTGGATCGAAGGAGAAAAAGACACAGTGCCGAGAAGCACTAGGAGCCCCAGCACCAAGTAGTTCCAAGGCCACATTGGAATTCTCCCGGCAATCGAACAATTTAGTAAGCGACGCATCTACCTGGCACCATTTTGCTGGAGGCTCATGCGGAGCTTCATTGGTGAGCATGCCAATTGCGTCCGATTGCATCATTCACACCGACGGACGGGGGCATCTTAACACAAAATGATGATGTCTCGTAACTGCTAAAATTACAGGCGCCTTGGCTGGAGGCTTGGCCCGACGGTCGATCGGGAGGCTGGACGATACATGTTGGGCGGGCGAGGTCTGCTTAGCCAAAATGGGTCTCGAAGATCTGCAATGGGTCAAACCCGGTCCTTCGGGTGCTTCCGCTACACGTCCGCTTAGGGGCCGCAAGCAGAATTCGGAGCGGCGCAGTGCGAAGTCGCACTCCATTTTCGGACTTCGCGAGCGGCATCACGCGGATGGAACGACCTTGGCCTCGAAGCGTTCCGCGGCGCCCGGGCGCGCCCTTCCGGCCGTTTGCCGGGCAGTGGGGCAGTCGGTGCTTGCCTAAGCCACAGCGGATCTATGTCGTCGATTCACGTTCGCAATTAGCTGATAACCCGCCGCCAAGCCAAGCCATTTCCTCTCCATTCGGAGATGGAATTCTCGATCCTCCGGGGACTTTACGGCAGCAGCCTGTTCGGCGTTTTTAACCGCCTTAATCAAGCACTTCTCGGCGTCCGGGTCTTCCGACCACCGATCCGGATTGACCGACGTGGCATCCCGCTTGGTCCACGAATGGCGTTTGCCACACAGCGGACATTTCACAGGCGGTTGGATGTCTGAGAGAAGCTGGAAAGAGTCCGAATCTGTTTCGACGCCAGTTGCAATGAATTGCCCCGTCGCGGGGCACTCGATCAGCACCCACGGCACACTCCCACGTACGCCACGCCCATTGCGCGGCAAGGAACCCGAGTTGGTTCCGATCAAGGACTGAGTGGGAAATCGGCCCGGTCGCTTTGCGATGGCGGCTCGATCGACCAAATGATGCGCCTCTGCGGCGAAAGAGTCGAGGCAGAAGCCGAGATTGTCGGACGCTTTCTACCTCATGATACCGCATGAGCTGTGACCGGCATCACAGGTTAGATACCTGGCGTTGTAGCTTTCCCGTCAGGCGGGCCCGAAATCTCCGGAGCACAATGTGCGGAACGTATTGATACTGCGAGTTGAACGGGCCTTTAAGCACAGCCGAGCACTTCTGGCTCAGCACCAACGTCTGACCACCCGTTCGAAGGCTCAACTGAGACTCGCCAGAGATGTTTTCGCCCAGATCGAGGCTTGGAATTGCAGATCACGACAGCCTCGTGTGAATGCAGTTTGGAAAGCCATCGAGATATCGGGAAAACACGGCACGTTGAAAGAACGAATGGCAATCCTCATGCTGGCGGATGCCTTCTTAGCCGCTACTTACACATTGACCGGTGGTCGGCCGCTGCGAAAAACGCGGAGGTCCGTGCCATCTTGGCCCCACCTTCCGTCGGTCAGGCCCCGGGTTGAAGGAACCACCGAGGAACCACCGTGAGGGAAATCCCGGGAATGACGAAACATACCTGTCTCGTGGGGATCAAGAAAAATCATGCATTTAGGAATAACCGGGAACGACTGGCAGCTCTGAGGAATGCGAAGAACTGAGACTGTGGATCAGGAGGGTCGGTGGTTCGAATCCACCCAGCTGTACCAATAAAATCAAAATGTTAGCAGCTGGACGAGGGACCCATGTTTCCCGAATTGGCCGATCGGGAATCGCATGGCTTGGATCGACCTGAGCGGGCGAGTCTGCGATCGTCGATCGAACTCGCTTTCAAGGCGACATGAGCCACCTGGCGGTACCGGGAGCCGCGGCGTTTGCTGCGGCTCCCGTACCTCACACGTCGGATCAGGGGTGCGGCTGCGGATCCACTCCGCCAAGCACGTCGTCGGCGCCGTTCTTGGCGAACGCCGACTGGACGGTGATCTTGCCGGAAGTGAGATCGATGCCCCCGGGGCCGCCACGAAGGCGAACGAGCAGATGCCGAACAGCGCGGCAATGAGGATCTTGGACATTCGAGTATTCCTGTTACTCGCATTTGGCGGCTCGAGGGGTCGCTGGTCAGCAGCCGCCCGCCGCTGAGACCCCTGCAGCAAGCGGCATGCCAACGATCGTGGACGGCCTCTACCGCCAAAAACCCCCAGGTTGCCGGCGTTTCCAAACTGAGAAAGATTTCCCGGGTGGGCCATATCCCCCGAGGTCGGGCTGAAGACCCACCACAGGGGTGCCGAGACGATTTTTGTCGGCGGCGTTGCAGGCGAAAGGGAAGCACCAGACGATCGTTGCGTGCTGCCGATCTCCAGGCAACGGGACTGCCGTTGACAGCCAGGAGAAACAGGCCGCGCCGCGACGCGGGTGGCGCAGCTTTTGCCAAATCAGGGAAAACGCCCGGAACTTCGTTGCTAATCCAGACTGCTCTTGATCGCCGCATTGCCTTCGCGAACTGTTCGCGGTGAGCCTTCGACGCCACATAGACCAGCACGGCCGTGTGAAAGACGACAAGCGTTGCGCACTCTGGCGCTTCAGTCATCAGAGCGGCCGGATCGGTGAGGAGGTTCCTTTCACGATCCTCGGCGGCTCGGCTCGCGCGACTGCGAGGGCGGCGCGAAGCCGCTCTACTCGCTTTTCTTGTCCAGGCCACACCAGCGTCTCCAACCATGCCGTCTGCGCTATTGCGTTCACATCGATCGGGTTCAAGTCGATCCCAGCGCGCCATGCGATTGTCGGCAAAGCGTGCGGAATTGGCACCGCCCCACCGGCACGACATTCAAACACCGGCGGCGAATAGGTCTGCTTCGTCGCAGGCTCGAGCCTGGCCGTGCCGTAGTCGTAGCCGTAACGATCCGGCAAAAGGCACAACCCTGCAGATGCGCCGACTTCCAACAGGGCCAACGGCTGAGGCAGTCGAGCCAATAGCGGCAGCATGACCGCGCACCTTGCCGGCTCGTTGGTCTGGGTCGTGCGAGACAGCATCAATTTACGGATGGGCTGATGCTTTCGACGAACGATGTCGACAAGCTGGCGTCCGCTACTGGGCACGCCAAATAGGTGGCGGACGGCAGCGAGAAAGAGATTGGGCTGGCGCCGTTCTGCGGGCAGGGTCGCGAGAAATTCCAGCACATCGATGGAGCCAGCAACTGCTTGGGCAAGCCTTTCGTAAATTTCTGACGAGCCCCTTGCCTCGTCCGCCGCAAATCTTGCGTAGCGGTCGGCAATCTGTTTCAGCTCGCGGGTCTCGTTCGGCATTGCGGCCCAGTGGCGCAGCCCGTTTACGATTCGAATACTTGCCCTCAAGCAAGTGGCAAGTCTAATCGGCTGGTGGAGGATCGCCCGACCGAGCCGACGTGATCATCAGCCATCGGCACCGCGCCGCGTCGTCCGTAAGAAACGACCGATTACACTTCGCCGATTCGCTCGACGTGCTGAACCAGGTCCTGCGCGAACTGCGAAAGGGAATCGTCGCGGGCTCCCATCACCAGAATCCGGTCGCCGCGGCGGGCCAATTGCACCAGCTTTTCGCCGCAGGCGCTGCGATCCGGAAGCGCGAAGGCATTGCGGCCGCGGCGCACGATCTCGGCCACGATCTCGCCGCTGCCGACGGAGCGGTCGACCGTCCCGCCGAAATACACGGGCTCGGGCATCAGCAGCACGTCCTCGCTCCGAAGTCCGCACGCGAAGCACTCCACCAGGTTGTCCCTCATCAGGCGAAGCGGTCCGTAGCCGTGCGGCTGGAACATCAGCAGCAGGCGGCCGGGAAACGCGTGCATGGTTTCGAGGGTGGCGGAGATCTTGTCGGGATTATGGGCGAAGTCGTCGATCACCGTAATCTCGTTGGCGGCGCCGACGACCTCCAATCGCCGGCGGATACCGCTGAACTCTTCCAGGTGCTTCGCCGAATCTGCGAGACCGACGCCGCATGCGATCGTCGCGCTGAGTGCCGCGAGCGCGTTGGCCATATTGTGCAGCCCCGGGACGTTTAGCGTCACGGCGACGACCTCGCCGTGGGCACGCGCCTTTACCGGAAACGCAATTCCGCCGGGCGAGCAGACCGGTGGACCCGCGAGCAGGTCGGCTCTTGTGTCGCTCACGCTCCAAGTCACCGTCCGCCCCGGCCTCTGGTCGGTCATGAGCGCCGCGGTCTCCGCGTTGTCGAGGTTGAGCACCACCGTCTGCCCCTTGCTCGCGAAGCCGCGGAACAGGCTGCGCAGCTCGTCGAGCGGCTTATGGTCGAGGGAGATGTTGTTCAGGACCGCGATGCGGGGCGTAAACAGCGCGATCGAGCCGTCGCTCTCGTCGACTTCGCAAACGAATTCCTCCCCCTCGCCGATCCTGACGCCGGCGAACGCGGAGCCGACGGAGAGGAAGTTCTTCATCTCCGCGCCATTCATGATCGTCGGGTTCCTTCCGGCGCGGTACAGAATCCAGCCGATCATGCCGGTGGTGGTGGACTTGCCGCTGGTCCCGGCAACGCCGATGCCGCACCCGGACGCGTTGAACAGCTCGGCAAGAAGTCGGGCGCGGGTCGTCACCGCGGCACCGATACGGCGCGCGGCCTCAACGTCGGGGACGGTGTCCTCGACCGCGGCGGAGGTGACCAGGACCTGATCGGCGCGCCTCACGCCGCTGCCGTCCTGCGGGTGGAGCCGCACCCCGCGCGCCCGCAGGAAATCGAACTTCGCGGCATTGCGTCCCTGATCGAGGGCGCGATCGGAACCCTCGACCCGTCCGCCTCTGGCCTGGACGATCAGGGCAAGCGGGGTCATGCCGCTACCGCCTACGCCGCAGAAAAAGTAGTCTCCCCGCCGATTCATCCGCGGAATCTACGGGCGTTGTCGGCCGGGCGCAAATGACACAGGACGTCGGATGACGAACAAGAATCGCAAGATCGGCGTCGTCGCGCCGGGGTCACGCATGTCTTCGCGGGTTGCCGCGAGCGTGCAGGCCCTCGCTGCGACGCTCTACCCGGACCGGACGCCGGAAATCCACTTCCATCCACAGTGCCTCGCGTCGCACGGGCATTTCGCCGGCGACGATGCAACGCGGGCGCAGGCATTCCTCGAGATCGCCAACGACGAGAGCTACGACGCGATCTGGTGCGCACGCGGCGGCTACGGCTCCTGCCGCGTGGCGGAGGCGGTCATGCGCGGGTTGACGGAACCGGCCAGGCGAAAGGCCTATCTCGGCTACAGCGACGCCGGGACGCTGTTCGCCGGCCTATATCGGGCCGGGTGCGAGGCCGTCGCGCACGGCCCCATGGCGGAGGACATCTTGCGGGATGGCGGGGAGGTGGCGGTCGGCCGGGCGCTCGCCTGGCTGGTCGATGCGGCGCCGGAGACGCTCGAGCCGACGGTCGATCGGGCGCAGAAGACGGCGGCGTTCAACATGACGATCCTTAGCCAGCTGCTCGGCACCCCGCTGCAACCTGACCTCGAAGGACACGTGCTCATGCTGGAGGAGGTGTCGGAGGCCATGTACAGGATCGACCGATCGCTGTTCCACATCACGAGTGATGTGCAGATCAGGCGAGTCGCAGGCATCATGCTCGGCCGGTGTAACAAGATTCCGCCGAACGAACCGGATTTCGGCATGACCGAGGAAGAAGTTGCGCGCTATTGGTGCCGGAGATCCGGTATCCCGTGGCTGGGCCGCGCCGACATCGGCCACGACATCGACAACAAGATCGTCCCGTTTGGCGGCCGCGTTCGAGCCGGTACGTAAGCCGCCGAACGCGCAACCCGCACTCAATTATCAAGGAGTGGCAATCAGGCGCCCCGGCTGAGGCATGCGCGGTCGAGCAAGACCCGAAAGACGCGCGCGCCGCGCGGGCCGGCTCAAAACAACACGAGCCGCGGCCTGATCCGACCTTACGGCGCCGTCGCGGGGTTTCGCGGATGGCCGCCGCGCCGCACCGCGATGATCTCGGCAAGGATCGAGACCGCGATCTCGTCCGGTGTAATCGCTCCGAGGTCGAGGCCGGCGGGAGCCTTGAGGTTCGCCAGCCTTTCGGCATCGATTCCGCTCCTTGCCAATGACGCCTTGAGCGCCTCCGCTTTCTTTCTGCTGCCGACGAAGGCCACGTACTGCGCTTCGATCGCGAGCGCCGACTGAAGCGCGGCTTCATCGCCGCGTCCCTGCGTCGCGACCACGACGAAGCGGGCACCGGACTCTTTCACCGGCAACGCATGGCCCTCGATCCGCCGGTCGGCATCGGCGAAGGCGGACTGCTCCGAGGCCGGCGCGCAGACGGTCAGCGCGAACCCGAGCCGGCGGGCGAGTTGCCCGACCGCGACCGCCACCGGGCTCGTGCCGCAGATGACGATCTGCGGCCGCGGCAGCACCGGCTCGACGAACACGTCCATGGTGCCGCGGCTAGGGCACATATTGTTGGCGAAGCGCACGCCGGCGCGCTCCTCCCCGGCTGCGATCCCTTGCTGTTCGAGAAGCTCCGGAGGCTGCACCGAGACGAGCCGCGGCTTACCGTCGGCAAGCGCCTCTCTCGCGGCTTTGAGAACGGCCGCGCGCGCACAGCCGCCGCCGATCCATCCCTCGGATATCGTTCCGTCCGGCAGGATGACTGCCTTGGCGCCGGCCTTGGCGGCCGTGGCCGCGACGGTACGGATGACAGTCGCAAGCGCGAACGGTTCGCCCCTGGCTTTGATTTCCGCGACGCGCTCGAGGATATCGGTCGCGTGGTCCATGGCTCAAATCCTCGCCAAATACGGCTCGAGCGCCGCCAGGCTATCGAGACTATGGGCGGGAGCAAACAGATCGACATAGGGCAGCGCGGCCTGCATGGCGCGCGCTTCCGGCGCGTAGCCTTTCCAGCCGATCAGCGGGTTGAGCCAGATGATGCGCCGGCAGCGTTGGGAAAGCCGGTGCATCTCGGTTGCGAGTCGTTCGGGCTCGCCGGTGTCGTAGCCGTCGGACACGATCATGACCGCGGTGCGCGAGTGGATGACGCGCGCGGCATGGCAGCGATTGAACGTGGCGAGGCTTTCGCCGATGCGCGTGCCCCCGCCGATGCCTTCGGCCATGAGCGCCAGGCGATCGACCGCTCGCGCCGCGTCGCGATCCCGCAACGATTGCGACACGTGCGCGAGGCGGGTGTGGAAAATGAAGGCCTCGGCCTCGCGGAAGGCGTCGACGACGCCGTGGAGGAAGCGCACGAAGAACGCCGTGTAGAGACTCATGGAGCCGGAGGCGTCGAGCAGGATCACGAGCCGCAGCGGCTTGGGCTTGCGCCGGCGCCAGACGAGATCGACGGGCGTCCCGCCATGGGACACGCTGCGATGGATGGTGCGGCGCAGATCGAGCCGTTGGCCCCGGCGCCGCGCTTGCCGGCGCCGCACCAGCTTCGCCCGCATTCTTCGCGCCAGGCGTTCGGCCAATTGATGCGCGGCGACGATATCGTCGGGATCCACGATGTGCCGCAGATCGATGCTTTCCAGCAGTTCGGCACGCGACGCGCCTTCGCGACGGCCGCGACCGTCGGCGAGTTCCTCGCCATCAGGGCCGGCCCGGCGTTCAACGTGATCCGGAGCGCCCGTCGATCCCGGCGCCGTGCGGTCCTTGAGCAGACGCTCGAGCGATGCCCGGCTCTGGCTTGGCGCGGTGCTCATGCGCTCAACGCTGCGCACGAAGCGGCGGAGCCAATAGGCCTCGAAAATCCCGTCGAAGCGCTGCCAGTCCGACCGCGTTGCGCAGAACAGGGATCGCAACGCGGCTTTCAGAGATAACGGTCGCAGCGCCGCCGGCGAGGCGAGCACCCGCAGCGCATCGCGGCCCTCGGCCAACCCCACATGGAAACCATTGTCCCGCAACGTGCGCACAAATCCGACGAGCCGGCGCCGCAGGCCGAGGCCGATCGTCGCTTCGGCTTCGTCAATTGCGGCTGACATCGCGGTCATCGAGTTCACGCCACCTTGCCGAGGAGGCGATCGGTCACCTCCCGGGTGAGCCGAGAGCGATCCTCATGGGTCTTGAGCAGACATATCAGGGTTTCGTGAACGACCTCGCGCTCCTGGCGCAGGTCGTGCACTTCGAGGCCGGCAAGCGTTGCCGCCCAATCCAGCGTTTCGGCGACGCCGGGGACCTTGCGCAGATCCTCCTTGCGGATCGCTGCGACCATCCGGGCGACCTGCAAGGCAAGCGCGGTGTCGATGCCGGAAAGGCGAGTGGTGATGATGCGGGCCTCGCGGTCGACCTCGGGAAAATCGAGGTAATGGTAGAGGCAGCGCCGGCGCAAAGCGTCGGAGAGCTCTCTTGTGGCGTTGGAGGTGAGCACCACGCGCGGGATCGACCGCGCCACGATCGTGCCAAGCTCGGGGATCGTGACCTGGAAATCCGACAGGACCTCCAGTAGAAAGGCTTCGAACTCCTCATCGGCCCGATCGACCTCATCGACGAGCAACACCGGCGGTTGCTCGCGCCGAATCGCGGCGAGCAACGGGCGTTCCAGCAGATATTTTTCCGAGAAAATGTGTTCCTCGATCCGCTCGGCGTCGTCTCCCTCGCGCGCCTTGATCGCCAGCAGCTGGCGCTGGTAGTTCCATTCGTAGAGCGCGGCGTTCTGGTCGAGCCCCTCGTAGCACTGCAGCCGGATGAGCTCGGCGTCATGCACCACCGCGAGGGCCTTTGCGACTTCGGTCTTGCCGACTCCCGCCTCGCCTTCGAGCAAGAGCGGCCGCTTGAGGTAGTCCATCAGCCATAGCGCGGTCGCAAGGTCGCGGTCGGCAACGTAGCCGGCGCCCGCGAGACGATCCGCGATCTCATCGCGACGAAGGCTCGTCGACCGCACGGACGTCATTGCGCTACCGGGACCTGACCTAGACGCTGCGCAGGAAGTATCCGAAGCCAGCTGACAGCCATCTACGATTGCTCCGGGGCGCGCGCCGATTCCCGCAACCGGGACTTATCCGTGCAGCCCCAGCTTGTCGGCGGCCATCCATGTTCGCCAGTTGTCATGCGGCATGGAGATATGCGTCGAGCCCAGGAATTTGAAGGCATCGTTGACCGCATTGGCGAAGCACGGCACCCCGCCCACGTTCGGGCTCTCGCCGACGCCCTTGGCGCCGATCGGGTGATGCGGGGAGGGCGTCGTCGTCCAGTCCGTCTCCCATTTCGGCGTTTCGACCGCCGTCGGCATGAAATAATCCATGAACGACGGCCCGGTCACGTTCCCGGTTTCGTCGTAACGGATCTCCTGACCCATGGCGATGCCGAACGCCTCGGTCAGCCCGCCATGGATCTGCCCCTCGATGATCATCGGATTGATCCGCGTCCCGCAATCGTCGAGCGCATAGAAGCGGCGCACCTTGGTGGTGCCGGTATCGACATCGACATCCACCACGCAGATATAGGCGCCGAACGGAAACGTCATGTTCGGCGGATCGTAGTAATTGACCGCTTCGAGGCCCGGCTCCATGCCGGGCGGGACCCGATTGTAGGCCGCCCAGGCAAGGTCCTTCATGGTCTTGAAGCGTTCGGGATTGCCTTTCACGCGGAAGCGGTCGACATCCCATTCGAGATCGTCATCGTGGACCTCGAGCAGGTGCGCGGCGATCATCTGCGCCTTCGCCTTGATCTTGCGCGCGGCCATCGCGGTCGCTGCACCGGAGACCGGCGTCGAGCGCGAGCCGTAGGTGCCGAGCCCGTAGGGCGCGGTATCGGTGTTGCCCTCCTCGACGGTGATGTCGTCGGCGGGCAGCCCGAGCTCGGTAGCGATGATCTGGGCGTAGGTCGTCTCATGGCCCTGGCCCTGCGACTTGGTTCCCAGTCGCGCGATCACCGTGCCGGTCGGATGGATGCGAATCTCGGCGGAATCGAACATCGCGATGCCGAGGATGTCGCAGTTGCGCGATGGGCCGGCACCGACGATCTCGGTGAAGAACGCAACGCCGATGCCCATCAGCTCCCGCGTCTCGCCGCGCTTGAAGGCCGCCCCCTTCGCCTTCTGCTCCTCGCGCAGCTCCTGGTAGCCGACGGCATCCATCGCCCTGCGCAGGGCGGTGTGATAGTCGCCGGAATCGTATTCCCACCCGAGCGCCGAGTGATACGGGAACTGCTCCGGCCTGACAAAATTCTTCAGCCGCAACTCGGCCGGATCCATGCCGAGCTTCTGGGCAAGGATGTCCATCGCCCGTTCGATGCAATAGGCCGCCTCCGTCACCCGGAACGAGCAGCGATAGGCGACGCCGCCCGGCGCCTTGTTGGAGTAGACGCCGTCGACCGTCACGTGCGCGACCGGGAAGTCGTAGGACCCGGTCACGATGTTGAAGAAGCCGGCCGGCCATTTGGTCGGATCGGCGCAGGCGTCGAACGCGCCGTGGTCTGCGATCGTGTAGACGCGCAGGCCCGTGACCTTGCCGTCTTTGGTCGCGGCAATCTCCGTCATCATGTGGTAGTCGCGCGCGAATGCCGTGGTTGAGAGGTTCTCGATGCGGTCCTCGACCCATTTCACCGGCCGTCCGGTCACGATCGAGGCGACGATAGCGCAGATGTAGCCCGAATAGGCCCCGACCTTGTTGCCGAAGCCGCCGCCGATGTCCGGCGAGATGACGTGAATCTTGTGCTCGGGAATCTTGGAGATGAGCGACGCCACGGTACGGATCACGTGCGGCGCCTGGAACGTGCCCCATAGGGTGAGCTCACCCTTGATCTTGTCGAACGAAGCCACGCACTGGCAGGTCTCGAGCGGGCAGGGATGCACCCGCTGATACGAGATCAGCTCCTTGACCGTGACCTCGGCCTTGCGAAAGGCCGCGTCGGTCGCCTCCTTGTCGCCGATTTGCCAGGTAAAGATATGATTGGGGTGCTTGCGCCTGCCGTGCGCGCCCTCGGTCTTGTCCTTGATGTCCTCGCGCAGCACCGGCGCATCGGGCGCCATCGCCTTGAAGGGATCGACGAGGATCGGCAGCGCTTCGTACTCGACCTCGACGAGTTCGGCGCCGTCGGCGGCGGCGTAGCGGTCCTCGGCGATGACAAATGCCACCTCCTGGTTCTGGAACAGTACCTTCTCCTCGGCAAGCACCGCCTGCACGTCGCCGGCAAGGGTCGGCATGTAATGCAGGCCGAGCGGCTTGAGGTCGGCCGCGGTGAGCACGGCGAGCACGCCCGGCACCGCCTTGGCCTTCGAGGTATCGAGCTTCTTGATGCGGGCGTGGCCATGGGGCGAGCGCGTGAAGTCGCCGTACAGCAAGCCCGGCAGCTTCAGATCGTCGACGTAGTTGCCTTTGCCCTGAACGAAGCGGATGTCTTCGACGCGCTTGCGCTTGCAGCCCATTCCCTGGAGCCTCTCGGCGCGTTGTTCGCTGGTCATGTCGTTCATTCTGCGGCCTCCTGGAACGGCACGCCGTTGATCTTGGCGGCGGCGTATTGAATGGCCTTGACGATGTTCTGATAGCCGGTGCAACGGCATAGATTGCCGGAGATGCCGAAGCGGATTTCCTCCTCGGACGGGTTCTTGTTCTCCTGCAACAGCCGATAGGCGCGCACGATCATGCCGGGGGTGCAGAAACCGCATTGCAGGCCGTGCATCTCGCGGAATCCCTCCTGAAGCGGATGCAGCGTCCCGTCGGCGCGAGCGACGCCCTCGATGGTGAGGATGTCGGCGCCGTCCGCCTGAGCCGCGAACATCGTGCATGACTTGACCGACTTGCCGTCGAGATCGACGGTACAGGCACCGCAATGACTGGTGTCGCAGCCGATGTGCGGGCCGGTGAGGTTGAGCTGTTCGCGCAGGAAGTGGATGAGCAGCATGCGCGGCTCGACCAGCGCATCGACCGTCTTGCCGTTCACCTTCATCGATACCTGAACTTTCGACATGAGGGTCTCCCACGATCAGGCTGCGCGGGCGCGTTGCTTGGCGCGGGCGAGCGCCCGGGTCAGCATCACGCCGGCCATCTTGGTTCGGTAGTGCGCCGGGCCGCGATTGTCCGATGCAGGCGACGTGATCGCTTCCGCGGCGGCGGCGGCTTTCTTCACCGTAGCGGGATCGAGCGCCGAGCCGATCAGGATCTTACCGGCTTCCTCGGCCCACAACGGTGTCTCCCCGACGTTGGTAAGCCCGATCGAGCAGGACGCGACCTTGCCCTTTTCCAGCGTCAGCACCACGGCGCTGGCGGCCGTTGCATAGTCGCCGATCTTGCGCTTGAGCTTCTCGTAGGCATAGCCGTGGCCCTGGGCCGGGACCGGGATGCGCACCGCGGCAAGAATCTCGCCGGGCTCCAACGCGGTGAAATAAGCGCCATGATAGAAATCGCGCGCAGTAACGCGGCGGCGACCGTCCCTGCCGACGACCTCGTAGGTCGCGGCGAGGCACATCATCACCGCCGGCATGTCGTTGCCGGGATCACCGTTCGCGACGTTGCCGCCGAGCGTCCCGACGTATCGCACCTGCGGGTCGGCGATCACCAACGCGGTCTCACCGAGGATCGGCAGCTTGGCGGCGAGCAAATCCGAGCCGATCAGCTCGTGCTGCGTCGTCATCGCGCCGATCACGATATCGTCGCCCTCGCTGCGCACGCCGCGCAGCTCGGCGAGGCCGGCGAGGTCGACGAGGTGCTCCGGCGCGGCGAGCCGCAGCTTCATCATGGGGATCAGGCTGTGTCCGCCGGCCAGTGCGCGCGCCTCCTCGCCGAGATCGGCGAGCAAGGCGACGGCCTCAGTGACGGATTTCGGGCGGTGATAGGCAAAGGAACCGGGGATCACGGCAGTCCTCCCTCGTCGGGCGTGGGCCGAGATGAGGAAGGCCCGCAGCTTCGCCCGACCGTCATGCGTTTCCGGTCAATGTGCCGGTCTGCCGCGGCCGTACAACCGCCGATTCACGAGCCGGGCCGGCGCTGCACGAACGGCAGCCCCGCCCCCGCACGAATTGCGTCAGCGATTCTGCCGGACCCAAGAGGTCGGGCCAGAAAGCGAGCGGCTAGTGTGCCTGAGCACCGGGATCGTGCCCGGCTCACAACCCGTCTTCGCCGGTCTTCTGATCGAGCCGGGACCTGAGCCAGCGCAAGCGACTCCGGCTCACCGGCACGGTATAGCGACCGGTCCCGGCGAGTTCGATGACGCCATTGTCGCCAGCACGTTTGAGCACCGCAACGCGATCGATATTGACGATGTGACTGCGATGGACACGGATGAAGCGCTCGGCATCGAGCCGCGCTTCGATCTGGCCGATCGCCAAAGGGCAGAACAGCTTCGATTTGCCGTTGAAGACATAAGCATAGTGCGCATTGGCATGCACGGCGACGATATCGTCGACGGCGACGAACTGCGTCGCACCGTCACGCTCGACCGGAAGATGGCGCGCCGGCCGGCGCGGTGGACCGCCGGCCCCTCCGAGCGGCGCATAAGTGCCTTGCCCCAATCCGTTGCCAATCAGATGCGTATCGATGGTACCCGCAATCCCGACCGGCGCCGTCGGATCCGGCTCGACCTCGGGCGCCCGCGCACGTTCCGAAGACGGCGTCGCCCCCGTCCGGATCGTCGCCGAGCGATCCGGGACGAAGGTCAGCAGAAAGATGCCCGATACCAGGAACGCCACGAACGCCACCACGATGGCCAGGAGATCGGTCGACAGGGAGGGGGCTCCCGATGCGGGACCGGGATGAGGCACGAGCGTCAATCCCGCCATCGCCGTGTAATGCATGCCCGCAATCGCCATGCCGAGCGCGATCGCCGAGAGCAGCAGCGGCGGCCGCCCGCCGCGGCCGGCGGCGAGCCACAGCGCCAGCCCCGACGCCGCGATCGCAACGACGACGCTGGCAGCCACAAACATGCTCGCGTGCGCCAGATGCGCGCTCGCATGCAGTGCGCTCATGCCGATGTAGTGCATGGAAACGATGCCGCCGCCCATGAACACGGCGGACGCGGCGAGCCGGGTCGCGGTCAGCGGCCCGGCGCTTGCGAAGAACACCGCCGCCCCGACGACGAGGACGCAGACGAGAAATGACAGAAGCGTCGGCAAGACCAGGTAGTCAACCGGGAACGGTAGCCGCGCGGCCAGCATGCCGACGAAATGCATCGCCCAGATCGCCACGGCGAGCGAGATGGCCGCGCCGGCCAGCAGCAGGCGCCGCCTGAATCCTCCCGCAGCAGCGACCTGCACGGCAAGGCTCAGGCCCACATAGGCGCCTTGGATCGCCACGATGATCGACAGCGCAACCAGCCAGGACCCGTGCGTCACCGGCATCGCTTCCCCCTTTTTCGGAAGCCTATCCACGCGTGATGCGGGGCGTATTTCCAGGTCGCCATGGTCAGCAGGTTCGCGAGAACCGCTCTGATGTGGGTCTCCACGCCGCCAAGCGGCCGGCGCGACCGTCGTGCCGCCACGAAGGGTGATGGCCGGCTGGGCCCGGTATTTTCGAGGCCCAAACGATAACACGGCGGGGCCCAGCGTTCGACTCCCGCCGTCCTGCCCACCGGCGAAATGACCGGTGTTGGCACATCTCGCGATTTCGCCGCGCCTTCCAAGTCTTTCTTGAAAAGAAAGAATCGATCGGCGATACCAGATTCCGTGATTACTGACTGGTGAGCCTTGAGCAAGCGGTGAGAGAGGCCAAGCGGCGGTGGCGAGCAGACGTTCCAGGCACGCCAAGCCGCATCGACGTCGTCGTCGCAGGTGAGGTGGATGCCTTGGCTGAGAAATCGCTCGAACATGGAGCCGCACCCGTTCGATTGGGTTGAGGCTGGCGCGTATGAGTCCTTGCGTGCTCATCCTCCAAGTCGCGGGCGGATCACTCCCTCAAAAGCCCGGACCTCGGCCTCCGGCATGTCATAGCCGTGGGCAAGGTCATGAGCCGGGAACAAGAACAGGTGCTCGACGCCTGCCTCCTCCCGAGCCTGCAGGAGCCGCTCTGCACAGCGTTCTGCTGGGCCGAACAGTCCAAATGCATCCGCTATTCGCCGCGCTTGATCCTCGGGTATGGCGGCGGGATCGTGCGTTTTCTCGAGCTCGAAGCCGGCTTCCCTGAGCCAGCGAAGATTCGAGGCGCTCGGATAGGCCAGGAAGGGTTGACCCGGAGCAAACCAGCTCCGCACCCAACGCGTTCCCACCTCGGCGTCGGGTCCGATACCGAGCGTGACCACGAACACCACCGGGAAGCCGGCCAGCGAGCGGCCGGCCCGTTTGGCCCCTTGCTGCAGGTGACGAAGCGCGGCGCCGACGGCTGCCGAATGCAGACCGACCATGAGAAAGGCGCCGTCCGCCACCTCGCCGGCGAGTTCGATCATACGGGGTCCGGCCGCCAGCAGATAGACCGGGGTCGGCGTCGCACTTCGGTTCCTGAGGCGGGTCGAGGTTGGACCGAACTCGACGCTCTCCCCGGCGAGGAGGCGCCGCAGATCGCGGATCGCTTCACGCATGAAAGCCACCGACGCGCGCGGCTTCCCAACACTGCGCGTCGAAATGAAACCGGGCGCAACGGTGAGATATGTGCGCCCCGGCGCGATCTCCTCCAGACTGTGGGCGAGCGAGGCGAGAACCAGCGGATGCCGAACCAAGGGGCTCGAGGTGGCCGGGAACAACTGAAGACGCTGCGTCGCGCGGGCCGCCAGCGCCAGCGCCATGTAGGCGTCCCGGCCGCTCGAAGGATGGTCGTGAATGCCGACACCGTCTAAGCCCGCGTCCTCGCAGCGCGCGACAAACGCCGCGAGATCCGGCAAGGACCGGCCGACCGGAACCCGGAGAGCGATGCGGGCCCGGGTCATCTGATGAACTCCTTCATTTCCGAGCCTCATGTCGACGATCCGGAGCTTCGTCAGGAATGAGAGCCACAGCCGCTTGCCCGCCGGCCGATTTCAACGTGCTTTTCGAGATGCCGAGCGGTCTCGCTACGACTCTGGCTTCGAATTCTGCTCCGTGAGCAACAGGGCATGAAATCCGCTTGCCTGGTTTGACGCAGGCCCGTGCGCGCCTGATATACTGGGCAGCACTGGGTACGGAACGGGGGACCCATGCCAGAACTGCCGGAACGGGTCGCAGCGTCACCGCACGAACTCGGTGCTAGCTCCGCAGATACGGTCGGATCTGACGGTAAGGCGAGGGGGCTTGTTGCGAAGGCGCTTTCGTTTCTGCAAAGCCTGCTGAGGAGCGAGCGCCGCCCATGGGCGATTGCGGTGGGGGCGGGGTTCGGCCTTACGCTCACGGTCGGACATGTGGTCGGCGGGGTCAGTGGACTGCTCCACGGTTACGAGCGGTTGGCCGGGATCTGGTTCGGACCGGAGGCGGCGGGCCAGCATTCGTCATCCAGCAAGCCGGAGCAACAGTTGAACTCCCATGCTCGCGCGCTTGCGCACGAACTTCGGGCAGAATTCACGCGGGCCCGAGACAAGCTGGAACAGACGGGTTTTGGCGACTTTTCCAGGGCCGAAGAGGCGCTTGTATCGCTGCGCAAGCTGGACGAGCAAATTGGCCACGTATGGTATTTCGAAGGTGAAATAACGCGGCTCAAGAACGCCGCGATGTTCTCCCACAAGAGCTGCCTGAAGACCTTGCCGGGCGGTGACCAACCTTTGGACGTCTACCATCAGGCCTTCTACCGGTACCTGGAAATTGCGAGCTCGTTACCGGAACCAGAAGCCGGCGGAGACAAGGGCTCGGAGCTCTGTTATCAGCGAGCGAATGGATATTGTACGCAACGTACCGCCTGGATCCACCATCTGCTGGCCAACGACTTTTATCAGAGCGCGATGGCGCTCGATGGCGATGATCTGGAGCTGACGGATAAACTCGAACGGGCGGGAAAGCACGCCCAGGAGGCGCGCCGGTATAGGAGTCCCGAAGGCATCGAAGGCTTCGTTCAATGTATCGGAACATTGGTTTTGGAACAGAAGATCGCGGCACGATTAGAGGCGATCCGGAAACGGAATTGACGCTCCGCAGCCATCTGCCCGGATCAGCAGTTCGGCCGCGAGTCGGATTGTGTTTCTGCGACGAGTAGATGCTCATTTGCCGGGTCAGCGAAGAGCACGGCAGGCACTTTAAATATCTTCATCACCGATCGGCTCGACGATCTTCTCCATTTCACCCTTCACGCTCCTAATGAATTAGGACTACGAGTCCTTCGCGAATAAGACGCCGGATGAGCACCAATTTGCTGGAATCATCAAGCGCACCCGGTATGTCTCGCACCTGAAATCGAGGGGTTTCAAGCGCGTATGTTACAGCGCCCACGATGCGACGCGGAAAGCCGATCTCGTTCGAATGGCAGTGCAACTTCACGTTATCCTCCCCGCCGCACCACCGGTAGATCAGCCCGGGGCGCCCGCCCACCAGGCTCTCGACCGTTAGGGCATTCAGTCCGATTGCTTGATCGCGCTGCCGCGGCACCAGGGCGCGGCGAGTGCCGACGAACTTTTCGGCGACCCCGTCCAGCGCCGGATTCAGCCGGGCGGTGCGGCGGAATTTGTCGATCAGCTTGCGGAACTGGGCCTCCAACACGACGGCATCGGCCCGCCCGGTGGCAAAACCGATCGGAAGGGCTGCGCGGAAATCCGGATCATTCAGGCAGCTGTCGGCCATTGTCTCGATCATCACTTCGGCCCAGGTGTACGCAAGCGCACCGAACGTCACGTGTAGCGAATGCTCATCCGTAGCATCGGCGTCGTGGGGGAAGCCGCGCGGACAGTAAAAGAGGTCTCCCGCCTGCAGAGTGAACTCCTCGGCGGCCGGTCCAAGCGTCTCATCGGCATCGAGCTCTTGCTCCGCGAGCGGCAACTTGATCACCGGATCATACACGCGCCATCGTTTGGATCCGGCTATTTGCAGGACGAAAACGTCATGGGTGTCGTGGTGTATCTTGAATCCTTGGGCATTGGGCGGGGTAAAATACAAATTTGCTTGGAACGGACAATCGAAAACCTGCTCCGCCGCGCGGCATAAGGCGGCCAGTGCCGGCACGCGATCCTGCATCTGGCTGAAGCTGATCGTCGCCCCCTCGCCGAACAATTGATACAAGCGGATCACGTCAATTCGGTCATCGGCTAAAATATATTCGTCCGGAGGGATCTTGCGACGGGAATCGACTGCGAAAACGCGATCACGGTGTGGGGGTCTGGCGCTTAGAAACTCGTCCAGGAGCGCTACCGAAACAAGATCGCTGTAATATTCAGGTTGTTCTCGGTGCAACACCAGGGTTTGCTGCTCGTGATAATCGGCCAGGAAACGGTCGATCGGTACCGGCGCTATGACGCGATCAAATGCATATTGCGGAGAAATTACGGGCATGATCGGCCCTTATCCATAAGCCTTGGGGCATGGGCCGGAGACGCAGCTCCTCAATAACAAGCCGCGCGCCGCGGTCGCGCCGACCGGACGCTTTGCCGGGCCTGGACAGGACGAACGCCTTCGCTAGTCGGCGTCTTTCCGCTGCGGGTCCGGCCGCTGCCTGTCGCGCATATCGCCTTCTTTCTTGTCGCCGGCGCGAGCCATGCTCATGCCGACAGCCACAGCGGTGGCCCCCGCGGCGAATGCTATGCCCGTAGAGGCGAGCAGCGAACGGCGACTGACCTTCTTTGTCGTGGTGATTTCCGCATCCGACAGAGTGGCCGGGTCGCTGGGAGTCCGGGTAGGAGTTCTTGACATGTATTGCACCTCCACTGCGAAACCAATTCTAGACGGCCCTCGGCGCCCGGGCAACGGGGCCTTTTAGCGAAGGCGTGGGGATCCGAGCCCGGCAGTCCGGGGCTCGATCAGCACTTCGGCTGGCATATTCCTCGCCCCGACCACGAGCCGCAGCAGCTGCTGCAACTACAGTCGCTGTTGCTGGAGCAGGCGGTAGGAGGCTGCACGCATGCGAGCGTCAGCGTTCCCTTCCCGAAGATCGTCGCGTTGCGAGCAGGAGCCCCATGGCCGGAAACGTTCGACAAAGCGGAAGCCGCCAGGCCAACGGATTCGGCTCGGAGTGCGGATGACATGCTCAACAAGAGCGCCACTGCGACGAGCGCGAGCATCGGTCTCAGCATTTCTGAAACTCCCCAATTCCTGTGCGCTTGGCGGGCGTAGAACCCGGCGCTGCTGAATAGTAGGTCAGGAAACTTGCCCGCAAACCTGCGCGTCGTCAAGTCAATGACGATGGCAGCTTCGTTGGCGTCGCGGTGTATACTTCGAGTGAAGACAATCCCGTGGTCGATCTCGTGCTGTGCGTAACAACAGGAATTTCCTTGTGCGCAGAAATCCAACCCCTGCAGCAACTGACGCGCGGGGCAACAGCAATAGAGGAGAACGCGACAGCGATGACAGGTCATTGTTCCGCGACTGAGCCGTTCTTTCATGTCGAGACGAGTAGCGCCCCAGCTTCATTTCAACTAAACTCCAGATGCGAGGTGGACGAGGGAGAATGCCATGAGAAGAGCCTTGTCGATTGGGTTCTTTATGCTTTGTGTTCTTGGCGGGCTGACCTTAATTTCGCAAAGCGCTCAGGCGGGCCCGCGGCTCACCATCGGGTTCGTGTCGCTTCCGGCAGGTACGACCTCGGCAAGCTGCGCCAGCGCCGCAAAATCAGCGCTGGACCCGTTGTTTGCCAACGCCCGTATCCAAAACGGAAACGGTCATGCGTTCAACGGCACGTACACGGTGATTTTGTACTGTGATGTCGATGTCCACCAAGCTTACGTCATCATTGGCGGCAATGAAGCGGACTCCACGCTACGCAATGTTGAAGACCTGAAAAATCAAATCAAGGCAAGGCTTCTTCAAACGATACCAGGCGCACGACCCCTCTAGGACGCCATGGCTCCGGAGTAGACACCGCAAGCCCGCGGGAGCGGGCCTCTCCTTGAAAGCCTTTAACATTCGGTTCGACGCAGATGAGCATGCAGTCTCGCCCTGGCGGTGGTCGCGTGGTGCTGCTGACCGGTGCGGCCGGCGGCATCGGAACGGCCATTACCCAAGCGCTGCTGGGCGACGGGCACTTCGTCGCGGCGGTCGACAAGAGCGAATCCGCGCTGAGCCGGCTCTCCCTTGTTTGCGGCCGATCGGACGTGAGCGAGCGTCTCTGCCCGATCCTCGCCGATCTCGCCGACGCAGCCGCGTGTCTCGACGCCGTCGCGGCGGCAGCGGCGCGATTCGGCCGGGTTGATGCGGTCATCAACAATGCCGGCATCGGGGTGAGCTCGTTGCGTCCCGACGCGGAGCTTCGTCATCCGGCGATCGAGGAACTTACGGCGGAGATCTGGGACAGGTTCTTCGACGTCAACGTGCGCGCGCCCATGCTGGTCACCCGTGCCGCCTTGCCGGAAATGAAACAGCGCGGTTGGGGGAGGATCGTCAACAACACGACCAGCTTTCGCACGATGTTGCGCGTCTTGCCGTACGGCGCGACCAAGGCGGCGCTGGAATCGATGTCGGCCGTGTGGGCGCAGGAACTCGAGGGCAGCGGCATCACGGTGAACGTGCTGATCCCGGGCGGGCCGACCGATACGGCGTTCATCGCCGAAGGTTCCGGATGGCCCCGAGACCGCATGCTTCGGCCGCAGGTCATGGGCCCGCCGGCGCGTTGGCTCGTGTCGGACGAATCCGGTGCAACGACCGGTCAGCGCATCGTTGCGGGCCGATGGGACGCCTCGCTGCCGGGGCTCCAAGCGGCCGCTCGCGCCGCTCGCGCCATCGGCTGGCCGGAACTGGCCGCGGACGCTGTATGGCTGGCGGAGAAACCCGCCTGAACCGCGCGCGCGCAAGCTCGGGAAGATTCCCGAACCCAATCTGTTGATTCGGTTCCGAGCGTCGGAAGCCGCAATCACGATCGAATTTCGATCACCTCGACATCGGACGTTCCGGCGCGCGCGACATCGCCGAGCTTCTTGCCGGTCAACGCGCGCGCGACCGGGGACACGTAGGAGATCGTGCCGCGCGACGGATCGGCTTCGTCTTCGCCCACGATGCGATAGGTCTGCCGGCGGCCGTCCTCGCGCCGGATGGTAACGGTGCAGCCGAACTGCACTTCGCTGGAATTCGACGGCGGCGCGATCACTTGCGCGGTCGTCCTGCGGGATGTCCAGTACCGCAGGTCACGCGCGAGCTTGGCCAAGACGGCCCGATCGCTCGCGGCTTGCGCAGCTGCGTGCTCCCGCTGCAGACGAGCCAGCGTCGCCTCGATGAGGGCGAGACCTTCCGCCGTCACGAAATTCGGATGCGGTGAGATCGGGCGCTCCGGAAGCTCCTCGACGGTCGCGTCGGTTTCCTTGACGAAAGCTCTGCTCATGATGGCTGCATCTTCAGCATGTTCAACCCTCTTCCCACCGCAGGTCGGGCCGCCTTCTGGGATGCTGCCGAGCTCTGCCGCGACGAGCGGGAACTTGCATGCGCGCGCCCGCCCCGCAATGCGCTCCCGTGGCCGAATTCGACCGGCAGCTTGGCAACCGCGGATGCGTCGAGCGAGGGCATCGATGTGTTCCCAATGACTTGCGCCGCTCGGATAACGCCTTGCGCCCGCCGAAGTATCCATAACCAGCGCGACTTTGTGTCCCCGAATACCGGCGCCATGAAAACTTTCTTATCCGGCCTCGTGAACCGGACAGGCGGGTGGCGCGACTGCCTGCAGCCGCAATTCGCGGCGGACGGGCCGACCGGCATCGCCGGTATGTGGGGGGAACCATGAGACACGCGATTATGGCTTTGAGTGCGGGAACCATCCTGTTCGCGACGATCGGGACCCATGAAGCGCGGGCAACCGACGTGCTGGGGATCGAGGCGGGTGTTGCCATCGGATCCGAGCCCCTGCCGGATCGGCCTACATTCTACGCAGGCCCGCGTTATTCCGAGCCTCCGCCCGCGTACGTCGCGCCCGGGCCGGCGCCAATGCCGCCGCGATTTTGCTACTGGATGCGCGGCGAGCCGGTCTGGGATGGGTACGGGCTGGGCGCGTTCCCCGGTACAGGTTTGCGATTAACGGCCTTCGCGGCCCGGCTGGATCAGCCCGGGTTTCGTCAACCGCAGCGCACCGGACGGGAGATGCGAACATGCCAGCAGGATTCCCTACCGGACGTTGGATCGCGGTCGGCTTCGGGCTCGGCGGCATTCTCGCGGCCGCGATCGCTGCCCTAGTCTGGAACCAAGGCTTCGGCGAGGACTACGCAACGGCGTTCCTGCTCGATTCGATCGAGCAATGGAAAGGACGGGTTCTCGAGCCGGATTTGCATCGACTCGAGACGCCTTCGGACCCTTCCAATCTCGCTGCACCCCACGAAGCCTCAGCGACCGTGGAGAGCCAGTACGAAGCGCGTTTCTCGCAGGAATATTTCGAGGCTCGGTACTACTCCGCGACTTCCTCCGGTCAAGTTTCCTCGCCGGCTGCCCCGTTTGCGATGCCCAACCTCGGGCATCTCGACGATCTGCATAAGAGCGTGCCGCACGTGGCATTGACGCCGGTGGTCGTTTTTCCTCGTGCCGACAAGCTCTCGGTCTCCGTCGCGGGTTCGCTCGTCACGCCGCCAACTCCGGTCTGGCGTCTCGCCAACACGGGGCCATTCCATGTGTTCGTCACTTCGGAGAGCGTCTCCCCGACCTCCTCGATCGAAACGACGGTCCCTGCGTCGGCTTTCTCGGCTGCGCCCAGCGTTTCCTCGATCGGTGAAACGGCTGGCACGCTGCTTCGGAAGCGTTGAGGCGGTCCGAGACGGGATCGGGCCGGTACGCCGACCCGGGAGCCCCTCTATCGGGGTCCTGCGGCGGATTTGGCGGAAATATCGGGCGCCAGCGGACAGCTAGGGGCAAGAGCGTTGAACCGGTCCGCGGCCCGCGGCGACCAATTCCGTGAGGCGGGACATCGAGGGGATCGGGCCCATGCACCAGGAGAGCAAGGTCGTCGCATTGCGGCTGGCGCCGGATAAGCGTGAGCCGGCGAGAGACAAGCCGGCCATTGCGCGATCCGTTTTACCGCGCGAGCTCGCGGAAGACCTGCGGTGGGTTCTCCGTCAACTGCATGGCGTCGACACCGCCCGTCCCGAATGTGAAGAATCCGATCATTCAGGAACGAGGCGATGGATCTGGACATCGATGGCAACCGCCGCGCTGATCGCGGCAGGCGCCTCGCTCTGGATCGTCGCGGCGAACGAGCATCCGAGCGATTGGCGCCAATATCTCCGCCATCTCCGGTCGACGAGGCCGCTCCCGTCGGGCACGCCGACCCACGAAACGCAGGCATCCCCGTTGCGGGGCCGCGAGGCTCGGGCAACGCTCGATCTCGTGCGAATCGAGGACGCCACAAGGGTGCAGCAGCGGCTGGTCGAGCTCGGATTCTTTGTCGGGAAGCCCAACGGGATCTGGGGGCCGCGATCGCGACAGGCGCTCCGTGAATTCAAAGCGGCCCATGCGCTTGTCCCCGACGGCCATTGGAACGCGAACATTCAAGCGCGATTGTTCGACGTGAATGCGCAACGAAAAGCCGAGCGCG
>WNFY01001060.1_pt1 | contig 27898 bp, 30 predicted proteins | sample 5400091 | NCBI WGS metagenome assembly WNFY01 (sample SAMN13153364, study PRJNA577476) | soil metagenome | isolation source: 60 cm soil or saprolite under grassland replicate 1 | place: USA:California | collected 2016-06-15 | reverse complement strand
GGATATCAGAATGGTACATTTCCTGATCTGGGCTGGCATATAGCTGGAGAAATGGGAGGAGTTTGGGATCATCCGATAAAACTTTTGGATGGCTTTCGGGTAGCATTAAGTCTGAACAACGGGAGTGATAGTTTTTGTCTTATTGCGTATATACAGTGAATACCTGCAAAGAAAATCAGCAACAAGACAGATATAAGCAGCGATACCGGAAATAGGATCATCCGTTAATCTTTTTATGCATGTTGCTTATGCATATGTTCTGCTGTAGCTGCTAAAGTTTCATAAAACTCTTTGCCGTATTTGCGAATGATAGATTCTTTTAAAAAAATGTATACTGGCACTTTAAGTTTTTTCCCAAGCCTGCAGGCAGCTTTGCATAAGTCCTGTCGTGGTTCATAATTCAGGTAATCAATATCAGGATCTTGTTTACTCTGTTTTACTCTTATAGGAAACAAATGACAACTAATGGGTTTTTTAAAGTTTAGCTTTCCATCATTATAAGCCTTTTCTATTCCACATTTAATGATGCCATTTACATCTCTTACTCCGTATGCACACATTTCACCTTTAATGGTGGGAGTGACCCAGCCAAAACTGGTATCGTAAATATATTTTCCCTGCTTCTCAATTGCGGCAATACCTTCAGGAGTTAAGTAAGGTTTTATGGCTTCATAATTATTGATGAGTTCCTCCAGTTCCTCTATTTCCAAAGGTGCTCCTGCATCGCCATCTTCACAGCAACCGCCCTTGCATTTATTAAGGTCACACACAAATTGCTCTTCCACAATTTGATCGCTGATAAGTTTATTGTCTATTGCTATCATAAATTTTCACGTTTGCCTTTTGCCTCTGTTTTGCAAAGATACATGTATCGGGTTTGTCAAACAGTATTCAGAACAGTGAAGTGAGCGATCTTTCCTGACGAAGCAGCATGATTGAAAACGGGAGGCGATGCCACAAAGAACTATTGTTGGTATAAAAAAAATTAACGGTCATTTCCATTTGAAAGTATTAATTAAATGATACAAATCCTGCACAAGAAAATCATTTACAGGTTTAAGTGAATCCTGGTTGGGTGTTGCATCAAAGTACAAAGCGCCACGCAAAAAATTTTTTGTTGAATCAGTTAGAAAAAATTGATTGGCTGTGGCTACATTGCCGGAAACCCTGAAGAATGTACCATGAATATTGTTTGGTGTATTTATCAGCGAATCGTTGATATAACTGGCTTTTACAGATTGTTTGTTTGTTAAGTTAAAAGCATCATTGATCAACTTATCTAATTTATACTTACCTATTATCTTATAACTTATATACACTCTGCCATTGAATTGAGGAAACTCAAGATTTATCCACCAGGGATTTTCGGGTGAGTCTCCAAAAAAACTTGTATCCCTTACAATCTTTGCATATACAGGATATTCAAATGAATAAGGAAAACCGGGTTCATTAAATACGGTATATTGCTTTGGCGGAAAATCAATTTTGAAATATCCTGTTGGTTTCGGTATATAAGGACTGTTACATGAAAGTAAAATGTAAATAAAAACTGAAAACTTAAAACTGAAAACTGAAAACTTTTTTTTATGCACGTTCAATAATTAATAACAAATAATGAATAATAATTTTTATGCTGATGGTTGAGGCCTGATCGTTATTTTAATTTTTTGCAGCCTGTTTCTTACAAGTTCAAGAACTGTGAAATCAAAATCACCTGAACTGATTACTTCATTTGGCTTTGGTATTTCACCGACTATCTCCAGTACAAGACCACCAAGTGAATCACTTTCTCCTTTAACGTTGTCGAAAGTATCAACCGGAAGTTCCATTAGTTTACATACATCATTTATACCGGTGAGACCATCGAAAATATAATTATAATCATCTATTTTTTTGAAACCACTTTCCTCTTCATCAAATTCATCTTTTATATCGCCAATCACTTCTTCCAGGATATCTTCGAGTGTTGCAATACCACTGGTGCCGCCAAATTCATCCACCACCACAGCAAAATGTATGCGTTTTGATTGAAACTCTTTCAGCAAGTCTTCTATCAGTTTGTATTCATGTACAAAATAAGGTTGCCTCATCAGTGTGTGCCAGTCAAAATCATCCTTATTAAGATAGGGTAACACGTCCTTTGTATGAATGATTCCAACGACTTCATCAAGATCATCTTTATACACCGGCAATCTGCTGTAATGGAGTTCTTCAATTTTTTTTTCGAGTTCTTTAAATGAAGTTTTAAAATCTATTCCACTTACATCAAGCCTTGTTTTCATGATCTGCTTTACAGTGATATTACTGAACTTCACAATGCCTTTCAATATATCTTTTTCCTTGGCCGAATTTTCATCATCACCCGGTGTTGTAATATCTATAGCATCGTAAATTTCTTCAGTTCTGTAAGATGCACTTGCGCTTCCCGATAATTTTCTTTCTACTATATCCGAATATTTTACCAGCCAGCTTCCCGGCCTGCGAAATAAATAAAATACGGCTTCCACTACACTGCCAACGTCTTTTGCAAAACGAATATTATTATGCCTCGCAAGAATTTTAGGCATCACTTCACAAAACAGAAGAAGTATAATGGCAACAATGATTACTTTAATAGCAAACTCGAGCCAGGCAAAATTAAACTGCGGCAGTTTTATCCAGTCATCCAGCAATATGTTTGAAATAATGATGATGGCTATGTTTGAAAAGCTGTTTGCAATGAGCAGTGAAGCAAGTAATGCTTTTGGCTGCTCAAGCAGATCAACAACTCTTTTGAACGAGAGGTGTTGCTTTGTTTTTAGAAGATTAATGTCTTTATGTGTTAATGAAAAATACGCCACTTCCGCACCCGACACGATAAACGAAAAAACCATTAGTAACAGCACCAAAATAATAAGTACCGTAGTTACCTGCGGATCAATAACGGCTATGTAGGCTAATTTAAAATTTAAAAGTGACGGTACCGCGAGAGTTTCCAAATGAATTTATTTTGGTTAAGAAGCTATAATTATACTGGCACGCTTTTAAAACAGCGTGCCAGTTAAAAATTATTTTTTTGATTTTCAAATCAGAATGGAAGTCCTTCACTGGGTGGTTCATCGGCTAAACCTGACAGATCCGAACCGGTATATGGTTCATGTGCATCGCTGCTTGTTGGAGTTGAAGGATGGGCCCCTCCACCATCATTTCTTTTATCAAGCATAATAAGATTATCACCTACGATTTCTGTTGCAAATTTTTTGTTGCCTTCCCTGTCTTCCCAGCTTCTGGTGCGCAATCTCCCTTCAACATAGATTAAACTTCCTTTGTGAAGATATTTTTGCGCCAGCTCTGCGAGGCCGCGCCATAATACAACCGTATGCCATTCTGTTTGCGAAATTAATTTTCCAGCCCGGTCTTTGTATGTTTCTGTTGTGGCAAGTGGAAATTTAGCAACTGCTATATTTCCTTCAAGATATTGTACATCGGGATCTTTGCCAAGATTACCGATTAACATTACTCTGTTTACACCTCTCATAAAACTTTATTTTATTCGCCTTAGAAATTTATTTCACCAATTGCCAATCTAAATTATAAAAAAACCTGTTAAACCAAGAAGATAAACTGCTAAAAAAGAGCTGGCCTCATTTTTTTATGCTGAATATTCTGGTTAATAAATCCCGGAAAAGCCAGGCGTTTTATAAAACGAAGTTCAATCCATTGGTTTTCTTCAGAACACAATATATGGGGAATATTCATTAGCTGAACATTAATAAAATAGCCTTTAATATGCTGATGAGTTAAGTGCTGCGGCTCTGCTGCCCTTATTTTTTCAATGGTAAACTGCCGAATATTAAACTGATTATTAAGAAAAGCCGTAACAGATTCATTGTTCCATAGCGGGTTGGCATCTGTTTCTATCAAATAAAATTCAAACAGATTTTGCCATATATCTTTGCCGGTTCTTTTACGCACAAGTATCTTATCATCTGCTTCTATAATAAAATAACTAAACCATCTGAGCTTCTTTTTTAGAACTTTTTCTTTTACGGGCAAAGCATTCACTTTTGCATTTTTAAAAGCAACACAGATTGAATTTAAAGAGCAGGTTGAACAAAACGGCATAACCGGTTTACATACCGTAGCACCAAAATCCATAATCGCCTGGTTAAATAAACCAGGATTTGTTGTATCAAGTACTTTCGTCGCGAGTTCATAAAAAATTTTTTTGCCCTCTGCACTATCTGTCGGTGTAGCAATGCCAAACACCCTTGATAAAATTCTCAGAACATTTCCATCTACAACTGCATAAGGAAGATTAAAACAAAATGATGCAATTGCTGAAGCAGTATAAGAACCAACCCCTTTTAATGAAGTGATTTTTTCATAACTGTCAGGAAATTTTCCGTTGTACTCATTCACAATAAATCTTGCTGTATGTAATAGGTTTTTGCATCGGGTATAATAACCAAGACCTTCCCACAATTTAAAAACTTCTGCATCATCGGCTTTTGCCAACTGTTGTATGGAAGGATATTTTTTTATAAATCTTTCATAATAAGCCCAGCCTTGCTCTACCCTTGTTTGCTGTAAAATAATTTCACTCAGCCATACTCTGTAAGGATCTTTCTCACCTTTCCATGGCATCTCTCTTTTGTTTTCATGTTGATGCCATTGCAATAAAAGCTTTGTAAATTTTCTGTAATGCATGTGCCTGTAAAATTGCAGAAATTATTTTTTGATACTGTTATTTATCTTTTGCGTTTGTACTATTGAATTCAAATGGTTCAAATAGGTATGAGCATTTAAACTCGTTATTCTGCAGGTTTTCATTCAGGTAATTTTTCATACCATACTTCTACTTCATACCCGTCAGGATCTTTGAAAAAAATATAAGGCTCACCGGGACAAAATTCTCCGTAATCAATTATTTCTGCCCCTGCATTCTTTATTAGGTCAATAGCATGAGTAATATCATCAGGCGATTGTAACATGCAGCCAAAATGCATTACGCCACCGCTTTTGCCCGCCAGTTCCGGATTTTCTTCAAATACAATTGTATCATTGCAGCCCGGTGTTTTTATCTGCAGAAAATCTTTCTTTTTGTACATTACTTCCACACCAAAAATTTGTTGATAAAAGAAAGTGTGCGTTCAATATTTTTTACGGCAATGGCAAGATGAGTAGCCATAAGTTTTAACAGGAGACATAAATTGAAATTAATGATTGAGGAATTTATTCTGCTTGTCATCATTGTTTGTCTTTACTCGCATTCATAGCTCACACCTCGCAGCTTATAAATCAATATTTCTTCTTCACTTTTACTTCTGTAGTATCCGTTGCAAGTGTAGGAACAACATAACCTCCCGTATCTATCTGTGTTTTTGAAAATATGGTTTTCAATGCGGCATATTCTTTTGCATTAATATTGGTTTGATAAAGAAATAACGATTGCAGTTTTTTCAAACCTTTTAATTGCACCAATCCCTGCGTGCTAACTTTTGTGCCAACGATATTTAAATATTGCAGGTTAGACAGCGATTGCAACTTCTCTACGCCTTTATCTGTTATTAAAGTATTTTCCAAATGCAATCGTCTCAGGTTATTTAATTGAGCGATGATTGAAAGTGATGCATCGTTAATATTTGTATTGGCAAGGTTTAGCCAGATCAATTGTTTCTTTAGCTGCAATAACAATTGTAACTCTTCATTACTTACAGAAGAATCTATAACAAAATTTGCCACCAGGTAATTACTGTTTTGGGCAACAGGCAGCACAACAACACTATCCTGCTTTAGTTTTGCGAGAATAGCATCATTAGCTTTTTCAACAGGTGCTGCAGGAACATCAGTCAATTCATGTTTTATTACAGGAGCTTTTTGCAGGGCAAGAAGCACGGGCTTTATTTTATCCGGCTGATTTAATTCTTTTACTTTTTTATTAAAGTCTGCGTTATTATCAATCCACCAATGTATTAAGGCAATTTGTTCTGCCGATGGTTGTGACTTTTCCTTTGGCGGCATGTGATCATCATCATCTAAAGGCAGCATCAAACGCTTTATCATTTCACTTGTATTTGCCTTGCCCGGTTCAATTACAATTCCATCCTTTCCACCTTTCATTAGTCTTACACTATCATCCATTCGCAAGCCACCTTTCTGTTTATTAGGACCATGGCATCTATAGCATTTTGTTTGAAGAATGGGCTTTACAACATCAGTATAAGCGAGTGCTTCCTGTACATTTGGAATTGGTTTTATTGTGGTTAAAGCAGAAGTATCATGAGAAAAAATATCCGCCAAAGGTTTTGTGTAATAATCAGAGCCATGCGTTAATGAACCGCCCAAGTGACCTGTAACAAAAACCAAAACAAATAATGCTAAGGATAAAATTTTTTTATTAACAGCAAATGCGGGATTTTTCTCTTTGGCATACAACATAAATGAAAAAAGAGCAACACCAATGCCCATCCACATATGCCATGTGACAAGGCTTTTATCATAATCATCAGTAGTAGATAAAGTATATCCTGTAATGCAGGAGAATAAAGCTGTAATTGCACCGCACAATAGTGTGACGGGAACAGCTTGCCGAAGCTCTTTATATTTTTCGCGACGAGAAAGCCATTGCAATAATAAAGCAACTAGTAAAATGCCAATAGGTAAGTGAACAAGCGCAGGATGAAGATGACCAATAAGTTCTGAGATTGATAAAAACACTGGAATTATAATTATAGAAATTTAAACATTTAAAATCATTGGTATCTTTTCCTCAGCAATCCCATCATGTGCACATTAATAGCCCATTGATCTGCCAAAGGCTGTTGCGTGTAAGGTAGCGTAGGCATATAAGTGGGAGGACCAAATTCAGTAAGTACGGTTAGCCGATCTCCTTGTTGTTTTTTTATTTCTACTACTTTATCCCACCATGCAAAATGTGCTTTCATTGCATCATCCCATTCCGGTGCGCGGGGATCATTTACCTGCGGCCCTTCAGGATGCCCGATTCGTGCATGTATATGATCTACTCTTTGCAAAGTCATGTCAACTGTTTCCTGCTGATCCTGTAATAAGCTTTCACTTACATTACACCAGTGCGACACATCGAACGTTACTCTCAGCTCAGGAATTTTTTCCATGTATTGTCTTGCAACAGGAGCAGCAAATAAAATTCTTGAACGATGCGTTTCGTGGCAAATTTTTATCCCCGTATTTTTTGCAAGCTGCAACGTGTGGTCAATGAAAGTTTTATTCTGCTCATAAGAAAAATAATCTCTTCCTGAATGACAGTTAATGTATAAAGGTTTTTGAATTGTATTTGTTGCAGCAGCATCAATCATGTTTTTAAATGTGTTGAAATGTTCATTATAATTGCTTTCATGCCCTGCAGTTAGAAAGCCCACTTCAAGGTTATATTTTTTTAATGCAGCAAATAATGCATCCTGATCTTTCTTTTCTGTGGGCCACCATATTTCAATGCCATCATATCTATCTTGTTTTACTTTAGCGCAATATTCATCTATTGTGCCGTTAAAGCCCCAGTTGGTAGCAAGCACTTTAAGTTCAAAATTGTTATTCATGCTTAAGTTTAATTTGTGCGATGATGCAAATGTATCGAGTGATGCAAGCATTAACGCTGTTGCTGAAGATGTGGTTAATTCTATAAAATTTCTGCGGTTCATTAAATTGAATTCAATTGGCAATCGTTAAAAACCATTATACTGTTGCTATTTTTCACCGGCAACTGCAAACTTCGTAAATATCGGAGAATTGCTTGTTATAGAGGTCAGAGAGAGAAAATTTCTTTTCCAATTCCTTAATTTTTGGGAATATTTTTTGGGACCAGCTATGGTATTTCATGGCATCGCCTCTTGTGCCTGCCCCCGAAACTTCGTGGGTCACTCACTTGTACAAAATTTTTTATGGCAGTATAATCAATGGTGATCTTAAAATATCCGTGCATTCATTGATTTTTATTTCAAAAGATTAAATTATTTCAAAATTTAAAATGGAAATAAAAAATTTCAACTCGGAACTGATAAAAGATCAATAAAGTTCAGAACGTAAAAGTGTCCCGAATCGTCGGGATGAAACAAGTGACACAACGGAAGTTAAATAAATATGCAAAAGCTGAGTAAAAAATTATTACAAACCTTCTCGTAACTACTCAACCATTCAACTGCTTCCGCATCATTGCAACAAACTCATCAAACAAATAACGGCTGTCATGCGGGCCTGGCGTACTTTCTGGATGATACTGCACACTAAAAGCTAACCTGTTTTTTAAGCGAATACCTTCAATGCTTTCATCGTTTAGATTTACATGCGTTACTTCCACATTAGGATGGTTGAGCACCGTGTGAGGGTCCACCCCAAAGCCATGATTTTGCGTTGTTATTTCGCAACGACCGGTGATAATATTTTTTACAGGATGATTCAGACCGCGGTGACCATGATGCATTTTAAAAGTAGGTATATCATTTGCCAGAGCAAGCAACTGGTGACCAAGACAAATGCCAAACACAGGTTTATTTTCTTCCAAAATTTCTTTGAGTATTTTTACAGCATAGGGCATTGCTGCAGGATCACCGGGGCCATTTGAAATAAAATATCCGGCGGGTTCAAATTCTTTTAACCTGCTCACAGATGTTTTTGCAGGATGTACCCTAACATGAGCGCCTCGTTGTACAAGACAGTTAAGAATATTTTGTTTTACGCCATAGTCAACCACCGCCACTCTCATATCTGAGTTTGGATTTCCCAATTCATATTCTTCATTTGTGCTTACAACACTGGCAAGCTCAAGGCCGGCCATATCGGGTACTTCAGCAAGTTTTGCCCTCAGTTCATCAATGTTTTGTGTTTCAGAAGAGATGATGCAGTTCATAGCACCTTTTGTACGAATATGTGAAACAAGTGCTCTTGTGTCAATATCTTCTATTGCCACAATATTATTGGTCTTCATGTAAGCATCGAGGCTTTCCGTTGCCTGGTAACGGGAAAATTTTTCTTCAAGATTTCTGCCAATCAAACCGCGAATCTTTACTGTTTTGCTTTCTCTGTCTGTATCATTTACGCCATAGTTACCAATATGCACATTATTCATGATCAGTATTTGACCATAATAACTTGGATCGGTAAATACTTCCTGGTAGCCGGTCATGCCAGTATTGAAACATATTTCGCCAGTGGTAGTTCCAATTTTTCCAAAGGCTTTACCATGAAATACATGACCATCAGCTAATAATAAAACAGCAGGCATTTGTGAATTTGGCATTTTTGTTTCTTGTTTCAATTTGCAAAAAAAGAATATGATTTTTAAATATCAATACAAAGTTTTCTACAAAATGTTAATCAGGCAAAAGGTTCGTAGCAATCATAATTTCTTGCCCCGTATATTTTTTCATCTTTAAATTCTATAACCACACACAAATAAACTTTTAGTTGTTGTCCTTTTTTAAAGACCGAATATTTGTTTTCATTGTGCCTGTCCACGCACCTTCAGCGATAAGTTTATCATTTGTTTCAGTAAAATCAACAAACTCGTATCGTTGCTCAGATAAAATTTGCGTCCCCATTTCTATATCCTTCATGCCCTGTGCGGTATTTCTTACCTACCTCATTATATCACTTTATATGGCTCATAAAAAAGGCAAAACCGAAAACCGATTTTGCCTTTTCATATTTCATCCCTTTCACTATTCTGTTGGTTTTTCTTCCGTTTTAGTTTCTTCAACAGTTGGCGTTGCTTCTTCAGCGGGTGCAGCTTCGGCAGGTTTTGCTGCTTCTGCTTTTTTACCACCACGGCCGCGGCGTGTTCTCCTTGCCTGTTCTGCTTTGGCAGCAGTTTTGCCGTATATCTCGTTAAAGTCAACGAGCTCGATCATTGCCAGTTCTGCATTATCGCCATGACGAATGCCAAGCTTGAGTATCCTTGTATATCCGCCAGGGCGGCCGGCAACTTTAGGAGCAACCACAGTAAATAATTCTTTTACCGCATTTTTATCTTTCAGATAACTAAATACAATTCTATGCTGATGCATAATTTGCTCTGTGCCTTCACCTTTCTTTGTTTTTGTAATTAAAGGCTCCACATAAGTGCGCAAAGCTTTTGCTTTTGCAAGCGTGGTAACAATACGTTTGTTTACGATTAACTGGCTGCCTAAATTGGCCAATAACGCATCTCTGTGCGCTTTGGTACGGCTGAGGTTGTTGATTTTGTCTCCGTGACGCATGACTTTAAGTTTTTAGGTTTGTACCGTGTCAGGAATTACAAACCTGTGCCCCTGTCCCCTAAAGGGGGATAAGAACTTTTGTTATAAAATATAAGTACTTTAAGAACTTTATTTACTCTCCTTTAGGGGATGGGGGGCTATCTATCCAGGTCATCCAATCCCAGCTTGGCGAGGTCCATACCAAAATGTAAACCTCTCTCACTGAGCACCTGTTCAATTTCACTTAAACTCTTCTGACCGAAATTTCTAAACTTCATTAAATCTTCCTGCTCATACTGTACCAATTCACTTAATGAATTGATCTTGGCTGCTTTTAAGCAGTTGAAGGCACGTACAGAAAGATCCAAATCTTCCAACGGTGTTTTCAGCACTTTGCGCAATTGCAACACTTGTTCATCCACTACATCTTCTTTCTTATCTTCTTTACTGTCGAAAGTAATATTCTCGTCAGTAATGATCATGAGGTGCTGAATAAGTATCCGTGAAGCTTGTTTTACAGCCTCTTCAGGATGAATAGTACCATCAGTAGAAACATCAAGAATTAACTTTTCATAGTCTGTTCTTTGTTCCACACGATAGTTTTCAATCGCATACTTTACATTTTTAATCGGGGTATGAATTGAATCCACAGGAATATACCCGAAAGGAACATCTTTCAGTTTATTTTCCTCCGCAGGAACGTAACCACGGCCACGGCCCACGGTTATCTCAACATCCAGGCGGGCACTGGGATCCATTGTGCAGATAACAAGATCGGGATTCATTACCTCAAAACTATGAGTTCCTTCACCAATCATGTTGGCAGTAAATTCAGTTTTCCCTTTAATGCCCAGCATTACTTTTTCGGTAGCAACATCATGATCAACTTTTTTTCTGAAGCGAACCTGTTTCAGATTAAGTATCATTTCTGTTACATCTTCTGTTACGCCTTTAATAGTAGCAAATTCATGATCTACACCTTCAATTCTAACGCCAGTAATTGCATAACCTTCCAAACTGTTTAGTAACACACGACGCAGAGCATTACCAATGGTTAAGCCGTAACCGGGCTCCAAAGGACGAAATTCAAACTGACCTTCAAAATCGGTTGCTTTCTGTAAAACGATTTTGTCCGGCTTCTGAAAATTTAATATGGCCATTATAAAACTTTGGTTTTTATTTTTTTCAACCTCAAAATAAGGCTGATAATTTTTATTATTTTTTTTGAACCCAACTCCAGCAATACTATTTTACTTTCGTTGCATCGCACTCTTGTGCTATTTGTTTTTCATTCATCATTCACAACTTACAACTCACCATCTTATTTCGAATACAATTCCACAATCAGTTGTTCCTTAATGTTCTCAGGAACACTTTCTCTTTCCGGGTAAGTAATAAATGTACCTTTCTTTTCTGTATCATTCCAATCTAACCAACCGAATTTAGGATTTTTACCTCTGATAAAACTTGTAAGCGAACTATTAGCAAGGCTCTTTTCTTTTAAGCCAATTATATCACCGGGCTTTAACTGAAATGATGGAATATTTACCACCTCTCCGTTTATAGTAATATGTTTATGACACACCAATTGCCGTGCCGCAGGACGTGAGGGTGCAATACCCAAACGATAAACAGTATTATCTAAGCGGGCTTCCAGAAGCCTGATGAGGTTTTCACCGGTAACACCTTTAATACGTGCTGCTTCGTCAAAAGTATTGTGAAACTGGCGTTCCAATACACCATAAGTGTATTTTGCCTTTTGCTTTTCTTTTAATTGTAATGCGTATTCACCAAGGCTCTTGCGTTTGCGGGAAGCACCATGCTGACCCGGAGGATTACTGTTTTTTGTTAGCCATTTACCATTGCCCAAAATAGGCTCGCCGAAAATACGGCTGATCTTGGTTTTAGGACCATTGTAACGTGCCATAATTTATTACTTTGATTTTTTGGTGACGGTTGCTCATCATTAAAAATCTAAAATCAATGAGTAACCCGGTTATAAATATTTACGATTTTTAGAATTACTATTTACGATTTTTTAGATTAGCTCGTTTGCAATAAATCGTAAATCACAACTCGTAACTCGTACTTGTTTTAAACTCTTCTTTTCTTAGGGGGACGACAACCATTATGTGGTAAAGGTGTAACGTCTTTAATCATGGTAATTTCAATACCGGACTGAGCTAAAGAACGTATTGCACCTTCACGGCCGGCGCCAGGTCCTTTTACATATACATCCACTTTCTTTAAACCTGCTTCCAGAGCCACTTTCGCAGCATCCTGCGCAGCCATTTGGGCAGCATAAGGTGTATTTTTCTTGGAACCTTTGAAACCCATTTTACCTGCCGAAGACCAACTGATGACCTGGCCCTGCTTGTTGGTTAAAGAAACAATGAGATTGTTGAATGTAGCATTGATATGTGCATCTCCATACACATCAACTTTTACTATCCGTTTTTTTGCAGCGGTTTTTGCGCTGGTTTGTGCTTTTGCCATAATAATTTTTTGAGGTAATCACCCCGCTTTTGCGGGACTTGTTTAACAAAGAAAAATCCCGTCGTGCGGGACCCGGTCATTCTCCTTTCATCCGCCTAAGGCAGAGAATATCCAAATTGTGCCGGATTTATAAAGAAAGTGGCGAATATATATTAAAAATATTCACCAGAATTTGTTTACTTCTTAGGTGCTTTCTTTTTACCGGCAACTGTTTTACGTTTGCCCTTTCTTGTGCGGCTATTAGTACGTGTACGCTGGCCACGAACTGGTAAACCTCTGCGGTGACGAAGACCACGATAACAGGCAATATCAAGTAAACGCTTAATGCTGGTTTGCACTTCACTTCGCAACTGGCCTTCTACTTTAAACTCATTGGTAATGATATTACGAATAGCAGCCTGCTCCGCATCATCCCATTCATTTATTTTCTTGTCGTAACTGATATCAGCTTTATCGAGTATATATCTTGCAGTAGAACGACCAATACCGAAAATATAGGTTAATCCTATCTCTCCCCTTTTATTCTTTGGTAAGTCTATGCCGGCAATACGAGCCATAATGTTATTTTAGATTTACGATTTTTTGATTTACGATTTATCCTTGGCGTTGTTTAAAGCGGGGATTCTTTTTGTTAATAATATACAGCTTTCCTTTCCTGCGAACAATCTTGCAGTCGGCGCTACGTTTCTTGACTGATGCTCTAACTTTCATGAGTTTTTATTTTTCAAAGCTAATTGCCTGAAGCTTGCAGCTCAAAGCTTAAAATTATTTATACCTGAATATAATTCTTCCTCTTGTTAAATCATACGGACTCATTTCAACCCCTACTTTATCACCAGGCAGAATTCGTATATAATTCATCCGCATTTTGCCCGAGATGGTAGCCAGAATTTCATGGCCGTTTTGCAATTTAACCTTAAACATAGCATTGCTCAAAGCTTCTACAATAGTTCCATCTTGTTTAATCAGCGGTTGTTTAGACATAATTTTTTGGGAGCGCAAAGATAGAAGTTTGAGCCGTAAATATGAAAATTTTAGCAAAGTTTTTCAATATCTGCCCGAATCCTGCAAAAATAAAAGGATTATCATCACTTGCAATTGCTCCGTGAAGTTCAGAATCCCGCCCGCACATGGAGGACTGCGCAACAGGACAGGCGTAAAATTGAGTGACCCACAAAGTTTCGGCGCAGGCACAAAAGGCGATGCCAATAATAACGCAGCTGGTCCCAAAAAATCAATTTAAAATAGTAACCGGTAATATTATTTCCCATTGATTAGGTTGTAAACCTACCAGTTCATTATCTACCAGACGGCTGTAACGAATACCAAAAATCAAAGGCTGCTGATTCCACCATTTGGTATCAAAATAAATTTCTGCGCCGTATGATCTGAATTTATAATGAGTATCTGTTCTTAAACTTTTGGCCTCTGTATAATCATAAAATACATTGGCGCGAATACGCAGAAAATAAACAATATTGGCAAAACCCCGATCCGGATGCCATAAAGGAAAATGATAATTGGCACCAATTTTCCAAATCCTTGGCAAATCAATTGCATCATAACCGCGTGAAAAAGGAAAATTATTCGTAAAAAAATATTTACCTGCTGTATCACGGGCCTGATATGCACCATTTAAGACAATGCTATGCGTTTTGGCAACACCAGGCAAATAAAAAGAACCGCTTGTTAATAATTGATGTGCTGTTGTGCCGATTGCACTTCCGCGATATTGCAATCGTAAACTCTGCGCCCAACGAGGATATATTTGATCTGTCGCTTTTTGAATTTGCCCGGCATAAAAAAGTCTTAGATTAATATAATTAATATCATTGAGTAATTTTTTGGAATTAGTTCTCCATTGAATATTGTTAATATTATAAGAAGCAAAAAATGTAAGATTGCGGTATTTCTTGCCTTCTGAAAAATTAAGTGGCAAACTTAAACCTGCGGAAGCATTAAACTCATTCCATTTAACGCTGCCGGAATCCGTTAATCCATTCCTGTTCCATGTTTGATTTATGTCAAGAAACGGTTGTAAATACCAACCGCCATAGATTGCAGTATAACCAGCACGATGGTATTTTTCATCGTCATTATAATTATAATACAACTGACTTTGAAACGTGTTTAAAATATTTTGTCCATAAATATTGAATGAATAGTTGGGATAATCAAGATAGGGACTCCAGCTATGAAAATTAAAAGGATGAAATAGTTTGGGATATTTCGTTACACTGTAGTGTGTCAACGGAACAGATTCTAATAATGTATTGGTTTTTTCATTAAACGGTTTTGTAACATAAAGGGTGGTTAATGTATCCTTGAAATCAACAGGCTGCCATTGAACATTAAATTTTGCAAGCCTGTAACCGCTGCTGGTAAATGTCGATGTTATAAGATTATCATCTCCTGTAAAAGTTGCCTGGTATAAACCAGTTGCATGAGAAGCTGTGTGATAATTTTTATTTTGCTTGTTTACATAAGCCCATATTTCGTCACGACCATTATTGGAGCAACTATATAACAATGTATCACCTTTTACTACTGGAAAACCAATGATGCGGTTTTTTAACGGAAGAACGTTAGTAACAGTTCCGTCATTTATATTTCTTTTTTCAATGCCCATATCGCCTTTACCATTTCTTATCATAACATAAAGAAATTGATCATCAGCAGAAAATTTGGGGTAGGAATAAATGATATGATCATTGTTGGTAAAACGTTTGCTGATTATACCATCTTCATTCATTACAACAATATCGCTCCGCAGATTTTCTTTTATTTCCACTGCAGCTATTGTTTTACTATTATGTGAAATATCAGGAGAAAAATATTTGGTATGCGAGGAGATTCTTTTTTCTTCATGTGTATTTACATCAAGTAATTTTAAAACACTAAAATCTCTGTTGCCCCAACGAATATCAGCCTGATAAGAGGCGTATATAATTTTACCGTTATTGTAGGAGAAATAATCATCATACGTAATATCTCTTACCGCAATCTTTGTTTCTGTTTTATCAGCGTTCAATTTGTAAATAGCAGGTATATCACGGTATGTGGTTTTTAAAACTATTAATGAGCCATCTTCAGTTGCATAAGGATATTTATAATTCACAACATTATCCTTCTGCGTTTTGGTTATCCATTCAAGAGGTGTTGTTATATTTTCTTTACTCCATTGTGTTTGATAAAATGCAAACGCATCTTTTACAAACCGGTTATAATTTAAACCAGTATATCTGTTTATTGCGCCCTGCATAGGATAAAACAAAGGTTTAAATGCAGCGGCATCATGCGTAACTTTTCTCCAGAAATCATCCCCATATTTTTCTCTGCCATATGCCACCAGCAGGTAACCCAATTCATAATGACCGGGAATATAATGCTGCAAAGAACCATTGCGCAACTGCATATAACTGTAATGCCTGTTATCATAGTACAAGCTTTTATACCTGTTAAAAAACAAGGGCAAACGGCCACGGCCCTGCTCACTCAGTAAAGTTTCATTGTACACTGCATCACCTTCAAAAAACCAGTCGGGTATAGAAGCTGAATTAGCTAATGCCTGGCCATTTTCGCCAAATAAAACAGACATAGTTTTTGATAAGCCAATATTGAAATTACTGTATTGCTGCACGTGCCTGAATTCATGAATTGCAAGATTATCGGGCCAGTTTTGTGCACCTAATTCAAAAGCATTTTGTGGCGGCATTAAATAATATTCGCTGCGGTATGGGCCTAATGCAACAAATGCATTTGAAACTGTTGCATCTTTTTGCAGTATAATATTTATTTTTCTTATGTTGTTGCCGATCGTATTGCTGTAATTTTTCTGCAATTGATGTGTAACTGCAGCAATGCGTTGGGCAATAGAATCAAGTCCTTCAGGAAAAATAATTCTTGTTGTATCGGTATTTATTTGGTGCCATTTTACAAAAGCCGGATTTCCTCCAAACTGCTGAGCCTTCGACATGGTAAAAACACAAAACACAAAATATAAGACAATAAAACGCTTGCTATACCGCATGAAATAATTTTTATGAAGATAATGGATAAACAAAAACCATCCTGTTTTGACAGAATGGTTTTGATAAAGATGAGTCACATTAGTTTAAGCGATTACTTCATTGGTAAGCGGTACTTTGGTCATTTGCAGATGATGATTTTGCAATTGATGTATATAATGAACATTAGGATGAGAGCGAACATCTTCACGATACCACATTTCCACGTCAGAAAAATCATCATTTCCCGGAATCACTAATCTGAAAGCTCCTTTCTTGTATTTAACCGCTCCGTTAGTTTCTTCTTCCCTGATGAAATTAAGTTTTCGAAGGCTTTCGTCACTGATGGGAATTGGATAAACATCTTCAGGCTCATACCAGAATTCCTGAACCTCTGTGAGGACACAAATTTGTTTGTCATCGTAATTGAGTTCGGTTACTTCACCTTCCCATTTTTGGCCCTCATAGTCGGCAATTATATAGTCTCCGACTTTGAGTTCATTAAAGTTTATCATAGTGCAACGATTTTAGAAATTTAAAATACAAATCTTCTTTTAGCTGAAGAAAAAAAGTTTTTGTAAAGTGTTGCTTTTTATGATGATGAAGAATATTTTTTTGGAAGTCAGCTATGGGATATGAATTTGGCTTCCATTTGTCTGTTATACGTCTGTATATTAAAAAGCGAATTAAGAAATGAAAGACTTACCTTATCAACAAAGGAAGATATTTACCGTCTTGAATTAATGTTCTGGACAAGTATAGTACAATTGCTTGCTATATTAGGTGGTGTACTGGCCATTGTTAAATTCGTGTCATAGTTTATCATTAATATTCAATTAACCTGACTTTCAAATGTCGATTATAGTTCCGAACCTCCAAGTGAGTGACACAACAGGCGGTGCCACTTGCACTATAGCGCGTCCCATAAAAAAAACCTTTAGCTAACTACAAACTGTAACTCGCTACGCTCTCTTTCTATAACTTATCACCGCCCATGTATTCAACACCGCTGCAAAACCAAGCACTGTAAAGATTTGCCGTGAAACATCAGCAAGATTGCTTCCTTTTAAGATTACCATGCGTATCACTTCAATAAAATAAGATACGGGATTGAATTTGGTGATCCATTGCGCCCATTCAGGCATGCTGTTGATGGGTGTGTATAAACCACCAAGCAAAATAAAAATCATCATAAGAAAAAATGAGATAAGCATTGCCTGTTGTTGTGTACCGCAATATGTCGAAATGAGTAAACCAAGCCCGAGCACAGCGAGCAAATACACACCTGCAAATACATAAATGGTAAATAAACCGCCGACAGGAATTATGCCATAGGCAAGCCACGCAATAAGTAAACCAATGGATAAAATAATGAGACCGAGCAGCCAGAAGGGAATAAGCTTGCCAAGAATAAAATGATATTTTTTGATAGGTGTCACATTGATTTGCTCAATGGTACCAATCTCTTTTTCTCTTACAATATTGAGTGATGCAAGAAATGAACCTACCATCGTTACAAGCAATACCATGATGCCGGGCACCATAAAAAATTTATAATTCATCAATGGATTGAACCAGTTGGAATACGTAACATTGATTGTTGTCTCCGGGCTGAAGCGCGGCATCTGCATCCATTTTAATCTTACATCATGGTTGAAGTCACTGATAATGGTTTGCAGGTACGAAGAGCCAAGACCAGCCTTTACACCATTGATTGCATTTACAGCAATTAAAAGATCTGATGCCTGTTCTTTCACAAGATTTTTTTCAAAAGATGCCGGTATTTCAAGAATGATATCTGCATGGTCTTTCTCTATTTCATGCAATGCTTGTGTATAAGATGCTGTATATTCATCGAGTTTAAAATATCCGGAAGCTGTGATTTTTGAAACAAGCTTTTGTGCATAATCACTGTGATCATGATCCACTACTGCAAGCTGAATATTTTTTATTTCGTAATCGGCTGCCCAGGGCAGAATGAGCAGTTGTATTGAAGGCATTACGAAGATGATGCGTATGATAGCAGGGTCACGAAATATTTGCCTGAATTCTTTTTGCAATAAAAATTTTAGTGTTCTCATGCCAGTCTTATTTTAAAATTTTTAATAGCAAGTGATAATAACACAAGTGTCATTCCTGTTAATATCAGCGTTTCTTTCCAGACGCCGCTTATATCGAGTCCTTTTATCATCACCGATTTTACAATTTGATAAAACCATTTTGCCGGCACCACATTAGATAATAAACGTAATGGCAATGGCATATTCTCAATAGGAAACATAAAACCACTCAGCATTATAGTTGGAAGAAACATACCTGTTAAAGAAATGAACATTGCTGTTTGCTGTGAATCTGTTGCAGATGAAATAAGCAAGCCGAATGATAAACAGGTAATGGTAAATAAAATGCTTTCTGCCATTAATAAAAACAAACTGCCATTGATAGGGACATCCAAAACAAAAACACTCAGCAATAGAATAGTGCTAATATTTATTACTGACAAAAGCAAATAAGGAACCGCTTTTGCCACAACAATTTTTAAAGGTTGTATCGGTGATACAAGCATCACTTCCATAGTGCCTAATTCTTTTTCACGCACAATGGTGATGGCAGTCATTAATGTACAAACAAGCATCAGTACCATTGCCATTACGCCGGGTACAAAAGTATAAGCACCTTTCATTTGAGGATTATACAGCATACGCACTTGTGTATTGATAGTATAAGGAATTTTCTGTTCATCAATCAAACGCTGCTGGTAATCCCTCACAACTGCTGATGCATAGTTGATGAGTGTTGTTGCGGTGTTTGGGTCAGATGCATCTGCAATGAGTTGAACCTGTGCTGTATTAAAATGTTTGAGATCATCGCCAAAAGATGAAGGCAGCACCATTACTATTTTCGCGTCGCCTCTTCTGAATGTTTTATCAATTTCATCCGGACTGTGCAATGGAGCAGCAAGATCAAAATACCTGCTGGCATTAACTTCCGCTATCAGTTCTGATGTTGCGGGATCTTTCGATTGATCAAGGACAGCAATCTTTGAATTCTTTACTTCATTCGTTAGCGCAAATCCAAAAAGAGTTATCTGCACAATGGGCATACCAAGCAGAATAAACATCGTTCTTTTATCGCGAGTGATATGATAAAATTCTTTTCGCACAAAAGAGAGAAATTGTTTCATAACAGCGAATATGTTTTAGAATTATTTGGAATCATGCCGAACATGTGCACCTTTTTTTCACCACATAGAATCACAGAAACACATAGATTCTTTTCAAATTAATTCACTCTCCTCTCTTCGCCCTTCTTGCCAATTGCAGAAACACTTCATCCATTGATTCAGCATTATATCGTTGTTTTAGTTTTGCCGGTGAATCCAATGCATCTATTCTTCCGTCAACCATTATTGATACACGATTACAATATTCTGCTTCATCCATATAATGCGTTGTAACAAAAATGGTGATGCCCGTTTCTGCTGCCTGATAAATAAGATTCCAGAATTCTCTTCTTGTCACGGGATCAACGCCGCCGGTTGGCTCATCAAGAAAAACAATTTCAGGTTCATGAAAAACAGCAACCGAAAAAGCAAGTTTCTGTTTCCATCCCAAAGGCAATGAACGAACCAATTTATCCGCTTCATTTTCCAAATGCAGTTGCTTTATAAGAAAATCTGTTTTCTCTTTTATGAACTTATCTGATTTGCCGTAAATCCCTCCATAAAATCTTATGTTCTCTTTCACAGTAAGGTCTTCATACAAAGAAAATTTCTGGCTCATATAACCAATACTCTTTTTTATCTTTTCTGTTTGCCTGTACACATCAAAGCCTGCAATAGTTGCTTTGCCCGATGTTGGATATGCTAAACCACAAAGCATGCGCATGGCCGTTGTTTTACCGGCTCCGTTAGCGCCAAGAAAACCGAATACCTCTCCCTTCTGCACATCAAATGAAATATGATCCACGGCAGTAAAATCTCCAAAGCGTTTTGTAAGCTCTTCAGTTGTTATGATCTTGTCGTTTGCCATGATTTATTTTTATTGCATTTCGTTATTATCCTCGCGTCCGCATTGTCATGTCGGGGGGAACGAGACATCTATAAATAGATTCCTTACTTTAAACAGATTCCTCATTTTGTTCGGAATGACAAAATCTTTCTTGTATTTTAATTTTTCATCAGTTGCATAAAACGGTCTTCAATATTGGGTTCCGTTTTTTTTATTTCAATTTGTTTATGACCTTTCTGTTCGAGATATTCTTTAAGATTCGTTTCATCAAATTCATCCTTCATCACTGCATGATGATATTCTCCAAATGAATAAGCATCTTTTGATTCAGGATATTCAGCAAGGTCTTTTAATAATTTAAACATGTTCTCTGCTTTTATTGCAAGCACAGTTTGTTTGAATGCCTGAACAATTTCCTTCGTTGTGCCAATAGAAAGTAACTTTCCTTCCTGCATCAACGCGATGCGATCGCATAAACCCGCCTCATCCATATAAGGTGTGGATACAAGTATGGTGATTCCCTGAGCCTTAAGCCTTTTCAGCATGTCCCAAAATTCTTTTCTTGAAACTGCATCAACACCAGTAGTTGGTTCATCAAGAAACAGAACAACAGGGCGATGAATCAATGCGCAGCTCAAGGCCAGCTTTTGTTTCATACCGCCCGATAATTTGCCAGCCTTTCTTTTTTTGAAAGGTTCTATCTGTACATAAATATCTTTTACGAGGTCGTAATTTTCCTCGATAGAAGTATTGAAGATGGTAGCAAAAAAATTCATGTTCTCTTCAACTGTAAGATCCTGGTACAACGAAAAGCGACCCGGCATATATCCCACTTTATTCCGTATTGCTTTGAAATCTTTTACAATGTCTGAGCCATCCACTGTTGCATCACCGCCATCAGGCAACAGCAACGTAACAAGCATTCTGAACAAAGAAGTTTTGCCTGCACCATCAGGACCAATGATGCCAAATATTTCTCCTTTATCCACTTCAAATGAAACACCCTTCACGGCATTCACTACTGCCTTCTTTGTGCCGTAATTTTTTACAAGATTATTTACAGTAACAGACTTCATTTTGTGATTTACGATTTTTGAATTCTCCTTCGAAATTCCAGGTTCGAATTCCTTATTGCTGTCGCCTATTGCTTATCCCATTCAACTTTACTTCCCCATACATCCCTATCTTCAGATAACCATCATTCTTCACTTTGATCTTTATGGCATATACAAGATTGGCTCTTTCATCTTTTGTTTGAATAGTCTTCGGTGTAAATTCTGCTTTATCAGAAATCCATGTGATGGTACCATTGTAAGTGCGATATTTCTTTGCCCCGCTATCCACCAACACCTGTACACTCTGATTTAGTTTAACCTGCGATAGCTGTACTCCTGTTATATATGCTCTTAATGTTATAAAAGAAAGATCAGCAATTTTATAGAGTGCCTTTCCGGGTGCGGTTACTTCTCCTTCTTCAGCATATGTTGTAAGCACTGTACCATTAATGGGATTGACAATATTTGCTTTTGAGAGTTGCTCACTTATCTGCGCTGCCTGTTTCCGCAGAGGAGCAGTTTCACTCAATACGCTTCTGTTCTGTGTTGAAGTGTTGTTTATTTGCACGGCTATCTGCTGCTTTGTTACATCCATCTGCTTTTGCATTTGATCCACCTGTGCATTCATATCATCCAGCTGCTTTTGTGTTGCAGCATCTGCTTTTACGAGGTTCTCCATGCGGTTTCTTTCTCGTATCAATTGATCCAACTGCGATTGTTGAACAGTAAGCTGGTCTTTCAATAAATTTATTTGTGGCTGCACATCAGACGTTTTTAGCGAAAGTGATCTGATGCTTGCTTCTACCTGTTGTTTTTGCAAAGCAAGACTTAGGGAATCAATTGTCCCTACAACCTGGTCCTTTGATAAAACATTTCCTTCATCTACTTTGAATGAAGTTAATTGCCCGTTTAATTCAGATGATACAATCACTTCATCGGCTTCAAAAGTGCCGGATGCATCATACTCATTTTCTGTTGATCTGCAGGCTTGCAAAATAAATGTGGCCGCTGCAGCTGTTAAAAATATCCGGATCATAAAAAAGATATTAAGTGTATTGAATGTATGTCGAATCTTTACCTGTCTCATTATTTTTTAATTGATGAAATAATTAATTGTGGTATAATGGTTTTTCGTTCTTCCATTAATGCATCAAACTGCGTTTTACTGATGCCGCTCACCTGTTCAAGTATAGGTCTTGCAGCAAAAGGAAATATGCATAATGAAAGCATGTTCATCAATAATTGTGCTGGATGCGTTGGTTTAATAATGCCTTGTTTAATTTCTCTTTGCACCTGTGCAAAAAAAAGATTGACGGGAGGTTTACGGTTTCCCCACATTTTTTTAACCAGCACTTCGGGTTGCTGGTTTATTTCATTAAGAATGAATATGGGGAGGTAAGGTGTTTTTCTTATCTGGTCAATATATTCCTTGCAAAACATTTCTATTTTTTCAAAAATGGTTTTGTCTGATTCAAATATCTGGTTGACTCTTGGCAAAAATCCTTGTACAGCTTCCTTAAAAATCGTCTCAAATAATTTCTCCTTACTGCGAAAATAATAATGGAGCAAAGCCTTGTTGATTTCTGCTGCATCAGCAATATCCTGCATGCGTGCACCAGTCATTCCTTTGGCTACAAAAATTTTTTTCGCTGCAGAAAGGATTCTCTGTTCAGCTGACGCATCAATTCGCTTTTTAACCATACAATTTAACCAAATGGTTAACAAAGATAAAAAGCCAATTGATATAGAAATATTAAATTTTAAGAATGGTGATTTGGGCTAAGCCCTGTTTTGAGAAAACATACTTAACTCAAGCAATTGAAAGACATGATTATAAAACCTGCCATATATAAAATTTCGGAGATGAAACAGATGACAAAAGCTCTAAACGCTCAAGTGAGTGACACAACAAAAGCCAAATCGCAGACTGAAGCTAAGTACATAAAATCTTTTCATACGAATAGCAACTGAAAACTACAAACTGGAAACTCCTACTCCGCCCAGCTCATCACATAATTTGGATTTTCAATTTCAAGCGCTTCTTTTGTTAGCATCAGTGGTTTGAAAGTATCAATCATCACTGCTAATTCTTTTGTTTCTTTTGCACCGATACTTTTTTCTACAGCACCAGGATGCGGACCATGCGGAATGCCTGCAGGATGTAGTGTTATCATTCCCCTCGTAACATTTTTGCGGCTCATAAAATCACCGTCAACATAATAAATTACTTCATCACTGTCAATGTTGCTGTGATTGTATGGAGCAGGAATACTCAGCGGATGATAATCAAACAAACGCGGACAAAATGAGCAAACAACAAACACATTTGTCTCAAAAGTTTGATGCACCGGAGGCGGCTGATGCACGCGACCTGTAATGGGTTCAAAATCATGAATACTGAATGCAAACGGATAGCAGCAACCATCCCAACCAACAACATCAAAAGGATGATTGGCATAATGAATGCCATACAACATGCCCCGCTTTTTTGTTTTGATTAAAAAGTCTCCCTCCTGCTCATATGTTTTCAAATCCTGCGGCGGGCGAATATCTCTGTCAGTGTACGGTGCATGCTCCATCAGTTGCCCGTACTTACTAAGATAACGTTTAGGGAAACGAACGGGGTGAAATGAATCAACAATAAATAAACGGTTACGCTCATCATTAAATAAAATTTGATAAATCGTACCACGGGGGAGCACGAGATAATCACCATAATTAAAAGGCAACTCACCATATTGTGTATGCAACACACCTTTGCCCTCATGCACAAAAATTATTTCATCAGCATCTGCATTTTTAAAGAAATAATCATTTGTTCCCTCTTGCGGCGCAGCAAGTGAAATATAGCAATCATTATTCATCAGCACAGTTTTGCGGCTTTGCAAATAATCTTTTTCAGGTTGTATATTGAATCCTTCAAAGCTGCGGTGCTTCAGCATTTTTTCTTCAGCAACATGCGGCGCTACATCAACAGATTCATCTGTTTTAATAATGCGTGTTGGCGGATAGCAGTGATACAATAACGCATAATCATCTGAAAAACCTTCTGTGCTGAATAATTGTTCTGAATACAATGAACCATCAGGTTTGCGAAATTGTGTGTGACGTTTATGCGGAATGTTTCCTAACTTATAATAATGTGGCATGGTGAATTACGATTTTGTGATTTCAGATTTACAATTTTTTTGAGCCCCGCCTTAGAATATAAATGAAGCTTTAATTGCGTCGCTCTCTTGTACGCCATAGCTCTGAACGGCAAACATACTTCGACTGCAATAATTCTAATGAACAATAAATTATTGGGCGGATAATTCAAGCATCTTAAGAAGAAAAACATATTTCCATTTTCGCTTGTCAATCCAATATGTAAAGTTTCGGAAGAATGGCATAATCTTGCAATCTGATTGCTAAATTACAAATTATGGAAACATCATTGCAACTACGCATGCAGCATCAGCCCGATGCATTAAATCATCTTCTGTATGAGTTAAATGATGAAAGTGCAAAACAAAGACCGGATAAAGACAAATGGAGCATCTTTGAAAACATTGCTCATCTTGGGCGTTACCATGAAGTTTTTTTACAAAGAGTTCAGACAATTTTAAAGGAACAGGATCCACTCTTCGACAGATATGTCGCAGATACTGATGAGGGATTTATTGAATGGTGTAAAAATGATTTTGATCAAGTGTTACAAAAATTTCATCAGTCAAGAAAAGAGTTGAATGATTTTCTTTTTAATCTTGATGAGAAGCAATTAATGAGAACACGGAGTTTTTTTTGTTGCACGAAGCGCATCACTTTTACACTATTCTCAAACTAACATCACAAATTATCTCTCCGGAATAGTTTTCAGTCTCCAGTTTTCAATTTGAAGTGTTTACTGCCAACTGCTTACTGCCAACTGTTTACTGCAACAAAACAACTTCTAAAAAAGAATGATTAAAATTGGTTTATTGTCGGATACACATGGTTTTTTAGATGAACACATATTCAAGCATTTTGAGCAATGTGATGAAATATGGCATGCAGGAGATTTTGGGTCTGCAGAACTTGCAGATAAATTAAAAATGTTCAAACCACTGAAAGGCGTTTATGGAAATATTGATGGCAACGATATAAGAAGTGAATTTCCTGGGTGCAGCCGGCAAACAGGGTTGGCAAAAAGTAAGAACGTTGGTACGTTTTATAATTGACGGAAACAATATCAAAAATTGCGAAGTGATTGAATTAGGAAAGAAGTAGAAAAGAAAATTATTTTTTTAATTGCTGAATTTATTTTTTAAAACGTTTGCCAGCTCACCGGCGAATTGTTTTATATAGCGACCCTCCTTATCAAGAGTTGGATCAAAAATAGTAACATCAATTCCGTAGAATAAAGGAGAAGAGATCAGAGATTGCAGAGTAAGTTTCAATTCATTGTAACTTAATCCATCCTCTTGTCTTGAATCAACACAAGGCATTATTTCATCATTCAACACATCCGCATCTAAATGAATCCAGAATCCGTCTAACTGTTTGCCAGCAATCATTTGCAAAAATTCATTGGTAACGGCAGTAATACCTTTTCTGCGTAAAACATGTAAATCAAAATAATGAACATTGCTTTTCATGATAGCATTTACATACCAGTCTTCTGTAAGATCACGGTTACCAAAACAAAAAACATTTTCTTCCTCAATATAAGGTTTCAGATGTTCAATATTGGTAAGTTTTCCGTGACCATTACCTGTAACGATTGCCAAATCCATTCCCGCCGCACCGGCACTGCCCGATTGATGAGGCAACACATAATCTGTATGACCGTCTATAAAAAATAATCCATAGTTGCCGTTTCTTTTTAATGATAAAGCAGCACCAATTAATACAGAGCAATCACCGCCAAGTACAACAGATAATTTTTTATTTTGAATTTGCCCATCTATAACATTTGCCAACTGTTTACTATAATCAATAATCTTGTCTGCATTTCTTACTTTACTTTCTTCATCAATCTCTGTCGAATAAGCAGGTGGAATAACGCTAACCTTTTCTTTTATGCCAGCCATTTCAGCAAAGCCTAGCTTATTCATTGCTGATGGAAAAAATTTTACACCAGGCTCAACACCCTGCGACGGTTCCTTTAATCCAAGATTGGAAGGAGCCTCAATCAAAATTGTTTTATTCATTTATCAGGCTTGCTGGTGCATCATTTCATCCATTATCTTTTTCATTTCTTCTTCGGAAACATCTTTTATATGAGTAGAAACAATCCATATATAACCAAATGGATCCTCAATGCGTCCACTCCTGTCTCCATAAAATTGATCTTGCACAGGTATAAGAATCGTTGCCCCGTTATCAATTGCTTTTTGAACAACAGCGTCTACATCCTGTACATACACGCACAGGTTAACAGAATTACCACTCAGCGTTTTCGGACTTTTATTGTATTGAGGATTTTCTTCCGATACCATTACTACAGTATCACCAATTGTTATCTCGCCATGAGCTATTGTATCATCAGGACTTTTCATGAGCATTTTTTCTGTGGCGCCAAAAACTTTCTGATACCATTTAATTGCAGAAGCAGCGTCTTTAATAGCAAGCGCAGGCATTACGGCATTATAGCCTTCGGGGATATAAGCGTGTTTTTTCATAGCTTAACTCGTTTAGTAACCGCCAATTTAGTTAATAAAATTTTATGAAAACAATACTCTCAGTTAACTTTTTTGCCTGACTTTGTAGTTTAAGAATTATTTTTTTACTTCTATACAACCTCCTACGCGACTTGAACCTTAAGCTCGTTGAGTTTACGTTCAAGGTATTTGATTTTTGCTTGTTTGTATTTTTGTTGGTATTGTTCTAAGTCAACCGGATTAAATTCTTGTTTGTAGCGTACCATTTTGTAATAAATAGTTGCGATTTTAGCTGCTGTAGCAATCACTGCATACTTATTACCTCCTTTTGTCTTCATTCTTCGGAAGTAATCACCTATCCAGTGCTCACTTTTCTATACGGCATTGGCTGCATTTCTAAATGCCTGGCTAGCAAGATTCGGTTTCTTTTTCATCAGATGACTACTGATAAGTTTGCCACCAGATATTTTGTTGTTACAAGCCAGATTTAACCAGGATTTAAAATGCCCTTCGCTT
>WNFY01002562.1_pt1 | contig 27905 bp, 22 predicted proteins | sample 5400091 | NCBI WGS metagenome assembly WNFY01 (sample SAMN13153364, study PRJNA577476) | soil metagenome | isolation source: 60 cm soil or saprolite under grassland replicate 1 | place: USA:California | collected 2016-06-15 | reverse complement strand
AAGCCGCGCGGAGCTGGTGGGTGAGCTCGGCCAGCTCCGCGTCGGGACCGGCCGGCGGATCGGCGACCGCGACGACGCCGAAGCGGTCCACCGCGAGCGCGGGCGACGCGGCGGCGACCGCGAGCAGGAGAGCGGCGAGGCGGCTCATGGAAGTGGCGCGGCGGCGTTCCCGGTGTTGCGGACGTCGTGGTGCGACTTGGGCCAGGGCGAGCTCGCGTCGAGCCCGGTGTCGACGACGACGGCGTAGAGCTTCCCCTCCGCCGAGCCGACGTAGAGCGTCGGGAGCTGCCCCGGGAGCGCCGGCGCGATGGTGGGGAACGACAGCGCGAACCGCCCGAGCGGCGCCGACGGCTCCGCGGAGGTGGACCAGACGGTCGTCCCGTTCGCGTCGAGCGCGTGGAGCTGGCCCGAGGCGGTCACGGCGTAGACGATGGGCGCGCCCGCGTCGGCCGGATCCGCGGCCGCGACGAGGACGCCCGTCACCGGCGAGGCGAGATCCGGCACGGGGCTCCAGGCATCGGTCCACGTCGTCCCGCTCTGCGGCTTCGAGAGGCGGTGGACCTTGTTGTCGTTCGTGCCGACGACGATGTCGCCGCCGGGAAGGACGACGGGCGACTCCACCGGTTTTGAGGGGAGCGTCGCTAGGAAAGAGGACGTTCCGGCAACACCGTCAACCATGTGGATCTGGCTCTTGCCCTGCCCTATCCCGCACGCCACGATGAGGTGACCATCGCCGTTAACCGCGATCGGGGCGCCGATCTCGGCGCAGAATGATCCGTCACCTGAGGGCGTCAGCGCGAGCGAGTCGTCCACGAGTGCATCGGTAAACCGCTTCACCATCGCGGCTGCCGTCGCGACGAACACCTTCCCACCCGCGATCACCGCCGAGGTCGTCACGGCGTCCGTCGTGCTCGCCGGTGTCGCCGGGAAGCACCCATTCGATCCCGTGGTGCTCCCGTACAGCTTCGCCGCGCTGCCGCCGGTGTAGGCGGCTTCCGTCGGGGTGAGCCGGATGGCGGGGGTGAAGAGCGATCCCGTCGCCGGGTCGCTCGCGGGACAGGTCAGCAGGGTTCCGTCAGACTTGATCCCATAGAGATTTCCGTCATCGCTTCCGATCCAGACGGCGCTTTGGCCGATGCTCGGCGCCGATTTGATCGCGACTGACGTAGACGTCCGCTCGGTTCCGTCCGGCGAGACGAAGTGCAGTTTCCCATCGGTCTTCCCGATGACGACTTCCGTCCCATCAATTGCTGCACCCGTGAGGCCCACCGGCGCCTGTCCAGCAACACGCACATCAGTCACCCACCTCAACCTCGTCACCGAGATCGGGGCGAACGAGACGCTGCTCTCGTTCCCGAAGCTGTCCCTCGCGAGGACCGTGACCGCGGCGCTCCCGCTGAACGCGGGGAACCGCCACTCCGCGAGCGGGAGGGTCGCCTCGAAGTCGCCGGGACCCACCGCGACGAGCGGCACGGGCGCGTGCCCGCCGACCTCGAGCGACGCCTCGACCGAGCCCGCGTGCTCCTCCTGCACCTGCACCTGCACCACGAGGGCGCCGTCGCGGGCGCAGCCGCCGGCGCAGCTCGCCCGCACCGGCGTGACGAGCGGCGGCTTCGTGTCGACGACGACGAAGATGGCGTCGCTCGGGACGGTGCCGGCCGTCGTCTTCGCCGCGACCGCGAGCACGACGGCGCGCGAGATCCCCGGGGGCGGGACGTAGGTGCCCTGGTACTGGAGGATGGCGCCGCTCCGCGAGGCGAGCGCGAGCGCGCCGACCTCCTTTCCGTCCGCCACGACGGCGACGGTGTCGGGCGGCGCGCCGTCGCTCGATGCGACGCTGACGACCGCCATCACGTCGACGCCGCCGCCGCCCACCTGCGCGTTGGGGGCCGGCGCGACGAGGCCCACCCCGAACGGCGGCGACGCGCAGACGCCCTGCTCGCTCGCGACCGGCACGAGGCAGACGAGACCGCTCTCGCACTCGGAGCTCTTCCGGCAGCGCGGGAGCGTGCCGGCCTGCCCGCAGGCGAGCACGGCGACGAGCGCGGCGGTGGGAACTCTCGGCAGCATCGTCACCTCCACTCAGAACGCGAACCGCCAGACGAGCCCCGCCGCGAGCGCGGCGCCTCCGGCACCGAGCGCGACGGCGCTCGCCGCCCGCCATCTCCGCCAGGAGGCGTCCCGCTCGATGTAGGCGCGGTAGTCACCGGTCGTGCCGGCGCGATCCCGTGCGCGCGCGTCGGAGCCGGCCGTGAGCGCGAAGGCGCCCCCCGCCGCCAGCGCGGCGGCGCCCGCTCCCGCCACGATCCACGGTGCGGTGCGACCGGCGCGCGGCGGCGGGCTCTCCGGCGCGCGCGACGAGAGGACGAGCTCCCGCAGCGCGCGCTCCAGCGGCGCCACGGCGTCCTCGCCCGCCGCGACGGGGACCTCGCGCCGGGACAGCTCCTTCTCCGCCGCCGCCGAGGCGAGGGAGAGGACGTACCGCGACCCGGCCGCGTCCCCCTCCGCGCTCGACGTGAGGGCGAGGTCGAGCCCGGCGCGGCGCGCCGCGCGCGACGCCTCGGCGAGGTCCTCGCAGGCGACGCCGTAGTCGAGGAAGCGGCCCGGGAGCGCGCGCGCCGCGCTGGAGACGGCCGCGGCCCGCGCGAGGGCGGCATCGCCCAGCACCCGCGGACGGCACAGGAGGAGCTTCCCCGGCGCGTCGCCCGCCGGTGAAGCGCCCGCTCCGGCGGAGAGGACCAGCGCCAGTGCTGTCGTCGCGATCATCGTTCACCCTGCTCGCAGCCGTTCGCGGCACCACCGCGCTTTGCCAGGATCGGGCCATACGCGCCGGGCCCCCAGCGGCTCGAACGTTTGCGGCGGGTGACATCGCCCGGAGGAGGTGGGCTCGTGGTCCGCGGCGTGGACCCACCGGCCGGATTTCGGACCCGCTCCTCGAAGCAACCGCTCGATGCCTCTGGACATCTTCTCCTGGAACGAAACGCGCATGAGCGGCATCCGCGGCTCGAGCCGCAAGAACCACCTTGAGCGCAATCCAGCCTCATACTATGGGTGTTCACGGTTGTCACTGGTGGCGTCATTCACGTCGAGTGACGCGACGGGAGGATCACGACATGCTCAGCGTCCCCTGGCGATCCGCCGCGCTCGCGGCGGCGCTCGCAGCGATCGCCGCGTGCTCGGATTCGCGCCACCCGCGCGGCTGCCACTCGGGCGCCGACTGCCCATCGGACGCGATGTGCGTCATGGGCGCGTGCGTCGCGGGCTCGCTTCCGGAGGCGAAGATCCGGCTCCGCGGCGACGCGGCGGAGCTGGTCTCGCACCGCGAGATCACCTTCGACGGGACGGAGAGCGTGGACACGAACCCCGGCGGCTCGGTCAAGGCCTACGCGTGGGCGATCCGGCGGCGCGAGGCGACGCGCTGCGATCCCCAGCCTGCCAGCGGGGACGGCGCCGCCCTCACCACCATCTTCACGTGCGAGGGCGCGTACGACGTCGAGCTCAAGGTGAAGAACGACCTCGGGCTGGAGAGCCCGCCGCAGCTCGCGTCCATCTCGATCGCGCGCTCGACGAACCCTCCCACCATCGAGTCCATCGGCGGCGCGCTCAGCGTGGGGCACCGCTGCGCGGGCGCGCCCCTCGTCTGCACGCCGCTCCTCGCGAGCGGCGCCACCGACATCCCGCTCGACGTGCGCGCGACCGACACGGAGAGCCAGGACGCGCTCGCGTACGCGTGGAGCTTCCAGCCGCCGCCGGGCGTGGACGCCTCCGCGATCCGCGCCCGCTTCGACCCCGATCCGTTCACCCGGACCCCCACGGTCCACGTGGAGACGGATGGGACGCGCATCGCCGGCGAGTGGACCTTCACCGTCAAGGTGAAGGACGGGGACGGCCTCGTCACGCCCGCCAGCCAGAAGGTCTCGATCGGCAACAGGCCGCCCACCGTCACGCTCGCGCCGGGCCCGATGACGGTCGACCACATCTACCAGAAGGACGCGGCGCGCTACTTCGCCATGGGGACCGTGCGCGCCAAGCTCGAGGACCCCGACGGCGATCCCATCCCGTCGGCCGAGCTCCGCCTGGTCGAGAGCGCCCCGACGTCGTGCTCGTTCCGGGTGAACGACACCGCGTTGCACGCCGGCGACGTCGCGAGCTCGTTCGAGGTCACCTGTCCGGGCACGAACCCCGAGCAGCTCATCGGCCAGGTCACGCGACAGCTCGTCCTGAGCGCGACCGACGTGAACGGTGGCGTCACCCCTGCGCCCCTCGACCTCGTCATCGCCAACCGGCAGCCCTTCTTCACGTGGATGGGCGGGAGCGACGGCGCGGCTACCTGGACCCTGACGGTCGCCCACGCCGTCGCGTCCTGCCCCGGCTTCGGCTACGACACCTGCTTCTCGGTCGACGGCACGAGCCCCCTCGGCGCGATCGACCCCGACGGCGACCCGCTCGCGCGATGGGAGCTGCGCCCGGCCGGCTTCGACCCGCTCCACGGGACGTGGAGCAGCGACGGCCAGTCGTTCCGGTGGCTCTCCGAGGTGTCGCGGCCCGATCTGTTCCGCGCGCGCGACGGATCGAGCCCGGTCGCGGTGACCGCGGTCGTGCACGACCCCTGGGACGCCTCGCTCTCCTCGGACGCCACCTTCCGCCTGAAGATCCTGAACCTCCCGCCCACGACGGCGCTCGTGCCCGGCGTCGGAGCGGTCCGCCATTCGTACTCGAGCACCGATCTCGCCTACCACGCGGCCGTCGACCTGTTCCTTCCGGCCGACCCGACCGGCGACCCCGTGACGCTGCGGGCGGCGAGCGCCGACGGGATGTGCGACGTCTCCCCGAAGCCCGTGAACGGGCTCGCCCGCGTGACCTGCTCGTTGCCCTACGACTGGACGACGGGCGCTGCGCCGCCTCTCGCGAAGCTCGCCGGGGTCACGCACGCCCTGCAGGTCGCGGCGAGCGACGCATGGGAGGAGGGGGCGCTCAGCGCGGTCGGGTACGTCTCGGTGACGAACACGCCACCCTCGGTGGTGGGCGGCACGGTCCACTACGACTCCTGCGTGTGCCAGTGCCCGCTGAGCGGGGACTGCCACTTCATCGAGGCCACGGGCTGCGCCAACGTCACCTTCGAGCCGGGCGCGCAGGACGCCGACGGGACGCCCGTCCGCATCGAGTTCGGCCCTTCGAGCCTCGCCACGCCGTACGCGCGGAACTGCATCGACGGCCACTGCGCCATCCAGCTCAACCTCTGCGCCGGTCAGTCCATCTTCGGCAGCGTGACCGTGACCGACGGCCTCGCCAGCGCGAGCGCGCTCTACCTCTTCGCGAGGACCTGCACCGCGGTGGGCGGGGTATGCGGCTCCGTCGGCGGCGGGGGATCGTGCTTCGTGGCGGGGACGCCCGTGACGATGGCGGACGGCTCGCTGCGGGCGATCGAGGCGCTCCGCGCCGGAGACCGCGTGCTCGCCTACGATCCCGCGCGCGGCGCGGCGGTGCCACGCCGGGTGTTGCAGACGTTCGTCCACCCGGCGACGCCCAGGCTGCTCAGGATCAACGGCCGGATCACGACCACCCCCGAGCACCTCTTCTTCGTGGAGGGACGGTGGGTGGCGGCCGGCGCGCTCGCGCCCGGCGATCTCCTCCTGCGCGTCTCCGCGGATCCGGCGAGCCCGCTTCGCGAGCCGGTGGTCTCGCTCGAGCCCCTGCCCGGAGACGTGACGACCTACAACCTCGAGGTGGAGGAGCTGCACGACTACGTCGCGGACGGCGTGCTCGTCCACAACACGAAGAGCTGCGGCCCGAGCGGCTGCTGAGCGCTGGCCAGCGCTTGCCGCGTCACCGCGCGGCGGCGTGGACGGGCGGCGTGGCGGTGGCGTCGAGCCGCTTGCGCTCCAGCACCGCGTCCGCGGCCTGGGCGATGAGCTCGGGACCGAGCGCCTTGTCCAGCACCGCGTCCGCGCCCTCGCGCTCGAGGCGCCGCTCGACCTCGGCGTCGAGCTGCCCGGTGACCACGATGATGGCGAGGTCCGACTCGCCGCCCGCGATGCGGATGGTGCGGAGGAAGCGCTCTCCGTCCATGTTGGGCATGCGGACGTCGGTGACGAGCAGGTCGAGGGCGAGCAGCTCGTCGGCGAGCAGGGAGAGGCCGGCGGCGCCGTCGCCGGCGGTCAGCACCTCGAACCCGCGCTGCTCGAACGCGCCCTGCAGGAGCCGCCGCATGAGCTCGTCGTCGTCCACCACGAGCGCGCGGCGCGGGCGCGCCGAGATGTGGGCGATGGCGGCGGCGAGGCGCTGCTCCCCCTCCTCGCCGAGCTCGAACTTCACCCCCATGCCCTTCTCGTTCACCATGACGACGGCCGCCGGAGCCGACAGCTCGTCGCCGCCCGGCAGCCGCATCGAGAGCGCGATGCGCGTGCCCATGGCCGAGGGGTGCGACGTCCGCACGAACGCGCCACCCTGCGAGAGGTTCTCCACGTAGTCGGAGACGAGCTCCTGATCCGTCGCGTACTCGATCAGCGCCGTCGGGATGGGCGCACGCGGCGGCTGGTCGTCGAGCGAGACGTCGACGGAGATCGCGTCGCATGCGTCGGGCGCGGGCTCGAGGTAGGGCGTCACCAGCACCGGCGCCTTCACCGCGTAGCGGGGATGCGCGCGCTGCTCGCGGCCGAGGGGCCGCGGCGGGGCACCGGGGGCGAGGGCGTGCTCGGCGAGCGCGTCCAGCAACACCGGCGCGGGCTCGACGAGCGCGAGCGCGAAGCCCGCCGGCGCGCCGGGCCGGGCGAGCTCGCCGCCGCGGATCGCGATGACGCGCGCCTGCGCCTCGAGCGGCCGCTCGATGCCGGGGAACCGCAGCGCGAGCGTGAGCTCGTCGCCGTCCGGCGGCGCGAGCACGCCCGGCACGAAGAGCGCCCGGTCGGCGGGCACCCAGCGCACGCCCTCCCACCCCGGGCCGCCGACGTCCATCGAGAGCGTCGGCCACGGCAGCGGGTCGACCACGCGGCCCGCCTGGGCGCCCGCGCGGGTGAAGAGGTCCGGCGCATCGGCGGCGAGGCGATCGGGCGGCACGCCCCTCAGCTTGGCGTCGCATCTCTCCAGGCCGGCGAAGAACGCCGTCCGCTGGGCCGGCGGGACGCCCGCGAGCGCGGTCGAGCGGACGCCAGCGCGACCGCACCAGAACTCGAGGCGCCGCCGGGCCTCGAACCCGAAGCGCCGCTCGGCGAAGCGCATCACCACGACGAAGATGCCGCTCTTCTGGCGCCAGCCGAGGTCGCACCCGACGAGCGCGCTCGGGAAGAGCTGCGGAAGCGTGAGCACGAAGCGCTCCGCCGATTCCAGGCGAGCGCCGGTCGCGCGGTCGAAGACCGCCGCCAGGGCGGTGATTCCGGGCAGAGGCTCCATGCCAGGTCGTCACTGCAACGGGAGGGCCCGCGCAACCGGGCCCAACCCGCGCGCCGCGCCGGGCCACACACGCACCCAGGGTCGAAAGAGACCCCCGCGGCCGATCACCCGGCGGGGATCACCTCGGCGGGCGGGAAATGGGAGGTTGCACGCCGCAGCACACGGGGGATCCCGTCGCGCCAGGCCGCCGCCAGCTCCGCCACGGGCACCGACAGCGCGCCCTGGATCTCGAGCCGATCCCCGCCGACCGCGCCGAGGCGGACGAGCGGAGCCCCCGCGTCGCGCGAGATCGCCTCGAGTCGCGCGTACTGCGAGCTCGGAAGGGAGACCACGATCCGGCTCGCGTCCTCGCCGAACAGGATGAAGTCCTTCCGAAGCGGGAACGGGATGCGCACCGCCGCGCCCAGCCAGCCGGGCGCGCCGCCGCCCGCGGGCGGGTCGGCCATCATGCAGCACTCGGCGAGCGCGACCGCGAGGCCACCGTCGGAGCAGTCGTGGGCCGACGACAGGAGGCCCTCCTGGATGGCGCGCCGGACCGCCGTCTGCACCGCTTTCTCGCGGAGGAGATCGAGGACGGGCGGTCGGCCCGCCTCCTTGCCGTGCACGGCGGCCAGGTACTCGCTCCCGCCGACCTCGCCCTTGAGCTCGCCGACGAGCGCGACGACGTCGCCCGCCTGGCGGAAGGCCGAGTGGCAGGTGCGCTCGACGGGCTCGACCAGGCCGACCATGCCGATCGTCGGGGTGGGGAAGATCCCCTGCCCCTCCGTCTCGTTGTAGAGCGAGACGTTGCCCGACACGACGGGCGTCCCGAGCGCGAGGCACGCCTCGGAGAGGCCGCGCACCGCCTCCGCGAGCTGCCACATGATCTCCGGCTTCTCGGGGTTGCCGAAGTTGAGGCAGTCGGTCACCGCGAGCGGCTCGCCGCCCACGCACGAGATGTTGCGCGCGCACTCGGCGACCGCGTGCATCGCGCCGAGGTGCGGATCGAGGAAGCACCAGCGGCCGTTCGCAGCCACCGAGAAGGCGAGGCCCTTCCTCGCCTGCGCCGCGTCGCCGGTGGCGAGCCGCACCACCGCCGCGTCGCCGCCGGGGCGGACGGCGCCCACGAGCCGCACCATGTGGTCGTACTGGCGGTAGACCCACTCCTTGGAGGCGATGTTCGGGCGCGCGAGGAGGCCGGCGAGGACCGCGCCGAGGTCGCGCGGCTCCGGCAGCGTGCGCGGGTCGAACGCGTGGAGCGCGGGGAGCGCCGGGTGCGGCCTCATCGGGCGCTGGTACTTCGGCGCGCCGTCGGTGAGCGGCTCCACGGGCAGGTCGGCCACCACCTGCTCGCCGGAGATGATCCGCCAGCGCCCGCTGCCGGTCACGACGCCCACCACCGCGACGTCGAGGTCCCACTTCTCGCAGATGCGGCGCACCTCGTCCTCGCGCCCGCGCGCCGCGACGAGCAGCATCCGCTCCTGCGACTCCGAGAGCAGCACCTCGTACGGCGTCATCCCCTCCTCGCGCCGCGGCACGAGGTCGATGTAGAGGTCGAGCCCGTTCCCGGCGCGCGCCGCCATCTCCACCGACGAGCTGGTGAGGCCGGCCGCGCCCATGTCCTGGATGCCGACGACGGCGTCCGTCTGGAAGAGCTCGAGGCACGCCTCGAGCAGCAGCTTCTCCATGAAGGGGTCGCCCACCTGCACGGTGGGGCGCTTCTCCTCGGTCGAGGCGTCGAACTCTGCCGAGGCCATCGTCGCGCCGTGGATGCCGTCGCGCCCGGTCTTGGCGCCGATGTACATGACCGGGTTCCCCACGCCGGCGGCCTTGCCGCGGAAGATCTTGTTCGCCGGCAGGACACCCGCCGTGAAGGCGTTGACGAGGCAGTTGCCGTTGTAGCTCGGGTGGAACAGGACCTCGCCGCCCACCGTCGGGACGCCCATGCAGTTGCCGTAGCCGGCGATCCCGGCCACGACGCCCTCGAGGAGGTACGCCGTCTTGGGATGCGAGGGGTCGCCGAAGCGGAGCGAGTTGAGCGAGGCGACCGGCCGGGCCCCCATCGTGAAGACGTCGCGGAGGATGCCTCCCACGCCGGTGGCGGCGCCCTGGTACGGCTCGATGTAGCTCGGGTGGTTGTGGCTCTCCATCTTGAAGGCCACCGCGAGCCCGTCGCCGACGTCCACCACGCCCGCGTTCTCGCCGGGCCCCTGCAGCACGCGCGGGCCGGTGGTGGGCAGGTTCTTGAGGTGCACGCGCGACGACTTGTAGGAGCAGTGCTCGCTCCACATGACGGAGAAGACGCCCAGCTCGACGAGGTTCGGCTCGCGGCCGAGGTGGCGCTCCACCTGCTCGTACTCGGCGGGGGTGAAGCCGTGGCGCGCGACGACGTCGGGGGTGATCTCGCTCATGGGGACGCGGATTCTAGCGGCGGCGCCGCGGGAGATCGAGCGGCGAGGTCGGCGGCGATCTCGGCCGTCTCGCCGACGGCGAGGACGCGCACTCGCTCGGCCGGAGGTCCCGCCCGCCGTCGCTCCGCCTCCAGGCGGCGCGGCGGCTCGTCGAGCGGCTCGTCCGTGAGCTTGAAGGTGCCCCAGTGCATCGCGACGAAGGTGCGCGCGCCGAGGTCCCGGAAGGCGCGCAGCGCCTCCTCCGGGTTCATGTGCATCGACCCCATGAACCAGCGCGGGTCGTAGGCGCCGATGGGCAGGAGCGCCGCGTCGATGCGCCACCGCCGGCCGATCTCCGCGAACCCGGCGAAGTACGCGCTGTCGCCCGCGTGGAAGACGACCGCCGAGGTGCCCTTCACCACGAACCCTCCCCAGAGCGTGCGGTTCGTGTCCCCGAAGCCGCGCCGGCTCCAGTGCTGCGCGGGCACGAAGGTGAGCTCCACGTCGCCCACGCGCGCCGACTGCCACCACCCGAGCTCGGTGCAGGAGAGCCCCTCCTTCGCGAAGAGCTTGCGCAGCCCGAGGCCGGCGTAGACCGGCGCGTCGAGCCGCTTCAGGGTGGGCATGTCGAGGTGGTCGTAGTGGCTGTGGCTGACGAGCGCGGCGTCGATCCTGGGCAGCTTCTCGAAGGGCACGCCCGGCGGGACATTGCGGTGGAACCACGGCCAGACGTCCCCCATGACCGGATCGACGATGAGGGTCTTGCCGTCGAGCTGGACGAGGAAGGTGGCGTGCCCGATCCAGGTCACGCGCGCGCCCTCGCCGGCCGCCGGCGGCGACGCGATCTTCGCCAGGTCGGGCGCAACGGTCGGGACGGGCGCGCGGTCGGGAGCGCTGCGGTTCCGCCCGGCGAGCCGGTCGACGATCTTCCATTTCAGGATCGCGCCGAACCCGTGCGGCCCGGAGCCGTCCAGGTTCACGAACCGTCCCTCGCGGTCGCGCGGCTGCACGAAGCTCGAAGCGTCCACCGCGGCCGTCATCGCCACCCCCGGCGCCACTGCCAGCGCGCAGGCGAGCGCGAGGCTCCTCCTCCGCGACGCGGGGCGCTCCCGGCTCACGGGCCGTTCCTAACTCAGATGGCGAGCAGCCGCTTCGTCACGTCGTAGAGCACGTCGCCCCGCTGCCAGAGCGCGATGGGCGCCGCCGGGAGCTCGTAGCGCTCGAGCATGCGGTTGTAGCCGAGCGTCATGAGCGCCTTGAGATTGACCGCGTCGTACAGGTTGTACTCGGCGAGGCGCCGGAGCGCGCCCGGCTCGCCGTCGCGGTGGCGCCGCCAGAGGCGCACCGCCTCCATGCCGTCCACGCCGTGGAGGTGATCGGGCCGGCCGACGCCCGTCTCGTGCTCGAGGAGCTTCAGGCCACCCTGGTGTCCGAGCCGCGCCCACAGGTGCCGGAGGTCCACGTGCGCGCGCGGCGAGCGCCAGCCCGGGAAGGCGCGCTCCAGGATGGGCACGTCGAACGAGAGGCCGTTGAAGGTGACGAGGACCTTCCAGCGCGCGGCGGCGGCGGGGAAGTCGTCGAGGTCGCGGCCGCGCAGGAAGACGCGCGGGCCGTCGCGGTCGAGGACGCCCACGGCGGTCACGAGGTCGCCCCCGTCCGTCTCGATGTCGAGGAACGCCGCGTCCTCCGCGAAGGCCGCGTAGAGCCGCCAGCGCTCCCGCCGCGGCAGCATCGCCGCGAGCGCGTCCGCGTCGCCGTCCTCGAGCGCAGCGCGCGCCGCGGCGACGCCGTTCCGGACGCGCCCGTCGAGCCTCGGCGAGAGCGCGATCCCGAGCTCGCCCGGGAAGTGGTCCCAGCGCTGGATCCCCGCCGCCCAGAGCTGCCGCTCGCGGTAGGGCCCGATCCCGGGGGCGAGCTGGAAGGTGGCGTGAATCACGGGTCCGCGCAGCGTAGCGCAACGGTCCGACCTCTGGTCTTCGGCGAGCACCGGCGGTCTCGACCCCCGCCATCGCGGGGGGAGGGGGACCGACCCCGACCCTACCTCTCCCACGCGCTCCGCCACGCGCCGGTCGCCTGCGCGTGCTCGAAGAACCCCGCGTAGAACGGGTGGCGCGCCACCGTCGCGCCGTCGCCCACCACGACGAGCTTCCGCCGCGCGCGGGTGAGCGCCACGTTCATCCGGCGGACGTCCGCGAGGAACCCCACCTCGCCGCCGTCGTTCGCGCGGACGAGCGACACCACCACCGCGTCCTTCTCGCGCCCCTGGAAGCCGTCCACGGTGTCCACCTCGAGGCCCTCGTCGAGGCGGGCCGAGAGGAGCTGCCGGAGCCGCTGCACCTGACCGTCGTAGGGCGCGATCACGGCCACGTCGCGAGGCGCGACGCCGAGCGCGAGCACGCGCTCCACCTCCGCCGCCGCCAGCTCGGCCTCGCCGTCGTTCACCTTCGAGTCGGAGCCCTCCGGCGTCGCGTCCTCGAAGCCCCGCCCCGAGGTGTCCACCACCTCCAGCGGCGCCCCGTCGATCGAGGCGTCCGCCACCGCCGGGTGCGCCCGCAGCGCGCCGCCGTAGAGCGCGTCCGAGGGGTAGCGCATGATCCGCGCGTTCATCCGGTGCTGCTCCGCCAGCGTCACCTTCAGCGCGTCGCCGTGGACCGCGACGAGCCGCTCGAAGAGCGAGATGCCGAGACCGCCCTCCTGCGCCGCCGCCGAGAGCACCGTCGGCGGCAGCTGCAGGTGGTCGCCCGCGAGCACGGCGCGCTCGGCGCGCAGGAGCGCCAGGTACGCGGCCGGCTCGACCGCCTGCGTCGCCTCGTCCACCACCGCCAGCGCGAAGCGGCGGCGCGCCAGCGCGGGCGCGTCGAGCGAGGTGAGCGTGGCGAGGACGACCGGGGCCCGGGAGAGCACCTCCTCCTCCGCCCGCGCCTCGAGCGCGCGCGCCTCCGCGAGGAGCGCCCGCGCGTCGCGCTCGGCCACGCGCGCCTCGCTGAAGCGCCCCGGGCCGCGCCGCTGCTTGCGCTTCCGCGCCTGCCGGCGCAGGTCGAGCGCCTCGGCCACCAGCCCCTGCGCGATGCGCGCCGCCTCGTGCGACGCGACGCGTGCCTCGAGCGTGTGCGCCAGGACCGACGGGAGGACGCGCGCCGGGTGCCCCACCCGCACGCCGTCGACGCCCGCCTCGGCCAGCCGCTCGACGAGATTGTCGACCGCCAGGTTCGAGGGCGCGGTGGCGAGCACCGTCTCGCCGCGCGCGGCAGCCCGGCGGATGACCTCCACGAGGACGGTCGTCTTCCCGGTGCCGGGCGGCCCGTGCACGAGCGCCACGTCCACCGCGCGGTCGGCGAGGTCGAGGGCGCGCTCCTGCTCGGGGTTGAGCCGCGTGGGGAGCGACGGGCCGCGGGCGCGCTCCTCGAACCTCGGCGGCCGCCCCGCGAGCAGGGCGTGCCAGCGCACGCCCTCCTTCGCCTCCGCCATCCGGCGCAAGCCCGACGCGAGCCGCTCCCAGGTCACGGGCGACGGCTCGAGCTCGAGGACGACCCGGCCGTCGCTCGCCCAGTCCGGCGGCGGCTCGTCGAACGCGACCGCGACGCGGTCGCGGGTGCGGCGCGCCACGACGCCCGCCGGCGCGTCGTCGCGCTGCTCGCGGCGGAGCTGGACGCGCACGAGGCTGCCCACCCCGATGCGCGCGCCTGCGAGCGGCCCGCCGCCGGCGCGCGCGTAGGTGACGAGCGCCCTCCCGGCGAGCCCCGCCTCGTCCACGGCCGCGACGTCGCACACGGCGAGGCCGCGCGCCTCGCGCTCGGCGAGCGAGAGCCGCCCGCGCGCCTCCGCGAAGCGGACCCGCTCCTCCTCGCGCTCGGCGTCGAGCAGGCGCCGGAGCAGCTCGAAATGCTGCACGAGATCCAAGCTTCGACCTATATTCCGGTCTCCGGCTCATGTCTCACCCCGCCTCCCGCCACGTGACGCTCTGGTTCAACCCTCGCTGCGGCAGCTGCCTCCGCGCGCTCGAGCTGCTCCGGGAGCGCGGCATCGAGCCGGAGCTGCGCCGGTACCTCGAGGAGGCGCCCACGGTGGGCGAGGTGGAGGAGCTGCTCGGGAAGCTGAAGCTGCCGCCGCAGGCGGTGGCGCGCCCGAGCGAGGACGAGTACCAGGCGCTGCGCCTCTCGGAGCGCACGCCGCGCGAAGAGATGGTCCGCGCGCTCGCGCAGCACCCGCGCATCCTCCAGCGGCCGATCCTGGTCGCCGGGAATCGAGCGGTCGTGGGCCGCCCCCCCGAGCGCATCCTCGAGATCCTCGAGGAACGCGCGCCCGTGGACGGGTGAATCACCACCCAGGCGCCCGCAGGACCCAGGTCGCGCCCGCCGCCCCCGCCGGTCGAGACCGGCAACCTCGCGAAACGGCTCGGCATCCCGGTGGCGCCTCGAGGAGGGCCGCCCATGGGCCGCGCGCGATCCGTGCATGGAGAGCCAGCGCGAGCATGACGGGGGACCTCCAGCGCACCGCGGGCGACGCGAGCCGCGCACGAGCGGCGACGCATCGCTCGGACCTTCCGTCCGAGGACGCGGCGCTCTTCCGGCTCATCGTGGACCAGTCCACGGACTACATCGCGGTGTACGACGGCGAGGCACGGCTGCGCTTCGCGTCGAGGTCCGTGACCGCGCTCTTCGGGTACGACCCCGACGCCATCCGCGGCACGCACGCGCTCGACTACGTGTGCGCGGAGGACGAGCCCGCCGTCGCGGCGGCGCTCGCCGGCGTCGCGACGGGCCGCTCGCAGCTCGTGGAGTTCCGGCTGCGCTGCGCCGACGGCGCGCTGCGCTGGGTGGAGGCCGCGGGCCGCCCCTTCTTCGAGGGCGGCCGGATGGACGGCTTCCTCATCATGATCCGGGACATCCACGACCGGCGCGTGGCGGAGCGCGCGCAGCACGTGGACGGCGCCGCGGCCATCAGCAGCGACGGCCACCTCGAGCTCGGTCCGGACGGCGACGTCACCGCCGTCGACGGCCGAGTCCTCGAGCTGTTCGGCTGCGATCCAGCGGTGGTCGACCGCGTCACCTGCGCGCCGCCGGAGTCGGTGGGCGAGGCCCTGCTCGAGGCGACCGCGGCCAAGGTCGCCGACCGGACCTCGTTCCTCTCCGGCCTGGCGCTGCAGCAGGCGCTGCCCGACGGCGTCAGCTTCGACGAGTTCGCGCTCCTCGACGGACGCGTCCTGGAGCGCTACGGCGCGCCGCGGCGCGGCGCGAACGGCGCCGTCGTGGGGCGGACGATGTTCCTGCGCGACGTGACCGTCCGGCGGCGCGCCGAGGTCGAGCTGCGCGAGCGGGCGCGGCAGCAGGAGACGGTGGCGGAGCTGGGCGAGATCGCGATGAACGCGGAGGACCCGCAGCCGCTCCTCACGCTCGCGGCGCGCCTCGTCGCGAGCACGCTCGGGCTCGACCTGGTCCAGGTCCTCGAGGCCTCGCCAGCGGGCGACGAGCTCACGATCCGCGCGGGGAACCTCGAGGGCGCGGTCCTCCCGGATCGCAGGGTCGGGCGGCGGGGATCGCTCGCCGGGCTCGTGCTCGACCAGCAGACGCCGGTGGTGGTGAGCGAGCTCGCGACCGACCCGCGCTTCGACTCGCCGGTCCTCCGGGACATGGGCATCGTGAGCAGCGCGGTCGTCGTCGTGCGCGGACGCGACCGCCCGTTCGGCGTCCTCGGCGCCCACGCTCGCCGCCACCGCGCCTTCACCGAGGACGAGATCCACTTCCTCGAGACGGTGGCCAACGTCATCGCGGCGATGGTGGCGCGCCACGCGGCGGAGGCGACCCTGCTCTCCCGCGAGCGCCAGCTCCGCGCCATCTTCGAGAACGCGCTCGACGCGCTCTGCACGTTCGACGAGGCGGGCCACCTCGTCGAGGTGAACCCGGCCGCCTGCCGGCTCTTCGGGCGCGGGCGCGCGGAGCTCCTCGGCCGCCCAGTGGGGCAGGTCCTCGGACCGCGGTCGAGGGCGAAGACCGTGGCGTGGGCGCAGGAGCTGCGCAGGCGCGGCCACGTGAGCGGCGAGGTGGACGTCGCGCCGCCGGGGCTGCCGCCGCGCCAGGTCGAGTTCTCCGCGGTGGCCGGCATCCTCCCCGGGCTCCACCTCGGGGTCATGCGCGACGTCACGGAGCAGCGCGCGATGCAGTCGCGCCTCGCGCTGGCGGACCGGATGGCGTCCGTGGGCACGCTCGCGGCCGGCGTCGCCCACGAGCTCAACAACCCGCTCTCCTACGTCATCGCGAACGTCTCCTGGGTGACGGAGGGGCTCGCCGAGGCGACCGCGCGGCCGGAGGACGCCGCGGCCCGCGCCGACATGCTCCAGGCGCTCGAGGAGGCGCGCGGCGGCGCCGAGCGGATGCGCGACATCATCCGCGACCTGCGGACCTTCTCGCGCGGCGACGAGACGCGGTCCGGCGCCGTCGAGCTCGCACCGGTCCTCGAGTCGTGCGTGAGCATGGCCTGGAACGAGATCCGTCACCGCGCCCGCCTCGTCCGCGAGCTCCTGCCGGTCCCGGCCGTGCACGGGAACGAGGCGCGGCTCGGGCAGGTGTTCCTGAACCTCATCGTGAACGCCGCCCAGTCCATCCGGGAGGGCGCGGCCGAGAAGAACGAGATCCGGCTCGCGACGCGCCACTGGCACGACGGGCGGATCGCGGTCGAGGTGACCGATACCGGCAGCGGCATCGCCCCCGATCACCGCGCGCGGATCTTCGACCCGTTCTTCACGACGAAGCCGCTCGGCGTGGGGACCGGCCTCGGGCTCTCGATCTGCCACAACCTCGTGGCGGCGCTCGGCGGGACCATCGAGGTGGAGAGCGAGCTCGGCAAGGGATCGCGCTTCCGCGTCCTGCTGCGGCGGTGGGAGGGGCCGGCCGTCGAGCCGGTGGCGCCGGCCTGCGAGGCGGCGGCGCCCCGGCGCGGGCGCGTGCTCGTGGTGGACGACGAGCCGCTCGTCGGCGCCGCCGTGCGCCGCGCGCTCGCCGGGGACCACGAGGTGACGGTCGTGTCGCGCGCGCGCGAGGCGCTCGCCCGTCTCGACGCCGGCGAGGCGTTCGACCTGGTCGTGACGGACCTGCTCATGCCCGACATGACCGGCATCGACCTCGCCCGCGAGCTCGAGGCGCGGGCGCCGGAGCTGGCGGCGCGGACGGTCTTCGTGACCGGCGGCGCCTTCACCCCCGCCTCGCGCGCGTTCGTCGAGGCGCACCGCGAGGCCGTGCTCGACAAGCCCTTCGAGCTCGAGCGGCTCCGCGAGCTGGTGCGCCGGCGGATGCCACCGCCCGCGAGCGGCGAGTGACCGGCGGTTAGAACGTCCCGGCGATGCCGAGCGGCAGGGGCGTCACCGCGAGCTTCACGGCGCCCTCGTCGCCTGCGCGCCGGTGCACGAACCCGGCCGCCGCGAATCCCGTGCCGTAGATCCAGGGCCACGCGGCGTCGCCGCGCAGCCTCGCCACCGTGCCGAAGGCGCCCGCTGCGGCGAACGCGCTCGCAGTGTGGCCCGAGACGAAGGAGAGGTCGTCGTCGGCGGCGTGGCGAACGCCCGCCGCCTGCGCATAGGGGCGCCGGCGCCCGATGGCGTACTTCGACACCTCGGTCGCGATCCCGGCGACCGCGACCGCCTCGGCAACCACGAGCGCGTCCTGTCCGGCCCTGTGCAGGTCTCCCCGCGCGAGCACGAGATCGGCCGCCGCGAGCGCCACCGGCACGCCCACGACGAGCCCGTCGGAGAGCGCCGACGCCGCTTCCGCGTCGTGCCAGAGGAGATGGGCCCGCGCCGATCGATCGAGCGCGGGAGGCTCGCACCAGCGGCACGCCGCCGGCGCGAGCCAGGGCTTCGCGAGCGCGAGGCCTCCCCAGGCGGCCAGGGCGCCGCCGGCCACGATGGCCGTGACCGGCTCGTCCACGGCGAGGCGGTCTTCCGCGGCTCCCGGACGGGCCGGGAGCGCGGCCAGGACGAGCGCGAGGGCGAGCGCGACGCGCGGCACGGGCCGACGTTATCATCGCGGGCGTGGACGAGGAGGACGAACCGCGCGGCGAGCCCGTCGAGATCCCGATCGACGGGACGCTCGACCTGCACGCCTTCCGGCCCGAGGAGGTGAAGGACCTCGTGCCGGAGTGGCTCGAGGCGTGCCACGCCCGGGGCATCCTCGCGGTGCGCATCGTGCATGGCAAGGGCACGGGCGCGCTGCGCCGCACCGTGGAGGCGCTCCTCGCGCGGTCGCCCCACGTGGTGAGCTTCCGCCCCGCCGACGAGGCCGGCGGCGGCTGGGGGGCGACGCTCGCGATCCTGTCCGACCGCAAATGACCGTTGCACCCGGCGTGCGCACCGCTACCTGCTGGCCGTGACCCTCGCCGGCTCCCTCGCGCTCGCCCTCGCCGTCGCCCTCGAGGGGGCGGCCGCCCCGGCGGCGAAGGGTCCCTTTCCCTATCCCGTCCACCGCCGCGCGCTCGAGAACGGGCTCCAGATCGTCTTCGTGCCGTACGACTCGCCGGGGCTCGCCGCCTACTTCACCGTCTTCCGGGTCGGGAGCCGCGACGAGGTGGAGCCCGGGCGCACCGGGTTCGCGCACTTCTTCGAGCACCTCACGTACCGCGGCACGCGCGCGCACCCCGGCGCCGACTGGGAGCGCATCACGAAGTCGCTCGGGCTCGACACGAACGCCTTCACCGACGACGACGTGACCGCGTACTGGGTCTCCGGACCTTCCTCGGCGCTGCCGACCGTCATCGAGCTCGAGGCCGATCGCTTCATGAACGTCGCGTACACGGAGGACGACTTCAAGGTGGAGTCGCGGGCGGTGCTCGGGGAGCTCCTGAAGTCGCTCTCCTCGCCCGACTTCAAGGTGGAAGAGGCTTCGCGCGAGCTCGCCTTCGAGCGCCACAGCTACAAGCACACCACCATCGGGCTCGAGAAGGACGTGCGCGACATGGCGAGCGGGTATCGCTTCTCGCTCGACCTGTACCGGCGCCTCTACCGGCCCGACCGCGCCGTCGTCCTCGTGGTGGGCGACTTCGACGAGGACGCGGTCGGCGGGGCGATCCAGCGCCACTACGGGCCGTGGCAGGCGAAGGGCGAGCTCGCCCGCGTGCCGCCGGAGCCGCCGCAGCAGGAGGAGAAGGAGGGCCGGGTCGCCTGGCCGGCGCCGATCCTGCCGCGGCTCTGGTCGGGGTGGCATACGCCGGCCGGCGCAGACCGCGACGCGACCGCGACGCAGCTCGTCCTGTGGCCCCTCCTGTTCGGCCGCCCCTCCGCGCTCTACCGCGAGCTCGTCCTCGAGCGGCAGCTCGTCCAGGAGATCGGCGGTGACTTCCAGCCGCACCACGACCCGTACCTCTTCGGCTACGAGCTCGTGCTGAAGAGCGAGGCCGCGGAGGAGCCCGCGCGCGCCGCGGTGGACCGCGCCCTCGCGGACCTCGCCGGCGGGAAGGTGGACGCGCGCGCCCTCGCCGACGTGAAGGCGAACGTGCTCGCGAGCCTCGTCATGCAGACCGACACGCCCTACCGCACCGGCGTCTGGCTCCTCTACTACGCCGCGCTCACCGGCGACCCGGGGTGGCTCGACGCGGTGATGGGCCGGGTCGCGAGCGTCTCGCCGGACGACCTCGTCGCGTTCGCGCGGCGCTTCCTCGTCGCGAGGAACCGCACGACGGTGGTGGTCGCGCCGGCCCCGAGCCCGGCGGGGGCGCGATGAGCCGCCTCGCCCCGCTCGCGCTCGCGTGCTGCGCCTGCTCCTGCGCCGGCCCGTCTGCCCAGGCGCCGGGCCCGGACCCGGACTCCATCCGCACCCAAGCGAGCCCACCGCTCGTCGCGGGCCGCGCGTCGCGCCTCGTCGGCCTCCCCGTCCCGGCGCACCCCACGGTCTCGGTCCGGCTCTTCTTCGTGTCGGGCGCGGTGGACGATCCGCCCGGCAAGGAGGGGCTCACGGCGCTCACCGCCACGGTGATGGCGGAGGGCGGGACCGTGAAGCTCGGCGCGGGAGAGCTGTCGGAGGCGCTCTACCCGATGGCGGCGGAGCTCTCGGCGGTGACCGACAAGGAGACGACGGTCTTCGCGGGCCGGTGCCCCAAGGGCGCGCTGGAGCGCTTCCTCCCCATCCTGGAGGACGTGGTCCGCGAGCCGCGCTTCGATCCCGGGGAGCTCGAGCGGCTCCGGGCGCGGGCGATCGACGCCATCGAGAAGGGCGTGCGGACGGAGGACGACGAGGAGCTCGCGAAGCAGGCGCTCTCGCTCGCGCTCCACCGCGGTCACCCGTACGGCCACTTCACCGGCGGCACCGTCGAGGCGCTCCGCGCGCTCACCCTCGACGACGTGAGGGCCCACTGGCGCCGCGTCTTCGTCGCCTCGCGGCTCACGATCGGCGCGGCCGGCGGCTACGAGGGCGACCTCCCGGCGCGCATCGAGCGGGACCTCTCGGCTCTGCCACGGGGCAGCGCCCGCCCGCCGCTCCCCGCGCCGGTGACGAGGGCGCCGCGCTTCCTCCTCGTCGAGAAGAAGACGACGCCCACGGCGATCTCGATGGGCTTCACCTGGGAGGTGAAGCGGGGCGATCCCGACTTCCCCGCGCTCGTGGTCGCCGTCTCGGCGCTCGGCGAGCACCGCCAGGGCGCCGCCTTCCGGCTCTTCAAGGAGCTCCGGGACGTGCGCGGGCTCAACTACGGCGACTACGCGTACGCCGAGCACTTCGTGCAGGCGCGCGGCAGCGCGCTCCAGGCGGTGAACCACCCGCGCTCGCACCAGCAGTTCACGGTGTGGATCCGGCCCGTCGAGCCGCAGCACCGCCTCTTCGCGGTGCGGGCCGCGCTGCGCGAGGTCGACCGGTGGGCGCGCAGCGGGCTCTCGCAGGAAGAGCTCGATCGGGTGAAGCGGTTCCTCGCGGGCTACACGCTCTCCTTCGACGTGACCGACACGCGCCGGCTGGGCTACGCGCTCGACGACGCGTTCTACGGGCTCGCGCGGCCGTGGCTCGAGACGCTGCGGTCCCGGCTGCCCTCCCTCACGCTCGACGAGGTGAACGGCGCGCTCCGCCGCCACGTCGACCCGGCGCGGCTGCGCGTGGTCGTCGTGACGCACGGGGCCGCCGAGCTCGCGTCCGAGATCAGGAGCGGCGTGCCCTCGCCCATCAGCTATCCCGTCCCGAAGGCGGCCGAGGTGCTCGAGGCGGATCGCGTCATCGAGCGCTTCCCGCTCGGCGTGACCGGTCCCGAGGACGTGAAGGTGGTCAAGGTGGAGGAGCTGTTCGAGCGGTAGAGCCGGGGATCGGCGAGGTCCGGCGCTCGGTCCTCGCCGGCCATGGGAGCGGACGCGCGGCCCGCGCTCGCGTTGTCACCGGGCCGGGGCGGTCCCTAAATAAGAGGGCATGAAGCTCGCCATCCGCGCTCACCAGGTCGAACCCCCCCGCGACGTCGCGGCGTTCCTCCGCAAGCACGTCGTCGCTCCGCTCAGGCGCTTGCACGACAGCCCCGCCACCCAGCTCACGGTCCACGTGGAGGACGCGATGCCGGGAAAGGGCGGCGTGGATCGCGCCTGCAAGCTCACCTTCCGCATGCCCGGCGCGCGGACGCTCCGGGTGGAGAGCGTCAAGGACGACCTCCACGCGGCGCTGCTCGACTGCGCGCAGCGCCTGAAGCGGCTCGTGCAGCGTGAGATCGCGAAGCAGCGGTCGCCCTCGCGGTCTCCGCAGCACAACCCGCTCGGCCGCACGTGGCGCCGGGTCGCGAGCCGCTCCGGCATCGCGCCCGACGGCACGCCCTCGACGCTGTAACGCGAAACAACACGGGATTTCACGGGTCCGCCGCCCGGGCCGCGGTGAGCTATGGACTCGCGCGGCGAATTCGCTATGGTTCGCGCGCCCTGAACGGGCGGAAGGTGGAAAGACCATGACGCTCCTCGAAAAATTGATGCCGAAGTCCGACGACTTCTTCGACGACTTCGAGAAGCTCGCGGCCGCGACGGTGGAGGGCACGCGACTCTTCAGGGCGCTCCTCGAGGACTACACCGACGTGGCGAAGAAGGTGCAGGCCATCAAGGAGGTCGAGCACAAGGGCGACGACATCACCCACCGCGCCTTCGAGCGGCTCCACCGGCAGTTCATCACCCCGTTCGACCGCTCCGAGATCTACCGGCTGCTCTCGCGCATCGACGACGTGCTCGACCTGGCCGACGCGGCTTCCGAGCGTCTGGGCCTCTACGAGATCGTGACCGTCCTGCCCGACGCCCGCGAGCTCGCGGGGGTGCTCGTCGCCGCCGCCGAGACCATGCAGCAGGCGGTGCGCGGACTGCGCGACATCAAGAACCCGGCCCAGGTGCTCGAGGCCTGCAAGCAGGTCAACGTCTGCGAGAACCAGGGCGACTCGCTCGTCCGGCGCGCCATCGCGAACCTCTTCAAGGGCGCGCACGACCCGCTCTTCGTCATGAAGTGGAAGGAGATCCTCGACCTCATCGAGGACGCCATCGATCGCGCCGAGGACGTCGCGAACGTGATCGAGGGCGTGGTGCTCGAGCACGCGTAGCGCGCCCGCCCGCCCCCGGACATGCTCCTCGCGATCGTCATCGGCCTCATCGCCGTCGCCCTCGTCTTCGACTTCATCAACGGCTTCCACGACGCGGCGAACTCGATCGCGACGGTGGTCTCGACGCGCGTCCTCTCGCCGGTGGTGGCGGTGGGCTGGGCGGCCTTCTTCAACTTCATCGCGGCGGCGCCGGTCCTCTTCGGCGGCGAGCTCAAGGTCGCGAACACGATGGGGAAGGGCATCATCCACTTCGACGAGCTGAAGGGGCAGGGCTCCGCCCTCGTGCTCACCGTCATCTTCGCGGCGCTCTTCGGCGCGATCATGTGGAACCTGCTCACCTGGATGTGGGGCCTGCCGTCGTCGTCGTCGCACGCGCTCGCGGGCGGGATGATCGGCGCGACGCTCCCGGCGCTCGGGATGAAGGGGCTGGTCTGGAGCGGCATCGGGAAGATCACGCTCTTCATCGTGCTCTCGCCCGTGATCGGCATGGTGCTCGGCTCGCTCAACATGGTCGCCGCCGCCTGGTTCGTTCGCGGGCAGACGCCGGCGCGCGTCGATCGCTGGTTCCGGCGCCTGCAGCTCCTCTCGGCGTCGATCTTCTCGTACAGCCACGGCACGAACGACGCGCAGAAGGTGATGGGCATCATCGCCGTCGTGCTCTACGGCACCATCCGGGTCGGCCAGCCCTTCCACGTCCCGATCTGGGTGGTGTTCCTCTGCCACGCCGCCATCGGCGCCGGCACGTTCTTCGGCGGCTGGCGCATCGTGAAGACGATGGGAGCGAGGCTCACGAAGCTCCAGCCCATCGGCGGCTTCTGCGCCGAGACAGGGGGCGGCGTCACGATCCTCGCGCTCGCGTACGCCGGCATCCCCGTCTCGACGACGCACACGATCACGGGCGCGATCGTCGGCGTCGGCTCGACCAGGGGCACGCGCGCCGTGAAGTGGGGCGTCGCGGGCAGGATCGTCTGGGCGTGGATCCTGACCATCCCGATGTCGGCCCTCTTCTCGGCCGCAGCCTACGTGGGCGCGCGGTTCCTGGCCGGGCTCTCGCAGTGAGCTTCCGCGGCACCTGACGGACCTGCCAAGCGCCGGGAGGACGGCCGGCGCCGCCCGCGGCGCGCGCCCTCCGGCGCAACCAGATCGGGATCCCGGTGTTGGAGGTGGCAGATGGCCTCGGATCCCGACGCGGCGCTGATGGTCGCGTTCCAGGGTGGCGACGAGTCGGCGTTCCGGACCCTCTTCGAGAAGCACGGGCGAGCCATGGTCGCGTTCTGCAACCACTTCGTACGGGATGGGGCGCGGGCCGAGGAGCTCGCGCAGGACGTGTTCCTCAAGGTCTACCGCTCGGCGGCTCGCTATCGGCCCTCGGCGCGCTTCAAGACCTTCCTCTACCGCATCGCCTCGAACCACTGCCTGAACGAGCTGCGCCGCGGGGAGTACGCGGCGCGGCGCGACGTCGAGCGCGAGCGTGGAGAGCCGACCGACCCCGACACGCTCGCGGGCGCTGCCCCCACCCCCGAGGAGACGGCCCTCGCGGCCTCGCTCGGCTCCGCCGTCGGGGCGCTGCTCGCCCGCCTGCCGGAGAAGCAGCGCGCCGCCTTCGTGCTCGCCCGGCTCGAGGGGCTCTCGTACGACGAGGTCGCGGACGTGCTCGGCACCTCGGTTGGGGCCGTGAAGTCGCTCGTCCACCGGGCGACGGTGGCGGCCTCCGCCGCGCTCGGTCCCTTCACCGCGGCCGGGAAGGAGGCGCTCTCGTGAGCCATCCGACGAACGAGCTCACCGCCTACCTCGACGGCGCGCTCGCGCCCGCCGGGCGGGCCGAGGTCGAGGCGCACCTCGCCCGCTGCGCGGCGTGCCGCGCGGAGCGCGATCGGCTCGCAGGCGCGCTGGCGCTCCTCTCTCGGCTCCCGCCCGCGTCCCCGCCCTCGCTCACCTTCGAGCAGCGCTTCTATGCGCGGCTCGCCGCCGAGAGGGCCGAGGCGCGCGCGCGCCGTGGCTTCCTCGACCGGATCGCGTGGCGGTGGCTCGCGCCGGGCCTGGCCGGCGTCGCCGCGACCGCCGCGGTCGTCCTCTCCGTCGGCGTGCACCGCTCCCGCCCGGACGAGACGTTCTTCGCGCAGCACCTCGACCTCTTCGAGAGCTACGAGGCGGTCGCGAGCGTGGGCGCGGTGGACTCGCCCGACGACGTGCAGGTGGTGGCGCACCTCGACGAGCTCGCGGAGGGGACGCCGTGACGGCCACCCGGCGCATCCTGCTCGCGCTGGCGTTCGCCGCGCTCCTCGCCCGCCCCGCGCAGGCCGAGGGCGAGCCCGCGCGCGAGGACCCGCGTGCACGCTGGGAGAAGCTCACGCCGGGGGAGCGGCAGGAGCTGCGCGAGCGCTACGAGGAGTGGAAGGCGCTCCCGCAGGACGAGAAGGCGCTCTTGCGAGAGCGGCAGGAGCGGCTCCGCGCGATGTCGCCGGAGCGCCGGGCCGACGTGCAGCGGAACTGGCGCGCGTTCCGCGACCTGCCCCCGCGCGAGCGGCAGGAGATCCTGGAGCGGTTCGCGCGCTGGCGCGAGATGCCGCCCGAGCGCCGCGCCCAGATGCGCGCCGCGTTCCGCGAGATCCTGAGGGCGCCCCCGCACGAGCGCCGGCGCTACCTCGAGAACCTCCGCCGCTGGCGCGAGATGTCGCCGGCGGAGCGCGAGCGGGCGCGCGAGCAGTGGAGGCAGCGCGGGGATCGGCGCCAGCGGTAAGCTCGCCCCGTGACGTCCGCCCGCGCCGCCGTCGCCTTCGCCCTCGCGGCGCTCGCCGCCTGGTGTGGCGCCGCCCGCGCCGAGGACGTGGACCGGTTCCGGCTCGTGCTCCACGGCCGCTTCACGGACCGCGAGAACCAGCCCGACCCCTCGCTCCGCTTCGATCGCGCCACCAAGGCCTTCGACCTCGCGCCGTACCTGCGCCCGCAGGGCTCGGACGCCTACGGCTCGACGTTCGCCGCCGTCTCCGCCGAGGGCCGGCGCGGCTGGTTCCGGTGGGCGCTCGGCGCCGACACCGGCGAGCTGCGCTCGCAGGCGTTCCCCCGGCCGGTGACGGTGTGCAGCTCGAAGCTGCCGAGCGGCCTCGACGTCGCCGGGCAGGGCACCTGCACCGTGACCGTGACCGGACGGCGGACGCTCTACACGGTGGAGGAGACGCGGCTCGCGGCGGCGCGGCTCACCGCGAACGGCCGCCCGCTCGGGGACGAGGTGCGCTCCACCCTCTTGCTCCGCGAGGCGTGGGTGGGCGCGGCGCTCGGGCGCAACGAGGTCGCGCTCCTGAAGACGGGCCGGAAGCGCTTCACGGTGGCCGACGGGTTCGTCTACGACGACTACGGCACCGGCGTGGAGGCGACGTTCGACCTCGGCGCGATCGGCCCGTCGTGGGACCTGGGCGCAGCGGCCTTCTATCCCACGCGCGACTTCCCGCGCCGCGCGGGCGTCACCTCGCCCGTGGTTGCGCTGCGCGCGGACTTCCTGCCCTCGCTCTTCGAGCACGCGGGCCTCTTCCTCGCCTTCTACCGCGACCAGACGAGCAGCGTGGCGGACCTCTTCCGCGGGAGCCTCGCGGAGCCGTCGGTGGTGCGGCTCCTCGCCTCCCCTCCCGGCTCGGCCGCGTACCAGGACGAGGAGCGCAACCTCGCGGCGACGTTCGGCTCGGCGCGGGAGAGCGACGGCGGCCTCGGCTGGCTCGGGACGAGCGGAAGCCTCGCGTTCCGCGGCGCGCTGAAGCTCGACTGGACGGGCGCGCTCGCGCTCGGGCGGGTCACCTTCCGGATCGCGGACGCCACCGAGACGACCCAGGACACCGTGTTCGGGCAGCTCGCGCACCTCCGCCTGCGCGCCGCGGCCACGCGCGAGGTCGAGGTGGGCGGCTTCTTCCTCTTCCTCTCGGGCGACCTGCCGCCGACCGAGAAGGCCCGGCTCGGGCTGCCGCGGCGCTACGGCGGGTTCCTCGGGATCGCGCCGTACGTCACGGCGACGAACATCTTCTTCACGGGCGGCGTCGCGGAGACGTTCGCGTCGCGGCAGTCGACCGCGCCCGGCGTGAACGGCCGCGGCGTGATCGCGCCGGGGCTCACCGCCTCGTGGGATCCGCTGCGCGCCCTGGCCGTGGACGCGCGCGCCGCGTACCTCGTGGCGACGGCGGCGGGGCCCTTCGGCGGACGCGTGTATGGTCCGGAGCTGGACCTGGAGGTCACCTGGTCGCCGCGCGAGTGGCTCTCGTTCGCCGTCGAGGGCGACGCGCTCTTCCCGGGCGACTTCTTTCCCGGGCGGGCGCCGGTGACGAAGGTCGTGCTCGGCTTCGATCTGGTGGGGATGTGACGAGGGCGGCCGCGGTCCTCGTCGCGTCGCTCCTCGCCGCCGCGGCGGGCGCCGGGCCGCGCGGCGCTCCGGAGGCGGGTTCCGACGCGGGCGTCGCGGACGGCGGGACGCGCGATCCCGACCAGGACGTGATCGACCACCTCGACGAGCTGCGCGAGCTGGAGCTGCTCCGCAACCTGGAGCTGTTCGACCCGGAGGACGAAGGCGATCACCGTTGAGAGGCTGTGAAGAGATCCGCCTCACACTTCCGACTCGTGTTCGCCGATCCCGTCGGGTTCCAGGTGGGGGGTCTGGGGGGAGCGGCGCTCGCTCCCCCAGCTTGAGGGTTTGCGAAGCGAAGCGTAGCAAGCCCGGAAATCCCTCAGACTCGCCTATGAACCGCTCGGCGAACACGAAAACGGCGAAACGCGAGTCTGAGTGGACGCGAGCATGCCGCACGCGGCGTGCTCGTCCTTGCCGCCCGAGTAGCGCCGGACGATCGGCTGCCCGGGCAGCTCGCGCGCGAGCGCGTCGCGGAAGCGCGTCCACTCGTCCGCGCTGGGCGGGCGAAAGCGGCCCGTCGCGTCGTTCACGTCGATGGGATTGAGCCGGACCGCGATGCCGGCCAGGAGGCGGCCCAGGGCGGCCGCGTCCTCCTCGCCCGTGTTCACCCCGGCCATCATGACGTACTCGAGCGTCACCCGGCCGCGGCGGGCCGCGTGCTCGCGGACGGCGTCCACGAGCTCCTCGAGCGGGTGTCCGCGCTCGATGGGCATGAGGGCGGCGCGCTTCTCCGGGATGGCGGCGTTGAGCGACACGCAGAGCCGGAACTTGTGCCCCTCGGCGGTGTAGCGGCGGATCATGGGCACGACGCCCGCGGTGGAGATCGAGATGCGCCGCTGGTCCACCCGCCCGCCGGCGGGGTCGCACAGCACGTGAGCGGCCTGCAGCACCGCGTCGTAGTTGTGGAAGGGCTCGCCCTGCCCCATGAAGACGGCGCCCGTGATGGGCAGGGCGCTGTCGGCGCGCACCTCGAGGAACTGCGCCACGATCTCCCACGCCTCGAGGTTGCGCGTGAGGCCGAGCCGGCCGGTGGCGCAGAACGCGCACCCGAGCGCGCAGCCCACCTGCGACGAGAGGCAGAGCGTGTGGTGCGTGTCGAAGAGCGGGATGCGCACGGCCTCGACGCGCGCGCCGTCGGAGAGGCCGAACAGGTACTTGCGGAAGCCGTCCCGCGCGTCGGCGGTGGCCACGCGCTCGAGGCGCGCCGACGAGCAGCGCGCCTCGACCGCGTCGAG
>WNFY01002041.1_pt1 | contig 27914 bp, 28 predicted proteins | sample 5400091 | NCBI WGS metagenome assembly WNFY01 (sample SAMN13153364, study PRJNA577476) | soil metagenome | isolation source: 60 cm soil or saprolite under grassland replicate 1 | place: USA:California | collected 2016-06-15 | reverse complement strand
GACAGATCTTTTTGATCGATCACGCCCGCCTCGCTCATTTCCTTGTAGAGATCGTTGCCTTCCCGGCTCCGTTCACCTACTCCGGCAAATATCGAAACCCCGCCGTGTTTTATGGCAATGTTATTGATTAACTCCTGGATGATAACAGTCTTACCGACGCCCGCGCCGCCAAATGCGCCCACTTTGCCGCCTTTTGAAAATGGGCAAACGAGATCGATGACCTTGATTCCCGTTTCCAGGATCTTTGCGCTTGTGTCTTGCTCCGTAAGCGATGGAGCGGGGCGATGGATGGGGTAACGTTTTTCGAATTTCACCGGGCCACGGCCATCAATAGGATCACCAGTGACATTGAAAAGACGGCCGAGCACGCCCTCGCCTACTGGCACTGTGATCGGACCGCCGGTATCGGTTACGCTCATCCCGCGCTTCAAGCCCTCCGTGGAAGACATTGCGATGGAGCGCACCCAGCGTTCGCCAAGATGTTGTTGCACCTCAAGCGTTAGCTTGGTTGGGTTGCCATTCACTTCGTACTCAATTTCGAGCGCGCTGTAGATTCTCGGCAGCGCCTTTTCGTCTGGAAATTCCACGTCCACTACGGGACCGATTACTTGAACTATGTTTCCTTTATTCATAAATCTTAACTAGCCGCCGAGTGCCATTTGCGCCGTGGCGATCTCGAGCAACTCGGTGGTGATGCTGGCTTGACGCATCTTGTTGTATTCCAACGTAAGATCCTTGATAAATTGATTCGCGTTATCGGTGGCGTTCTTCATCGCAACCATTCGCGCGCTATGCTCGGATGCGTGCGCGTCGAGAATCATCTGAAAAACCTGGTAGGAAACATAATACGGCAGCATTGAATCAAGAACGCCCTCGGCATTAGGCTCGAATACGTAGCCTAGCATCGGATCGACACCTTCACCTTCAGCTTTGGTGGCTTCGCCTTTCGGCAAATCAAAACTACTGATCGGCAGAAGCGTTTGTACCGTCGTGAGTTGGTTGATTGTGTTGATAAAATGTGTGTAGAGCACGGAGACTTTGTCGACCTCGCGCCGCAAAAATTTTTCCATGCAAAACTTCGCAATCGGCTTCGTCTCAACGAAGCTCGGTGAGTCTTTCAATTCAAAATCAGCCAGTAATTCGCGCTTTGTTCGACCGATGAATTGCCGTGCCTTCTTTCCTGTCACCACGAAAGCTGTTTTAGCCAAATCAAAGTTGGCGGCCTCGCGAAACAGGTTCGTGTTCAACGCTCCGCAGAGTCCCTTGTCGGTGCTGATAACTAAGACCAACTCTTTGTTTAGTGGGCGAATGGCGAGAAGCGGATGAAATCTTGGATCTGTCCGTTTTTGCAACGAAACGAGAACCTTATTCATCAAAGCAGCGTAAGGCCGTCCGGCGAGTGCGTGCTGCTGCGCTCTGCGCATCTTGGAGGCGGCCACCATTTGCATTGCTTTGGTGATCTGCGCGGTATTGCGGATCGATTTGATCCGGCGACGTATGTCCTGCGTGTTCGCCATTTCAAAGGTCCAGGGAGATTACCGCCACGAAGTTTTGAATTCGTCCAGCGCGGCTTTCAACTGCGACTCAATGTCTTTGTCGAGCTCCTTTTTCTCGCGAATCGCTCGAAGCAATCCTTCCTTCCGTGTTTGCAGCCAATCCTGGAGCTTTAGTTGGTATTCCTTGACGCGTTCGACTGGAACAGGATCGAGGTATCCATTTTGCATCGCCCAGATCACTGCAACCTGTTCTTCCACCGGGATTGGGTTGTACAGTTTTTGTTTAAAAAGCTCCACAATGCGTTGACCGCGATCGAGTCGCGCTCTCGTAGCCGCATCCAGATCGGAACCGAATTGCGCAAATGCAGCCAGCTCGCGAAACTGTGCGAGATCGAGCTTCACTTTGCCGGCGACCTGCTTGATCGCCTTGATCTGGGCAGCCGATCCGACACGGCTGACAGAAAGTCCCACCGAGATGGCCGGCCGCACACCTTGGTAAAACAAATCAGTCTCGAGATAGATTTGCCCATCCGTAATCGAGATCACGTTTGTGGGAATGTAGGCAGAGACGTCGCCGGCCTGGGTCTCGATGATCGGTAAGGCGGTTACTGAGCCGCCGCCGAACTCATCGCTCATGCGCGCGGAGCGTTCCAATAGTCGCGAGTGCAAATAAAATACATCGCCCGGATAAGCCTCGCGACCGGACGGCCGCTTTAGCACCAGGCAAACCTGCCGATAAGCCACTGCGTGCTTCGATAAATCGTCATAGATAATGAGCGCATCCATTTTGTTATCCATGAACCACTCGCCCATCGCGGCGCCAGCAAATGGCGCCAGATACTGATTAGTTGCCGTGTCGGACGCGGGCGCAGAGATGATTGTTGTGTAAGGCATGGCGCCTTCTTTTTCCAGAACATCGAGCACCCGCGCCACGTTGGAATTTTTCTGGCCCACTGCGACGTAGATGCAGTAAAGCGGTCGATAATTGGTATCTTTCGCGTCTTCCGCAGCTTTGTTCAGTCGCGCCTGGCTGATGATCGCGTCTATGGCGATGGTGGTTTTGCCAGTTGCACGATCACCGATAATCAGCTCTCGCTGCCCGCGGCCGATCGGAATCATCGCATCGATCGCCATGATGCCGGTTTGCACCGGTTGATTCACGCTGCGGCGCTTGATCACGCCCGGTGCAATTTTCTCAAGCGGATAAAACGCTTCGGTCTTAATCGGTCCCTTGTCATCGAGTGGCTGCCCCAGTGTATTGACAACGCGCCCCAGAAGCGCTTTGCCAACGGGAACGGAGAGGAGTCGACCTGTCGTCTTAGCTTCATCTCCTTCTTCAACCAGCGTATTGTCACCCATCAGAATAGCGCCGACTTCGGTTTCTTCGAGGTTCAGCGCGAGACCGAATACTCCGTTTGGAAATTCGATCATCTCGTTGAGCATCACGTCGCTTAAACCTTCAATGCGTGCTACTCCATCGCCCGTTTCACGCACAACGCCGACGTTGCTTTTGGTTGTCGATGTTTTTAGCCCTTCTATTTTCGTTTCAATTTCTTCAAGTATGCTGCTCATGATTTTGCTTTGATTAAAGTTCCTGTTGAAGACGTTCGAGCCGGTTGCGCACTGTTCCGTCCCAGACATCGCTTCCGACACGAATACGCATTCCGCCGAGAAGCTCCGGATTAATAAAGAACTCGGCCGTCAGGTCGCTACCGTATTTCTTTTTTAGATTACTAACGAGTTCCGAACTCGTCGCGGAATCCACTTCATTCGCTGTCTCGATTTTGGCCTGGCGCTTTTCCAGTTCGAGCCGAAGCAGACGGCGGTAATTCTTCAGGACGTCGATGTAATTACGCGGTTTTTTCGCGATGAGCGAATCGACGAGAGACGAAATCCTTCCAGGGTCGAGCTGGCCGTCCGTAAAACTCGACCGAAGCATTTCACGCGAAAGTCGGCGGATTTCCTTGTTGATCTTCATCAGGCCACCTGACGAGCTGCTTCTTCCTGCAGGCGGCGTTGATCTTCCGGCGTTAATACCTTCCCGGCCACTTTTGCCGTGGTATCAACTACCAGGCGACCCAGCTCGCGCTTCAAGGATTCCATTGTGCGCTGGTGCTCAATCGCACTCGCCTCGCGCGCTTTTGTTATGATTTGCTCGGCAGCAGTAATTGCTTCCTGCTGCTTGCGCTCGGACAAGTGCGCAGCGCTTTCGCGCGCTTCATCGATCATTTTTTGCGCGTCCATATTCCCCTTCGCGACAATTTCCTGGTAACGCTTCTCTGCTTCGGCAAGCTCCTTCTTGATTTTATCCGCATTGATCTGGCCCTCTTCAATCTTGCGCCGGCGCTCCTCAAGCACTGCAAGGATAGGTTTGTAAGCAAAGCGTTGCAGAAGGTATGCAACAATGCAGAAGCTAATGACCTGCGACAGAAACAACTTCCAATTCCAGCCAAACGTGTCGGCTGTTTCGCGAAAGATGTCGGCTACACCTCCGCTGCTGGCGGCAATTATCAGGTTCATAAACTAAAGTCCGGGCGCAACATCGATTGCCTCCCGGATGAAAATTAGTGAACGAGATACAGCGCGTAGAAAACGATCGCCTCGGTCAACGCGATGGCCAGAATTCCGTGCACGAGCACTTGCGTAAACGCGCCGGGATTGCGACCGACCGCGCTGGTCATTCCCAGTCCGGTCAAGCCAATTCCGATTCCGACGCCCATCGCGGCAAGCCCAACGTGAATGCTTCCGCCCAGTTCTGCTAGTATTGGTAGTATCATATTTATTTTAGCTTAGTTTTGCGATCTCGTCATGAGATCGTCGAAAATCAGTGTGCGTGCTCCGGTCCCTCCTGGTGCTCTGCAATCAACATCGTGAAAACCGCAGTCAGCAGCATGAAAACAAGCGCCTGTACAAATCCCACGAGCACCTCCAGGAAATAAAACGGGATTGGCAGGATCGGAGAGAGCCAGGGATTCATTGTGGACATTGCTTCCAGAATACTTTCGCCAGCATAAATGTTTCCGAACAATCGGAAACTTAGCGCGATTGGCCGGAACAAAATCGAGATCACTTCGAGCCATCCCACGGCGAAGAAAATGACAACCATGAGAATCTTCACGATTCCAGACGTGTCCCCTTTCGGTCCAAAAAGATGTTTTAAAAATCCTCCGACTCCGTTCGCCTGGATCGCCCAAACAAACCACATGACGAAGAAAACTGCTGACATTGCGGTCGTCATGTTCAGGTCCGCATTACCGCCACGCAGAAGAGGCCGATCGACCACAAAAGCACCGGTAGAACCGTAATGCCCCCAACCAACTGTTCCGATTCCTGGGATCAGGCCGAACCAGTTTACGAAAAGAATGAAAATGAAAATCGTGGCATAAAACCAGAATCCTTTTTTCACCAGATCGCGTCCGATGATGTTTTCCAAAAACTTGTGCAATCCTTCAACCAACCACTCCCAAAAATTTTGAATTCCGCTGGGGATGGGCTTAACCCGCCGGGTTGCGATTTGTGAAAAAACGATGATGCCGGCAGCGACGATCCAGGTCACCAGCATTGAGTTTGTGATTCCGAAGCCGCCAATCTGAACGAGCATCTGCGGTTTGAGCGAAACCGCCTGGTGTTCGGTCGACGCGGCTTCAGCGGCCATTGCCGGTATTGCAACAGCAAAACCACAAATCCGCACGAAGATCAAAAAATAACGATTGCGCATTTTGTAAACACAGCTGTAGCAGGCATCGGTGATGCCGGCCTGCCGAAGGTCACCCACCTCGCAAATGCCACGGAGGACGCGCCCCGGCTACAGCTCGAACGCCGATATCAAAGCGCGATTTCTAGCGAATGACAAACAAAATTCTCGGCGGGAGCTTATTTCGCCGGCAATCCCTCGGCTAATCGCGGAGCCATCCGTACCGTTGGCTTAGATTTCACCGGCTCAGCCGCGCCGTTCATCGTGATCGCTTCTTCGTAAAACGATTCTAACTGATCGATTTGCGCGTCCTGTCCGAATCTTTCGGCGATAGCGGCGTGGGCGCGTTCTCCCATTTGCCTGAACACAGCGGGCGAACTTGTGATTAGGTGCATGGCATTCGCTAATCCGACGTGATCCTCCTCTGGAACCAGGAACCCCGTGTGTCCGTGATCAACAGCTTCCGGAATGCCACCGTGGCGCGTCGCCACTACTGGTAACCCGGTCGCCATGGCTTCCAAGACGGAGTTCGGCACACCTTCCTGGTCTTGGTTTGGTGAGATTTCGCTTGGATGCAAAAACAGGTGTGAACTCGCATAAAGCTGCTGCAGCTTTGGTTGCGATAGAAATCCAACAAAATGCACGTCCCTGAGAATCCCCAGCCCGCCGGCCAGCATTTCGAGCTCCGGTTGCAGTGGCCCTTTGCCAGCGATAACAAATTCCGCGCCAGGATTGTCCTTCTTAAAAATCGCAAAGGCGCGCAAGCTTGTTGCAACGCCCTTTTTCGGAATCAACCGGCATGCCTGCACCACTCGCCATTTGCCATCTGACGGCGGTTCTCTATCCGCGAACGGAAATTCATTTAGCGGGATACCGGTGCGATTGATGCGCAGTTTTTCCGGCGGGCAGCCCAAATGAACCAGCCGCTCAATCAGCGACTGGGAACGCGCGAACACGAGCGGGACCGCATTGAATAGACGCCGCAATTTTGCCGGATAATCCTTGATCTCAGGTTTCTGCGCGACATCCGCACCATGGAAAGACACCACGCATGGCTTGTCCCACTGCTCGATAAAAGGAAGCAAATGCACGCCGGTATGGCCGAAATAAATATGCATGAGATCGGCGCCGTGCCGTTCTAACAATGAGTCAAGCGTTTGATACTCACCTCGGTAAACGATTGGGGGTCGACGTGCCACGAATTTCAACCAACCATGCACGAGCAGGTTTGTGCGGCGCTTCGGAATAATTTCGATGTTATCAAACGGAAACCGCTCCGGATTCTGGACCTCCTTGGTAACCACAAAGGTATCGACGCCGCGCAGCGCCTTTACCTGCCGGTAGATGTGCAACATCTCCGACTTAAGAAAGCTGGAGCAATAACTCGCGACAACTCGTTTCCCCATACACAGCGCCCAGTTTCGTTATGGATTGTGCCCTTGTCTATCTCAAATTGCCTTGGAAACGACATCTTTGTCGTTCGGGATTGTCGCTGCCAACGCATCCTTTAACTCAGCCATCCCCTCTCCTTTCGCGGCTGAGGTGGGAATGATTTTGATTCTGGGAAATCTCTCTTGCATCGCTCTGAGATTTTTCTCTGCATCCGTCAAATCCATTTTATTGGCAACCACCAGCCATGGACGGGACGAAAGCGCCGGATCATAGAGATCAATTTCCCGTCGAAGATTCTGCAAATCTTCTATGGGATTGCGTCCTTCGCTTCCGGCGATATCAATCACGAACACCAACACGCGGCAGCGCGTGATGTGACGCAGGAATTCGTGGCCCAGGCCGAGCCCTTGGTGCGCTCCTTCGATCAAACCGGGAATATCCGCGATGGTGGCCCGCCGGTAACCTGGCAATTGCATCACACCGACGATCGGATGCAGCGTCGTGAACGGATATGCCGCAACCTTCGGCCGCGCAGCGGAGATTTTTCGCAACAGCGTCGATTTTCCTGCATTCGGATAACCAACCAAACCGGCGTCGGCAATCGTTCGCAGTTCGAACAGGAAATGTCCTCTCTCGCCTTCCTCGCCCTCAGTGTATTGGCGCGGCGCGCGGTTGCGCGAACTCTTGAAATGCACATTGCCTTTACCGCCTGCTCCGCCCCGGCAAAGCATGAATTCCTGTCCGTCGCGAACGAGATCTACAATTGGAATTGCCGATTGCTCTAGATTGGTCGTTGGACGTTTTTCTTTTTCTGCCTGCCAAACAATTGTCCCAATCGGAACCTTCACGACTTTGTTCGCGCCTGTGCGGCCCGCCATTTTTTTCCCCATTCCCTGCCCGCCGTTTTTTGCTTTGATGATCGGCTCGTAAAAAAGGTTGGCGAGATTATCAACATGCCGGTCCGCCCGCAGAATCACGTCGCCGCCGCGCCCGCCATCACCGCCATCCGGGCCGCCTTTAGGCACAAATTTTTCCCGTCGAAAGCTGACGCACCCCCGACCGCCGTTTCCTGCTTGTGCAGAAACTTTGACCCGATCGACAAACATGATTTCCTCGCCTTACATCTTTACACCGTTGAAACGCGCTCGTGCGAATCTTGAAACGCTTCAACATTTCAGCGTCTCGTACAATTTTTTCGTTTTCGCCGCAATTGCAGCCCAACTAAAGTTCTCTTCAGCGCGTCTACGGCCGGCCTCGCCAAATCGTTCGCGCAATTGCTGGTCTCTCATTAGTTGATTGATGCGCGCTGCGAGATCTCGCGCGAACTTTTCGGGATTTGTAGCTTCGAATGGACTCTCTTTCATTTGTTCCAGTGGAACCAGGAATCCGGTCTCTCCATCTAAAACGACTTCCTTGATGCCGCCTACGGCACTCGCCACAACCCCAGTCTCGCAAGCCATCGCTTCAAGATTGATGATGCCGAATGGTTCGTAGATGGAGGGGCAAACGAACACTCCCGCGTGCGAGTAAAGTTCGCAGGCGGTCTTTTGGTCGACCATTTCATTGATCCAAATGATTCCTGGCCGGTAAGCTTTTGCCTCCTCTACTGCGGCCTTCATTTCCTGCGCCATACCGGGTGTGTCCGGCGCAGCGGCGCAAAGGACGATCTGAAAATCGCGATCCATGAATTGGATTGCGCGAATGAGATGCTGGAAACCTTTTTGACGAGTGATCCGGCCGACAAAAAGCACATATGGCTTGTTTGTATCGATGCCATATCGCTTGAGCGCATCAGTTGAATCCACCTTTCGGTATTGATCCAGATCGATCCCGTTGTGGATCACATAAATCCGCTCTGATTCGACATTGAATAGGCGTTCGATGTCGTGCCTGGTTTCATTCGAAACAGCGATAATGGCGTCCGCCATTTCAAGCGCCGTTTTCTCAACCCAAAGCGAGAAGTCGTAGCCGCCGTCGAGCTGTTCGCGTTTCCAAGGTCGAAGTGGCTCGAGTGAATGGACCGTGATGATAAGGGGAATTCCATAGTCTTTTTTGGCTAGGATCCCGCCAAAGTGACTGTACCACGTGTGACAATGCACAAGGTCGGCGTCGATGTTGGTAGTGTTGAAGTCGACGCACCGTCGCACGGCGCCGAAAGCGGAGCGCAATGGCTTTGGACAGGTGAAATTGCTATACTCATTGGTAAGGAACAGGACCTTCACGGAAGTCCTACGTCGTTGTAGCCGCGCTTGTGTCAAGCGCCGAATCCGCCGAACAGGCGTTCGCCGCAGCGCACTCCTCTGCAGCTACTTTGCCCGAACAAGGAGCACCGGCACATCAACCGCGTGCCGGACTTTGTCCACGGTCGCGCCGTAAAGAATGTCGCTGATGAAACGGTGCCCGTGCGTCGTCATGGCGATCAGATCGACATGTCGTTCGCGGGCCAGTTTAATGATTTCGTCCGATGGTTCGCCCAACGCGAGAACTGCATCGCAGGCGAAGCCTTCATCTGTGAGCTCGCGTGTTCGCGATCCTAAATACTCGCGGTCCCCTTTCATTTCCTCGCTCTCGGCCAGTTTGAGCTGCTGAAAATTGCGCGCCACCCAGCCGTCGGCGACGTGAACAAGAAGCAACTTTGCGCCAGCCATGCGCGCGAGAGGTTTGATGTGTGTGAGGATGGTCTCATCAGCGCTACTGTTCTCCAACGGAATGAGGATGTTCCTATACATTTCTCCTACTGTGTTGGCGCAGTAATATGGAAGAAGCCATAAAATGCCTTGAGCGCCGGGTCGGGCAAAAATGTATCCAGGAGCAGTTTGAGATTAAGCAGAATGATAATGCCTGCTGTCGTCCAGCCCAGAATTTTCAGCCAAAGCTTGTTAGCAAATTCACCCATCTTCGCTTTTTCGCTCGTGAAGCGCATCAGCGGCCAGACAGCGAAGCCGAGCTGCATGCTCAGCGCGACCTGACTGGCGACAAGCAAATCCGTGGTCTTGCCTTCACCAAAGATGCCGATGACAATCACGGCAGGAATAATGGCGATGAGACGCGTGATCAGTCTGCGCAGCCATGGTTTGATTCGGAGATTGAGGAAACCTTCCATTACGATTTGACCCGCCAGCGTGCCGGTCAGGGTTGAGTTCTGCCCGGAAGCAAGCAATGCCACGGCGAAGAGGATGCTCGCGATGCCAACACCGAGCAGGGGGCTAAGCAGCCGATAGGCGTCTTGAATTTCTGCGACGTCCTGATGGCCAGACCAATGGAACACAGCTGCGGAAAGAATCAGGATGGCCGCATTAATAAACAGAGCGAACATCAGCGCGACTGTCGAGTCGATCGTGGCAAACTGAATCGCCTGGCGTCGGCCCACGAGAGTCTGCTCAAACTTCCGCGTCTGCACGATTGACGAATGCAGATAAAGATTATGCGGCATTACCGTCGCGCCGAGGATGCCGATGCTGACGTAGAGCATACCCTGGTTCACAATGATATGCGGTCCCGGAACAAACCCGGCCAACATGCCGGCCGCACTCGGCCTTGCAAAAATTAGCTCAGCCGCGAAACAGGTGCCGATAACCGCGATGAGTGCAATGACGATCGCCTCGATGTAACGAAAGCCTTTCGTTTGCAGATATAATACGAGCATCACGTCCGACGCGGTAATGAGGCAACCCCAGACCAGCGGAATTTTAAATAACAATTGCAGTCCAATTGCCGAACCCACGACTTCGGCCAGATCGCAAGCGGCGATGGCCAGCTCGCAAATGATCCAGAGAAACCAGACCAGAGGCGTCGAGTAATGATCGCGGCATGCCTGGGCAAGATCCCGCCCCGTGGAGACGCCCAACTTAATGCACAAATGCTGGAGCAGAATTGCCATGAAATTCGACACCAGGATTACTGCCAGCAGCGAATAACCGAACTTTGCGCCGCCAGCCAGATCCGTGGCCCAGTTGCCCGGGTCCATGTAACCAACTGCGACCAGAAAACCTGGTCCCGAGAAAGCAATCAGCTTCCGCCAGAACGACGCCGTCATCGGAACGACGACGCTTCGATGTACTTCCGGCAGTGAGACCGTGCCGGACGATCTCCGCCAGATGCGCACCGGCTCCGACACCACAGCGCTCCTGGATCGATTCATCGTCTAATCCTAACTCACTTTAATGCTTCTGTGAGCAAAGCAGATCCAAGCGAAGTCATCCAGGCGTGGGCGCGGTCGCGTCGCTCAGCTTTTTGAAGTGGAGTTGATTGATGCGACGTCCGTCGGTTTGGAAAACAGTTACTAAATAGTTATCGATCTTAACTTGTTCGCCCGTCTTGGGTAGATGGCCGAGCAGATGCGTAACATAACCCCCGATGGTGCTCACGTCCGCGCTTTCCAGATCAAGCTTTGCAAGATCGTTCAGTTCATAAAGTCCGAGCGATCCGTCTACGCTGAATTCATCTGCGCTGATCTTTCGAAACTCTTCCTTTTCGAAATCGAACTCGTCTTGAATATCGCCGACCAGCTCCTCAAGGACGTTCTCCATCGTCACCATCCCAACGGTTCCTCCAAACTCATCCACCACCAGTGCAAGATGCGCGTGCTTGCTCAGGAATAATTTGAGCAATTTCTCAAGGGGCATCATCTCCGGCACAGGGATTAAATCGCGTTTGATCTTCAATAAATCAGGGTGCGGGTCGCGCATCATCGGAACCAGTTCTTTGATATGAACCACCCCTATTGTGTTGTCGAGATTCTCGCGGCACAGCGGAAACCGCGTGTGGCGAGATTCGATCGCTTTTTTTACATTCGTTTCGAAATCATCCTCCAAGTCGAGGTAAACAATTTCACCACGCGGCGTCATTATATCGCGCACTACGCGGTCGCGTAGATCTAACACGTTGAAAACTAGCTCACGGCCAAGCGGAGTGACGTCGGCCGATTTTTCGCTTTGCTCAAGGATTAATCGCAACTCCTCTTCGCTGTGGGCAAGCTCGCTCGCGGGAATCGGTTGAAGCCGAAGCACTCTGCGCAAGAGGAAATTCGAGGATTTGTTCAGGAGCCAGATGGCCGGTTTAAATAAAACGTAAAACACGCCGAGCGGTCGCATCAGGCGCAGAGCCACCGGCAACGGATCGGAAATCGCGATGTATTTCGGTGCGAGCTCTCCAAACACAATGTGCAAAAAAGTGATTCCGGCGAAGGCGAGCGCGATCGCGATCGAAGTTGCTACCGTATAGGAGTAGACGTGCACGACTGCGAGGGCCGGTTGCAGAATCGATACTAGCGATTGCTCACCAATCCAGCCGAGCGCAAGGCTGGCCAGCGTAATGCCTAATTGCGTCGCCGACAGGTAGGCTTCCAGGTGCGCGCGAACGCGTTTGACGAAACGGGCGCGCAGATTGCCCTCTTCCACAAGCGCGTCGAGCTGAGTGATGCGCACTTTCACAACCGAAAATTCGCACGCAACGAAGAATGCATTCAGCGCCACAAGCGCGGCGATGGCTGCGAGCTTTCCCAGAAGCACCATCGGCGGGTCCCAATGAGGTACAACGCTGTGGCCCATTGGGGTTGCTGCCAGTAGAAATAACGAGAGTATGTTCATTTCTCGGATGCGCGGTACAGCATCCGAAACCAGGTATCGCCCCTAGTTTACCAGCTGGACTTGGTTACACCAGGGATGAGCCCTTGCGAAGCCAGTTCACGAAAAGTCAGTCGCGACATCCTGAAGCGCCGAATGAAAGCACGCCGACGTCCCGTAACTTCGCACCGGTTCACGACACGGGTCGGGCTGGCGTCACGTGGCAACTGCGCGAGCGCAGCATAATCTTTTTTTGCCTTTAACTCCGCGCGTTGCGCGGCATATTTTTTTACCGTCCCGCGCTTGCGCGCATTGCGATTGATCCAGGCAGTCTTGGCCATAAGAAGTGCTGACTATAATGCGACCCTTGCAATTTGCAAAGGCGCCATGGTTCAATCATCCGAGAGCGCCTGCCCGCCGTCTTTGTTTGACGAGCGCGCTGGTGGACCTGCGCGCCGAAGGGCGGGTCGCGCTGCGCTTTTGCCTGACCGATTGCGTCCGGTTGAGGCTATCCTGCAACACCTTAACTAGATCTACCACGTTCGTCGGCACGGGCGGGGCTGGGGCTTTCGTGGTGATCTCCTTGTGCTGCGCTTTTTGTTCAATGATCTCCATCAACGCCGTCCGATATTCATCTCGATATTTTTCCGGCTCCCAAGCAACGCTCATGCTCTCGATTAACGCTTGCGCCATCTTCAGCTCTTTGTCGCTCACCGCTGTGGCCGAGCCGTTCTTCAACACGTCGCCAGTTAGAATTTCACTCGCGAAGTGCATCAGCTCGAGAATCAGGAACAAGCCGTCAGGTTTCACCGAGGCCAAATGTTCACGATTGCTGATCACAACTTTGGCGATGCCGATCTTACCGGTCCCACTGAGCGCCTTATGCAAAACTGAGTAGGCTTTTTCCCCACCTTTTTGCGGCTCCAAGAAATATGGTCTGTAGAAAAACTTCGGGTCCACCTGTCCCAAATCCACGAAATCCGTGATGTCAATGGAATGCGTGGACTCGATCCGCACCTTCTCGAAATCCTCATCTTTCATAACAACGTAACGGCCGCGCTCGTATTCGAAGCCTTTGACGATTTGGTCGCCTGGAACTTCTTTCGAGTCAGCTTCGGCCACCTTTTTGTATCTGATCGGGCTGAGATCGCTGGAACGAAGCTGTCGGAAGCTAAGCTTTTCCTCGCGTGTAGCCGGATAAACCGCCACCGGGATATAAACCAGGCCGAAACTGATGCTGCCTTTCCAGATAGGTCGCATATGGGATTTAAGGAATGTTTTTCCCATAGCAGGCTGCCCCTGTCAATTACTGAGTCCCCGATGCCGGGTTACCGAATTGCCTTGCAACTTCTTGGAACAGCTTGATCTTGGGAGCAGCGTATGAGCCTCCTCGCCAGCTTCATGAACTTGGCAGGGCCAGATTTAATTGTCATTCTGCTGATTGTTCTGGTCTTGTTCGGAGCAAAGAAGCTGCCGGAACTCGCCCGTGGAATGGGCCAGGCGGTAAAGGAGTTTCAAAAAGCAAAGGACGAATTTAGCGACGAACTCCATAAGGCTGGAAAGTCTGATACGGAGGTCGCAAAATCCGACGTGAAACCAGCGCAATCGACGGTCGCGCGAACCGACAACCAGCCTGCAACCAGCGAGGTGCGGCCAGACCCGAATCAGGCCGTTACTCCCGGAAACAAAGCTGACCAAGTCTAGTGCAGGTGGCAGGGACACCGCAATGCGGCGTCCGATCATGGGGGTGTTGCCATTCTATCATACTTTTAGAGTGCGACATGTCCTCACACCTTTTCCAGCGCCACTTAAGATTTCTTTTTGGCATGGCTACAAGTTGACCCCGTGCGCGATCTACGGCAAAATCGCGGCTCGTTTATGTCTGAGCAGGATTTGCGCGTCCAAATTAAGGAAATGCTCGTCAAAAATCTGATGCTGCAAGTTACTCCGGAGCAGATCGGAGATGATCTACCACTTTTCGGTCCGGAGGGACTGGGCTTGGACTCCATCGATGCGCTGGAGCTGGCCGTCAGTATGGAAAAAACTTTTGGAGTCGCCGTGCCCAGCTCCGAAGTAGCTGGCAAAGCGCTTCGCAGTGTTAATACGATTCACGACTACATTCTCGAAAAACGTGCGGCGGCCGCGTAACCTGTGCTGACGCGGACGGGCGTCATCGAATCGACGTGAACATTCTGTACGTAGAGAGTAGCCGCAGCTGGGGCGGCCAGGAATACCGCACCTGTCTGGAAATTAACTGGCTGAATGCGCACGGACATCAGGCGTGGTTGATCTGCAATCCAGATAGCCAGGTGCACTCTAAAGCTTCCGAGCTCGGCACACGGCTGGTAACGATGCCGCTGCGCAGCCGTGTTGACGTGGCTTGCTCATGGCGCCTGTGGAGGTTTTGCCGCCGAAACAAGATTGAGCTGCTCAAAACTTACAGCTCGAAAGGTCATTGGCTTTGTTTGCCGCTCTATCTTTGCGGCATTCCGCTGAGCCGGGCACGCTGTATCACTGACTCAATCGGTAACAAAGGTCGCGCGTTTGTTTTCAAACATGGCTGCACCCAAATCGTCGCCGATGCATCGGTCATTAAACGCCACCTGGTTGAGGAACATCATGTTAATCCTGCAAAAGTTGAGGTGATCGGTTCCGCTGTCGATTTGGAAAAATTCAAGCCGCCTCGCGATAGGATGAAATTCCGCCGTGAAATCGGCGTCGGTGACGACACGCCGCTCATTGGGAACGTCGGCATGATTCGACCAGATAAAGGCCAGCTCGTTCTCGTTGAAGCAGCTGGTCTCGTCTTGGAACAGCGTCCCGATGCGCGCTTCGTCATCGTTGGCCAGGGAACGGGGATTTTGAAGCGCGGCATCAACGTGAGGAACGCGATCGAACAAGCCGTCTTGGCGGACAAAATTATTATGGCGGGATATCGCTGGGACACGCCGGACGTTTACGCGGCGTGCGACATGATAGTGATCGCTTCGCTGCACACCGAAGCGTCTCCGATCGTATTGCGCGAAGCTTTCGCCAGCGGCCGTCCGTTGATCGCGACAAAAGTGGGCGACATACCAGAAATTGTTCAGCATCGCCACAACGGTCTGCTCATTGAACCGGGCGACAGTCGGGCGCTGGCGGATGCGATCGTGGAATTTATTTGCGATTCAAAGCTGGCCGCGTACTGCGCAGCGAATGGTTTGCGCTACGCAACCGAGCATTTCTCATTCGACAAAATGATGGAGGCAAAACTGCGCGCGGATCTTGCGCTGAGTCGGGCAAGTGTTGCAAGCAATCTCGCTTCTGCCGGATGTGCCGAGCAACGCGCTTCACCGCGGTAGTGCGCGCAGAAGCTCCGCGGCTAGACGGATATCAGGTCCTTCAAAATGTCGCGCATATATCGAATGGGCAGCGAATAATGTCCTGCGCCGTCAACAAATCGCGTGCGGCAATTCGGTAACCGTTTTGCAAGTTCTTCGGCCAAATGAACTGAGAAAGCCCGATCTTGTTTACCATGCCACAGCCGAACCGGAACACGCACATCTTCAATGGCAAATCCCCACGGCTGCGCGTAAATCTGGGCGTCGGCAACTACTCCTTCAGCGGAAGCTCGCCATGCCCGCCGCTGGCTTTCAAAAATAGCTTCGAATGCCGCCGCGTCGCGCAAGCTTTCGGCGTCGCATGGCCGCAACAACAGCATTTTTAAGAGCAGCGGGTGAAAGCGGAGAGGCGGCCGCAATGAGAGCACTGGCCGCGCCAGGTAAAATAATCTCCGCAACAACTGCGGTTGGGTTCGATAAAGTGACAGCATCCAGCGGTAAAGCGGCAGCAATCCATTGGTATCGCTAATTTCTGCAAGTGGTGGAGCGCCGCCGACTATGGCGATCGCCCGTACTCGCTCAGGCATTGTCGCGGCAGTCGCATAAGCATAAGGCGCGCCGCCGGAGATCGCGAGCATTCGAAAGTCGTGGATACCGAGATAATCAGCGATTCGCTCCACGAGGTGTGGCCAATCGGTCAACTTCCGATCGGGCTGCAAGCTCGAGCCACTAATACCCGGGCGGTCGGCTGAGATGATGCGAATACCGAGGTCGCGTGCTGGTTCGTCTGTGAGTTGCGCCATCGTGCGGGAGCTCGGCCACCCATGACAAAACATCACCGGCATTCCATTCGTGTCGCCGTATTCTTCAAAAGCAACGACGGCACCGTCTTCGAGCTCAATCAAATTCTCGTGGTACATATCTTCAGCGACCGAATGCCTGTTTTTACCGCTTGTATTGCAACCCTCGAATCTGTAGTCCAAAGTTTACTGCGAACAGGGAGCCATCGACTTTCGTAGTATTAGTTATGAACGATTACTCAGAACCTCGCCCGGGGAAAATCGAAGTGCACGGCAACGGGCTTGGCGCGCCGTCACCGGAGGAAGTGGAAAGACGCGCAAGGGAAATCGCGATGATCGACGAGCGCAAACCTGATGAATTTACCGACGCTGATTGGAAGCAGGCCCGCCGGGAATTGATGGGCGAGGAAAACAATACGCCGCCCGAAGAGACTTCCGATAATGCCGATTTGACGGAAGAGTGGACAGTAGTCGCCAGCTCCAAAGGTCACCGCATGCCGCGTCCCGGCACTGACGAAGAGGAAACGGTGGGCGAGCATCTCGTGAGCGACGGACTCGAGGAAGCGGCTCACGACCAGATGCTCGAAGCGCGCCGGGAAGAAATCGAACAAGAGGAAGAAATTCTTTGAGTTCAGCCTCAGTGGAAGCCGCCACCAACATAGTGTCGGCGAAACGATCTCATTTTCATCCGAGTTCAGCACACGCTGAAGGCTTGCTGGCTCGTTTTCGTCAGCTCAGGAATTTCACGACTACGCTGTGCGCAGGTCTTGAACCAGAAGATTACGTCGTGCAATCGATGCCCGATGTTAGCCCCACCAAGTGGCACCTCGCCCATACAACCTGGTTTTTCGAGACGTTTATTCTGAAAAAATTTGTACCGAGTTATCAGTCGGAAATTCCAGCGTACTCCTATCTTTTCAATTCTTACTATAATGCCGCCGGTGATATGCACCGGCGCGATCTGCGTGGATTAATTTCGCGCCCAACAGTGAGAGAAGCACAGCGTTACCGCGCATCGATCGATTCGCATATCGACAAACTGCTTTCCGATGCCGACGAAAAGCTACTCGATGAAATCGAACCGATCCTTGTTCTGGGCATTCATCATGAGCAGCAACATCAGGAACTGCTAATTACCGACATCAAACACGTGTTCGCGCAAAATCCGCTCTATCCGATTTTTCGATGCGGTAGGACGCGTCACTCCGTGCGCGCCGAAGAACGGACGGCAACGGAGTGCCGTCCCTACCAATTTGTCGAATTCGACGAACAAATCGTCGAAATCGGTCATGACGGGCACGGATTCGCTTATGACAACGAAGGGCCGAGGCATCGAGCGCTGGTTCCCGCGTTTTCGCTCGCGTCCCGGCCGGTAACAAACGGCGAATATATCGCGTTCATCGAAGACGATGGTTACAGACGCCCGGAATTCTGGTTGTCACTCGGCTGGATGACGGTGAACGAACAGCGCTGGCAAGCGCCTCTTTATTGGACGAAACGCGACGGTGCCTGGTGGCACTTTACCCTCTCAGGTTTTTGCGCCGTCGAGAAATCCGAGCCGGTGACACACGTGAGTTATTTCGAAGCCGACGCATATGCGAACTGGGCGGACGCGCGCCTCCCGACAGAGTTTGAATGGGAGCGCGCTGCGCTGCATTGCCCAATCGAAGGAAATTTTGTCGAGGATGAAAACTTTCATCCACGCGCTCTGTCCGCCTCAGAAGATGATCGACATCTTCACCAAATGTTCGGCGACGTATGGGAATGGACGCGCAGCGCGTATTCGCCTTATCCCGGTTATCGCGCAGCTCCGGGTGCGCTCGGCGAATACAACGGCAAGTTCATGTGCAATCAATACGTCTTACGAGGCGGCTCCTGCGCCACTTCGCGCAGTCACATTCGCCGTACGTATCGCAATTTCTTTCAACCGGAAAAACGCTGGCAGTTTACAAGCATCAGACTCGCACGCGATCCGCAATGATCTGGTAGGACGCGACCGCCGGGCGCGCCGCTTTCAATGCCAAAATGACCGGAGATTCCTTAACTGCCCAACAGCAGCTTTCCGCGCCAGAATCGTCGGATTTTCTTGCGGATGTAATTGCTGGTCTTTCGGCCAAACCGCGCACGCTCCCGTGCAAATATTTTTACGACGACCGTGGTGCGGCGTTGTTCCAGAAAATTTGCGAATTGCCAGAATATTACGTTACGCGCACCGAGATCGACATTCTCGACCGAAATCGCGTCGAGATTGCGTCGTACCTAGGGCCGAACATCCAACTTATCGGACTCGGCACCGGCGCCGGCACGAAGACCCGCATCCTCATCGAAGCGTTGCAGAAGCCGGCCGCTTACATCCCCGTTGATATCTCGGAAAAGCAATTGCGCGAATCGACTGCGCTGTTCCGAAAGATTTTCCCGGAACTGGAAATTCTCCCGGTCTGCGCTGATTACCTCCAACCGGTTGTGCTTCCCTCGTCACGCCACAAGGCTACGCGGAACGTTGTTTATTTTCCTGGGTCAACGATCGGCAATTTTGAACCAGATCAAGCCGTGGAATTCCTGCGTCGAATTGGCAATGTTTGCCGACAAGATGGCGGGCTGCTCATCGGCGCAGATTTGAAAAAAGATCGCGATGTGATCGAAGCCGCGTACAACGACCGCGCCAACATCACAGCGCAATTCAACTTGAACTTGTTGCAGCGGGTAAACCGCGAGCTGGGAGCAGATTTCGATCTGGATCGTTGGCACCACCGCGCCGTTTACAATTCAGACCCCGGCCGCATCGAAATGTATCTCATCAGCGACATCGATCAGTTTGTTTATGTCGCCGAAGAGAAATTCCATTTCCGCCGGAGCGAAAAGATTATCACCGAGTATTCCTACAAGTACGCGCCGGAAGAATTTGCGGCGCTTGCCCGTAAAGCCGGCTTCGAGTTTGCTCACATGTGGAGTGACGATGCGCGCTTGTTTGGCGTTTTCTATTTCAGCTGTAGCTCCGAGATATCGGGGTGAGTACCGGCCGCGATCCAGGCCCGCGGCTGCAGAATGAGCGCGCTTGTTAAACTTGTTGATGTAACCAAACGCTACGCGGACGCAGCCGGACTGCAGCCGACGAATCTCGAAATCAAACGCGGCAAGACCACTGTCTTGATCGGTCCAAGCGGGTGCGGCAAATCAACTCTGCTACGTCTGATCATTGGTCTGATTGAGCCGGATTCTGGTTCGGTCACGTTCGACGGCGAACCGATTGCGTCCGATAACATCGAGGCCCTTCGGCGTCGGATTGGTTACGTCATCCAAGAGGGCGGCCTTTTCCCGCATCTGAGCGCGCGCGCTAATGTCCTTTTGATGGCTCGTCACGTTGGAAAATCCCGCGATGAGATGCAGACCAGGCTCCAGGAATTATGCGATCTAACACGATTTTCCAGCAATCTGCTCCCGCGATATCCCGCCGAACTTTCCGGTGGCCAGCGACAGCGCGTCAGTCTGATGCGTGCCTTAATGCTTTCTCCCAAGCTGCTATTGCTCGATGAACCTCTTGGCGCGCTCGATCCGCTCGTGCGCGCTGCTTTACAGAAGGATCTGAAAGAAATTTTCGCACGCTTGGGCCAGACCGCGCTCTTCGTTACGCACGATTTGGCGGAGGCAATTTATTTCGGGGACGAGATCGTGCTCATGAATGAAGGCCGGATCGTGCAAAAAGGTTCAGTCGCAGATCTCCGCGAAAAGCCGGCTGGTCCTTTCGTTTCGGAATTCATCAACGCGCAACGCGGGCTCGCGACTCTATGAATCGAATCAGGAAGGCAGGAAAAAAAGAAACAGCTGAATCTGGAAACCAGGAATCCAGGAATAGGGACTCAAGAATTCCAATCTTCCTGGTTTCCTGGCTTCCAGATTTTCTGATCAGATTTTCCTGCGTTCCTGCGTTCCTGATTTGCTTTTCTACTTCCGCAGCTGATCCGGCCGTAATCGGCTCTAAGAAATTCACAGAGTCGTATGTGCTCGGAGAAATTGCCAAACGCACATTAACCGACGCTGGAATTCCAGCGGAACATCGTCAGGGCATGGGTGGCACGATCATTCTCTGGCAAGCGCTGCGCGGTAGGCAAATCGATGCCTACCCAGAATATAGCGGTACCATCGCGCAAGAGATTCTAAAAAATGATCGCGCCACGTCGCTGAGCGAAATTCGCGAGTTGCTCGCAAAATCTGGCGTTGGAATGACGGAGCCGCTCGGATTCAATAATACTTATGCGCTGGTGATGCGACGCAGCGAAGCTCAACGACTCGGTGTCCGCACGATCAGCGATTTGCGAAAACATCCCGATCTTAAGATGGGGCTCACACACGAATTTATGGATCGGCAGGACGGCTGGCAGCCATTACGCGAGCGTTACGGGCTTCCCCAACAGAACGTTGTCGGCATCGATCACGCGCTCGGTTACAGCGCGCTCGCAAACGGGTCGATTGACATAAAAGACGCTTACTCGACCGATGCGAAGATAGAACAGAATGACCTCGTCGCGCTCGAAGACGATCTCCAATTCTTTCCGAAATATGAGGCAGTCTTCTTGTTTCGACTGTCCATGTCCGAAGATGCGATTGCAGCACTGCGTCGCTTGGAAGGAACGCTGAATGAAAAGCGCATGATTCGCCTCAATGCGGAAGCGGAGCGCACAAAAAATTATGCGAGAGGGGCAGACTTATATTTTGAACGCGGCGCAGCATCAGGGAATACCGTTGGCGAATCGTTTCCACAGAAGCTAGCGCGCTGGACACTTCGTCATCTCCAGCTGGCTGGATTTTCTCTGTTGCTTTCGGTGATCTTCGGCATTCCGCTTGGTATCGTTGCCAGTCGCGGCGGACCGATTGGCCAGGGTATTCTCGGCTTTGCCAGCGTGGTGCAAACGATTCCGTCCCTCGCATTGCTGGCCTTGCTCGTCCCCCTCCCCTTTTTCGGAATCAGCGTCCGAACCGCGATTGTTGCGCTTTTCCTTTACGGGCTGCTACCTATCGTCCGAAACACTGCAAGCGGCTTACAGGATATCCCGCGATCACTGCGCGAATCTGCAATTGCGTTAGGATTGAGCCCAATCACGCGGCTCTGGGAAATTTATCTTCCAATGGCGTCGCGCTCGATCCTCTCCGGAATCAAGACCAGCGCGGTGATCAATATCGGAACAGCAACACTCGCGGCGTTGATCGGAGCCGGAGGTCTGGGCGAGCCGATCTTGAGCGGTCTCAACCTGAACGATCACATGACGATCTTGGAGGGCGCGATTCCAGCCGCTCTTCTAGCGCTGGTTGTTCAATGGATTTTTGATTTGCTCGATCGCGTTCTGATTCCAAAAGGTCTGCGACTGTAGGTGGAATCGGCTTGTCCTCAAGACGATGCCCGTCGCTGAAGGCGCAAGATAAAATTAGGCGGCAAAGCCGCATTTACTTGCCAACGCGTTGAGGACAACGCGTTCCACCTTTGCTCAATGCTGCAGGCGCGCTTAGTTAATTCTATGGCAATTGCGTCGATCAATCCAGCGACAGGCGAAAAGCTGAAAGAATTTTCTCCGTTCGACGACACCGAAATCGAGAAACGGCTGACGGCTGCCGAAAAGGCATTCAGAAAGTATCGCCGAAGCACATTCACTGATCGGTCGGTGCTCTTGGAAGCCGTGGCGGAGTTGCTATTCCAGGAAAAAGAAAAATTCGCGCAGATCATCACGCTCGAGATGGGGAAATTGTTTCGAGCTTCGGTGGAAGAAATCGAAAAGTGCGCCCGCGGTTGCCGATTTTACGCAGAGAACGGCGAGCGATTTCTCGAGGAAGAACCGGCACAGACCGATGCCGCTGAAAGTTATGTCCAGTATCAACCGCTTGGACCTGTGCTCGCCATCATGCCGTGGAATTTTCCGTTCTGGCAGGTGTTTCGATTTGCCGCGCCGGCGTTGCTGGCAGGCAATGTCGGAGTGCTGAAGCATGCGTCCAATGTCCCGCAGTGCGCGCTTGCCATTGAAGAAATCTTTTGCCGAGCCGGATTCGAGAAAGGCGTTTTCCAAACGCTGCTCATTGAGCCCGAGCAGGTGGAAAAGGTAATTGTCGATCCCCGCGTCAAAGCCGTGACGCTGACAGGCAGCGAAAAAGCCGGAAGCGCAGTAGCAAGCATGGCCGCGCGAGAGATCAAGAAAAGCGTACTCGAGCTCGGCGGCAGCGATGCATTCATCGTGATGCCGAGCGCAGACTTCAAAAGTGCACTGAGCACGGCCGTCAAAGCACGCACCATCAACACTGGACAATCGTGTATTGCAGCAAAGCGATTCATAATTGCAGATCAAATTTACGATGAGTTTCTTAACCAGTTCGTCGAGCGCATGCGCGCGCTGAAACTCGGTGATCCGATGGACGATGGGACTGAGATCGGTCCACTCGCAACCGAACAAATTCTGCAAGGCGTGCACGACCAGGTACAGAAATCGATCGCCGCAGGCGCAAAATTATTGACCGGCGGCAACCGCATTCATGGCCCTGGATTTTTTTACGAGCCAACTGTTCTTGTCGATGTGCCGAAAGAATCGCCCGCTTATCGCGAAGAAGTATTCGGCCCGGTCGCATCTATTTTCCGCGTGCGCAATGCTGCCGACGCAATCGAGCTGGCAAACGACAGCGCATTCGGTCTGGGCTCCAGCGCCTGGACCAACGATCCCGAAGAACAGAAACTCTTCACGTCCGAGCTGGAGACCGGAATGGTTTTCGTCAACGCGATGGTAGCTTCCGATCCGCGTCTGCCGTTCGGCGGAGTAAAACGTTCCGGTTTTGGGCGCGAACTCGGTGCCGTCGGAATTCGGGAGTTCACAAACACGAAGACGATTTGGATTTCCTGACAACTGGAGATCGAACCAACGATTCACCAACTCCAGGAAGCTCCACCGTAAAAGGAGCGCCCGTCGCCGGGATGAAAAATCGCAGGATTCGGTTCTGTGCGCGCGTCGGCGATCACATCGATAGAGGACGCGTAGCGCTGGTTCGTCAGATTTTTGCAATCCAGGAAAACGGAGAATCCATTGGTCCGCCGAAATCCCACACGGAAACCGAGCAGCGCATAGCTATCGGCAAAAAGCGTGTTCGCCTGATCCACCGGATACCGCGAGAAATTACACTGCAGGTTTGGACCCGCATAAAAACCAGAAGGCATTTCGTAAAGAAGTTGCGCTTCATAGACGTGGATCGGAATTCCCGCGATGCGGTTGTCGCTGTAAACGGGATCCCGATCGAAATGAAAATTGTTTAGCGTGTAGCTCTGGTCGAGTGACAGACGATCGCCTGGGCGATCGCTCTGCTTTGAAATGAAGATTTCCCGGAACAATTCAACTTCCAAGCTCGCCTCGATTCCCTGGTGGATGGATCGCTGGACGTTAGTCGTTCCGATATCATTCCCGAAGCGATCGTTGAGTTCCAGCAATTCATTTCGCAACCACGAGCGATAGAGCGACAGCCCCCACTGAATTCGCGGAATCTCACCGCGCATGCCGATCTCGATCGTCCAGCCGTGTTGTGGCTGCAGCGGTGTATAGACGACGCTTGAATCCGGGCCCTCAGTAAACTCCACCAGATTATCCAATGAAGGCGGTTGCCAACCGCGACTGAAATTTACAAATGCCTGTGCTACACGATTGATTTCATAGATCGCGCCGAGCTTGGGATTGAAGCCCCAAAAATCCTCACGATTTGATTGATTACCTTATGCGTCACTGACGAACTCATCAATGAAATGACGCTCCGCGAAGATCGCCTGCGCTCCAGCGACGATCAATAATTGCGGTGCTACGTAAAATTGATCTTCGAGGTAGAATGGAACGTTTAGTGAAATGCCTTCGCCTCGCGCGGTCGTCGCGCCGGTGTGTCCGAAAAGATTCTGGTAGTTTTGACTGTGCTCGTCTTCGATCTGCGGGCTCAAACCAATTGTGAAAAGATTCCGCCAACCAAACAGTTCGTGCCGGCTGACGAAGTTCAAGCTGCCGCCGAAATTGTCCGAATAAAACATTTCGATCCCCTGTCGGAAGTCCGGCGAAAAGAATCCTCGGTGTTCAAGATCGCGATGGAACCAAAACGCGCCGGCATCAAACTGAGTCTCATCGGTTCGAATGCTCAGCTTGTCCGCCAGCCGAACATAATTCCATTCCTTGTTCCAATCCTCCGTAATCGCCAGGGGATTTGCCTGGGACGGCGCATTTTCCATTTCCGATTTGGTTAGCCCGCCGGGCAGATTGCGCTCGGTGCGGTCCAGCGTGAGATAAAATCGGTTCTCGACCTGTTCGCTGAACTTGTAACCGAAATCAGCGAAAAGAATTTCTGTGTCCTCGCGGCTGTGGTCGCGAAAACCATCGCGCTCTCTAAAAGCAATCGAACCGAACTGATCGAGCCGACCTTCAACAGCTCCACCGCTCAGTTGGCCGCGGAAGTAACCATAACTTCCTCCTTCAAGCTGGACTTGAAATGGCGCCGCGTCGTAACCGGTGAGCGGCACAAGGTTGATTGCGCCGCCAAGGGTCGGGGCACCGTATTTTAATGCATCCGCACCGCGAAAGATTTCCGCATGACTAAGCGCCGCAACATCGAAATCTTCCAGAATGGCTTCGCCATCTCCCTGGTTGTAATTCAAACCGTCGAGCAAAAACATCACTCCTAGCGGTTCATCTTCGGAGGTGATTCCGGAGCCTCGAATTGAAATCTTTGAAACCTCACCGCCGTTTTCGGATTGAAGAAAAACGCCCGGTGTTCGTGGAAGCAAGTCTTCGAAGTTCGACGCGCGGCCGAGTTTCATCTCGTCGGCGTCCTTGATTGTGAAGGCACCGGGAACTTGTGTCTTCTGCTTCGCAGATTCCTCCTGCGACACCGAAGTAAGTGAACCGGTCGCTTCTCCCGTGACCGTCACCTCCTCGGTTTCTACTGGGTTAGCCGAAGTCTCGGCTGCCTGCGCGGTTTGAATTGCGATTGCCACACCTGCTGTGATCGCAAGAACGCTCCATCGCCACATCGAGTTCCCATCAGTTGCTCGCCGGAAGTCGTTTCACAAATCGCCACCCGTTTCGTTCGTAGCCGAGCGACTCGTAAAACCTGTGGGCGTCTTCTCGAGTAAGCCTTGTATCTAACGCAACACGCCTGATTCCTTTTTGGACAAAATCTTTCTCCGCAGCAGCAATCAACGCGCGACCAATTCCGCGGCGGCGCGCCCCGCTCAACGTCACCAGGGCAAGAATTCGCCCGCCCGCATCGTTACGCTCATAGCTTGGGCAGGTGAGCGTGCCGATCATCCCGCAGACGCAGCCATCCATAGTGGCGACAAACGTCTTGTAGGCCGGGTTCGACAAAATCAGCTTTAGGCGCGTCTCCATTTCTGTGCGCTTGGTTTCATAGCCGAGTTCGCACATCAACACGGCAAGCTCCGGCGCGTCGTTCAATTCCGCATCACGAATCCAGCATCCAGTATCGGACATCTATTCAACAGCTCTCAATCGCGGCAACAACTGCTCCAGTATCGTTGCTACCGATTCGTCAACGCTTTGCTGATCCGTATGAACTACTATCTCGGGATCCTTCGGCGCTTCGTAAGGTGCGTCGATTCCCGTAAATTCACGAATCTGGCCAGCCCGCGCTTTCTTGTAGAGATTCTTTGGATCGCGCGCTTCGCAAACTTCCAGCGGCGCGTCAACGAACACTTCGATAAACTCCGCGTTGCCTTCCAACGCAATCTCGCGTGCGCGGCTCCGATCCATTCGATAAGGTGAAATGAACGCGGTGATCACCACTGTGCCGGCGTCCGCCATAAGTTTCGCCACTTCGCTTACTCGGCGGATGTTCTCCACGCGGTCGTCTGGCGAGAACCCGAGATTCGAGTTCAAGCGGTGCCTGATGTTATCGCCGTCGAGCACGTATGTATGCATGCCGCGCTGAAACAGGTCGCGTTCGAGTGATTGCGCGATGGTCGACTTGCCAGCGCCAGAAAGCCCGGTCAACCAAACAACTGCTCCCCGATGACCGCTGCGCATTGCCCGGGTGCGCGGCGTAATTTTGCCCTCCGTCCAAAAGATGTTTTTGCTCTTTGCGACGGTTCGGTCCGTATAAACGCCACCGAAAATCGTGCCGCCACCGCAGATTTGTCCGTCGGCTATGATAACAAAGCGACCGAGATTCGGAACACGCTCGTGATTGTCAACGACGAGTGGACTGCGCGTTTGAATGGTCAGTCTGCCAATCTCGTTTCGCTCCAGTTGTTCCCGTCCATCGGTTTTTGTCTCCAATGTGGATGAGTCCACGACTTGCTCGATCGAAACGATCTGACATTTCACCTGCTGTGTCGCCAGACGCAGGTCATAAAAATGTCCCGCCTGCAGTGGTTCACGCACGATCCAGAACAAATCTGCGTGAAAACGGTTTGTCTCGATCGGCGTTTCGTTCTGATGCGACGCGACATAGCCGCGTTCGGCGAAGATTTGTTCGGTCAGGCTGATGCCGATCGAGTCGCCTGCTACCGCGGGTCCGTTTGCCGGCGCGTTCCAACGTTCAATGCTGGCGACGACCGATGATTTGTTTGCGGGCGAAAATACCAGCTGATCTCCCACCCTGAGCATTCCGGTTTCGATACGCCCTGCAATGATCCGACGACCATCAAAGCGGTAAACATCCTGAACACAAAAGCGCAGCGGAAGATCGGTGTCAGGTTTATGCGACTCCAGCAGGTCGAGTGCTTCGAGAACGTTCGCCGCAGAGTACCATTTCATTTTCGTGCTGGACCGCGCCACGTTCTCGCCGTCCCTGGCTGATGCCGGAATAAACGTCCGCGCGTCCATTCCGAGCTCCTGAAGAAATTTCCGATACTCTTGCTTGATCTCGCGAAATCGTTTCTCAGAATAATCTACGAGATCCATTTTGTTCACGACCACGACAAGATTCTTGATTCCAAGCATGCTGAGCAGATAAGCGTGGCGGCGGCTCTGTTCGCGTACGCCTTCGTCCGCACTGATCACGAGAATCGCCGCGTCCGCTCTCGATGCCCCGGTGATCATGTTTTTCAAAAATTCCTTGTGTCCGGGCGCGTCGATGATGGCATAACGGCGGCGCGCCGTTCGAAAAGGAATCTCGGTGGTATCAATCGTAACATTTTGCTTCTGCTCCTCCAGAAGCGCATCGAGCAGGAACGCGAATTCAAACTCCATTCCTTCGGCGGCGCAGGCTTTCTTTATTTCATCAACCTTCCCCTCGGGCAAAGAACCAGTGTCATTCAGAATGCGGCCAATTAGCGTGGACTTCCCATGGTCGACATGGCCTACGAAGACGATTTTGAGTGGTGGCTGGTCTTGCATCAGAAATATCTCAGGAACACAGAAAAGCAGGAAAAGGACCAGTTAAAAAAAGTTCGTGGGTTTTTGCTTTCCTTAGAGATCATAAAAAGCCTTTTGCACGAAGCTTCTGCATCGCATTCCGCTCGTAGTGATCCTGTGCACGGCCGGCGCGCTCGGTTGTCTTCGTGGCTTCAAGTTCGGCGATGATCTGGTCAATTGTGGATGCATTGCTTTCGACCGGCTGCGTGATAGGGCTACAGCCGAGCGAGCGAAAACGTTTCCCGTTTCGCGCGAAATACATTTGCGGGATCGGAA
>WNFY01001394.1_pt1 | contig 27929 bp, 18 predicted proteins | sample 5400091 | NCBI WGS metagenome assembly WNFY01 (sample SAMN13153364, study PRJNA577476) | soil metagenome | isolation source: 60 cm soil or saprolite under grassland replicate 1 | place: USA:California | collected 2016-06-15 | reverse complement strand
AGACGAGCGTCTTTATCTCCTGCTGGACCGCTACCTGGCCGGCGAGGTGTCGGCCAGAGACGCGGAGGCCGTGCATCGGTGGCTCGCCGATGACCCCGAGCACGGCCTTCTCCTGGAAGATCTGCGACTCATCAAGCGCGTTGTAGCCGAGCGAGCACCGGAGAGCAGCACCGATGCGGCGTGGGCGAAGGCGGTCAAAGCGCTCGAGGTCGCCCCCGCTCCGCAGCCGCGCGTGTCGCGGCGGCTGCTCGTCGCGGCGCTGGCCGTCGCGGCGGTGGTCGTCGCGCTGATCGGGGGGCCGGGCGTAGGGGGCTTGCTGCGGCGGAGGCCGCAGTGGAAGGAGTACGCCACGACCGCCGCGCAGCGCATGGTCATCCGCCTGCAAGACGGCACGCAGGTCACCCTCGCGCCCAAGAGTCGCGTGCGCTACACGGCCGACTACGGCAGCGCGCAGCGCGACCTGTATCTCGACGGCGAAGCGTATTTCCAGGTCGCACCCGACTCACAGCATCCGCTCCGGGTCCACACCGCCGGGAGCGTCACCGAGGATCTGGGGACGGCGTTTGTGGTCAGGGCGTACGCCGATCAGACCGTCATCGAGGTGGTCGTGGCCGAAGGGCGCGTCGCGCTGTGGCGGGCAGATACGATCGCGGCTTCGCGCGCGCGGGGCGCTCGACCGGACGCCCCGCCCGCGCTGGTGCTCGTGGCCCGGGACCTTGGACGGCTCGCTCCGAGCGGAGTCGCCACGCTCCGACGCGGCGTCGATCTCGGGCGGTACCTCGCGTGGACCAGGGGAGTCCTCGCCTTCGACGGCACGCTGCTCGGCGATGTGGTGCTCACGCTCGAGCGGTGGTACAACGTCGACATCCGTCTGGCCGACAGCACGCTCGCCGTGCGCCGGCTCACGGCGACGTTCACGAACGAGCCGATCGACCTGGTCCTGAAACGGATTGCGTTGACCCTCGCCTGGCCATGGCCGAGCGGGCCAAGCCCATACCGCTCGATCTGAAGCGATCGGCGGTGTTACGCCGGCCGCTCTCGCTCGCGTTCGACGGCGCCACGCTGAAGGAGGCGCTGGCGGAGATCTCCCGGCAAGCGGGACTCAACCTGGTCTACGCCGACGACGACTTGCCGGTCGGGATGCTCGTGCGTCTGCGCGCGGACCGCATCACGGTAGCCGCGGCTCTGACGGACGTGCTGCTCGACGCCGGCGTAGACGTCGTGTTCACGCCAGAGGGGCGGGCCACGCTGGTGAAGCGGCCGCCAGGGCCCGCGCTGCAGCTAGGCACGATCTCGGGTACGGTGACCGCGGCGGGAACCGGCGCGCCACTGGAGCGCGCCACGGTGGTCGTCGTCGGGACGCGCCTCTCCGCCGAGACCGATGCCACGGGACGCTATAGCATCAGCGCCGTGCCGGTGGGGACGCATCGCGTGCGGGCCCGGATGCTCGGCTACGCACCCGTCGATACGAGCGTAGTCGTCGAGGACAACCAAGAGACGGCGCTCGATTTTCAGCTCAAGTCACACGCGATCGAGCTGGAGGCGGTCGTCGCCGTGGGCTATGGGGAAAAGCCAAAAGCAAATCTCACCGGAGCCATCTCGACCGTTGACCCAAAAATCCTCGAGTCTACCCCGGTCACCAATACGCTGGCGGCTATTCAGGGAGCCATTCCCGGCGTTCTCGTGCAACGTCTGTCAGGACAACCAGGCGTAGAGGGATTCAATCTCAACGTGCGGGGCCTTTCGTCCACCAACAACAAGAACGCAGACGCCGAGGGAGCCGGCGGCAACACTCCCCTGGTGTTGATCGACGGCATCGCAGGCAACCTCGACTTGTTGAATCCCGTCGATATCGAAGCCATCTCGGTGCTGAAGGATGCTTCTGCTTCGATTTACGGCGCACGTGCCGCCAACGGGGTCGTTCTCGTCACCACGAAGAAAGGCACGCGCTTCGCGCCGAAGTTCACCTTCTCGAGCAACGCGGGCATCAGCAAGCTCGAAGGCATGATGGATACGCCCAACCATTATCAGATGGCGATCATGGACAATGAGGCGAATATCCATGCCGGGGCCGCGCCGATGTACACGCCCGACCTGCTCCAACGGGTACGCGTCGGTGATCCGAATCCCATTCCCCATCCTCTCTACGGCAGCTCCGGGTGGATGTTGTTCTTCACCTCGACCGACTGGCGAAGTGCCGTCCTGCAAAATGGATTCGAGCACCAGCAAACCCTCACGGTCTCCGGCGGAGGCCCGAATTCGAGCTACTACTTGTCGGGCACGTACGCCGACCAAGGTGGCGTCATTCGATATGCGAACGACGGCGCCAAGCGCTACAACCTCAGGCTGAACTACGATTACGATTTTTCCAAGCGGATACGATTCGAATCGAAGCTCGCTTTGGAAAACCGGGACCGGACGGATCTCGGCGGCCTGAGCGCCGCCTGGGACAACACGTCCTGGACGATCATCGAAACCATCTTTGGGATGCCCAATCATCCTATCTACACGAGGAGTGGTCACAACTATTTCGCTCAGGGTGGATGGGGCAACGCCCTGGCCCAGGCCAAAGAAGCCGCACCTGCATCCTATGGCACTCGGAGCGTCAGTACCAACTTCAAGTTGACGTTCGATGTCGTGGAGGGGCTGAAGCTGAATCTCCAGTCGGGTATCAGCTACCGTTCGGACGACAACACCGACATCGCGAAAGGCTACCCCCTGTATACGTGGGATGACAGCCATGTCCAGTACTACTCCATCGCGAACCCGGACCAGAATTGGGCATCCGATTTTCACTCGGAGAATGTTCACAGAAACTACTTCGGCTACCTGCAATTCCACCGAGTGTTTGGCGAACGCCACGACCTCGAACTCATGGCCGGCGTTTCGCACGAAGACAACGACTCGTCGTGGTTCAGTGCAGGACGGGTAAACTACTTCACCAACCAGGAAGTGTGGGCGCTGAGGCTCGGATCGTCCGCCAACATGTCGAATGACGGGGGCGGTGAGCAGTGGGCGATCCGCTCGGGCTTCTCCCGGCTGAGCTACGGGCTCGACCATAAATACCTGCTGGAAGCCAACCTCCGATATGATGGAAGCTCACGCTTCTCACCCGATAATCGATGGGCTTTCTTTCCGGGCGTATCGCTGGGCTGGCGCTTCTCCAACGAGCCGTTCATACGTCGCCACCTGGGGCCTTCTGATGACCTGAAACTGCGGCTCTCCTACGGAAGAACGGGGAATCAACAAGGCGTCGGACTCTATGACTACCTGCAGCTGATTGGCATCGGCCGACCGTGGCCGCACGATTATCCCATCTCCTTCGGACAAGGTGGACAAGATCGCTCGGCATTCCTGGCGGGAATGGTTACGAAACACAGGACGTGGGAGACGGTCGCCACCAGTAACGTGGGGTTGGACGCCACGCTCTTCTCTTCCAAGCTCGACGTTACGTTCGACTATTTCATCAAGCGCAACAGCGACATGCTTATTCCGGTCACCTATCCCAGCTTGTTGGGTGCACAGGCTCCCTACTCGAACTCGGGGAAGCTCAAGACCTGGGGCTTTGAAGCGACCCTGGGATGGAGGGGCGAGGTCGGCGGCCTGCGATATAGGACAAGCGTGAGCCTCAGCGACGCCAAGAACAAGGTGGTGAACTATGGTGGACAGGACACCTATGACCGGGGCCTGAACTACGTCCGTCAAGGCTATCCCATCAATACCTACTTCGGCTACGTCTTCGACGGGCTGATCCGCACCCAGGCTGAGCTGGATGCCTACAAGACGCTCGGCGGCGTGCCGAGCGATATCGGCATCGGCGACGCGAGGTACAAAGACCTGAACGGGGACGGAAAGATCAGCCTGTACGGTGACACCCCCGGCCAAGACGGTGATGTCATCAATCTGGGGAATAGCTCACCCCGGTATATCTACGGCATCAACCTCGAGCTCGAGTGGAAGAGTTTCGATCTCGGTATCTTCGCGCATGGGGTCGGAAAGCGGATGCTGCTGCGGGACGGCGATTACCGCATGCCCTGGAGCGATTGGTGGAGACAGCCGCCGCTGTTCTACTACAATCAGACGTGGAACGAAGATCGACCCGACGCCCCATATCCGCGCCTGACGCACGGCAATATCAGGTTCTGGAATTGGCAGGCATCGACCTTGCAAGTGGTCGATGCGGCCTACCTCAGACTGAAAAAGCTGGTCATCGGGTACACGCTTCCGGAAGCGCTCGTCAGGCGAGCGCGAATGACCCGAGCGCGAATGTACTTCACCGGCTTCGACCTGTGGGAAAAGCACAACGTAAAAGGTGGCTGGGATCCTGAATCCGCCTCGCATGGATTCAACTATCCATTCCAGAGGCAGTACTCGTTTGGCATGGACATCACCTTCTAATTGACGCGAGGCGTGCGCATCATGAACACGAAACACCGCACCTGCATCGGCGTCTTCCTGGTGCTTACGGTTGCGTGTAAGGAGCTCGATCTTGGCCCGAAAGACCAGATCTCGGACGCCTCGTTCTGGAAGAGCCCGGACCAATTTCGGTTGGCCGCCAACGATTTCTATTACTACTTACAAGGCGCCCATAACTACACGGAACTCAATTCCGATATCGCCTACGGCGACGCCGTGAGCACCGAGCTCCGCGCGGTCAGCAATGGCTCCTATTTAGCCGAGGCGAATTCCGTCGTGTGGGACACGAACTATTTCAACATCCGGGCGACGAACTATCTGCTCCAGAAGGCCAGCGAATCCGGTTTGGGGGCGGCGATCGATCGCTGGGTCGGCGAGGCGTTGTTCTTCCGGGCGTATCATTACTGGAAACTGGCCAAGAGCTTCGGCGGCGTGCCGCTGATCTCCAAGGTGCTCGATGTCACCTCGGGCGAGGTGTACACCCCCAGAGCGACGCAACAGGAGACCATTGATTTCCTCATCGCCGATCTCGACAGCGCGATCCCGAAGCTCCCGAAGCAAAGCGGTCTGAGCCCCGACGAACTGGGTCGGGTCACGCAGGGTGCGGCCCTGGCCCTCAAGGCCCGGGCCGCGTTATACCAGGGAACCTGGCTCAAGTATCACGGCGGCGGGGATCCCGCGCCTTACCTCAACGCCGCGATCAGTGCCGCCCAGCAACTCGTTGTCTCCGGTGAATACGCCCTCTATAACGGGCAGGGTGCGCAGAGCTACAAATACCTGTTCATCCTGCAGGGTGACGACAGTCCGGAAGTGATCTTGGCCTTTCGCTATTGGGCCGCCCGCGCCACGCACAATTGGACCAGAGAGCTGTGGTTCAATTTCATGATTCCCACGAAGACGCTCGCCGACATGTACCTGGCGACGGACGGGTTGCCCACGACCAGCTCACCGCTGTGGGTGGGACACAACGATTCACTGATGAGAGCTGAATTTCAAGACCGCGACCCCAGGATGGCGATGACGTTCGTCGTCCCCGGGAGTGACGTCTTTCAGGAGAATGGCTTCCAGCCGGTCTATCCGGGCTTCGCGGGAAGCAGCGCGACCCGCACCGGCTACATGCTGCGCAAGTTCCTGGACGAAACGGTGGACGCGACGCAGTTCAAGGGTCAGTATGACTTCAAGGAATTCCGTTACGGTGAGGTGCTGTTGATCCTGGCCGAGGCACTGTACGAGCGGGACGGCCAAATCTCCGACGGGGACTTAGGCAGCACGATCAATTTGCTCCGCGCTCGGGCCGGGATGCCGGCGCTGACGAATGCGTTCGTCACTGCGAACGCCCTGGACATGCAGTCGGAAATCAGGAGAGAACGGACCGTCGAACTGGCCTTCGAGGGATTCAGGCGGGACGACCTGAGGCGCTGGAAGACGGCCGAAACAGTCATGCCGCAAGCCATCAGAGGCGTCAAATTTGTCGGTACCGAGTACCAACAGCGGAATCCTACCTTGGTCATAAACTCGGATATCTTTGTCGACGCGAATGGCTTTATCGTCGCGGAGCCTGCCGTCTCACGCCACTTCCTCGCGAAGCACTATCTCGATCCCATACCGTTGCAGCAGATTCAGCTATCGCGCGGAACGCTCACCCAAAATCCGGGCTGGTGATGCGGCGGATCCTCGCGGCCTGTTGCCTCTCCTGTCTGTTCGCCGCCCGAGTCCACGCTCAGGACGGACAGGAGCACCGCGCGAAAATCGCTTCCAGCAAGGTCCCCGTCCCGCCGTACCATTTTCAACCGGAATACACCTTCGATGCTCCGGGAGACCCCCAGCGCTGGTCACAGCAGCCGCACGGGGTGAATGTGTCGTTCGCCTCAACGGATCAGGCGTACTTCAGGAGCGAGGTCCCTGACCTGCCACAGCCATCCGAGGTGTGGACAGCAACCGGATGGAAAGGCGAACGGTTGAATACCGAGCTGGTCGTCTGGTCACCGGATACCGTGAGCCAGATACGCGTCGCCGTCAGCGATCTCGTGAACGACAAGGGGAACGTGTTGGCCGGCCGCAATGTGCACGTCTATCTCGTTCGCTACGTCGTATCGAACTATCCCTACGGCGCCAACGAGGTGAGCTGCGGGGCGACCGATTCGAACCCGCCCTACCTCATGCCGGACCGGCTGGAGCCGTTCCAGCGGTTCGATCTGCCCGCCAGCACCGTCAGGCCCATCTGGCTGTCTTTGGACATTCCCGCCGGCACGCCCGCGGGCGTGTACCGGGGCACGATTGCCGTCGGCTCTGAGAAGGGTAGCGCGACTCTGCGGACTCAAATCACCGTTCAAGCCCAGACCTTGCCTCCACCCAGTGATTGGAAATTCCGGTTGGATTTATGGCAGAATCCCTGGGTCGTGGCGTGGTATTATCACGTCGAGCCGTGGTCGCAGGAGCACAAGGCGCTCTTGAAGGAGCATCTCCGGCTGTATGCGAACGCGGGTGGGAAATACATCACCACCTACGCCGTCCATTCGCCCTGGTCCGATAATTCCTATATGATCGAAGGGTCCATGATCGAGTGGACCAAGCGGTCGGACGGCACCTGGAAATTCGATTACCACATCTTCGACCAATACGTGCAGCTGGCGATAGCCGTCGGGATAACCAAGGCGATCACGATCTATACACCGCTTCCCTGGGGAAACCGGTTTCGCTATCTCGACGAACGATCGGGAAACTACGTCTACGAGACGTGGGCACCGGACTCCGCGACATTCGCGTCGGTGTGGCGTGCGTTTCTCAGCGATCTCAAGCGCCACCTGGAGCAGCGCGGCTGGTTCAATCGGACCTACCTCGGCATCAATGAAAACGAAATGCCGCTCACACTGGCCGCGATCCGCGTGATCAAGGCGCACTCCCCGGCGTGGAAGATCACCTACGCGGGAAACTGGCACGCGGAGCTGGACTCGCTCCTCAACGATTACTCTCCGATCATCACCAGTGAGCCGAGCCAGCAGGAGGTACGAGCTCGTTCCGCACGAGGGTCCACCACCACGTATTACGTGTGCTGCACTCCCCAGAAGCCCAACACGTTCGTGTTTTCGCCGCCGATCGAAGGCCGGTATATCGGTTGGTATGCGGTGGCATACGGGTATGATGGCTTCTTGCGTTGGGCCTACGATGCCTGGCCTGCAGATCCGGTGCGCGATGCCCGGCACGCGTTGTGGCCGGCAGGAGATGAGTTTCTCGTTTATCCCGGAGCGACGAGCAGTGTCCGGTTTGAAAAGCTGCGCGAGGGAATCGTGGATTACGAGAAACTTCGCACCCTGCGAGCGCTGGCATCCCGATCAACGGATGGCACGATCAAGCGGCAGCTCCGAGAACTTGACGACCACTTGAGCACATTCGTGGGAGATCGCGACTACAGTAAACGGAACTACGATCAGACGAGAATCACGGAAGCCGTTCACACGGGGATGCGGATGCTGGAGGCGTTAAGCGAGCGCCTTGCGCGATAGCGGAGTGGTCTGTAGCGAAGCTCAGGAGTACGTCCCCACCCACGAACTGATCCCCGCCGGTCCGGTTCCGACCGCGTTCGATCCGGACGGCGTCTATCCGTACGTCAGCTACTCGGAGACCTCCCACCGACCGGTGCTCAAGCAGTACCGGTTCGTCGCATTGGAGAATGACAAGATCAAGGTCGTGATTTGTCCCGACCTCGGCGGAAGAGTCGGATCAATAGTTCACAAGGGATCAGGCAAGGAAGTGCTGTACGTTCCGGACGTCATCAGGCCGACGCGCATCTTGCCGCGGTTCGGCTTTGTCGCCGGCGGCATCGAAGTGAGCTTCCCCATCTCGCATTCTCCCACGCAGAACGACACTGTCCTGTACAGAATTGATCGTACGAAACGGCGTGTGTATGTGAGCTGTGGAGAACGGGAATTGCGTTTTGGCATGCAGTGGTCGGTGGAATACTCACTCGGTGCCGACGATGATTTCTTGACCCAGCGCGCCGTCTTTCATAACCCCGGAAGTTCCGCACATCCCTGGATGTCATGGTCGAATGCGGCTTTGCCCTCCGCTCCGGATACAGAATATCATTTTCCAAAGGGCAAAGTTCTATCTCATTCTTCAAAGATCGCTGCCATCGATTGGGAGCAATCAGGACCGAAGCATGAATCGGATATAAAGGAAATGACGGGCTTCTTTTGGAAGACAAAGGATGCGAATGCATTTGGTGCCTTTACACCCTCATCAGGTACGGGGTTGTATCACGTTGCCGATGAAGCGATCTCGCCCGGAATGAAATTGTGGAGCTACGGGGTTGGAAAAGAGCGCGCCTGGGCCACGCTCAGTACAGCAAAGGGCGATCCGTACCTCGAGATACAGGGCGGACCCATGGGTGACCAGTCTATAAAGCTGGAGTTACACGCTAAGGAAACCCGATGGCACTCGGAGTTCTGGATCCCTTCAAACCAAGCATTGAATATCTACGCTTTAAAGGTTCCGGATGTGAAGCTCAGACCCGTCAGCGAAGTTCCGCTGTTCGATTGGGCAAGGGAGGAAGAGGTCAAGGTATGGAACGATCTCTTGCGTGCTCATAAGACCAGAGGAGAACTACCGGAGCCCCCTGCAATTCATCTGTGCCTTTGGGCCCCTTCCGGCATGGAACACATGAATGCCGCCTTCGAATGGGCCATCAAGCAGAGCAAGGGCGAAACGGCAGACCGATGGAAATTCTATTACGGTACCTGGCTGGCCGGAACGGGAAAAAAGAAAGAAGCCATCCAAATACTATCTACGAGTAACCTGGGGCTTGCGAAGGCCTTGTTGGCGAGGCTGCTCAAGCTGGAAGGTGATATCACGGGTGCCCGAAATGCCTTGGCATCTATTCAGGAGAAATGGTTGCAATTGCATCCACAGATTGTTGTCGAGCGCGATGCAGTGCTTCGCGATTCAGGAACACACACGATAGCCGAGCGTCAGCAATGGTTGAACCGGGTGGAAGCCCTTCAGGACGAGTGGATAATCGAGCGACGAGTCCAGCTCCTGATTGATAAAGGGGAATTTCACAAGGCCAAAAGGCTCCTGTTATCTGTTTCCTTTCAGAAGGTCCATCAAAGGTATACGCGCACGGGATTGTGGAATCAGCTATGCGAAGGATTATGTGAACCTCCGATGCCCATCCCTCCTGAGCTGGGAGAAGATCAGTTGGCCGCTTTTGGTGTCTATCGGGAGTTTGAATGATGGGGATCTTGCGGTGCGGCCCAATGACGCGCACGTTAATGTCGTTAGACGCACCCGGTAGCCGTCGATGCCGCTCAACGCCAGCTTCGCGAAGCAGCCAGAGACCTCCTCCGACGCCGTCAGAACCGACGCCGACGAACGGCTATGGGCGGATCGCATCCGCGCCGGGGACATGGACGCGTTCGAGGCGCTGTATCGCGCGTACTGGCAGCGGCTCTACGCCTTTGCCTTCCGCTACGTGCAGTCGAAGGAAGATGCGGAGGAGGTCGCGCAGGACGTCTTTTTCCGGATCTGGCGCGGCCGGGCGCACTGGGTCCCCGCCGGCGCAGTTCGGAACTACCTCTACCTCGCCATCCGCAACGCCGCACGCGACCGGCTGGAGCGTGCCGCCGTGGCGCGCCGGTGGCGCGTCGGTCAGGTGCAGACAGCGTCGGAGATCCAGTCCGACCTGGAGGCAGCAGACCTCGTTGCCGCCGTGGAACGAGCCCTCACCGAGCTCCCTCCCAAACGATCCGAAGTGTGCAAGCTGCGGCTGATCGATGGACTGAGCTACGCCCAAATCGCCCACCGGCTCGGCATCTCTGAGAAGACCGTGGAGACGCAACTCGCTCGCGGCCTGAAGTCCCTGCGCGACCGGATCCGCCCGGGGGCTCACCCCGGGCTTGCGCCCGGGGTTAGTGGGCCCGCGGCCAGAACCTCCGCACCCGCCGACGGCTCCGCCGTGAACATGTGCCGCCCGACGTCGTCCGCCGCGCCGCGGGGGGCATAAAACCGCTCCTGTAGAGCGGCGAGCACCGCCGGCGCACGGTCGGCGCGACACAGCGCCACGATCGAGCCACCGAACCCCGCGCCCGTAAGTCGCGCCCCCACGGCGCCCGCCTCCCGCGCCAGCTCCACCAGCCGGTCCAGCTCGGCGTGGCTCACTTCGTAGTCGTCCCGCAGGCTCTGGTGCGAAGCGTCGAGTAGCCGGCCGAACGTCGCGAGGTCGCCGGCCGCCATCGCCGTCTCCGCCTGCCGGACGCGCGTTGCCTCGGTGACCACGTGGCGAAACCGCCGCGCGAGCACGCCGGAGAGGGTCGTCCTCTCCCCCGCCACCTCGAGTAGCTGCTCGACCGGGGCCGCCGCGAAGAGGTCGGGGTAGCTGATGTCTTCGCGCCGGCCGAGCCGCGCGGCCACGAGACGCCGCGCCGCGTCGCACTGACGCGTGCGCTCATTGTACGCCTGTTGCGCCGCCCCGGACTTCTCGGCGTGCACCAGGCTCCACGCCACGATGAACTGCCAGTCGGCGGGCACGGGGGTGGGGGTGAGCCGGAGCGGGTGGAAGTCGATCCGCGACGCGCACCCGGTCCGCGCCCCGAGGATAATCGCCTGGTCCATCCCGCCGCCCGCGGTGCCGACGTAGCGCTCGCCCTTCCCCAAGAGCTCCATCAGCTCGAGCGACGGCACGCTCACCCCGTTCGCGTGCATGATCGCGAGGGCCATGGCCACGAGGAGCGCGGACGAGGAGCTGAGCCCCGCGGCGATCGGGAGATCGCTCTCCACCAGTGCGTCGACGCCCCGCAGATCCGGGAATCGCTGGGCCAGGGCCTGGGCCGCCGCCCTGGCGTAGTTGCCCCAGTCCCCCGCCGGAGCCGGCGGGATGCTCCCGTGCACCGCGAAGGCGCTGGGCGCGAAGCGAGGATCGCGGTTGACGAGGCGCGTCTCTCGATCGGAGCGCGGGTGAAACGCGATGCGCACGCTGCGGCCGAGGGCCATGGGGAGGACGGACAGGCCGCAGTAGTCGATATGCTCGCCGATCAAGTTCACGCGCCCGGGCGCCCGGACCACGTGGGAGGCGGAGGCGGCGAACGGGCGCGAGGCCATGAGGCTTGAATCTCGGCGCCGGCGCCCGCATTCGGCAAACCCGTTCGTCGACGGGTGCCGGTGCCGTTCCGACGCTCTACTGTCGCGCGTGTTCGGCACCCGCCCGGGGGGTATGTGGCCGGCACGCAGCGGCGTGGGCTCCCCGCTCGGCCGGGCGGCGGCGCTAACCCGTTGCGCTACCGACCCGAGCGCGCGCCCGGCGACGGCGGGCCGCCACGGCCTCGAACTTGAAGCGCCGCACGAGAGACCGGGCTACTGATCTCATGCACCGAGACTGCTGCTGGCTGGTCGTCGCCCTCGCGACGGCGTGCGGGCGCGCCGCGTCGTCCCCGCCCAGGAGTACGACGCCTGGTACCGGAGCGGTCACCACCGTCGTCCCGACGGAAACCGACGCACGAGTCACCCGGGTGGAAGATCTGCTGCGCGGCGTGCCTGGCCTCGAGGTCACACGGGCGTCGGACGGCGGCTACCGGCTGCGCATCCGCGGCGCGCGCAGCATCCGGGGGAATCCCACGGACGACGATCCGCTGCTGGTGATCGACGGCATCACGATCTCGAGCGGATCGCTCAACAGCGCGCTGTCCGAGCTCGCGCCGGGAGACATCGACCAGATCGACGTCCTCAAGGACGCGGCGGCCACGAGTGCGTACGGCTCGCGCGGAGCCAATGGCGTGATCGTCATTACCACGAAGCGGGCACGATAGGAGGATCGGCATGACGACTCGAGGGATCCGGTTGGCGGCGGTGGCGTCGCTCGTCCTGGCCCTACCGGTGACGGCGCAGCGCGCCGGCACGATGGAGGTCGGCGCGTTCGCGCGTTACGTCGACTTCGACAACACCCTGGGCTTGGGCAACGCGGTCGGCGTCGGCGCGCGAGCGGCCGTGTACACCGAGGCCGGACTGGCGCTCGAGCTCGACGTCGCTCGCGTGTCCGCGGGCTCGCGGACGTACACGCCGGTACACCTGCGGGCCGTGCATAACGCACCCATGGGCGCGCGCCTCCAGGCCCTCGTGGGCGCCGGGTACGTTCGGAACTGGTACGGCGCGCCCAGCGTCGCCGACCAGGGGCTATCGGTGCTCCTGGGGCTCCGCTATCGCGTGCAGGACCGGCTGTGGCTGCGGTTGGGCGCCGATCTGGACGCCATGCTCCACACGGCGGAGAATTCGCGCTTCACCTTCTACAACGGCAACTGGGGAGTCCAGCTCGGAGCGGGCGTGGGCCTCAACTGATGCCCGCGATGTAGCGTCACAGCTTGTAGGTCTCCTTCGCTAGGTCGTAGGCGAGCGCCCGCGCCATCCGGCGGGCATCGCTCGTATCGATCACGTGGCGCGCGACCAGGCCCGCCAGGAAGTTCGCGTCGGCGCGCCGCGCCAGATCGTGCCGAGCGGGGATCGAGCAGAACGCGCGCGTGTCGTCGTTGAAGCCGGCGGTCTTGTAGATCCCCGCGGTCTCCGTGGTGCGCTCCCGAAAGCGGCGCATGCCGTCCAGGGAGTCGTGAAACCACCAGGGAGGCCCGAGGCGCATGGCGGGATAATGCCCGGCGAGCGGCGCCAACTCCCTGCTGTAGGTGGACTCGTCGAGCGTGAAGACCACGAGCGTGAATCGCGGATCGTTGCCGTACGCGTTCAGCAAGGCGCGCAGGTTGCGCGTGAATTCGGTGGCGACCGGAATGTCACCGCCCCGATCCGAGCCGAACTGCTGGAACAGCGGGCGGTTGTGATCGCGCAGCGCGCCCGCGTGAATCTGCATCACCAGCCCGTCCTCCAGAGACAGCCGGGCCATCTCCATCAGAAGGTGGCCCATGAAGCGCCGTTCGTCCGCCGGCGTCACGTCGCCCTGCCTCGCCTGCTGGTATAACACGTCCGCCTCGTTCGGAGAAAGCCAGGTCGTGTAGGGCTCGAGCACGGCGTGATCGGTGGCCGTGGCTCCCATGCTCTTGAAGAAGGTCCGGCGATCCTTGAGCGCGTCCAGGAACTCGGCGTAGTCCACGAGGGGCGCGCCGTGCTCCCGGCCCAGTTTTTCCAGCTCGGCGGGCCAGTCGGGGGAGGCGATGCGGAACACCGCGTCCGGGCGAAAGCAGGGGATGACCCGTCCCTTCCATCCGGACGCACGGATGGCCTGGTGCTGCTCCAGCGGATCGCTGGCCTTGTCGGTGGTGGCGAGGACCTCGATGCCGAACCGCTCGAACAGCGCCCGCGGCCGGAACTCGGGGGAGAGAAGGTTCTCCCTGATCTCGTCGTAGATCCGCGGCGCCGTCTCGCCGGACAACCGGTCGCGGACGCCGAACACCTCGTGCAGCTCGTAATCGAGCCATGCGCCGGTGGGCGTGCCGCGGAACAGATAGTAATGGTCCGCGAAGCGCTGCCACACCTTGCACGGATCGGTCTCGACGGGCGCGCCGTCCCGGCGCGGAACCCCCAGCGTCTCGAGCGGAACGCCACGGGCATACAACAGCCTGAGGATGTAGTGGTCCGGCTGGACGATCAGCGCCGCCGGCTCCGCGAAGGGCTCGTCCCGGGCCAGGATGCCCGGATCCACGTGACCGTGGGGGGACACAATCGGCAGCCCGCGCGTTTCCTCGTACAGCTCGCGCGCGACGCGGCGCACCGCGGGATCGGGATCGAAAAAGCGGTCTGGATCGAGGACGGCTGCCACGGGCCTACACGACCGGGGCCCAGCCCGCGGCATATTCCCGCTGCCAGGACTTCATCGCCTCCTCGTCGCCCGTGATCCGGCCCGACGTCGCGTCGATGCGCAGCGCGCGACCGGTCGACTGAGCGATGTTGCCGAGGTGGCCCAGCAGCACGCTCTTTGCCCCCTCCTCGATCGGTTGATGGAGCGCGCTGCCGGTGCGGATCGCATCCACGAAGTTGTCGATGTGCAGCGCGGTCATGTCGTCGTCGGCGTGGGTGTTGAGGCCATCCCCCGCCTGCACGGCGAGGGACGACTTCACGACCTTCTCTTTGAGATCGTACATCGTGTAGCCGTCGCGATCCATCACGACACTCCCAGTGGTGCCGAGGATGGCCGTGCCGCGCGCGCGGCCGTACGTGGTCAGGCCGTTGCAGCTCTGCCCCTGCCAGATGATGGTCTTCCCGCCCGCGAACTCGAAACAGGCTTCCTGCGTATCGGGGAACTCCCAGTCGTCGGCGAAGTGGTAGCGGCCGCCGACGGACGTGACGCGCGTGGGGTAGGTCACGCCCAAGGCCCAGCGGCAGACGTCGATCTCGTGCGTGCCGTTGTTGCAGATCTCGCCCGTTCCCCAGCGTCGGAACCAATGCCAATTGTAGTGGACGACGTTGTCGCGGTACGGCGTGTGGGGCGCCGGGCCCTGCCACAGCTCGTAGTCCAGGTTCGCGGGGACGGGCGCGGTTTTCCCGCGGCCGATGGTGGCCCTGGTGTTGGCGTACCAGGCGCGCCCGAGGTAGGGCTGCCCGATGGCGCCTTCCCTAATGGCCTGGACGATTTCGATCGAGCGCGGCGCCGAGCGCTGTTGCGTCCCCATCTGCACCACGCGCTGGTGCTTGCGCTGCGCTTCGACGAGCAGCTCGCCTTCGCGCGGGTTGTGCCCGCACGGTTTCTCCACGTAGACATGCTTCCCCGCCTGCATCGCGAGCAATGCCGCCGGCGTGTGCCAGTGGTCGGGGGCCGCGATCACGAGCGCGTCCACGTCCTTGTCCTCGAGCGCCTTGCGGAACTCGCCGAGCCCTTTGGGAGATTTGCCCTGGACTTGAGCGACGGCGGAGACGCCCTTGGCGAGCACCAGCGAGTCGACGTCGCACACGTAGGCCACTTCGGCGTGAGCCGCCCGCGCGAACGTCCGCGCCAGCACTGTGCCGCGGCCGTTCAGGCCCATGACGGCGACCCGGACTTTTTCGCCCGGCGACCGGAGCCAGGAGGGGAAGGGCGGCGAGGCGACGAGCCCCAGTCCCGCGGCGGAGGCCGTTTTCAGGAATTTGCGGCGTTTCATAGGTCACGCACCTTGATGTTACGGAAGTAGACCTCGTCGCCGTGATCCTGCAAGACGATGTGGCCCTTCCGCCGGTCTGCGAAGCCGGGGATCGAACGGTACTTGCTCTTGGCGAGGGCGGAGTCCATTACCGCCGTGCCGAGCTGGAACTCGACGATCTTCTCGCCGTTCAACCAATGCTCGCCGTGGTTGCCGTGGAAGATCACTTTCGACTGGTTCCACGCACCCACCGGGCGGAGGTGCTTGCTGCCGTTCGGCGCCACGAGCTCGTACAGGGCGCCGGCACGGTGCGTGGGCAGCTTCCCGTCCAGGTGACGGTCGTCGTCGAGCATCTGATACTCGAACCCCAGGGCCGAATGGTTCGGCGTGATGATGCCCTTGGCGACCGCGTCGGGCGTCATCTGACTACCCTGGGCCACGGACAGCTCTTCGGAGACGTTGTACTTGACGCCACTGTTCGCACCGGGCGTCACCTTCCACTCCCACGCCAGCTCGAAGTCCCCGAACGTGTCTACCGTCATGAGATCGCCGCCGTCCAGCGGCCGCCCGTCGGGAACCCTGGGCACGTTGCCGCTCGCGATCTTCTTGATCACGCCGTCCGCCACCACCCAATGCGCCGTAGGAACCGTGTCGTAGCCCAATCCCCGCCAGCCGTGCAGGGTACGGCCGTCGAACAGGAGTCGCCAGCCGGCGGCCCGCTCCGCGGCGGTCAGCTCGTTCAGCCGTGCGCCGATCGGCGCCGATGCGGTGACGGGTCGCGTCTGGGCGCCGAGCCCGGTGCCGTAGCCCACGAGGACGAGGAGCCACCATCGATTTCCGGTCATATCCCCTCCGCAGAGACTCACAGGTTGCCGCGCTTCAGCTCCCCCACCGCGTAGTCGCAGGCGCGCGCGGTGAGCGCCATGTAGGTGATCGAGGGGTTCACGCACGACGAGCTGGCCATACACGCGCCGTCGGTCACGAACAGATTGGGAACGTCGTGCGCCTGGTTGTAGGCGTTCAACACCGAGGTCTTCGGGTCGCGTCCCATGCGCGCCGTGCCCATCTCGTGGATCGCGAACCCGGGCTCGGCGCCGAGCTCCCCGCCGCCCTTGTAGGCATCGTGTGTCCGGACGTTCTTGCACCCCGCCGTGTCGAGCATCTCCCCGGCCGACGCGGCCATGTCCTTGCGCATCGCCAATTCGTTGTCACCCCACGTGCAGTGGATCTTGAGGAGCGGGATGCCGAAGTTGTCGGTCTGGTCGGCGAGCTCCACGTAGTTGTCCTCGCGCGGCAAGCACTCACCGAATCCCGTCATGCCCATCGACCAGTTGCCGGGATCTTGCAGTTGCCGCTTCAGCTCCACGCCGAACCCGCGGTCGCCGCCCCCGCGCCCCCATCCCTGGCGACTGGCGCTGCCCTGGTAGCCGAAGCCACGCACATACTCGCGGCGCGAGGCGTCGTCCCCCAGGTTGCGGAAGCGGGGGATGTAGATGCCGTTCGGCCGGTTGCCCTGGTAGTAGTGGTCGAGCAGGCCCTCGATGCTTCCGCTCGCGCCGGCCAGGAAGTGATGGTCCATCAGGTAGTGCCCCAGCACGCCGCTCGAGTTGGCGAGCCCGTTGGGGAAGCGCGGTGATGTGGAGTTGAGCAGCAGCCGCGTGGTGGCGAGCGTGGAGGCGCAGAGAAACACGACGCGCGCGTGGTACTCTCGAGTCTGCTTCGTGACCGTGTCCACGACGCGGACGCCCGTCACGTGGTTCTTGCCCGCGTCGTAAATCACCGAGTGTACGATGCTGTTCGGCAGCACCGTGAGTCGCCGCGTGGCCTGCGCGGCGGGCAGCGTCGAGGCCTGGGTCGAGAAGTACGACCCGGTCGAGCAACCGCGCTCGCACGGGCCGCAGTAGTGGCACGGCAGCCGGCCGTTCAGTGGCTGGGTGAGGATCGCCACCCGCCCGATCGTCACGTGCCGGTCCGGAAACGCCCGCTCGACCCCCGCCTTCACCAGCTTCTCGCCGGCGTTCATCTCCATCGGCGGCTGGAACTCGCCATCGGGTAGTTGCGCCAGACCCAGCTTCTCGCCGCTCACGCCGATGAAGCGCTCCACGTAGCTGTACCATGGCGCGATGTCGGCGTAGCGGATCGGCCAATCCACGCCGTGCCCGTCGCGCAGGTTCGCCTCGAAGTCGAGGTCGCTCCAGCGGTACACCTGGCGTCCCCAGATCAGCGACTTGCCGCCGACCTGGTCGCCCTGGATCCAGGTGAACGGCTTGTCCTCGACGTAGGGGTTCTTCTTGTCTTTGATGAAGAAGTGCTTGTTCGATTCGCGGAACTGACCGGTGCGCGCCTGGATCGGATACTCCTCGGCGCCCTTGGTGCCCACCGAGAGTCGCGCGTCGCGGAGCGGCAGATCCCAGCTCGGCTTGTGCTCGGTGATGTAGTCCTTGCGGTGCACGACGTCGCGCCCGCGCTCGATCATCAGCGTGCGGAGGCCCTTCTCCGTGAGCTCCTTGGCCGCCCAGCCGCCGGTGATCCCGGAGCCGACCACGATGGCGTCGTAGGTGATCATGACCAGGCTCTCCCGACGGAGCTGTAGGGGATGTCGCCGCGGTACGCTCCGAAGGGGCTCACGTGCAGCTCCTGCATGGCGCCGATCTCGGACGTGTAATAGCCGACGAGGGTGAGCTCCTTCATACGGCGGAAGAACCAGCCGTCCTCGCCGCGGCTTGCCGCGTACGCTCGTGCATCCAGCTCGGTGAGCAGTGCGATGCGTTGCTCGGGTGCGCACTGGGCGAAGGCCTGTCCGTGGGCGGACCGCGCCCGCGCGTCGACGTCCGCCAAGCCCGCCACGAAGCGATCGCGCTCGGCCGTGGCGTAGTGATCGCTGAGTAGCGCGTCCACGAACCGGTGCACGCCGGCCGCACGCGCGCCCGGCGTGTCCGTCTCGGGAATGATGTGCTCGGCGACGGTCGCGACGAGCTCCAGCTGGGCGGCGCTCAGGGTGCGCGGCGCCCATTGGGGGGAAGCCGCCCACGCGCGTCGTGTGGCCGTGCTCAGGACGCCCGCTAAGGTCGGAGCGGAAATGGCGCCGCCCAACAGCACCGCCACCTGCTGGAGGGCCTGGCGGCGATTGATCGAATCGCTGTTCACAGCGTCACTCCCTCCTTCCAGATAGCGATCTCGCGGTAGCCGTTCTTCTCGTTGCTCGCGAGCGTCCGCCCGGAGGCCACCTCGAGGATCAGCCCGAAGAGGCCCTCCTCAAGCTGCTCCAAAGTGCTGGTGCCGTCGAGCAAGGCCCCCGCATTCAGGTCGATCCAGTGCGGCTTCTTCTCGGCGATGGTCGTATTGGACGAGATCTTGAGCGTCGGCGCGGGGAAGCCGAGCGGCGTGCCGCGCCCGGTAGTGAACAGGAGGAGCGTCGCCCCGCTCGCCACGAGGGCCGTGGACGACACGCCGTCGTTGCCCGGTGCCTCGAGCAACCACAGGCCCCCCCCTCCCTCGCACGGCGCCGCCGGCTCGCCGTACCGCAGCACACCCTTCACCGGGGCGTGACCGCCCTTCTGGATCGCGCCCAGCGATTTCTCTTCCAGCGTCGTCAGACCGCCGGCGACGTTGCCGGGCGATGGGTTCTCGTGGACGGGCTGTCCATGCCGCAGGAAGTACGCCTTGAAGTCGTTCACCAGGGCAACGATATCCGAGAAGACCGCTTGGTCGACCGCGCGTTTCATCAGCAGCTGCTCGGCCCCGAACATCTCCGGCACCTCCGTGAGGATCACGCCGCCGCCGAGCGCGCTCAGACGGTCGGCGACGCGCCCGAGGAGCGGATTGGCCGTGATCCCACTGAAGCCGTCCGAGCCACCGCACTTGTGACCGAGTACCAGGTCCGAGACCGGACACGGCTCGCGCGCGTCGGACTCCATCCGCGCGACCAGCGCTGCCACGTGCTCCAGCCCCGTTTCGATCTCGTCGGGGACCTCTTGGGAATTGAAGAACCGCAGCCGCTCGGCGTCGACGTCCCCCGCCAGGCCCAGTAGGCCATCCATCTGGTTGCTCTCGCAGCCGAGGCCGAGCACCAGCACGCCGCCGGCATTGGGATGCCGCATTAACCCGGCCAGGACACGACGCGTGTTCCGGAGGTCGTCGCCGAGCTGGCTGCAGCCGTAGGGGTGCGAGAAGGCGTACGCGCCGTCGATCTGTCCCGCGAACCGCTCGGTCGCGAGCTGCGCGATCCGTTCGGCGGCGTGGTTCACACATCCGACGGTATTCAGGATCCACACCTCGTTGCGCGTCCCGACGCGCCCGTTGCGCCGCCGGTAGCCCGCGAAGGTGGGCGTCACCCGTGAACCGGCGGGCGCTCCCGAAGCGACTGCGTCTTTTTGTCGCGCAGGGAGCGCCCGCCGGTCCACGGGCTCGTATCGGTACTCGACCGTTCCCTCGAGGCACGTCTTCAGGTTGTGGGAATGCACCCAGGCGCCGGGCGTGATGAGGGCAGTGACCTCCCCGATGGGGAAGCCGTACTTGACGACCGATTCGCCCGGCTCGAGCGCGCGCAGTGCGATCTTGTGCCCCGCGGCGACGTTCTCGCGCAGCACGATTGGCTCGCCGTCGATCGTGAATTCACACCCCGCGGCGAGCGTCCGAACCGCCACCACGACGTTGTCGGCCGGGTGGATTCTGACCGCCTGTGCGGCCTCGCTCACCGCGTGAAGTCCCGGTAATACGTCTCGATCTGCTCTGGGGTCGCAGAGCCGGACAGGATCAAGATACGGTAGCGGAATGTCGTGGCCTGTTGCGGCCCTAGCCGGAAGTTCAGCGAATCTTTTCCGTTGGTGAACGCCTTCTGGCCGAGCGGGTTGGCGGCGAACAGGCCGTAGCCCCGGGCGTGCCAGTATGTCGGGAAGCCGGGGTTTTTCGGATGGTCCAGGATCGCCAGGGTGACGGGCTCACCGGCCACGCTACCGGACAACATGGTCCAGCGGCCACGCGTGCCCCATACCGAGTCTCCTACCAACCCCTCGGAGCTGCGATACCGCCCGGTGACGCCGTCGTTGTTGAGCATCGGTACGGTCGTCGTGTGGCCACCGGCGTCGGTGAAGACCTCGGGTGTGGTGGAGGGCTGTTCCAGCGCCCGGGCCACGCGCATGCCGATCAACCCTTCCTTGTTGTCGGTGAATGTCACCGCTTGTCCGAGCGCGGTAAGCGTCGTGATCCGGTCGATGCCGCGCAAGCCGTCGGCGGCCCGGAAGACGAAGCGCGTGTCCTCGCGCAAGAGCGGCTTGCCCTGGTAGTTCACCCACTCCGCCGTCACCTCGAGCACGCCCTCGTCCGGCCCGCCCTCGGCGCGGCGCACGGCGCGGTGCAGGATCGTGCCCATCTTCGCCGCGCGCGCCGGCGGGATCGCGTCCGAGTTGTTCCAGAAGTCGAGCCCGTTCACGTCGCCATGATCGAACCACAGGCCGACCTGATGCGGATGGTCCACCCGCTCGCCCGGCCGCGGCTCGAGGGGCCAGCCGCGCGTCACCACGGCGCCCGACGCGGAGCGCACGGGGTAGAGGGTCGGCTTCTTGAGCGTGGTGGGATAGATGTACGAGGTGAATGGTTTCCCGTCGACGAGGACGTCCACTCGTCGCAGATCTTCGTGTGGCACGACGTCGACGCGGGGGTTCGGGGCTCGGGACTCGGGACTCGGTAACTCCGATCCCCGAACCCCGAGCCCCAAGCCCCCAATCAGCAACAGCCAGGCCTTGCGCATGTTGTCACCCCATCACGACGTCGCGCTTGGCGTCGTCGAACATGACCTTCCGGCCGCTGTGCATCGCGGCGACCGTCATGCACAAGGCGACGGAGTGGCTGTAGCCCGCATCGATGCTTGCGTTGGGCTGCTTACGGCTGCGCACGCACTCCATCCAGTTCCGGATGTTGGCCGTGGTGGACGAATCGGCACCCGTGTTCGCCGCTGTCTCCGTAGCAGCGACCTCCGAGAGCTTCATGGTGGCCAACTGGTTGGCCTTCATCCCCATCTCCGCCGCGGAACGCTCGTTGAGGCCGCCGGTGGGCGTGATCTCGTTGGTGTCGAGGTTGAGCATCCCGGCGTTCGAGTAATACAGCTCCTTGGTGCCCCCGGCCGAGTTGGTCATGCGAGACGAGTAGACGACCTGGAAGCCCTTGGACGGATCGTCCAGCGGCCCGTAGTCGAACACGATCGTGGCGGTGTCCCAACTCTTGCGGCCGTCCTTCCACAGATAGATGCCGCCGTTGGCCACGACCGAGCGCGGGCGCGAAAGACCCGTGAACCAATGCACGGTGTCGATCTGGTGCACCATCCACTGATCGGGGATGCCCGACGAGTAAGGCCAGAACAGGCGATACTCGAGGTACTTCCGCCCGTCCCACGGCTCGTACGGCAGGTTGCAGAGGAAGCGCTTCCAGTCGGTGTCCTGCTCCTTGATGGCGGCGACGAGCTGGGGGCGACGCCACCGGCCCGGCTGGTTCACGTTCCAGGTCATCTCGGCCATCACCACGTCGCCGAACTTCCCCGACCGGATGTACTCGTTTGCCATCTGGTAGTTGGCGGCGCTGCGCCGCTGCGTACCGATCTGCACCACCCGGTCCGACTTCTTGACCGCGTCGCGGATCGCGATGGCGTCCTCGATCCGGTGCGCCAGCGGCTTCTCGATGTACGCGTCCTGTCCCGCCTGCATCGCCTCGACGCCGTGGTAGGAGTGCTGGAAGTCCGCGGTCGAGATGACGACCGCGTCGGTCGCCCGCGCCGCATACATCTCCTCGTTGTTGCGGAACGGCCGTGGTGCGGTCCCCATCACCTTTGCGATCTCGGCCATGCCCTCGTCGCGGCGCCGGTTCCAGATGTCCGAGACGGCGACGATCTCGAAGTTGAGCTCCTTGCCGAGCTTGCCATACGCGGGGAGGTGCGCCTGCCGGAACCGGTCGGAGAAGCCCACGATGCCGACCCGCACGCGGTCGTTCGCGCCGAGGATCTTGGCGTAGCGCGCCGCCGGCAGCGCGGCGACGGTGGCGGCGGCGACCTTCACGAACTCGCGGCGTGGCATCTTCTTCCTGTGCTTGGACATCTCCCCTCCTGGCGTCAAGAATGTGGGCGGCGGCGGGCGGCGTCGAGCCCGCCGAGCGCGCCGCGCATGTACGCGAAGGACTGTTTCATCCCCGGCAACGGGTCGTCGACGTCGATCTCGTACTCCAGGTTGACGTAGCCACCATATCCGATGGTCTCGAGCTGCTCAAAGATCGCGGCGATGGGGATGGCGCCCTCACCGACGATGCACTGACTCGCCTTCGCCGTCAAATCGCGCAAGTCCTTGGCGTGCATGTCGAGGAGCCGGGGGCCGGCGTCCGCGATCGCGCGGACGACATCGGTACCGGTGCGGACCGTGTGCCCGATGTCGATGCACAGCCCCATGCGACGATCCATGTTCCGGATGTGCTTCAAGGCGTCGTAGGGGGACGGGAAGTTTTTGTCTTCCGGCCCGTGGTTGTGGATGGCCACCTTGATGTCGTACTGCTTGGCGAACCGCTCGATGCGGGGCAGCAGCGCCGGGGCGGCGTGCGCGGCGATGAGCGGCATGCCCGCGGCCTTGGCGTACGCGAAGTACTTCTCGACGTCCACGTCAGTGTCGTGCTCGAAGGTGATCACGCCGCCGCCCACGATCTCGAGCCCCGCCGCCTCGATCTCCTTCCGGGCCGCCGCAAGCTCCGCCGGAGCCAGCTCGTAGGGCAGGTGCACGGACTTGAAGTTGACGTAGGGCGTCCCGAGCGCCTTCACCATTTCGATGGCCTTCTGGCGCGAGAAATTTCGCAGCGAGTAGCTCGCGACGCCGAGCTTCAGAGTCTCGCCCGAGTTCCCCCTCTCCCGGAGGGAGAGGGGGTCAGGGGGTGAGGACGGCGAGGCGGAGAGGGGGACAGGGCGCGCGGTCCCGAGCGCCGCGCCCGCCAAGCCCGCGACGCTCGCCCCGAGAAACGTCCGGCGCGGCACTCGCGTGTCGGCCACCCTCAGTACCCCGGGTTCTGCGGGAACGGGGTCGTGGTGCGGTCGATTTGGGTTTGGGGAATCGGCCGCAGCGCGTGGAACGGCTTGATGTTGGACCCGCCATCGGGGTTGTAGCGCTTGACGCGCTCGACGAGCTTGTGGGTCCGCACCAGGTCGAACCAGCGCATCGACTCACCGGCCAACTCGCGGGCGCTGTAGGGGAGTCCCTCCGCCGGACGGCCGTCGCGCAGCAGGGCCTCGGCCGCGATCAAGTCCGTCTCCGCCAGGCGGAACAGCAGGAAATCGCGCGAGCCGCGCGTCTCGTTGACGCTGAGCCGGAAGGGATCCAGGAACTTGTTCAGCGACGGGAAGATCCGGTCGCTGTACGTCTTCGGTGTGTAGACGCGGTAGGGAACCGGGTTTGGCCCGGTCACCCGCACCGTGTCCGAGTCCGCCGTCGAGACGAACACCGCCGTGTCCCCCACCTGGAACTTGGGCGCGCCGTTCGCGTACTTCGGGATCGTCGCCGCATTGTTCGCATACCACACGCGCTTGAACTGGGCATCGTAGCGCGAGTCCCTGGTGCGGTCGTACAGGCCCAGGAAGAACTTGGTAGGCCGGAAGCGCTTGAACGGGCGACCGTTGGCGATGTCGCGCAGCATGCCGGGCAGCACGTCGTACTCCATGAGGAAATAGAGGTGCCCGCTGTTTCCGGGGCCGGTGGTCAGGGGATCGGCGGTGAACTGGACGGACCAGATGACTTCGGCGTTCCGCTCGTTGTGGAAGTCGAACACGTCGGCGAAGCGCGGCAGCAGCTGGTACAGGCCCGAGTCGATCACTTGCCGCGCGTAGATGGCGGCGTTCGCGAAATCGCCCGCTTGTCGCTTGGCGAGCTCATCGGTCGCGGAGTCGTCGCTGCGCAGGCGCGTGAGGTACACTTTGGCGAGCAGGTGCTGGACGGCGCCTTTCGTCGCGCGCCCGTAGTCCTGCTGCACGGCGGGCAGGTGCGCCTCGGCGTACTGCAGGTCCGGGATGATCACACCGTCGTACACACTGTCGAGGGGGTAACGGTGCCCTTCCGTCGTGGGCGCCGTCACCTCATGCAACGTGATGTGCAAGGGCCCGAACATCTGCACCAGGTAGAAGTAGTAGAGCGCCCGCAGGAACCGCACCTCGGCCATCCGCTCCACCTTGGCGCTCGAGTCCATCTGTACGACCGGCGCCTGGTCGAGGGCCGCGTTGATGGTGTTGATCGCCCGATAGAAATCGTTCCAGGTGTTCGTGATGTAGTCGACCGTGGGATTCAGCTGGGTCGTGTAGTCGTTGACGAACTTGTAGCTGCCGTCGGCGCCCTTGGTGTAGATATCCGTCCCGAATTCGGTCAGCGTGAACCCCCGCTCCTGGGCCCAGAAGCTGCGCAGCGGCTCGTACGAGGCGTTGACGAGGGCCTGAAAGACCCCCTCGCTGCCGTACGCTCCCGGGGTCAACCCGGTGACCACGTCTTCGTTCAGGTCCACGCAACCCGGGAGGCAGGTCACCAGCACCACAGCAAGCAGTCCGACGGTTCGTTTGTTCATCGTTCCTCCCGTGGTTAGAGGCCCACGGTCATGCCCATCATCAGCGTCGAGTAGCTGGGCGTTCCGGCGTTGGTGGCGGACTCGGGGTCCAGGCCCTGAAAGTCGGTGAACAGAAACGGATCGAGCGCCGTCGCATAGAACCGCAGGGAGCGGCCGCGGAACGGGCCGACCCGCGCTCCCGGCACGGTATAGCCCAATGTGATGCTGCGGATCCGGATGAAGGAGCCGTCCTCGAAGCCCAGCGCGTTGTTGTTGGTCGGACGTTCCTGATCGAGGCTGGGGCGGGGATCGGTGTTGCTGGGGTTGGTCGGCGTCCAGTAATTCACGGCGAGATTGTTGTAGCGGCCGGCCAGCACGTTCTGGTCTCTCCGGAAGACGTCGTCTATCGTCTGGCCCCAGCGGGCGAGCGCCATGACCGACAGGTCGAATCCCCTCCAGTCGAAGCGACTCGTCAGGCTCCCGGTCCATTTGGGGAACGGGCTCCCCAAGAGCACGCGGTCGTTCGCGTCGATCTTACCATCGTTGTTCTGGTCGACGATGCGGATGTCCCCCGGCTTCCGACCGTACCGTTTCATTTCTACGGAGTCGGCGATCTGCCAGATGCCCCCGAACTTGTAGTCGTAATAGACCGAGACGGGTTGGCCGATGAACCACTTGTTCCCGACGTCGTCCTTGTTTAGGCCGAACAGGCTGACAATGCGGTTGCGGTTCATCGACCAGTTGATGTCCGTGCTCCAGGCGAGGCCGTGCCAATCGCGCAGGATTTGGGTGGAGAGGGCCACCTCGACGCCGCTGTTCAGGGTCGCCCCGACGTTCTGGAGGATGCTCGAGCGGCCGTTGATGCCCGACAGCTGTCGGTTCATGAGGAGCTCGCTCGTCGCGGCCCGGTAGACGTCCACCGTGCCCGAGATGCCGCCTCCCCGCCCCGTGAACTCGAGCCCGACATTCAGCTGGCTGGTCCGCTCCCACGAGAGACTGTCGTTCGGAAGGCTCCCGGGACGATACCCGACCGCAGGCAAGTCGTTGAACGAGTATATGGTCCTCGTGAGCGAGCCCTCGGTCTGATAGGGATTGATGGCGGTGTTTCCGGTGCGTCCGTAGCTGACCCTCAGCTTCAGGTCGGAGAACAACCCCATCCGCTGGATGAAGCCTTCCTCGGAGAGGCGCCAGGCGAGCGCGGCCGAGGGAAACACCTGACACTTGTGTCCGCGCGCCAGGCGTGAAGAACAATCATCGCGGCTGGTGAGGGTGAGCAGGTAGCGGTCCTTGAGCGCGTAGTTGACGCGGGCCATGACGGACGCCAGGGCCCACTGCGACAAGTAGCTGGACGGCGCGTCGACGCGCGCCGCCGACCCCAGGTCGAAGTACTGGTCCTGCTCGTACGGCAGCGCGATCACGGGCGTGACCTGATCTTCCGTGCGCTGCGTCTGAATGCTGTAGACGAGCGTGGCGTCGACGCGGTGCGCGAGGCCCAGGCTGCGCTTGTACGTCAAGATGTTGTCGAGCGTGTATGCGAGCGTGCGCTGCTGCTCGAGGGTCGCGTTGGCGGGGCTCCCTTGCTGCGACTGAGTTGCCGCGCCCCAGAACTGCCCGCGGCGATAAAACGTCAAGTCCGCGCCGAAGTTCACCCGCCAGTTGAGCGCGGCGCTCAGGTTGTATTCGGCGAACAGAGTGCCGAACGCGCGCGCGCGGGCCCGGTCATCATGCTGGTTCTCGATGTCCGAGAGCGGATTGACGCGCTGCCCATCGGGCGTGGGCTTGAAGATGACGTGGCCCGCACTATCGAAGGCCGGCGCCAGCGGGTCATTGAGGAGGGCTTCGCTGTACACGCCGTCCCCCCGACCCAGGTGCTGGTCACTCTGGATCACCGATGTGGAGGTGCCGATGCGCAACCGGGGACTGGCGCGATGGTCGAAGTTGAACCGCGCCGAACGGCGCACGTAGTCCATCCCTTGGATGATCCCGCCCTGGTTCAACTGGCCCGCGCTCAGCGCAAAGCGGGTCTTCTCGTCGCCTCCGGTGGCCCGCACCTCATTGCTCACCTGCGTCCCCTGGCGCAGCACGAGATCCTGCCAGTCCGTCCACCGCCCGGCGGCGATCGCCTGGACGTCCACGGGCCAAAACAGGACCGAGTCGCCGTGGGCACAGGCGGCGACGTCCGGCGGACACGCGTACCCGGTCTTGCTGTTTCTCGCGGCGTCACGCTTGAACTGAGCCCACTGTGAGCCGTTCATCATCGGCATGCGGCGCAGCGCCCGCTGGGCCCCGGCGTACGTGTCGTACGTAACGGTCGTCTTCCCGCTCTTGCCCTGCTTCGTGGTGATGAGCACGACGCCGCTCGCGCCGCGGGCGCCGTAGATCGCCGTGGCCGACGCGTCCTTCAAAATCTCCATCGACTCGATGTCGTTCGGGTTCAGATCGCCGATGCTGCCCGCCATTGGGATGCCGTCCAGCACGTAGAGCGGATCGTTGGAAGCCGTCAGCGACCGTGTGCCCCGCACGCGGATGCTGATCCCGTCCCCGGGGTTGTTGCCGGTCGTGACGATATCGACCCCGGGCACGCGTCCCTTGATGGCCTCGATCGCGTTCGCCTTGGGCGTGGCGTGCACGTCCTCACTCGATACGGAGGCCTCCGCCCCGGTCACGTCTCTGCGGACCTGCGTACCGTAACCGACGACTACGACCTCTTGCAGGGTTACCGGGAGCGGTTGCAGCCGGAAGTCTGCCGTGGTCGCCTGCCCGGCCGTGACCACGACGTCCCCCAGCTCCGCAACCAGGTAGCCGATGAGCTGAGCCCGAAGCTGGTACGTTCCGGGCGGCACGAGGGCGATGGTGTAGTGGCCGTCGGGGCCGGCGGGAGCGGCGAGCGCGGTGCCGGCGAGCGTCACGCGGACG